>Ga0180217_1000246_pt1 | contig 102080 bp, 85 predicted proteins | sample eDN3rd37CBELigOP_FD_128521 | JGI IMG/M metagenome (GOLD analysis project Ga0180217, IMG submission 128521) | Enriched Organic Plus compost microbial communities from Emeryville, California, USA - eDNA 3rd pass 37_C BE-Lig OP (version 2) (version 2) ... | reverse complement strand
TACGTTTAGGTTCCTGCCTCTGGTGGTGTGCGGTGGCGCGGCTGTGCTGTTGGCGCTGGTGTTGGCTGTGTGGATGCCGCGCGGTGTGCACGCCCTGTGGGTGGGTGAGTCACTTGCCGACGGCGGGGTGCTTGCCACCGGTCAGGTGCATCTCGAGATCACTGGCGAGGTGAGCGTCGAGGTGGATGGTGAGGCGATCGACTCTGGTGCCGTCATCTGCGTGACGGACACGGTGACCATCGCGGTCCCGCTGAGCGTTCAGGCCACGGGCACCAGTGCCGTGCCGGCACTTGACCGCACCAGTCGGACCGCCGCGCCAGGGACTGTCCGCGATGTGGATCTCGACGACATCAACGCGGCCCTGCGCTCGTCTCCCGAACCGCAGCTGCATCTGTTGCATCTGGAGGTCACCAGTGCTCAGGCGGGGACGGTGCGTGTGGATGAGGTGCTCTCCCTCTCCGCCGCGCGCGGGGCCGGCTGGGTCTCGACCGTCCATGTTGAGATCGACCTCCTGTTCGACTCCTGCGACGGGATCTTGGCGACTTCTTGGGACACCACCACAACCACAGACCCGGTCATCTTCGTTTTCGGTGCCGGCAGCGAAGGCACCATCGACTGGGGTGACGGCAGTCCTCTCGAGGCCGTCCGGGAAGGAACCCAGACCCACGACTACTCCGAGGATGGAGCCCGGGACGTCACCGTCACGGGCGTCATTCCCTCGGTCAGATTCAACGGGTCAGACGCGCTGGTGTCGGTGAACCGGTGGGACGAAGCCACACGCACGACCTCGCTGCTCTCCGCCTTCCACGGCGCCGACAATCTGGTCTACGTCACGGCCCCACCCACCACCGTCACCAACATGTCGCATGCGTTCCGCGACACGACCGCCAACCCCACCCTGGACGGGTGGAACACCTCCAACGTCACCACCATGGCGAACATGTTCCACGAGGCGTCGGCGTTCAACGGTGACCTGTCCGATTGGGACACCTCCAACGTCACGAGCATGCGATCCATGTTCTACTACGCGCGGGCGTTCAACAGCGACCTGTCCCGTTGGGACACCTCCCAGGTCTGGGACATGGAGGCCATGTTTTTCCACGCGTCGGCGTTCAACAGCGACCTGTCCCGTTGGGACACCTCCAACGTCACCGACATGTCGTCCATGTTCAACGACGCCCGGGCGTTCAACAGCGACCTGTCGAGTTGGGACACCTCCAAGGTCACGAGCATGGCGTCCATGTTCTACAGTGCGTCGGCGTTCAACAGCGACCTGTCCCGTTGGGACACCTCCAACGTGACGAACATGGCGTACATGTTCAACGGCGCGTCGGCGTTCAACAGCGACCTGTCCCGTTGGGACACCTCCAGCGTGACGGGCATGTCGTACATGTTCAACGGCGCGTCGGCGTTCAACAGCGACCTGTCCCGCTGGGACACCTCCAAGGTCACGGACATGAGGGGCATGTTCCAGAGCGCATCAGCCTTCACGGGCGACCTGCGTCCGTGGAATGTGTTGCGCATCCCTCAGGAGCCGCCAGCCTTCAGGAGGGACGCGAACCCCGCCATGCAGTCCCCCATCTGGGGAACAGAAGGCATGCCGGTGAGATCCGGTGCCGAGGGCGACGACACCCCTCAAGCGGACGACACCCCTCAAGCGGACGACACCCCTGTAGCGGACGACACCCGCGACGAGCTCGAATCAGCCACCGACTCCCCCGAGACAGAACCGGTCGATGACCCTGCTGAGGCAGAACCTGTCGATGACCCGGCCACGGGAGACGCCGCCCCGGCACAAGAACCGGCCAACCCGCAACAGACCGACATGCTGCCTCCACGCGAAGAGACATACGAGCCGTCGCCAATACGCGCCTTCCTGCTCGCGCCGTCTCAGGAGTCATGATCGGGCCCGATCTAGCTGCCGCCGTCACGCCGCCAGCGTGGCCGCGAAGCCCTTATGCGTGCGTTTAGGTCACGGCGGCGGTAGCAGTGGCGTCGCGCTCGGCGCTGGCGGGCGGCAACAGGCCTGCCTGACCTGCCGATAATCCTCTGGTGGCGCGTCTCAACCCCTGATCGGACTGTTCGCGCGGTGTCTCGAGCAGTTCGGACTGATGATTCCAGGCTCCGATGGCGGGGCGAATCCGCGGTCGTCTCAAGTCCCTTCAGACTTTGCGCTGAGAATGAGGGGTCCATCGCGTGCTTCGCGGAGCCCGGGGAAGCGACGTCGTCGCAATCGCCCGGCCGGCGGCTGCGAGCGGATAGCGGGTCACCCTCGACCCCCACATCCGCCCGGCGCTGCTCCTGAACACCGATGTGGGGCGGTGCGTGGAGGAGGTGGGGACGATCGCGTCGGTTGTGAGACTCAGTGACGAAGATGCCGCGCACGTCTACCCGGGCCTGCCTCGCTGATGTGACCGTCGCGCATCGCGATCTTCCTGGGTCGGCGCGTGGGCAACATACGACGAACGGTAAGGAATGCTTCTTCATCAATCAGGACGTTGACTGGGTTTCCGTTCGTGCGTTCGTTGATGACGAAGCCCTCAACTGACCTGGGGAGGCCGGTCCGATTCTCAGTCGGGCGCCGACGAACGACCTTCGAGTCTGTCCTGCTCGAACTGGCCGCCCGTCGCACCGGTAGAGCCACCACAGACGGCGGACGTGCCATCGATGCGCTGGAATCGAACGGGGATTCGCCCTTCGGGCCAAACGAGTACGTCCGCGGGCTCTGGAAGCTGAGCCACACCGGGGGTTCGCACCCTGGGCTGAGCGACGAGGTAGATGCACACCATCGCATCTACGCGATCAGCGCCATCACGAGTTGGCTGGTGCGAACCGACGCCTAGCTGTGGCGGCGAGCGGACCCCTATCCGGGACATTGGGAAACAGTGATGCACCTGCGTGGCACATGACGCATTCGGTCGTTCATCCTCTTAACGCAGCGCGCATAACGAGCGGCCGTCCGCGGCGCGCGTCGCAGCGGCGCGGCATGAGGCCGCTCACACAGACACGAATTCTCATTTGACGCGCGTCGCATGTGGGCTTTACTCTTGCCAAGACGTTTTGCCAAAACGTCTTGGCAACGAGTCTGCAACTCACAACACAAGCGAAATGGAGTCGAAGTGAAGAAGCTTCGCACACAGGCGGATGGGCGCGCTCGGCGCGTGGGAGCCGCACTCGCCGCGGTCAGTGTGTCCGCGGTCGTCCTGAGCGGTTGCGGCGCCGGCGGGACCGCAGAGCCGACGGCGGCAGCCGACGAGCTCACGATCGTGGTCGAGGGTGGCGGCAAGGCTGAGCTGCAGCCCATCGCCGACCTTTACAAGACCGAGACCGGTACAACGGTGACGCTGGTCGAACTGCCGTACGCAGGCCTCTACGACCGGATCTCGGCCGACCTCCAGGCGGGGAGCCCCTCCTTCGACATCGCGGCGCTGGACGCGATCTGGCTTTCCTCGTTCGCTCCCGCTCTCGCCCCGCTCGACGACCTCTATACGGACGATGTCAAGAACGACCTGTTCGACGGTCTCGTCAGTGAGGCGCAGATCGGCGACGCCTTCGTCGGCATGCCCGTGTGGACGAACTCAGAGGTGTTGTTCTACCGCACCGACCTGTTCGAGGACGAAGCGAACAAGTCGGACTTCGAGGAGAAGTACGGCTATGCACTCGCGGCCCCGACCACGTGGGAGCAGTACCGCGACGTGGCCGAGTTCTTCACGCGCGACACTGACGGCGACGGAAAGGTCGACCTCTACGGCACGGATGTGAAGGGTGCCGTCGAGACGGAGTGGCTGGCGACCGTCTCGCAGGCGGGCGAGGAGCACATGGTCCTCGACGCGGACACCGGCGAGGTCACGATCGACAACGCTGCGCACAAGGAGGCGCTCGACTTCTACGTCAGCCTGCTGCCGTACGCGCCGTCCGGTGCCGCGCAGCTCGACTGGGCCGGGGCTCAGAACCTCTTCTACCAGGGCAACCTCGCCATGATGCGCTTCTGGGGTCACGCGTACCGCCAGACCCCAGACGACTCGCCGGTGAAGGACTCGATCGGCGTCGCGCCCATGATCGGGGGCCCGGCCGGCGTCGCAGGTGTCCCGGGCGCTTGGTACCTCTCGGTGCCGGCGACGAGCCAGAAGCAGGATGCGGCGAAGGACTTCATCGCGTTCGCCTACGAGCACAACGAGCTGTCGGCCGACACCTCGCTCGGTCTCGTCGCACGCGCCAGCGCGTTCGAGAGCAAGGCGGGCGAAGAGGGATTCGAGAACTACGCGGCACTCGTCGACACGCTCAACGCGGCGCAGTCGCTTCCGCGACCGAAGACCGAGAAGTGGCAGGAGATCGTCGACTCGGTGCTGATCCCCACGCTTCAGAAGGCCGTGGAGCCGGGCGCCGACACCGCTGAGCTGCTGTCTGACGCCAAGGCGCAGATCGAATCGATCGTCAAGTAGGAGTTCGCTTCGTGCTTTCCACATCTCCCCAGTCCGTCGTCGGGGTGGCTCCGGCCACCCCGGCGGCGGCCGGAAAGAGCCGACGACTCGGTCGCCGCGAGCGCGGCGACCGCCGGTTCGCGCTGCTGCTCATGCTTCCGGCAGCTCTCTTCCTCGCGGCCTTCGTCCTCTGGCCGCTGCTGCGGTTCGTCTACGACAGCTTCTTCGAGATCTCCCCGTTCGCCGGAGCGGGCCGAACCTTCATCGGTCTCGACAACTACATCGCCGCATTCGCATCCGAGGCGTTCACCTCCGCATCGGTGCGCACCCTCGTCTACACCTTCTTCGTCGTCGCGATGGAGTTCACCCTCGGGCTTGCCGTCGCCCTCCTGTTCACGGCTCTGGGGAGCCGCTCGACCGTCTTCCGCACGTTCTTCATGTACCCGCTGATGATCGCCCCCGTCGTGGCCGGACTGCTGTGGCGTTTCCTGCTCATCGACAACTTCGGGATCATCAACGAGCTGCTCTTCCAGGTCGGCATCCTCTCCAGCCCTGATCAGGTGCAGTGGCTGAGCAACCCGAACCTGGCGCTCTTCTCCGTCGCCATCCCCGATATCTGGCTGACGACCTCGTTCATCACTCTCGTGCTCTTTGCCGGGCTTCAGAACATCCCGGGCGACATCATCGAGGCTGCTCGGCTCGATGGTGCGCGCTATCCCCGCATCCTCTTCAACATCATCGTCCCGCTGCTCCGCCCCGTGATCGCCGTCGCGCTGATCGTGCGCGGCATCGACGCGGCCCGCGCGTTCGACGTGATCCTCATTCAGACCGACGGCGGACCGCAGGGCAGCACAACGACCCTGAGCCTCCTCATCTACCGGACCATGACGCGATTCGGCGATCCAGGGCTGGCCAGTGCCATGGGCACCCTCTACCTGTTGGCGATGCTCGCTGTGTCCATCGCGGCGATCCTTCTGATCTGGCGACCGGGAGCTGGTGCGCGATGAATCCTCTCGAAACACGTGGGCGCAGCCGCATCCTCCTCTGGGCGCTGCTCGCGGCGACGCTGGTCCTGTACGGGTTCCCGTTCGTCTACCTGCTGCTGACGTCGTTCAAGACTCCCTTGGAGGCGATCTCGGTTCCGCCGAGCGTCGTCCCCACCGTGTGGACGCTCGAGAACTATGTGTCGGCGCTCACCCGCCAGGGCGTCGATGCCGCCCTCATTAACAGCGTCGTCACGGCTCTGATCTCGACCGGTCTGAGCCTGGTCCTGGCGGTCCCCGCGGCATACGCGATCACGCGATTCCGCACACCCTCCGGCCGCGTCTTCATCCTTGCGGCGCTCGTCACGCGAATGGTCCCGACGATCGCGGTCGGCGCGCCGCTGGTCGAGATCATGCGAAGCATGGGGCTCACCGACACGTCCTTCGGGCTCGCGCTTGCGCACACCACGATCTCGCTGCCGCTGTCGATCTGGCTCATGGCGAGCTTCTTCGAGGCCGTGCCGGACGAGCTCAGCGAAGCGGCCCAGATGGACGGATGCAACCGGCTCCAAGCGATGATCCGCGTGGTCCTGCCAGTGGTGTCGGGAGGACTGGCAGTCACCGCGATCTTCGCCTTCCTCGCCTCGTGGAACGAATTCCTCTTCTCGCTGCTGCTCACATCGGTGCGTGCGCAGACGACGCCCGTCGTCATCGCGAACTTCCAGAGCCAGTTCGGCCTCGACTGGGGTGGCATGACCGCGCTGGCCGCGGTCTACTCGGTCCCGGTCATCATCCTGACCCTCTTCCTCCAGCGCCACATCGTCGCCGGGCTCACGCTCGGTGCGGTGAAGGGCTGACCCGATCGGAGCCCATGACATGACTAGCGAGAGCACCTTTGACGTCACCAGCGGCGAGCACGGCGACCCGCACGACGACATCGGAGCCGTCATCAACAGCATCCTGGCCGATGTCAAGAAGCGTCAGGACCGCAACGACGTCTGTGATGGCGGAAAGCCGGGAGCGGTGATCCACATCCCGCCCGGGGACTACCGTCTCCGCACGCAGGTGCGGATCGACATGAGCTTCGTGCGGATCCAGGGCTCGGGTCACGGTTTCACGTCGTCCAGCATCCGCTTCAACGTGCCCGCCGAGGACTGGCCAGCGCTGCACGAGCTCTGGCCGGGCGGCAGCCGTGTGCTCGTCGACCTGCCGCCGGCAGAGAGCGACGACCCCTCCGCGGGGGCCGCCTTCGTCATCGCGCGTGAGGGTGATCCCCGCATCAGCTCCGTCGAGTTCTCCGGCTTCTGCATCGACGGCCTCCACTTCACCGGCTCGGCTGCGGACGGCAACCCGGAGAACTCCTACGTCAACGGCAAGACGGGGATCTACGCGGCGACGGCCAACGACTCCGTCCGCATCAACGGGATGGGCTTCGTCTACCTCGAGGACGCCGTCGTCATGTGCAACGCTGACGCGCTCTCGATCCACGACAACTTCGTCGCCGAATGCGGCAGCTGCATCGAGCTGCGCGGATGGGGGCAGGCTTCCAAGATCACCGACAACCTCATCGGCGCCGGGCCAGCCGGCCACTCCATCTATGCCGAGAACCACGGCGGGCTGCTGATCGCTGCGAACAACGTCTTCCCCCGCGGCCGCAGCAGCGTGCACCTGCACGGCGTCACGCGGTCGACCGTCACCGCCAACCGGCTGCACTCCTTCTATCCCGGGATGGTGCGCCTGACCGGCGGCAGCTCCGAGAACCTCGTGTCGGCCAACCACCTCCTTCGGGACCGGGAGCCCTGGACGCCGTTCTTCGGGGTCGACAACGGCACCACGGATGACTTCGGCCTCCTGCACGTCGACGGCAGCGACAACAGCATCATCGGGAACCACTTCTCCGAGGTGGTCGACGCGGACGATGTCAAGCCTGCGGGAGTGAAGCCCGTCATCGTCCGCATTGCGGAAGGCACCGGCAACTTCGTGTCCAACAACCACACGGTGGCCAAGAACATCAGCGCCGCCGCCAACGACTCCTGTTATGAGGCCCAGGTCGGAGCCCTGCTGGAGACGGGCGCGGATCGTCGCCTCGCCGTCACCACGGTGCAGATCGACGCCGCCTCCACGGGCAATACGGTGCTCGACTCGGGCACCGACGCCCAGGTTGCCGTAGACAGGTCTGCGAACGCTGTCCGCGCCACGCCGTCGGTCGGTGCGTAGCAAGCCGACGGGTCACCGCCGACCCCGAATGGAGATGAGACCTTGAAGCAGAAGCGAGTCACGATCAAGCAGGTGGCTGCTGAGGCGGGCGTATCCATCACCACCGTGTCGCACGTCCTCAACAACGTGCCGGGACTTCGGGTGAACCCCGCGACGCGTCAGCGGATCGAGGAGGTATCCGCGCGCCTCGGCTACGTGCCCAACGGTCTCGCCCAGTCTCTGCGCACGCAGCGTTCGAACTCGATCGGGCTCATCGGCGACGAGATCGTCACCACTCCCTTCGCGGGCAAACTCGTCCTCGGTGCGCAGGAAGTCGCGATCTCTCGCGACGCGGTGCTGTTCGTGGTCTCCACCGGTTACCAGCGCGATGTCGAGGCGCGCGAGATCGAGGAGCTTCTGCGGCGGCAGGTGGACGGCATCCTCTACGCGTCGATGTTCCACCGCGACCTCGCGCTGCCCGAACAACTGGCGTCCGTGCCCACCGTCATCCTGAACGCCGAATGCACCACCGCCGGGGTTCCGTGGGTCGCCCCCGACGAGGTCGCCGGCGGACGGGACGCCGCTGACGTCTTGATCGGGGCAGGACACCGGCGACTGGGATTCATCAACAACATCGATGACATCCCCGCCTCCTCCGGAAGGCTCGCCGGCTTCACGGCGCGGATGGAAGAAGCGGCCATCCCGGCCGACACGCTCGCGCTCGCGACTGCCCAGACCGACCCCGCGGGCGGCTATGAGGCGGCGATGGAACTGCTGACACGCTCGCCGCGGCCGACGGCGATCTTCTGCTTCAACGACCGGCTGGCCATGGGGGCGTACCGCGCCGCTGCGGAACTCGGTCTCCGGATCCCGCAGGACGTGTCGATCATGGGCTTCGACAACCACGAATTCGTCGCCGACGGAATCCACCCCGGCCTGACGACGATCGAGCTGCCCCATTACGACATGGGCGTGTGGGCCGCCGAGCAGCTCTTCAACCAGATCGACGGTGCGACCGCTGCGACGCCGACGGCTCTGCTCCGCGGACCCGTCATCCATCGCGGGTCTGTCGCCCCGCCCTCATAGACCCCCACGACCGCGAGAGGGCCCGCAACGTTTCTGCAGACTCGCGCCCGGGCCCTCTCGCTTTTCCACGCCGAAAGAGAGCACATGCGCCCCGCTGTCCACTTCACGCCCGCGTCCGGATGGATCAACGATCCCCACGGCATCACCGCCCGCGATGGCGGCTACGACGTGTTCTTCCAGCACGTGCCAGACTCCACCGTCTGGGCGCCGAACTGTCATTGGGGCCACGCGAGCGGGACGGATCTGCTCAGCCTCCAGGAGCGACCCGTGGCGCTCAAACCGGGTGAGGGCGACGACGGCATCTGGACCGGCTGCATCGTCAAGGACGGTTCGGAGGCACGCGCCTTCTACACCGCCGTGTCGACGCCCGACTTCGGCATCGGCAGGGTGCGCGTTGCGCGCCCAGACGACGCATCGTGGGATACGTGGACGAAGGGCGACGTCGTCGTTACGGCGCCCGAGAGCCTCGACCTCATCGCTTACCGCGATCCGTTCATCCGGAAGGAGGGCGACCGCTGGCGCATGTTCGTCGGAGCTGCAGGCCGCGACGGCACAGCAATGGCACTGACATACGTGTCCGAAGACCTGGACGCCTGGGACTACGACGGAGTGGCGCTCGAACGGCATACCACCGAACGCGATCCCGTGTGGACGGGAGCGCTCTGGGAGTGCCCGCAGGTCTTCACGTTTGATGATCGTGCAGTGATGGTGTCGTCGATCTGGGATGCGGACGAGCTGCACTACGCGGCGTATGCCACCGGCGTGTTCCGTGATGGCCGGTTCGATGCGCAGCGGTGGGAACGGCTCACGTGGGGGCCGAGCCTGTACGCACCCTCGCTCTTCGCAGACACGGAGGGGGCTCCCGCACTCACGTTCTGGCTCCGCGGAATCGGCGGAGACGGCTGGGCAGGCGCGCACAGCATCCCCTATCGCCTCGAGGCCACCGGGGATCGACTCATCGCCCGTCCGCACCCGGACGTCGCGGCGCACCGTACGCAGAGGTTCGACGACGGTCGGGTGTCGGGATTGGCGGCCGACATCGAGTGGGCCGCCGTGGACGGCCCGCTTCGTGTCGAGTCGGGCGGGAAGGCGCTCCTCGAACTGACGCGCCGGGGCCGCGAGCTGGAAGTCTCGGCCGGTGAGGAGACGGTGCAGATTCCGGTCGACGGGTCGGTGCGGATCATTCTCGACGGGCCCATCCTCGAGGTCTGTTCCGACGCTGGGATCTTCGCGTGTGCCCTTTCGCCAGCCGGCGACGACCTCGCTGTCATCGGCGAGGCTGACACCTGCTCGGTATATGGGCTGGCCCGATGAGTACGTCACGTGTCCTCGTCGTAGGTGAGGCTCTCATCGACATCGTCGACGGCAAGGAGATCGTCGGCGGCTCACCCGCGAACGTCGCACTCGGCCTCGGGCGACTCGGCGTCACCGTCGAACTGCTCACCGCGATCGGCGGCGATGACCGCGGCCGCCGCATCATGGAGCACCTCGCGCAGTCTGGTGTCTCCGTGCTGCCGGAATCTCTCTGTCTGGAGAAGACATCCACAGCGCGCGCGGTGGTCGGTCCAAACGGAAGCGCCACGTACGACTTCGACATCGAATGGAGGCTCCCAGGAACGGCATCAGGCAGGCACGACATCCTGCATGTGGGATCGATCGCGTGCTTCCTGGAGCCGGGGGCAAGCGACGTCGTCGCACTCGCCCGGATGGCGGCTGCGAGCGGACAGCGGGTGACCTTCGACCCCAACATCCGCCCGGCGCTGCTCGCGGGCACCGATGTGAGGCGGCGCGTAGAGGAGCTGGCGAAGATCGCGTCGGCCGTGAAACTCAGTGACGAGGACGCCGCGCACGTCTACCCGGGCCTTCCCATCGACGCGGTCATAGAAAGGCTGATGTCGCTTGGGCCCCAGATCATTGCCGTGACCGAGGGCGGCGACGGCGCGGTTATCGCCAGCAGCAATGGTCGCGTGCGTGTGCCCGGAGCAAAGGTAGAGGTCGTCGACACGGTTGGCGCCGGCGATACTTTCATGGCGTCTCTTGTGGCGTCTCTCGCAGAACTTGAGGACTGGAACGCGCCTGCAGAGGACCTGGAGCCGCTGCTCCGACGATGCGTCAACGCCGCCGCGGTCACGGTGAGTCGCCGAGGGGCCGACCTTCCGTGGCGGGAGGAGCTTGGAGGCTAATCCGAGGCAACTCCTGCCGCCGGACATGTCCGCCTACGTGCTCACCCCTTAACCGTCAGGGGTGAAGTCTCGGCGTGCCGGGCGTGGTCACCGCGGTTCAGTGTCGGCGTATCCCGGTATCGTCGAGTGATACAGTTAGCGGCTGCGAAGTTGGAGGACCATGAGGCTCGCAACCGTCAAACCCCATCGTGGTAAGATCCACACGCCGCTCCGATACCCAGGCGGGAAGTCTCGCCTAACTGGGTTTCTTCGGGAGCTAATCTCGCGGGGCGGATGGAGTGGATATACGTACGCGGAGCCATACGCGGGCGGGGCGGGTGCGGCACTGTCGCTACTCGTCGAAGGTACTGTCGCCCGAATAGCCATCAACGACCTCGATCCCGCGATCCATGCATTCTGGCGTGCGGCGGTGGATGAGACTGACTGGTTTGCGCATCAGGTATTGACCGTTCCGCTGGACCTTGATGAGTGGAATCGGCAACGCGAGATTTATCAGCGTAAGTCCCCTGCTTCGGATGCCGAGTTGGGATTTGCGACTTTCTATCTCAACCGAACGAACAGGTCCGGCGTAATGAACGCCGGGGTTATCGGCGGCAAAGCTCAGTCCGGCTCGTACCGAATCGACGCACGGTTCAATCGCGCAGAGCTCGCCGAGCGGGTGCGGGCACTCGGAGCACTGCGCGACAAAATTGACGTCACCATGGAGGACGGTGCGAACTTCATCGCTCGACGCCTCGACGACGGAAAGACCTTTGTCTATGCGGACCCTCCGTACTATGAAAAGGGCTCATACCTCTATCTCAACGCCTTCGATGACGCCATGCATGAGTCGTTGGCCACTGTGCTAAACGCGCGTCCAGAAAAGCCATGGGTGCTCACTTACGACGACGCACCCGAGGTCCGTCGTCTTTATGCCGGACGATTCCAGGGCACTTTCAAGCTTCCGTATTCAGCGCATCGATCAGCGATGTTCGCGGAGCGGATGATCGTGTCGTCGAGCGTAGCGCGCCACATGGATGAGTTCACGCCGGCGCAAGGATAGCTGGCTCGGTCACGGCATAAGCGCGGGCGAGGACGATCCACCGCGTGATTCGGGTTATCAACTTACGTTCGAAGTCGTCGATCTCTGACCTCCTGGCGACCCTTGCCGAGGCAAGTTCCGTTAGCCGGAGCCGATCCAAGACGACGCCGTAGTCCGACTCGTCTCGGCGCGCCGCGGCTTGAGCGACTTGTGCGAAGTTGGCGTGCTTCGACTCCTTTGCATCGTCGTGGAGCGTGAACGGAATGAACATGGCGGCCAAGTACTGTTCGGTTGGGCGATCCTCGAACCAGTCGAAGAAGTGACCCTTGAGGAAAGTGTTTATTGATTTTCCGCGCCAGTTTTCTCCTGATGCGACCTGTCCGAAGACGACCACAGAGCCATAGTGGCGGTCCCAGAATGGGCGCCATACGACGATGTCTACCGTTCCATCCTTCTCATAGCCAGTAGTCCACTCGGGGTCTTTCTGCTTGAGCTTGCCATGGCCTATTCGTTCGATGAGTCGCTCGATGGCTCCCCGCATCTTTGAAGTCGCGTCTGGGCGCGGCCATCCGAACCAGTGCGCAGTACCATCCACCATCGCGGGCGCGGCGAGGAACGACGCTGCCTGGAACACGTCTGCAGCTGACTTCGTAAGTGACTTGTACGCCTCAATGACCGGGTTGGCCCAGTCCGACTTCGGTGGCGTCAGAATTCCCCGTCGGAGCGACGCGACGAGCAGACAAACAAGATAGCATCGGCGCGCGAGGGACGCGCCACCGTCCCGGGGGGCAAGACTTAGCGACCATCCACCGCTGGGGCGCGACTCCAGAACGAACGGGTAGTTCACGCCGAGCAGGCGTTGCCGATACTTGAGCTCAGCCCAAACTGCATCGCTGGTGCTATCCGCGCGGGTATCCAGGATTTCGGCATCAAGATACTCGCCGGTCTCATCGTCGAACTCGCCACCGTTGACCGGGTCTTCACGAACGCTCTGGCTCCGAATTAGGTCAGCGTGTGACATCGTCACATTCTCACAGTAGACCTTCGTTTCAAGCCAGTCGGCCATGACAGATCGGGTGGCACCGTCGTCAAAGAGTTCGAGTGGCATCTAGACTTCCCGCAACCCGGGGTTCGCGTCTCGTGCTTCGTCGAGCATAGATTGATGGATCGCTCGCGTGGTCTTGAAGGCTGTTGCTGCTATCTCGAGGAGTTCGGGATCGCCATCGTAGTTGCCGATGAGAGACGACACGGTTTTTGCTTGTGCAAGGAGTGCAGTCAGCTCCGAAGTGAAGCGGGCGGGCTTGTCTTCGACCGTTTCGTACGCGACTTCGAGGTCTTGGCTGGTGGCCAGCATCGCGGTTGCGGTCGAGCTTTCGAGCACCGTTGCAAGGCGCTTAAGATCAGGATTCTGGCTTTGGATTACAGGCGCAACAGGTCCTTGGCCATAGAGCCAAACCATCAACTGGTTGAGGTTTCCCGCGTGAGAATCTGGAATGGGATTTTCTGGGAGGAGCGTGCCTGTGTCCGTTAGCCCCACGTAGTCACGAATACTTGGCCTCGTGAGGCCCGTGTAAAGGTGCGAGAAGGCAAACCGGCCAGGAATGCTGGCGCGATCGAAGCCTTGCCGCTCGCTTTGCGTGAGAACCCTGTAGCCATTCACCAAACGGACCACGGTGTTGTGAGTGTCGCCCAGTCGGCGACTGACTGCGGTGAGGTCTGGCTCCTCGGCCAGCCATTCCGCTGCGTACTTGGCTTTTGCAAACGAGTCCCACTTGAACGCACCATTAATGTGCTTGAACCCGATGAAGTCCCGTGCTTCCGCCCGGCTCGCAACCCGCCATATTCTGACGGACGCGGGGATGCTCGCTGCATGCATGGAGTTCGGGATCTGTTGACCCACTCGCTTCGCGAGGTCAGGGTTCGCCAGGAGGCGCAGGACGGCGAGCCGTCGGTTGCCCTCGATCACCACATCATCCAGTGAGAGTTGATCATCTCGGTCCAAGACGATCATGGGTTCATAATCCATCCACCCAGAGCTCGTGATGGAATCGACCAGCTCTGTTAGCGACGCCGTGTCGACCAGATGCTGAATCGCCTCCTCCTCGTCGGCGAAGAGATAGTCAGGCATGCGCGGGTTGCGCAGGTCGAAGTTGAGGTCCGAGGGATTCGCGGTGTCCTCGCGAAACTGAGACATGGCACTCCTTGCGTCGTTACGAGACTAGCGGTATCACGCGCGCGGCAGCCGCAACCGTGCTACCTGGCCGACACCAAATTCGGCGTCGGCCAGATCCGCTTCGTGAACCTGATCGTTGATGAGCTCACGCGGAACGGCGTGATGGAGCCCACGCGTCTCTTTGAACCGCCCTACACCGACCACGCGCCGACCGGGCCAGACATGATCTTCCCTGACGCCAACGTCGACACCCCCTGGTCCGGACCCTGCGCGAGAGCCGCGCGACCGCTATGGCATCGAACGTCGCGTAGCTTGCGGATCGCTGAACCTCAGCGGATTCCGGCGCCCATTCGGCCGCTCCGTGCAGAAGCCGCCGGAGTCCACAGGCCGGGCCGTCTCAGGGATTGAGCCGGTCTGAAGCCAGTCCGAACTACCTTGCGAAAGTCCGATCTGGATTGAGACCTGACAGTGGATGTCGCGTCTCAACCCTGATCGGACTGTTTGCGCTGCGTCTCGGTTAGTTCGGACTGATGATTCCGGACATCGATGACGGCGCAATTTCGCCCTCGTCTCAAGCTACTTCAGACTTTGCGCTGAGAATCAGGCTGGTCAGCAACGATTTCGCAACTCCATCGCGTCAAGAAGCGAGCCTATTCGGGGGCGTTTTTGCGGATTCGGGTCCAACGCGTTGTAACCAACGGAGAACGGTGAGCGACGGCTGGTGGCGAAGTCGACGCAGCGTATACCAGCTCGGTGACGAGCGCCCCGTATCAAGAGTCCCATCCAGCTCCTCTGCGCAAGCGATGACGTTTCTCGCGGTTCGCGCGAGTAACCCGCGAACCGCGGTGCACTTCTGAGGGGGAGCAAATGACCGGGACCATCGACAAAACGAAACGGGTAGCGCCCGGCTGGTACGAGTCGGGTGCTCGTGCTGGGTTTCGACAGTGGTGGGATGGGCGTCGCTGGCACGAAACGTACTGGCCTCGACGCGAGGGCATTCAGCCTCTCGCGTACGCGCCCCAACTCCCTCGCGTCGATATCTCGTCACCGTACGGCCCGGTGATTGACATTGTGGGTGAGGCGTACAGGGAGGAGCAGATCGTTGCAGCCCTCGGGTTCCGGCCGGCGCTCGATGAGGAGCGCGTCGTGATGACGAAGGCTGAGCTCATTCCGGAGCCCGACAATCCACACGATGCTTATGCGGTCGGCGTGCGCATCGGTGGACACACAGTGGGCTATCTGGGCGCGGACATCGCAAGGGCAGCCCAGTCGTTCGTCGCCGGCATCGTTCAGGGAGGGGCCGTCCCCATGGTGGACGCGCGGATCTGGGCGGTGACGAGGAATACGCGGCGGGGGCTCGAGGTCAAGAGCGCGATCCGGATCGCCTTGCCCGAGCCCGCCGATGTCTTTCCGGAGAACGCGCCGCCGGCCGGTCCGTACACGATCGCGCCGCGGGGCCGAAAGGTCCAGGTGAGTGGCGAGGACCAACACTTGGATTACCTGACCGGCTACCTCTCTCCTGACAGCCCGGTGAACCTACTCTTCACTCTGAAGCGCAACGATGTGACGACTCGAAACGGCATCAAGTCCGTCGCGACCGTTCTCCTTGAAAACGAGCCGATCGGCGAACTGTCGCCGACGACATCGAAAAACGCTCTTCCATTGATCGACGCGCAGCAGGAGCGGGGGCTGACGATGGCGGTGTGGGGAGAGTTGGCCGGTTCTCGTGTCGCGGTCGAGGTCACGCTGTCGATTCCGCGTGCGACGGACGTTCCGGGCGAGTGGCTGGATGGTGCGCCCGTTACCGTTCCACACATCCTCGATGGGATTACGCAGCCGCTCCCCGCTGCCTACGCTGAGCCGATCATCGTTCCGGCCTCGCCGACACCGAACTCCGCAACGTGGGTGTGGATTGCCGCGGCAATTGTTGCTCTCGTCCTCCTCGCCGTGCCCTACGTCGGGTGGGTCTTGGCGATCGGCGTGCTTGTTGGGGCATTCCTTGCGGCGCGGTTCATCCGATCACAACCGCCGAAGATCGCAGTGGGGAAATGGTGACCTCAGCGCGAGACCCTCTAGTTGCGAATGAGGCGGTGGGCGTGAACGTCGTCGCCCGCGACTATCCCTACTCGGGCACTATCCGTGCGTGAGGACTTGGCGTGGCACTCTCGCTAGTCTTGCCCCGGAGATGGGGTGTCGATGTTCGATCCGGAGAGCTTCAGGCCGAGCGCATTCGTTGACCGCGTCGCGGTCGAGGGCGATGACGGCGAGGCGCTGTTGGCTGCACGACTGGTCGCGCTTGCCGTCGTACTCGGAAGCGACTCCGACGACATCCGCGTTGTTCTGATGGAAGAGGCGCCCGTTATCGTCGAATCATTGCTTTCGATTCGTGCGTTACCGCCGCTGGTCGTCACCGAGAGTTGGCAGCTCGTCGACCTCATCACCGTGCGGCTTCTCGAGCCGTACGGTGAGGAGTTTCAATTCCTCACTCCCGGCATTTTTGGTCAGGCCGCGATAGCGGAGCTGGCGCGGGACCCATACATCGTCGGCCGCGGGTGGAGAAACCTAATGGACTCCGGCGACCCGCTCATGGGACTTGCTATCCTCGCGCTTCAATTGTGGAGCCCGAGCAAACTCCTTCGCGCCGTCGCGTGCGCTGCGCTGACGAGGCTATACCCCGGGTTGCGGTTCTTGGAAGCGGCGGCACTCGCGCTTCTGGAGGGTGAAGACGAGCTGTCGCCTCTTGGCGAGGTCGCGCTTCGCAACCTCGCGGGTATTGCGGATGACCAGTCGGCAAGCCCCCTCGAAGACGTTCTCGCGCCCACAGCCGCGACTTCGCGCCGGAGCATTCTGGTGAACGGAACCTATGCGGGGTTCCCCTCCGAGACGGACTGGTTCTGGCCAACCGGCGAGATGGCCAGCCACATCCGAACCGCGACGCCCTCGGATCTTTATGAAGACGAAGCCTCCTTCTACCGATGGGGTGGCTCATTCTCGCGCTCTGGGCGACGAGCGGCAGCTAAGCAGCTCGCGCTGTGGGAGCGTAGCCGTGGGCTCAATGGCCTGCACATGGTCTTCGCGCACAGCCACGGCGGCAACGTCGCACTTGACTACCTCCAGTCGGGCGGCAAGATCGATCTTCTGGTGTTGCTGCACACGCCTGTGATTCACCGGAGGCGCTCCGACTGGGAATCCATCGCCGACAGGGTCGGCCGGGTGCTCGTGCTGTCGACAAAGCTCGACTGGGTTGTCTGGCTCGATCGCGGGGCGTCCCTGCCGACGATGCGCGTGCCGTACGTGCGCGCACTCGAGCGCGTGCTCGGATCGAAGGCGGTCAGCCTGTCGGCGCATGTGAACGAGGCTTGGCTATCGCACACCCACTATACGAAGCCAGAAACTTGGCGTCGCAACAACATCGCGCGGATCGTCCGCTATCACCATGGTGAGGTACACCCGCACTGACGGGACCTGCGCGCCGACTCCGCCAGTGAGGATCCCCTTGCGGGCGGTGGACGGTGAGCGAGCCGCTTCGTGCAAGCCAAATCAGGGAGTATCTGTTCGTGCAGCGGTCCCATACCGACCCTCGCGTCGCTCGCGTGAGCTCGAGACCTCTTGGCCTCAAGCGGTTCGCGAGGCGACGGGTTCCGGTATCAAGCACTCTTCTAAGGGACAGCGAGCGGGAGTCATATGCTGGCCACGTGCTGCTCGTACTCGACGCGAACGTGATCGTCGCCGACCCGATGCTCCGAAGCGTTATCTGGCCGCAGCTAGCCGAGGGTCTGTCCGTTCCTTTGTGTGCGGGGGCTTCGGCTTAGTTGATTCCTAGGCGGTCGCCGTAGGTCATGGACAGGGTGTTCAGGATAGCTTTCCAGCCGGCGATCTGCCCGGTCGGGTTCGTGCGATTCGGGCGCCGCTCGAGTACGGCCAGGTAGAGCACTTTCATCGCGGCCTGCTCGTTGGGGAAGTGCCCGCGACGGCGGGTCGCTTGCCGGAACCTCGCGTTCAGCGACTCGATCCCGTTCGTCGTATAGATCAATCGTCTGATCTCCGGCGGGAACGACAGGAACGGGGTGAACTCGCCCCAGGCGTTCTCCCACATCTGGATCATCGCCGGATAGAGGCTTCGCCACTGGTCGGCGAACTCCGCGAACCTCGCCTCGGCGGCGGCGACAGTTGGGGCCGTATAGACCTCGCGGAGCTGCCCGGTGATCTTGGACCAGTACTTCTTCGACGCGTACCTGAGCGAGTTGCGCACCAGATGCACAACACATGTCTGGACCGTTGCGAGGGGCCAGATCGCGCCGATCGCGTCGGGCAGGCCCTTGAGTCCATCGCAGCAGACGATGCACACATCAGCCACGCCGCGATTGCGGAGCTCGGTGAGCATGTTCATCCACTGCTTCGCACCCTCCCCGCCGGTCGGTCCCATCCACAGCCCGAGCACGTCGCGACGCCCGTCGAGGTCAATGCCGACAGCGACGTAGACGGGCCGGTTGGCGACCTGCCCGTCACGCACCTTGATCACCAGCGCGTCGATGAGCACCACCGGATAGACGGTGTCGAGGGGGCGTGCTTGCCATTCCTGCATGTCACCGAGCACCTTGTCGGTCACCGTCGAGACAAGATCCCTGGAGACGTCGGACCCGTAAAGGTCGGAGAGGTGCTTGGCGATATCGCCGGTGGTCATGCCCTTCGCATACAGCGAGATCACCGCGTCGTCGAATCCGGCGATCCGGCGCTGATGCTTGGGCACCACCACCGGGGTGAACGTTCCCGCTCGGTCTCTCGGCACCTGGATCGTGACCTCGCCGATCTCGGTGCGCACCGTCTTCGGCGTCGACCCGTTCCTGGAGTTCGTCGTCTGCTTTCCCACCCGGTCCCCGCTGTCATAGCCGAGGTGCGCGGTCAGCTCCGCCTCCAGCGCGGACTGCAGCACCTGCCGCGTCAGCCCCGTCAGCAGCCCGTTCGGACCGGTCAGATCGATGCCTTGCTCGCGTGCGGCAGCGACGAGCTGGTCCGCGACCGCCGTCACGTCGGGCGTTGCTGGCAGCACCTCTCCCGTTCGTGGATTGACGTGCTCGCCATCTTCAGTTGTCAGTGTTGTATCGGTGTTCATCGCGTGATTCATCTTCCCGCGCGGCTCACGCCGCGCCGATCACGCCGAACCCCTCACACACAAATTTCCCGACAGACCCGTTCGCCGGCGACCGAATGCCGAAGGCCGTCGTCGCGATGGACCTCGCACGGACGGCCACGGATGATCGCACCCGCGCCAAGGCCCTCATCGCCCTTGGGCGGCTACAAGAGGAATGGATGAAGCAGCCGTAGCCGCCGCATGTCGAAGCGGAAGGTGATGACGCGCTTCTGCGTGCCGAACTGACCGGTCTCGGCGGTGACCGACCGTGAGGGCGGGACGGGAACTGATCGCAGTTCGTGGAAGGCATCCCGTCACCCTAAGACCGCGCCACGCCACGGCGTTCCATCAACTGCGAACCCGAACTGAAGGTCGCCACCGTCACGCCGTGACTCACTTTTCCGTGCGCACCGCGCATGGAGCGGGGCATGAACACCAACCCCAGCACTGGCCCGCGACCTGAGGACCTTCCGCCGCGATGGGCGGCGCGCTACGACAAGGTCGCCGCAGTCGCGGCACAACTCGGGCGCCTTCCGCGACGGAGTGACCGCGGTATCGACCCGAAGGACGTCGGTTGGATTGCCGACCAACGCCGCGCGCTCAACCTCACACCTGCGCAGCAGTATGCTCTCGCGCAGTTGCCCGGCTGGGTCGAAGGCACCCGCGACGGCGCCTGGTACGCGCGCGCAGAGCAGTTGCGGTCTTTCATCGAGTTGCACGAGCGCCGGCCCCGGGTGCGAGCGGACGTGCGTGAAGAACGAGCGCTGGCGGGTTGGTTCTCACGCCAGCACGTGGCGCTCTTGCGAGGCGACTTGACGGAGGACCGGGCTCGCGCGTTGCAATACGTGTTGCGAAAGCTGGAAGGGACCGAAGTCGATGAGCCGCCTATGAAGCACACATAAAGGTGCGGCGGCGCGTTCGATGCGATACGGTTCGTATGGCACGTGAGTCTCTCGGGATTAGCTGTCGCCACTGATCGTCAGCGGCGACGTGCGCTAAGCCGCGCGGCCGATCACACCTACATGCGCATGCCCCGGAGGTTGTCGATGAGCAGACACAGCGCCCCACACGACGCCGTGATCGTCGCCTATCGCCGTACGCCTTTTGGGCGCGCTCGCAAGGGGTCGCTCGCCACCGAGCGGCCAGAGGATCTCGCCCTCGCCGCGATTCGAGCCGCGCTGTCGCAGGTCCCTGAGCTTGAGCCGACCCTGATCGACGACTTCTATCTGGGGACCGCCGTGCCCTCGGGTGCGCAGGGCGATAATGTCGCGCGTCGGATTGCGGTGCGCGGCGGTTGGGACATGTTGCCCGGCGCGACGGTGAACCGATTCTGTGCATCATCAGTACAGGCGATCGCTGACGCTGCCCGCGCGATTCGCGCGGGTGACGGTGACAGCTTCCTCGTGGGGGGAATGGAGTCCACATCGACGACTCCTCCGATCTCCACCGATCTCTATCCCGGCACCGACCGCCCGGCGGCCCGCGCCGATGCGATCTTCGAATCGGGCGCAGCATGGACCGACCCGCGAGACGAGGGCTTGGAGCCCGATGTCTACATTGCGATGGGCAAGACGGCGGAGTTCGTCGCGCGTCGCACCGGCACCACTCGAGCGGAGCAGGACGCGTGGGCGCTGCGCTCGCAGCAGCGGGCGACGGCCGCGATCGAGGCGGGTTACTTCGCGCGCGAAATCGCACCTTACACACGGGTCGATGGGACTGTGGTTGCTGCCGATGACGGTCCGCGCCCCGGCACCACAATGCAGGGGCTAGCCGGACTCAACCCTGCGTTCGCTCAGCACGGTACGGTCACTGCGGGCAACGCGAGCCCGCTGAACGATGGGGCCTCGGCCGCGGTCATCATGAGCGCCGCGAGGGCGGAGCAACTCGGAATCACGCCCCTCGCACGCGTCCTCGGCGCGAGTGCGAGCGCGCTGTCTCCGGAGATCATGGGGCTTGGTCCGGTCGAAGCGACTCGTCGGCTCCTTGCCCGGCTCGGTCTGACGACCGCTGATCTCGATCTTGTTGAACTCAACGAGGCTTTCGCCGCGCAGGTCCTGCCCACCATGCGCGAACTGCATCTCGACCCGGAGAGGGTGAACGTTCACGGCGGCGCCATCGCGATCGGTCACCCCTTCGGTGCAACGGGCATCCGACTCGCAGGCACCCTGATTCACGGCCTCCAGGAGCGTGACGGTGAACTCGGCCTGGCGACTCTCTGCGTCGGTGGGGGGCAGGGAATGGCCCTTGTCGTGGAGCGACTCAGCTGATGGGCGTCGTTGATCCGACCGTGCTGGACATCATCACCGATGAGCCCTCCTTCGCATGGTTCGGCTTCGTGATGGAGGAAGCGGTCGACGGTCGCGCAGTCGTATCCGCCGAGGTTGGAGATCGCCACATGAACGCCAACGGGATGACCCACGGCGGCTTCGTCTTCGCGCTCGCCGACCAAGCCTTTGCCATGGCGGCCACCACAGTGCTGCAGTTCTGCGCAACGGTCGACGCGCAGATTCACTACCTTGCGCCGAGTAGGGTCGGCCAGCGTCTGAGAGCGACCGCCCAGACCAGCTGGCATGACCTCCGTCGAGCGGTCGTAGACGTGCTCGTGACTGCGGACGGCGAGGCTGTCGCCGTGTACCGCGGCATGGCACGCGCAGTTCGTCGCGAGTGACCCGGCTTGATCTGAATCTTGCAACAGAGAATCCCCGGCCCTCAGCGGGGCCGGGGATTCTGTGATCTCAGGCTCGGGTGCGCCCCTTGACGAACTCGCTGTCGGGAAGGTCAGTAACGGGGAGCCCAGATGCGGCCAGCGCGGCCCGTGCCTGCTTCATCAGGCGGTCGGGCAGACGCGGTGCCGGCGCGCGCAGCGCGCCGCCGTTGAAGCCGGCCAGCCACTCCTGGTACTTCCAGCCCGTACGGTTGATGACGGTCGTCCCTACTGAGGAGCCGGTGAGGATCGCCACGTTGGCGGCGCGGGCGGGAGAGACCTGCCACCACAGCTTCATGGCCTCCTCCCATTCGCCGTTCTGTGCGAGCGCGAATGCCCTCGGAAAGTAGTCGCTCATCCAGTTGGTGTTGGAGGTGCCCGAGAACTGGAATTCCAGCGCCGACATCAGCGGGATCGTCTCGCTCTCGATGGGGCAGGAGATGATCACCTCATCGCGGAAGTGGTGGTACATCTCCATGATCCCGCCGATGGTCGGATATCCCTGCTCGGCCTTGACGGCGACGATGTTCGGGATCGTGTCGAGGACATGGCGCACGAACGGAACGGGCATCCCCGCAGGGTCGATACGCTCGAAACCCCACGCGGGAAGGCCGAACAGCATCGCGGGGAGATCGGTCGAGTCCGCGAGCGCCTTCGTGTAGTCGTACACCTCCTTATGTGACGTGGGCCAGAAAGCCGTCGGGTACGAGATGAGGACGCTGTCAGCGCCAGCCTTCTCGGCGAGCTTGAGCGCGGCGATGTTCTGATCGAGCGTGTTGAACGCGGCGTGGAAGAAGAGCTGAAAATCGGCGCCGCCGGCTTCTCGCGCGACAGCGGTGATGCGCGCGTTCTCTTCCGGGGTGACGCTCAACTCGGTGACCAGCAGCGTTCCGGCGAATCCGAGCTCCTTCAACTTGAGGATGTCGTGCCGGATGGCGTTCTCGTTGATCCGCTCGAAATCGGGGGTGTACGAAGGCATGGTCACGGCGATAGCGCCCTTCCAGTGCTCTCTTGCCCACGCACGTGCCTGGCTCTTCGTGAAGTCGACCATGATGTTCCTTACTTGCTGGTGGTGACGATGTTGACGGGGAGCACGGTGCCGATACCGCGTTCCCTGGCGAGATCGACGAGGGCTTCGGCGACGACGATGTCTTGCAGGCCCGACCCCGTGGACTTGTAGATCCGTATGCCGCGGTCGCGGTCAACCGGACGCTCCTCGCGGAGGACAGCGCTCAGCGAAGTCGTGATGCCGTCGACATCGATCCCGGCTGCGCGAGCGGCGAGCATGTCGCCGCTCCCGTGCACGACCTCGTCCACACCATCGGCCACGACAACAGAGGCGCGTCCGATCAGCTTTGCGGGCAGCTCGCGCTGGGCCGGCGTGGTGGAACCGATGGACACGACGCTTGCGTGGTCGGCGACCCACGAGGCTTCGATCGTGGGGGATTCGTCGCGTGATCGAGCCGCACACAGGATGAGATCCGCGCCGGTGGCTGCCGACTCGGCGGACTCCACGGCCGAGACGGGCACGCCCAGTTCCGCCGTGAAGCGTGCAGCGAACGCTTCACGATTGCGAGCGGTCGGGCTGTACACCCGCACCGAGGCGAACCGAGTCACAAGTGACAACGCGGCTACATGCGATTGCGCCTCGAATCCGGAGCCGATGACGCCGACGGTCAGGGGGCGGTCCGGGACGATCGCCGCGGTGCCGACGGCACTGGCTGCGGCGGTACGCAGGCCGGTCACGCGGTTTCCGTCGACGAGGGCCACCAAGCCAGCGGTCTCCTTGTCGAAAAGGGAGATGAGGTAGCTGACGTGGAGGCCGTCGGCGAATGAACCGTTGATCGACTTCGTACCGAAGAGGCGGCCGCTCGCGGGGACAGACGGCATCACGCGCATCCACTCGCGGCCACTGTCGGCGAAGATGCGACCCGGGTTGCGCTTGTCGTCGGTCGGGGCGGAGTATGCCGCGCGGATGGCGTTGATCGCGCTCCGAAGGTCTGACAGCACCTCGACGTCGTCGTCGGTGAGGAAGAGGGGTCGCTGCGCGGGCGTTGAGGTGTCGGCGCTCATGCATCACTCCTTTGTGTCGTGCACGTGTCAACGCGACGTTAGACACGATACGTACCGTACCGTTTGCGCATAGACTTCCGCAAGACGCCCCAGCTCACCGAGGAGAGAACGCCCATGTCTATCGCGACCGTCAATCCGACAACGGGTAAGACCGAGATCATTATCGAGCCGCACACGCCGGAGGAGGTCGAGGCGCGGATCGGTGAGGCGCACGCCGCGGCTCGGGAGTTGCGTGGCACCACGTTCGCGCAGCGCGCGGAATGGATGCGAGCTGCGGCGGACATCCTCGACGACCAGGCCGAAGGTCTCGGCGAGCTGATCACGGTGGAAATGGGCAAGCCGATCGCGCAATCCATTGCCGAGGTGCAGAAGTCAGCGAAGGCGATGCGCTTCTACGCCGACCGCTCCGAGGAGTTCCTTGCAGACGTTCAGTTGGACGACGCGTCGCTCGTGAATGCCTCTCGGGCTTGGACGAGGTACGACCCGCTGGGCGTCGTGCTCGCGGTCATGCCGTGGAACTACCCGCTGTGGCAGGTCGTCCGCTTCGCAGCCCCCGCGCTCATGGCTGGCAATGCCGGCCTGCTGAAACATGCATCGAACGTGCCGCAGGCCGCGCTCTTCCTCGACACGCTGTTCGAGCGCAGCGGCTTCCCGGCAGGCTCATTCCGCACTCTTCTGATCGGCGGTAGTGAGGTCGGTCGCATCATCGCCGACGAACGGGTCGCGGCGGTCACGCTGACAGGGTCCGAACCGGCGGGACGCTCCGTCGCCTCCATCGCCGCGGATCATGTCAAGAAGGCCGTTCTCGAACTCGGCGGATCCGATCCGTTCATCGTCCTCGCCTCCGCAGACGTGGAAGCGGCCGCGGCGACGGCAGTCAGGGCGCGCATCAGCAACAATGGCCAGTCGTGCATCGCTGGCAAGCGCTTCATCGTGCATGACGCCGTCTACGACGCGTTCTCTGCGGCGTTCGCAAGGCGGATGTCCGAGCTGGTCGTGGGTGACCCTTTGCTCCCCGAAACCGAAGTCGGTCCGCTTGCGACGGAGTCGGGGAGGCGGGAGCTGGCCGAGCTCGTCGAGGATGCACGCGCGAAGGGTGCCACGATCCTCGTCGGCGGCACCGTGCCCACTGATTATCCGGGTTGGTTCTACGCGCCTACCGTGATCGCCGATCTGCCTGACGACGCGAGGCTGGTGCAGGAGGAAGCCTTCGGTCCCGTGGCGTCTCTCTACCGCGCCGCCGACAATGCGCACGCGTTGCAGCTTGCCAACCAGACCACATTCGGCCTGTCCAGTGCAGTGTGGACGAACGACCCTGATGAAGAGGCATGGTTCATTGAGAACCTCGACGCGGGAGCCGTGTTCGTCAACGGAATGACGGTCTCGTACCAGGAGCTCCCGTTCGGTGGCATCAAGCGCTCGGGTTTCGGGCGGGAGTTGGCGGCGGTGGGACAACGGGAGTTCACCAATCTGAAGACCGTCTGGAAGGCTTGACGCAGGGCCCCACGCGGCTCGGCAAGGTCAACGAGGAGAAGAGCGGCCGTGGAGATGGACTATAATTTGCTCCGCCCGCTCCGGGCTCTGCTCGAGGAGCGGAACGTCACGCGTGCTGCCGAGCGGTTGCACGTCTCGCAGCCCTCGATGTCGGGCGCGTTGGCTCGCCTGCGTGCGCACTATGACGATCCGCTGCTCGTGCGTATCGGGAATCGTCACGAGCTGACGCCCTTGGCCGAGAGGCTGCTCGACGCTCTGCCTCACGCACTCGCCGAGGCGGAACAGATCTTCCGTCTTCAGGGGCGGTTCAATCCGGTGACGAGCACCCGAACATTCTCGATTGCGGGCGTGGATTACACCATCGCGCGCATGGCGCCGATCCTCACGCGGATCGTGGCGCGTGAGGCGCCCAACGTGCGATTCGAGTTCCCCGCCGCGGACGGGCGTCTGGTCAACGGTGCGCCCGACACGCTTCGAACCATCGACGGAGCGATCCTGCCACACGGCTACTTCTCCGGGCCATCGCATCTCGACTTCTCGCCCGAGCCCTGGGTCTGCCTCGTGGATGCGCGAGCGAGTATGAGCGAGCGCTCAACCGCCGACGAGATCCTCACCCGCCCCTGGGTCCAGACGCTCCCCGCTCGGGAGGGTGTGACGCCGGCGGCACACCAACTGCAGTTCCGGGGCGTCGATGTCCGGGTCGTGGCGGCAACCCCCCATTTCTTCGTGGTGCCCTCCCTGCTCATCGACACCGACCGAGTGGCACTTGTTCCTTTGGGATACGCGCATATGGCCGTAGCGGCCGACCCTCGCCTGCGTTTCGTGGAGGCTCCACTCGACCTCGATCCGGTGCGTGACGCGTTCTGGTGGCACGCGGAGCGAGAGCGTGATGAGGCGCACGTCTGGCTCCGAACTGTCGTCTCGCGCGTGCGTGACGAGGTCATCACCTATTCGAATGATGGGCATAGGGAACTCGGTCTTCGCTGATACCTGAAGGCGTGGGACGCTGGCTGTCAGTAGCCGCACATCCGATGTGAGCGATCGCCTGACGAAGTCGTGAGGCGAAGGCTGATTCCCCGAATGAACTCGCGTTGCGGCGAATGCGACGTCTGCGTAGTATCCGATACGCAACGTACTGAACACGAAGGAGTGTCGGATGACTGTCGATGTGGATGTCGTGGTGGTCGGAGGCGGTCCGGTGGGCACAGCCGCCCTCGCGCTTCTGGGCCGCACCGGCCTGACAGCCGTCGGCTTCGAGCAGGACTCACAGATGTGGCCTACTGCTCGTGCCGTCCATTTCGATGGCGAGACGATGCGCACGCTTCAGAGCCTCGGTATCGCATCGCGATTCGAAGAGGTCACCATCCCGATGAAGCACGTGGAGATCATCAACGAGGCGGGCGACGTACTGGTCCACGCTGACACAGACCGCCTGGGAAACCAGGCCTGGAGTGACCACATCAGCTTCCATCAACCCGACATCGAGCGGCTGATCCGCGAGGTCGTCGATGCCACCGATGGTGTTGAGCTGCGTTGCGGTGTCACCGTGACGGGCATCGAGGAGGACGACGAGCGGGTGACGGTAACCACACGTGACGCCGACGGTGTCGTTGGCACCACCCGGGCTCGCTGGGTGATCGCGGCCGACGGTGCGCGCTCCGAGATCCGCCGCACCATCGGCGTGCAGACGGACAAGTACGGCGAGGATGCGCAGTGGCTCGTCGTCGACGGCCACCTCGAAGGTGCGCCAGGCCACGCCGCCGACATGGTGCAGTTCGGCACCTACACCAGGCCTGCACTCTGGCTGCGGCTTCCCGGCACGCGCGTGCGCATGGAGTTCATGCTCATGCCCGACGACAACCCCGACGAGATCGTCACGCCTGCTGCAGTGGAGCGCATCAGCCGAGGTGCGCTTCCCGCGGACAAGTTCACACCGGATCGCCAGGCTGTCTACACATTCCGTGGGCGGATCGCGCAGCAGTGGCGAAAGGGCCGTGTCTTCCTCGCCGGCGACGCCGCACATCAGGCCCCGCCTCTGTTCGGCCAGGGTCTGTGCGCAGGCATTCGCGACATCGAGAACCTCGTTTGGAAGCTCGACTTCGTCCGGCGAGGGCTCGCGGGCGACGAGCTGCTCGACACGTACGAGAGTGAGCGCAAACCACACGCGACCTTCTGGGTGGAGACAGCCGCCAATCAGGCCGTGATCATCCAGACGACCGATCCCGAAGTGGCTGCACGTCGTGACGAGTTCATCAAGGCCCACCCCGAAGCGAGTGCGGAGCCCACGTCGCCCGCGCTCGGACCGGGCCTGCACGAAGGCGACCAGGATGTGCGAGCGGGGCGCCGTGGCCCGCAACCGATTCTCGCTGACGGCACCCGTCTCGACGACATGGTCGGTGCCCACTTCTTGGTAGCAACCGATCGGGAACTGTACGGCTCGTTGCCGTCGGAGATCCGCGAGGCGCTGAACGAAGACGGCGACACCGTGACGCTCTTGGATCCCGCAAAGGTCTCCCAGCTTCTCTCGGATGTCGGCGCTCGTGCCGTCGTCTGTCGTCCCGACCGTTACATCCTCGGGATCTGCGACACGGCCGATGACCTGGCACGGCTGATCAGCAAGATCCCGTCTGTCGCCCACCTGGCGAATACCGCCGCCGAGCTGCGTTAGGAGCATCTCCATGTCATTCAGCCCGATCACCCACATTCGTCACTTCGACATCGCAGTTCCCGACTTCGACAAGCAGATCGAGTTCTACAAGAACCATTGGGGACTCACGGTGCAGCACGACGACGGCGACGTCGTGTACTTCGCCGCCGAGGGGTCGCCGGAGCAGTACGTGACGCGCGTTCGTCGTTCCCAGGACAAGCGGCTCGACCTTGTCGCGTTCGGCGCCGCCGACCGCGCCGCCGTCGACACGCTGGCTCAGAACCTCGGCAGCGCCGGTGTGAAGCTCGTCAGCGAGCCGGACGCGCTCCAGACGCTCGGCGGCGGTTATGGCTTCCGCTTCTTCGATCTCGAGGGTCGGACCATCGAGGTGTCGACGGAGGTCGACGTGCGCACTCACCGCAAGATCGAGGAGCGCGAGGCGATTCCGGTGCGGCTGTCTCACGTGGTGCTGAACTCCAACCAGCCGGAGGCGATGCGGGCGTGGTACGAGAAGCATCTCGGCTTCCGCCTCTCCGACACGCTGAACCATCCGCACGCAGGTGACCTGTTCTACTTCATGCGCTGCAACACGCAGCATCACTCGATGGCGATCGCGCGTGGACCGCATGCGTCGCTTCAGCATGCGTCGTTCGAGCTGCGCGGAATCGACGAGTACATGCGCGGGAGCGGACGGATGATCCGCGCGGGCTACCGCAAAATCTGGGGTCCGGGTCGCCACGCCGCCGGTGACAACACCTTCACGTACTTCATCGACCCCAACGGCAACACGATGGAGATGACCACTGAACTCGAAATGATCGAGGAAGACACGTGGCACCCTCACATCTACGACGTGCAGGAGCCCGAAACCTCCGACCAGTGGGGCACGGGCGGAGATATGGACGAGTTCATCACCAAAGAGATGTTCAACGACTCCGACGCCGCTCACCTCTTCGTTCCGCCGCCGGTCTGATCTCGGCATGAGTGCATTCGGTATCGGTACGTTCGAGTTCGAACGGACGGTATTCCCCGGAGTCGTGGTGGGGGACGTCGTGTACGACATACGCGACGTCCTTCCCGGCATCTCGCAATCGGTGCAGCTTCTCGAAGACTGGGATGCGAACCTCGACCGCATCGCCGACTTCGTGTCCGCGCCCCCGGCCACGGCACGCGCGTGGACACGCGGCGCCCTACGTGCATTGCCTCCCCTGGAGCCTGCGACCGCCTTGCTGGCAGCAGGGGCGAACTATCGCGAGCACATCATTCAGATGAGCGTCGCCCACCATCTGGGCGCCGAGGCGGCATCACCCGCGCGGCTCCGGGCGGACGCGGCGAAGAAGATCGACGAGCGGGTGCGCAGCGGGGATCCGTACGTCTGGGTCGGAATGCCGTCGGCGATGTGCGGCGCGGCCGACGACATTCAGCTCCCTGAGGTCGGCGGCGACGTCGACTGGGAAGTGGAACTCGGGGTCGTGATCGGCACGAGGGCGCATCGCGTGTCGGCCACGCGCGCCCTCGAGCATGTTGCGGGTTACCTGATCGTCAACGACATCACGGCACGCACGCTTGTCCCCCGAAATGACATCGCCGGCGTCGGTACCGACTGGTTCCGCGCGAAGAACCAGCCCACCTTCTTCCCGACGGGGCCGTTCCTGTTGCCCGCACGCTTCGTTCCGAATCCGTCGGACCTCCGTATCCAGCTGCGGCTCAACGGTGCGCTCATGCAGGACGCCTCTGTCGCGGACATCGCCTTCGATGTGCCCAGCCTGATCGCCTACGCGTCCTCCCTGGCCGTTCTCGAACCGGGGACCATCCTGATCACAGGATCCCCGGAAGGGAACGGATCCCACTGGGGCAGGTTCCTCGACGACGGCGACGTGCTAGAGGCCTCGATCACCGGGCTTGGCACCCAGCGGAACCTCGTCCACGGGCCCACTGGCATTCTGCCGCCCTGGCAAGCCTCCCGGGCAGAGGTAAGGCGAAGCTGGTGAGGGTCCGTCAGTCGCACTTCGTGCCCCCCGTTCCTTACCTCGTCGCCGACGCGATCGGGGCGTTCGAGCGCCGTGGCGTCGAAGTCGAAGCACGCCGTGCTGCCTCCAGCACACAGCAGCGCGAAGATCTGGCTTCGCGCGAGATCGACGTCGCGGTGACAGCGATTGACAACGTGTTCGCATGGAACGCACACGCGCCCGTCTTCCGAGTTGCCGCCCAGATCGAGACCACAACCCCGCTGGCCGTCTTCGCGACCCCTGGCTTCGGCTCACTGGCCGACCTGGAGGGCAGCCGCTTCGCGGTGGACGCGCTGACCAGCGGGTTCTCCGTCATCGCCCGAGCGCTCCTTGAGGGTGCCGGTCTTGCAGCGGCCTTCGTCGAGCGAGGTGGCGTCACCGAACGCCTGGACTCGCTCTTCGAGGGGAGCGCCGACGCCACCCTCCTCGGCCCACCAATCGACGAGCGTGCCGAGGCCGCCGGGCTCGTCAGGATCCTCTCTGTCCACGAAGCCTTTCCCGAGTTCCCCGGTCAGGCGGCGGTAGTTCGCGCAGACGACGACGCCGCACGCGGCACGCTCGAGGCGTACCTGGATGCACTCGACGAGGCCACCTCCATCGCGGCGTCATGGGATGACGCGGAGGGACTGGCCGTGCTCGAGCACGCAGGCCTTCCCGCGCGGTCGGCCGTAGCACTTTGGCACGCGCGAGCGCGCTCACTCGAAGTTTCGGCCGCAGGACTCGCACTGCTTTCTCGCCTGCGTTCCGAACACGGAATGATCCCCGCGGGCGACTGCCTTCCCGACATCCTCACCACTCCCTGAAAGGTCACTGATGACGAACACCGCGAGCGTGCTGGGTAGCCCGCTGAAGATCAACCGGCTCACACTCAAGAACCGCATCATCCTCGGTCCGATGGCGGCCCTGCAGCCGACGGAGGACGGCCGCCCGAGCGAACAGTCCATCGCCTTCCTGACGCGTCGTGCCCACGGTGGAGCAGGCGCCGTCTACGTGGGAGGGTCGGTGGCGACTGCCCGAGCCTTCCGCGAGTCTCCGTTCTCGCCAAATATCCGTTACGACGCCGACGAGTTCGTCCCCGATCTGAAGCGCCTGGTCGACGAAGTGCACGGCACCGGGACCGACGTCAAGGTGTTCGCTCAGCTGTTCCCAGCGTTCGGCCGCATGGGCGTACCTCGCGAGGGCCACACGATCTCCTCCGCATCGCCGAAGGTGGTCGATATGGGCGGCTACGGTCTTCCCGACAATGTGTACATCCCGGGGGGTCGGATCACGCCGCTGCCCGAAGAAGCCACGATCGCCGAGATCAAGGAACTCGAACAGGCGGTGGTCGACGCGGCGCGCCGGTCAAAGGAAGCGGGATTCGACGCCATCGAGATCGCCGCGCACATGTGCTACTTCTATTCGTCGTTCCTCTCGCCGTTGTCGAACTTCCGCACCGACGAGTACGGAGGGTCGGTCGAGAACCGGGCGCGGGCGCTCAAGGACACGGTCGCCGCCGTGCGGCGCGAGATCGGAAACGAGATGGCGTTGGGTCTGCGGCTCAGCGTGAACGACCACGTCCCGGGAGGGCAAGGGCCTGAAGGATTCGCTGCCGTGACCGCGGAGATCGTGAAGGCGGGCGTCGACTTCGTCGTGCTCACCGACGGCAACTACGAGTCGTTCGCGGACAACGTGACGAGCGAATCGGGCAAGATGCTGCGTGAGGGAGAGCCGCAGGAGTTCCGCCGGGCGCTCGGCCCGGACGTGGTGCTCATTCTGAGCAGCACGCCTGATCCCGCGCAGGCTGCGGCCGCAATCGCAGACGGCACGGTTGACGCGACGATCCTCGCACGTCAGCTGCTGGCTGACCCGGACTACCCGAAGAAGGTTCTCGAGGGCCGTGAGTCCGAGATCGTGTGGTGCGATCACGCGAACTCGTGCATGCGCCGGCTCATTCTGCAGGTCCCGGTGCACTGTCACAAGAACCCTGAAATGGGGCGCGAACATCCGAGCAGCAAGCGCTCGAACCGCGCCCAAGATGCATTCATCTGGGCCGCGGGAAACTCGGTGCTGATGAAGATCGCCGACAAGGCTGCGCGGTCGGCGCCGAAGAACAAGGCCCACTGAGATGGCCGCCGCGTACAAGCTCACCGTGCTGCTGAAGCGGCGCGCCGATCTGGATGCGGACAGCTTCGCCGATGCGTGGCTTGAGGTCGATCGCGGGTATCCGCCCATCGCGCCCGGCCTCGAACGATACGTGTTCAACAGGCGGGTATCGGGACCGCTTTCGATCGCCGATCTCCCATCAGCACCCTATGACGCGGTGATCGAGACATGGTGGCGTCGCAAGAACGACGCTGCAGACTGGGTGGTGTCGGGCGCTTTCGAGAACGGGTGGCTGGGTCGTCGGCGTGCGATGCTTGCGGAGCGTCCGGCCGCCGTCGCAGGTCAGCCCGTCGTCTGCTGGGAACGCCCACTGACCGATGAGATGTCGCCGGTGACGGTCTTCACCCTGCCGGTAGCGCGTCGCAATCTGCGGCTTGGTGAGTTCAGCGAGCGATGGGTGGGTGTGTACCGCGGGGTGGTTCTCGCGAGCCCGGGTGCTCAGGAGGGCATCGTGCGGTGCGAGCTGACGCCGGCGCTGCTTGGTGCACCTTCACGCTTCGAACGTACGCGCTTCGACGGCGTCTCGGCGGTCACCTTCGTGTCCGCGGAGGCTCTCGTTGCTGCATACGACAGTGAGCACCGTCGCACGATCGTGGCGCCTGGCGAACGCGATCTTGTCGACCCGGTGTTCTCTGGGCGGTTCATCGGAACCCCGGTGGACCTCACCTGAGTCGCGCGCAAGAGAAGGGGCGGAGGACCGTGTTCTCCGCCCCTTCTCTTGCGCGTCGTTCAGAACCTGTCGCGCACCCGACGCTCGCGCCCGTAGAGGCTGACGACGGCGAGAATGATAAGTCCGTACACGATCCGGGTCTGCGCTTCAGAGAGCCCCTGGCTGATGATGATCGTCGAGAGCACGGTCAGGATCAGAGCGCCGAGTGCCGTCCGGGTGAACCCGCCGCGCACCGACCCGAAGGTGGTCCCGCCGACCAGCACCGCCGCGAGCCCGGAGAACAGGTACGGGTCGCCGATCGAGATCGACCAACCCGAGCCGAAAGCCGCGAGGAACATCCCGGCGATGCCGGCGAACACCCCCGATGCGGCAAACACCAGCGTCCAGACGACAGACGTGCGGATGCGGGTCAAAGCGGCGGCACGAGGGTTGACGCCCGTCGCGTAGAGACGGCGGCCGGCTGGCGTCTTGGCGAGGAAGACCCATAGCCCGACTCCCAGCGCAAGCACGATGAAGATGACCGGGGGGACGGGCAGCCCAAACGTCGTGCCGCTCAGCTGGGCGAGCGCCTTGAGCTCCTGCGGTGGCTGCCCGTTGTAGTCGCCGTTGGCGAGGAACATCGAACCGCCCGTGAGCACGGTGCCGATTCCGAGCGTCATCACGAGCGGCTCGACGCGGTACCGGTGGCATAGCCAGCCGACGAGTGCCCCGACGCCGCCGCACACCGCGACGACCACGAGGAACGCGAAAGGCGCCGACCAGCCGAGCCTGCTCGTCGCGTTGCCGGCGATCATCGCACCGAAGGTGATGTATCCGGCGATCGCGAGGTCGAGGCCGCCCAGGATCACGACGAGTGTCTGCCCCATAGCGGCCAGGGCCAGGAGGGCAGCGAGGGTGAGGATCGACACTGCTGCGATCGGCCGTTCGATGAACGCAGGGATGAGGGTCACCATCACTGCCACCAGGACGAGAAGAATTCCCACCTGGATGAGCGGGGTCTCAAGCGCGAGTCGCCGGATGCGTGCCCACACGGTGGGTGGGGGCAGGGGGGTGGTGAGGGATCGGGTGATGTCGGTGTAGGTGGCGTCGTTCATGCGCGGCTCCTTGTCGGGCGCGAGGCGAGGAGGGTGGCGCCGAGGAGGACGCCGATGACGAGGACGAGACCGAAGGCGAATTGCACCAAGCTCGACTGAACGCCCAGCGCGGTCAGCATCTGCTGGAGCAGGTAGAGCACGAGTGCCCCGAAGAAGGTGCCGAGGAGTCCGCCTTTGCCGCCGCCCAGTGCGGTGCCGCCCAGTACTGCGGCCGCGAGCCCGAGCAGAGCGTACGTATAGGCCAGGGAGGACTGGGACGACTGCAGCAATGCGGACAGTGCGACGCCCGCTACCCCCGCGAAAAGACCGCCGAGGGTGTACGCGAGCGTGCGAACGGCGGTCACGTTGACGCCTGATCCATAGGCCGAGATGTCACTTTCTCCCGTGGCCAGGAGGTTGCTCACGAACGCGGTGCGCTTGAGCACGATCCACGCCAGGGTGGCGATCCCGATGGGAATGATCGCCCCAGGAAGCCAGCCGAACGCCTTGGCCAATCCTTCTGACCAGTTCGTGGGAGCGGATACCGGAACTTTGGAGATGGTGATGGACAGCCCGATGAGAACGAACAGCACGCCTGTGGAGGCGACGACGGGGTGCAGACGGACCACGGTCACGAGGATGCCGGTCGCGGTGCCGATCGCCGCCGACATGAGCAGGAGAAGCGGAATGGCCGCATACCAGTCACCGAGGCCGTTCGGGAGCAACACAGCGACGAAGAAGCAATTGATGAAAGTCGCGAGCGGCCCGACCGAGACGTCGATGCCGCCGGAGAGGATGGCGGGCGTCGAAGCGAAGCCGACCAGGACGAACGGCGCGAGCGTGGCGAGCGTGGTCGGCAGACGATCCGGCGATAGGAAAGACGGACTCACTGCGAGGTTGATCGCCATGAGTACAGCGGCGAGTGCGGCAGCGAAAGCCCACGAGTGCTGACGGAGAAAGGTGATCGGGGTCTTCATGCGACGGCTCCGCTCTGATGGCCGAAGTAGGCGGCCACGACCGCCTCCGTGGTGAGGTCCTTACGAGGGATCTCCGCGAACACTTCCCGGTCGCGGAAGACGAGCACACGGTCGACCAGTTCGACCAGCTCGTCCACTTCGCTCGACAGCATGACGACGCTCATGCCGTCGGCGCACAGCTGCTGAAGGGCCGCGTAGATCTCGCGCTTGGTCATGATGTCGACTCCCCGCGTCGGGTCATTCAGCAGCAGCACCTTGGGATCCGTCGCGAGCCAGCGCGCGAGCATCACCTTCTGCTGGCTTCCGCCCGACAGTGTGGAGATCGGGTCATTCGGTGTGCCGAGCCGGATACTCATCGCGCGGGCGACCTCGCCGAAGCGTATGCGCATCCGCTTTGCGCTGAGCAACGGGCCGCGGCGATCTTGCGCGAGAGTGGGGAGCGCGAAGTTCTCGCGGATCGACATGGGTTCGAACAGCGACTCTCCACGACGCTCGCGCGGCAGATAGGCGACGCCGAGCTTCGCCCCGTTTCCGGGACGCACGTCGATGTCGGGGCTGAGCACGCGGACGACGGAGCCTGCTCCGGTGGAGAGTCCGGACAGTCGCTTGAGGAACGCGTCCTGACCGTGGCCTTCCAGCCCGGCGACACCGACGAGTTCTCCCGCGCGCACCTCGAAGTCGATCGGCGCAGCATCGGGGGCGAGCTGCACGGCGGAGGCGCGGAGTGTAATGCCGCCGAGTTCTCGGGCGCCATCGGTCCGTTCGAAGTGCCCTGACGTCCCTGTCATGTCGGCCACGAGGCGATCGACGGAGACGTGGGGGCGATCAACGGTCGATACGGTGCGGCCGGAGCGCAGGACAGAGACGCGATCGGAAATCTCCTGCACCTCATCCATGCGATGCGAGATGAAGAGGATGGACACACCGTCCGCGGCGAGGCGTCGCATCTCCGCGAAAAGGCGATCGCGAGTCAGCACATCCAGTGCCGCCGTCGACTCGTCGAGTACCAGCACGCGCGGTCGCCGAACGAGCGCCCGGACGATGCAGATCGCCTGCCGCTCCGACAGCGAGAGCGAATCCGCGCGGGCGTCCAGATCGACACCATCGACGAGGCGGCCGAGAATCTCCGCGGCGATTCGGCGCTGCTCGACGCGGGGCGTGCGACGAGCGAACACTCCGTCCGACCCCAGCCAGATGTTGTCGAGCACCGACTGGCTGGCCGCTGTCAGCACCTCCTGGAACACGACGGCGATGCCGCGTGCGGCCGCATCGCGAGGCGTGCGCAGGTCGATGGAAACTCCGTCGATGGTGAAACTCGCCACGTCTGGCCGGTGCACACCGCCGATGATCTTCACAAGCGTCGACTTCCCCGACCCGTTTTCGCCGAGCAGAGTGTGGATCTCGCCGGGGGCGAGATGGAGCTGAGCACCAACGAGCGCGCGCGTCGCGCCGAAGCGTTTGCTGACGTCGGTCAACCTCAGACCGTCGTTGAGATCGGGCATCTCATCTCCTCATCGAGTCGCGGCATCTTTGCCTACACCATTCAAAACTAGACGAACCGTATCGAATGTGTCTACTCTGAGCGTGCGCACCCTTGCGCCCGTCTCAATGAGGAGAAAGCAATCATGGTGAAGTCCATTCGCCTCCGTCGTTTCGGGGTCCCGGCGACCCTCGCGGCGTTCGGAGTGTTCGCGCTCGCGGGCTGCTCGGCCGCGGCGCCCACCGAGCCCGCAGCGGCTCCCAGCGGTGAGCCCACCGCGGCAGTGGGGGAGTGCGGCACTGTGCCCCAGGTGGGCGCGCAGGATCCGGAAGGCCTCTTGGAGGGCTTGTCGCAGTCGATCCAGGACGGCTACAACGGCTACCCGTACACGCTTCAGAAGTCGGCATGGGCTGACTGGAAGTCGGAGAAGACAGAGGGGTACACGGCGGCGATCGTCGGCACCTCGCCCGCGGCGCCGTTCATCTCGGTCTATCAGCAGACCTTGGCGAGCGCGCTCGAAGAGGCCGGCGTCGATGTGGTTCTCAACGTCGCCCCGAACGACCCGAGCGACGTCCCCGGTCAGCTGCAGCAGTTCAGCCAGGCCATCTCGCTGAAGCCCGACGTCATCTTCCTCAACCCGGTCGCGCCAGAGCCGGCGCTCGACCTGGTGGAGGAGGCTCACGCCGCCGGTATTCCGGTAGTGTCGATCGTCGTCCCGATCGACAGCCCGTATGCGGTCTCGGTCACGTACAACGCCGTCCTGCAGTCTATGCAGACCGCCTCGGCGGTCTTCGGATCCATCGGAGGTTCGGGCGACGTGCTGGAAGTCACCGGCGTCCCCGGGATCCCCGTACAGGTCTTCTGGGACGCGGGACGCGATGCGTCGCTCGAGCTGTGCCCCGACATCGACGTGATCGGCAGCGTGCAGGGTCTCTTCCAGCCGCCGCTCGCTCAGCAGGCGGTCGTGCAGTATCTCGCGACCAACCCCGCCGGCGTCGATGCCGTGATTCAGGCGGGCACGATGGGATGGGCGATCCGTGACGCCTTCGTGCAGGCGGGTCAGCCGGTTCCGCCGATCCAGGATGCAGGTGGATCGCGGGGGATGGTGGCCTACGCCGCCGCCACTGACGGCTATCCGTACGTCGGCACAGCCACCCCGCCCGTCGATATGGCACGGATGGCGGCGCAGGTCGGCGTCAAGATCCTCGCCGGCGCGGGCCCCAAGCTGAACCACATCGTGTGGGCGCCGTACGTCGTCGATTCGTCGAATCTCGCCGACATCGTGGATCCCTCGTGGGTACCCGAGGACGGCACCGACCTCGCTCCCGAAGGCGTCTACTTCACCGACGAGCAGACGGCGGAGTTCTTCTCTTCGCCCGAACTGGGTCCGCAGACGGCAGACTGAAACCCAGCCCCGTCCCCAGGGCGGATCGGCCGTGTGCCGGTCCGCCCTGAGTGTTCCTCACATACTGAGCTCGGAGGTGCACATCGATGTCGATGATGCTTGATACACGTGTGGTGGCACCCGCGGACCGGCCCGGCTACTGGTCGGCGGGTATCGCGGAGCATTTCTTTCCGATGGCGGTCGAGTCGTTCGGTGAACCGAGATTCGACGCGCGGCTCACGGGCGGCGACGTGGGGCCTGTCGCGGTCCGCGCCATCTCCGGTGGCGCCCACCGCGTTGTCCGCACGTCGCGCATGATTGCGAGTTCAGATCCCGAGAGCGTGTTGCTGTACCTTGTGCGAAGCGGCGCATGCCGAGTGGAGCAGGACGATCGAGCATGCGTGATCGAGGTCGGCGACATTGCCGTGCAGGACACCTCGCGTCCGTCGTCGTTCGAGGCGCGCGCGGGCTTCGACGTGCTCGTGCTGACGTTGCCCAAGTGGTTTTTAGGACGAAGCGCCGACGACCTCTCATCACGAGTCGCCATGCGCGTCAGCTCAGCGGATTCTCCTCTGCTGCGCATGGCGGCCCCACTGATCTACGGGTTTGCGCACTCTGCTGATGACGGGCGGGTAAGGGGTGCGGCGGCGGAGGCTGCGGCCGAGATGCTGGTCCCGCTCCTCCGCGGTCTGTATCCGCACGACGAGTCCGACATGGCCGCGACTCGTGCCGTGCTGCTCCAGACACGAATGCGTCGCTTCGCCCTCGCTCATCTGCACGATCCGCAACTCGGCCCTGACCTCATCGCGCGCGCTCACTACGTCTCCGCGCGCTACGTTCACAAGCTCTTCGAGGACGCCGGTGGGGTCTCCGCATGGATTCGCGCCGAGCGGCTGGAGCGGGCAGCCACCGATCTGCGTGAGACGACGCTCCCCGTGGCTGCGATCGCCGGCAGGTGGGGTTACCGGGATGCGGCGAGCTTCAGCCGCGCCTTTCGAAAGTCCCGTGGTCACTCCCCGCGCGAGGCTCGCGCGGGGTACTGACGACGCTTACGCACGTGAGCGCGGCCCCGTTCTGAGGAACGGGGCCGCGCTGCTCGAGGTTCAGTTGAGCGGATAGCCCGCTTCCCGCAGCCGGCGTCCCCAGATTCCCGACTTGCCCGGCGCGATGATGCCGTTGGGGTCGAGCGTGTCTTTGATCGTCTCGTTGAACCGACGCTGCACGTGGTCGTTAAAGCCGAACTGATCGATGGCGGTGTCGGCGAAGTAGGGGTGGGCGCGGTACTCGCCGTACCCCATCTTGCCGGCGACCTCGACCATGTGCTTGGCGTGCTCGTACGCGCGGTGCACCTGGTCGGGGTTCTTGGTGTCGAAGGGGATCACGTTGATGAAGGTCGTCGAGCGCGCGTTGATCGGCAGCATCCCTCCGAGGTAGTCGAGACCGGCCTCGTGGCACAGCCTTTGGAACAGGTCTTGCGCCTTCTTCGCGTGTGCGGCGGTCAGCGGGATCACTGGCGAGAAGTCGACGTGGCCGCCTTCGTCACCACCCGACCAGCCGGCCATCTTGTAGAGATCGAGGCTGGGGACCCCGATCTGGACCCGCTCGTGCGGGTTCGGCAACGTCTCCCATTCGTCGGCTCCGTGCTTCTCGCCGAAGACCGCCACGGTCGGGATCGACTCGAAGCGTTTCTTGAGCTTGGCGAAGTTGTGGTCGACGATGGCTTCGTCTCCGTAGAGTGCGAAGCGCATCATCCAGCGGCCGAGCCCGAGTTCCTTCGCGATCGTCTCGATGACCTCCTCGGGAATGGGGCCGTCGCCGTCGTACCAGTCGGAGCGCGAGCTCATCATCGATGCCATGCAGAGAGTGTTCGACAGCTGCGGCCGCATCCGGATGGTGCCCGCCAGCATGAGCTCGCGGAGCGCGTCGACCACGGCAGGCATCTGGGTGTCATCCCACAACTGAAGCCACAGAGGCATGTACACCTCGGGCTTCGGGTCGAGCCAGTAGCCCATCTTCGTGACGATCCCAAAGTTCGACTGCATGAACAGCTCGGTCGTGGTCGGGCCCAGGCCGCGCTTGTACAGAGGCCAGACTGGGTTCTCGTCCATGCCGCCGGATCCGGTGCGGTAGAGCTCGCCGCTGGGAAGCACGACTTCGAAACCGCAATGAGCAGCCTGGTCGAGCGAGTTGGGCATATAAGTCAGGCCGTGCTCGAGCGTGTTCGAGACGACGCCACCCCAGCCGATGTCGACAATCGACGCGGCGAGGTTGTGGCCGCCCGCCTCGATTGCGTCATGCAGGTCGAACCAGCTCACCCCGGGTTCCACCATTGCGTACCCGAGTTCCTCGTTGATCTCGACCTTCGTCATGTCCTTGAATGACACCATCACTGCACCCCGCACCCATGGGGCTGCGCCGCCGTATCCATTGTTCTTGCCGCGGGCGATCGGCCACAGCGGGATCCGGTACTCGTTGGCGAGACGCACGATCGCCTGCACATCTTCGGTTGTGGTCGGGCGCACAACCGCCGACGGGACGGCAGTCGCCGTGCCCGGCACCTGGTACGGATCCTGGAAGTCGGCGAGGTCCTCAGCGGAAGTACCGACCTTGTTGGCGCCGATGGCGTCGGCGAATGCCGCGAGCGCGGCGTCCAACTCGGCGTCGGTGACACCGGGAGGGGTGGCGCGGGTGGTCAGCTCATCAGTCATGGCTCTCAGCTCTCCTTTGAGTGGGCGTCGTTGAGTAGAGACATCGCCGAACGGGTATCGGCTGCCGCTGTTCTACCTCTCGCGGGTGTCGATATGACCGAACGGTGCAGTGCGCGCACATACCCGTGCAGTCTCTGCACGGTGTGGTCGACGCTTTCCCTGGTCATGCTTCACTCGCAAGGGGTTCCGCGACGACGCGGAGACCAACTGCGATGACACGGAAGGGAGACGGCGATGACGACTGGTCGTCTGGCGGAAAAGGTTGTGCTGCTGACGGGCATCGGCGGTGGGATGGGGCGGGTCACGGCCGAGCTGTTCGCGCGTGAAGGTGCGACCGTGGTCGGCTGTGACCTCGACGCGGCGGGGGCCGCGGAAACGGTGCGCCTGATCGAGTTGGCGGGGGGCATCATCGACTCCACTTCCCCGCTCGATTTGGGCGATCGCGACGCGGTCAAGGTGTGGGTCGACGGCGCCGCAGATCGATACGGCAAGATCGACGTGCTGTACAACAACGCGAGCGCACCGAGGTTCGCCCCGTTCGAGACGCAGTCGGTCGAGGACTATCAATTCACGATTCGCAACGAAGTCGACATCGTGTGGCATGCGAGTCAGCTTGCATGGCCCCATTTGGCGCGTTCTCGCGGAAGCATCGTCAACATCGGCTCGGGTGCGGCATGGCAGGGTGCGCGTGACCTTCCGCAGGCTGCACACGCCGCCGCTAAGGGCGCTGTCGTCGCCCTCACGCGGCAGCTCGCTGCTGAGGGGATCGCGGCGGGCATTCGGGTGAACTCGGTAAGCCCCGGTGTCATGGCGACACCGCCCATCCAGAAGATGTACGAGCAGTTCGGCGAGAACGCTCCCGTGGCGCCGATCGTCTCCCGCACGCTCGACGGGAAGCCTGGAGACCCGCTCCAGGTGGCGTACGCAGGGCTCTATCTCGCATCGGACGAGGCCTCCTGGGTCACGGGGGAGAACATCAACGTCGACGGAGGTGCGGGGGCCACGATGTGACGTTGTTTTCGTGAAGGGGTCCGGCGCCGGGTGCCGGGCCCCTTCGTTGTTCTCGGGATTGACTTATATCCGATACGGTGCGTAGCGTATATGTCGTCAGATCACCCAACGAAGGGATCCCCCATGAAGCTCGGACGCATCGCCGTCGACGGACCAGATGGTGAAGAGGTGCGGGTCGTCGCGGCTGAGCCCGAGAATGGACGGGTCATCGACCTCAAGAAGGCGTACGCGCTCGCTCTCATGCGGGGTGGTGCAACCGTGGAGGGCGGGCGACACCTCGCACACGCCACCTTCCGTGACCTCACCCAGGGCATCTCCGCGGGTGACTTCTTCCTCGAAGCGGCGAACAGGGCGCTCGACGCCGCGGACGATGCCTCGCTCCCGATCGATAAGGTCTCGTGGCGTGCGGCGATCAAACCGCCGGTCATCCGCGACTCGCTCACGTTCAACGGTCACATCAAGAACTTCTTCGGCAACGTCATGAAGACGACGCCCACGCGCGCCGTCTACGAGCGGCCGGGCTACTTCAAGGGAACGACGTCGACGATCTACGGCCACGGCGAGACGATTCCGTACCCCAGCTTCACCGAGCAGCTCGACTACGAACTGGAGATCGGCTACGTCATCGGAAAGGGCGGTCGCAATCTGACGCCCGAGAACGCGTGGGACCACGTCTTCGGCATCACGATCTTCAATGACTGGAGTCTGCGCGACGTGCAGAAGCTCGAGTCGCCCATCGGCATGGGTGCTCAGCACTCCAAGGACTTCGCATATGGGATCGGGCCGTGGATCACAACGATCGACGAGATCCCGAATGTCATTGGGCTGAGCGGTCAGGTGCGCGTGAATGGCGAGGTCTGGTCGACGACCAGGGTTGAGGACTTCATCTGGACGCCAGAAGAAACCGTCGCCTACGCCTCGCAGCTCAACGGGATCCAGCCGGGCGACTTGATCGGCTCCGGCACGATGGCTTTCGGTGCGGGCGTCGAGCTGGGCAAATTCCTCAGCCCCGGCGACGAGCTGGAACTCGAGTTGGAAGGCGTCGGAACGCTGCGCAACCGGATCGCTGCTGAGAAGGAGACGCCGGCGTGGTGGCCGTCGCCCCAGCCGTTCCCGTTCGGGGAGGCCTGAGCATGGCCGCACGCAAGCCGGTTCGTCGAGTCGTCACCGGGCACGACGACGAGGGCCGCGCCGTCATCCTTCTCGACGATGCCGACGCACCGAATTCCTTTGCTTCCGACACGATCCCCGGCTTCGGTGCCACCGTCGTCTGGTTCGATCCTGCAGGTGGAAGTGATCACGCTTCCGACGACGATCCCGCGCCCGCGGGCCGACAGATCGACTTCCCCGGAGTAGGGGAGACCGTCGTGAGGATCGCTGACTTCCCGCCGGACGCGGTGTACCCGCAGAATGCGGGTGACGCCGTCTTCGACGAAATCGGCGCACACGATGAGCGCGCAGCCGGAAGCGAACACAGCGGGAGTAAGCACTTCTGGTTCCACCGCACGGAATCGATCGACTACGCCGTGGTGCTCGAGGGGGAGATCACCCTCTTGGTCGACGACGGTGAGGTCACGATGAAGGCCGGGGACGTCGCCGTACAGCGAGCCACGGCCCACGCATGGTCTAACCGGACCGAGTCGATCACGCGGATGATGTTCGTGCTGGTGGGGACTGATCCCATCAGCCCAGCCGAGATCGCCGACCGGCGGATTGCCGTGAAGACCACGGAGCAGGTGTGATCGTCGACCGGGAGGCTGCGGAGGGGGAGGTCATCTGGCAACCCGACCCGGCTTCCCTCGGCGGCACCCAGGTGGAGCGATTCACTGAGTTCGTCAGAAGCCGCGGTGTCGATGTCGGTGAGCGATATCACTCGCTCTGGAACTGGTCTGTCCGCGACCCGGATGCCTTCTGGTCACTGTTCGTCGACTTCGCCGGTGTCCGGCTCGGGGGTGAACCGGGTCCGGCTCGTAACGGCGCTTCGATGCCGGATACTCGCTGGTTCCCCGGACGCACGGTCAACTACGCACGACACATGCTCGACGGTCGCGAGGGAACAGCAATCATCGCGATCGCTGAAGACGGTGCCCGGCAGGACTATTCGTTCGCCGAGTTGCGCGGTCAGGTGGGCGCGTTGGCGGCTCACCTGCGGTCCCTCGAAGTCGAACCGGGTGACCGTGTCGTCGCGGTATTGCCCAACATCGCCGAAGCGGTCGTCGGTCTCCTGGCATCTGCGTCGGTCGGCGCGGTGTGGTCTGTGTGCGCTCCCGAGTTCGGCGCCGGAGCGATCACGTCACGCTTTTCGCAGCTCGAACCGAAGGTGCTGTTGGCGGCTCCCGCCTATCGCCTCAACGGCAGCGACCGTGATCGTCGGAGCGAGTTGAATGAGATCGTTGCGGCGCTCCCCAGCGTGCGGGAGGTGGTGTGGGTCACCAAACATGCGCCGAGTGTTCCTGCCCCGGAGGTCAACGTGCCCGGCCGCGCGTGGGAGGACATCGTCGCGGCGCCGATCGAACCCGAGTTTCTCGACGTCGACTTCAGCCACCCGCTGTGGGTGCTCTTCTCGTCGGGCACGACGGGTGTCCCGAAGGGCATCGTCCATGGACACGGTGGGGCGCTGCTCGAAGTTCTCAAGATGCTGCTCTTCAACGGTGATCTCGGTGACGGCGACCGGTTCCTGAGCGTCGCGTCGACGAGTTGGGTGGTATGGAATTCGTTGGTGAGCGCGCTCGGCGTCGGCGGGACTGCAGTGCTGATGGACGGCAACCCTGCATTTCCGTCGCTCGACCGCGTGTGGGAGGTCGCCGCCCAAACGCGAGCGAGAGTGCTGGGCGTCGGCGCAGGATTTCTGCACTCCAGTGCGAAGACCGCACTCCAGCCGGGGGCCGAACATGATCTGTCGGCTCTCAGGTGCATCCAGGTGACTGGCTCGCCGTTGTCAGCAGACGGTTTCCGCTGGGTCTACCGCGCCGTGGGCGACGTGTGGCTGGCATCCATGAGCGGGGGCACCGATATCGCTGGTTGCTTCGTGGCGGGCGCGCCGACCGAGCCGGTGCGAGTCGGATTGATTCAGGTGCCGTGTCTCGGCGTGAAGGTCGAGGCCTGGGATGACGCAGGCAAGCCGACAGATGGCACTGGGGAACTCGTCGTCACTATGGCGATGCCGTCGATGCCGCTCTACTTCTGGGGTGACACCGATGGTTCGCGCTATCGACACAGTTACTTCGCGATGTACCCCGGAGTGTGGCGGCACGGTGACTTCATCGAGATCAGCGACCGCGGCATCGTCATCCGAGGTCGTTCAGATTCGACCCTCAACCGAAACGGCATCCGGCTCGGTTCCGCAGATATATATGCGGTCGTCGAGGCGCTCCCCGAGATTGCTGAGGCCCTTGTCATCGGAGCCGAGATCGGCGCAGAAGGCTACTACATGCCGCTCTTCCTCCAGCTCACTGCTGGGTATGAGGAGGAGACTGCGCGAGCCGCGGTGGTCGCGGCTATTCGCGCTCATCTGTCCGTGCGTTATCTGCCTGACGAGATCGTGGTGATGAGGGCGATTCCGCACACCAAGACTGGCAAGAAGCTCGAAGTTCCCATCAAGCGACTCCTGCAAGGGCGGCCGCTGGCAGAGGTCGTCGACCTCGGCGCCGTCGACGATTCAAGACTGATGACCGAGTACGCGGCATTCGCCGCGACAAGGGCGGCATCGTTGGCTGCCAGCTGATCATCGTCGACCTTGCGTCCTTTATCCGCGCGGCATCGCCCACGGAGCAAAAGTGGACGTATCGTATCGGAAGACATGCGTGCGTGAAGGGAGGATCATGGCGATCCGAAGCGAGCAGAGCCGACAGGCGATCCTGCAGTCAACGATGAAGCTGCTCGACGAGCGGGAGCCCGGTGCCATCTCGGTGCAGCAACTGTCGATCGAGCGCATCGCCCGCGAAGCCGGCGTGAGCAAGACGACGATCTACCGCTGGTGGCCGAACAAGGCGGCCGTCATCATCGACACCTTCCTCGAGAACCACATCCTCAGCACCCCGTTGCGCGACGACCTGCCTGCCGTCGACGCCCTGCGGGAGCACGTGAGCTCGCTCGCGGGCGTGTACGCGGGTTACGAGGGGCGCTTGATGGCGCAACTGATCGCCGAGTGCCAGTACGACCCCGCCACGCTCGAGCAATTCAAGAAGCACTTCTGGCGCCCGCGCCGTGAGGCAGTCAACAAGATCATCGCTCGCGGCATGGTCGAAGGTTCGTTGCGGTCCGATCTGGACTCCGACACGATCGCTGAGCGAATCTACTCGCCGATCTACTTTCGGTTGCTCTTCCAGGAAGGCGACCTGTCCTCCGAAGCCATCCGCGCTGACTTCGATCTGTCATTACGCGGTGTGGCTGCTATGTGACCAAATGCATGGCCAAAGTTGTGGCATTCAGCCGATCGCCGCGCCGTGTCAGAGCCCGGGAACCGTGGGTGCCACCCACGCGGCAATTTCCGGTCAGCCCTGCGATGTTGCAGCGCCCGTCAAGAGCCATACGGCAGTTCCAGGTATGTTCACAAAACCCATGCGCTCCCAGTGGCGGGTAAGACCCGCTGCCTTCACCGGGTCAGGGGCGATATGTCCCGTGTCGTCCAGCGCGAGAGTATCGGGCGTCAACGCGACGATGTCATGGCGAAAGATGGCAGTGAGGCCGCGCACGAGTGAATGGCTTGCACGATGTCCGCGGTGAGCGGGTCGAACTTCCACATGGTCCAGCACCAGCAGGCTGTTGGCAAACAAGGAGTCCTCGTATAGTTCCGTGACGGCGTCACGGTCCAGGAATGCGCTACCTACGAGTTCGAGGTCGCCCGATTCTGCATCGAGAGAGTCGAACCATTCAGGATCGTCGAGGTTCACCCGCACGATTCGTGCGCTGGCGATGAGCTCGCGATCTGGGCCGTCATCCCCAGTTTCACGCCACTTCAGGTCGAACAAATCCGCCCACCACGCCTCCGCTATGCCTTGCAGATGGAGGCTATCGAAGTGCAGTTCCAGCGCACGGTCCTCGCCGATGACTAAGCCAAAGTCTTCCAAGTCGCGCCTCTCTCCACAGCCCGCCTACGGGTGCTTGAGTAGAGCGTTGCGGGTGAGTGCGTGATACGTCAGCTGCGAGCGGTCTTAACATCCGTGCCTCACCACGCGACGTCCGCGCTAAGCAGTGGAACCTCTGTCTGACGCGCTGCTGTGTCGGGGGTCCCGACGACGCGGTCAAGCCTGCGGCGAGTGCAGCCCCAACCGGCCGGCGGTCGCGGATGGCCGCGCAAGCACCAGTCCGAACTAGCTTGAGAAAGTCCAACCTGGGTTGAGACGTGACAAGTGGAGGGGCTGACGGGAATCGAACCCGCGCTGTCTGCTTGGGAAGCAGAAGTTCTGCCATTGAACTACAGCCCCGTGCGCGTGTGCGCCCGGTCAGCATATCAAGTGGCGCGAGGGTGGAGTCCAGGGCGCACCGGCATCCGACGTCTTGGCTGGCAGGTCAGCGGAGCGGGTCGAAGGGCGCGATGACCGGGTCGGTGCGGCCGGTGACGATGCGGTCGGCGAGCAGCTTGCCGGTTGCGGGCCCGAGGACGACACCCCACATGCCGTGGCCGCCCGCGACGTACACGCCGGGCGCGCGTGTCTCGCCGACGAGGGGAAGGCCGTCGGGGGTGACGGGTCGGGAGCCCACCCACTCGTCTTGACGGTGGTCGAGGTCGACGCCGGTCAGCAGGGTGCGCGCTTGGTTGATGATCGCCTGGATGCGGCGGGGCTGCAGCGGCTCGTCGGGCCGGCGGAACTCCATGGTCCCCGCAATGCGGAACCGTCCCTGATAGGGGGTGCACGCGATCCGCTGGAACGGCAGATACACGGGGTGCTGCGCGGGCTCGTCGGTCTCGACGGTGAACGAGTAGCCGCGCCCCGCCTGCACGCGCACCTTCACCCCGAGCGGGCGCGCGAGGTGCGGCATCCACGCCCCTGTCGCGATGACGACGGCATCGGCTGTCAGTTCCTCGCCCGTGTCGAGGGTGACTCGCGGGGTTCCGTCGGAGGTGACGGCGGTGACCGCCGTGCCCGTGCGGATCGTCCCGCCCCGTGCGACGACCGCGTCGGCCAGCGCCTGCACGAACGGGCCGGGCTCGAAGAACCGCTGCCCGTCGAGCCGGTACGCGACGGTCACGGCATCCGACAGCTGCGGCGCGAGCTCGCGCGGGTGCTCGAGGCGCTCGTACTGCAGGTCCTGACCGTGCCGGATCACACCCTCCAGCTCGCGAAGGAAGCCGCGACTGTGCTCCTCGGCGGCGAAGCCGATGATGAACGGGCCCTCGCGGGTCCACGAGTCGACACCGCCGTCGGTGAGCTCGTCGAAGCTCTCCAGCGCGATCCTGTCGATCGGCGTGAGCGCGGCCATCGTGCGATCCCAGGCGCGGTGCGTGCCATGGGCGGCGAACCGGGCGAGGAACGACCACAGCCCCGCGTCGACGCGGAACGGCACGTGCAGAGCGGCATCCGGGTCGAGAAGCGCCTTCGGCCCGTACGTCCACAGGCTCGGATCGGCGAGCGGAATCGTCTTGCCCGGCGCGAGCCACCCCGCATTGCCCCACGACGACCCGGCGGCGACCCCCGTGCGGTCGACGACCGTCACCTCGACGCCGTGCCGCTGCAGATGCCACGCCGTCGCGAGCCCCACCATGCCCGCACCGATCACGATCGCACGCACCGAGACCTCCATCCACCGCCGTCGGGAACACCTGAAGTATGGAAGAAATCACGTCCAGCATCCGCCGACAGTGCGGATTCCGCACCCACATGCGACAAGATCGAGGAAAGTCGTCACGACGGAGGGGCTTTGGGCATGGCGGATGCGGAATCCTTCGCGGCGGACGAGCCGCGGCTCGACGCGACCGATCGCGCGATCCTCGTGCACCTCGAACGCGACGCCCGCATCTCCTACAGCCGGCTCGCGCAAGAGGTCGGCATCGCCGAGTCGACCTGTCACAAGCGCGTGCGCGCACTCCTGGCATCCGGCGTCATCACGGGCTTTCACGCCGAGGTCGACCGCGCGGCCCTCGGCCTGAAGCTCGAAGCGCTCATCTCCATCCGCCTGCACGCGCACGCGCGCGGCGACCTGCGCCGCTTCCAGTCCTACCTCGAGCAGCTGCCCGCGACCCGCCACGTGTACTTCGTCGCGGGCGATCGCGACTTCCTGCTCCACGTCGCCGTGACGGATGCCGCGGCGCTGCGCGAACTGGTCTCCGACACGCTGAGCCTGCGGCCCGAGGTCGCCGCGACCAACACGAGCCTCATCTTCGACCACGCTCCCGGCGGACGCTGACTGCAGCCGACGGGGCGCACACGCGGCCACTACGCTGGTGCCGTGCTGCTGAGTGATCGTGACATCCGCCTGGAGATCGACAACGGACGGGTCGGGCTCGACCCGTGGGACCCGGCGATGGTCCAGCCGTCGAGCGTCGACGTGCGCCTCGACCGCTACTTCCGACTGTTCGACAACCACAAGTACCCGTTCATCGACCCGGCCGAAGACCAGCCCGACCTCACGCACCTCATCGAGGTCGCGCCCGACGAGCCGTTCATCCTCCATCCCGGGGAGTTCGTGCTCGGCTCCACCTACGAGCTCGTGACGCTCCCCGACGACGTCGCCGCCCGCCTCGAGGGCAAGTCGTCGCTCGGCCGCCTCGGACTCCTCACCCACTCGACCGCCGGCTTCATCGACCCCGGCTTCTCGGGGCACGTGACTCTCGAGCTGTCGAACGTCGCGACCCTGCCGATCAAGCTGTGGCCCGGGATGAAGATCGGTCAGCTCTGCTTCTTCCGCCTGTCGTCGGCCACCGACTCTCCTTACGGCTCAGGCCCCTACGGCAACCGCTACCAGGGGCAGCGCGGGCCGACCGCCTCCCGGTCGTTCCAGAACTTCCACCGCACCGACGTCGGCGCGTCCGACGCCGGCGCGCGCGGCGCCTGACGCCCGCACACGACAAGACGGCCGCTCCCGAACTGGGGGCGGCCGTCTTCGTTCACGGATGCCGGGCGGTGCCAGCCGTGGGATGCCATCGGTGCGGACGGCTTGTCAGCTCTCGCTGTCGGCCGTCGCCTCGGCGCTGCCGGCCGGAGCGGCCGCCGTCGGGGCGTCGTCACGGGTGGTCTCGCGTCCGCGGGCGAAACCTGCCTCGAACCCGCGCTCGAACGCGTGCTCGTGATGGCAGCCGTGGCCGTGGCCGTGGCCGTGACTGTGGTGGCCGTGGTCGTGGCTGTTGCCGTGGTCGTGGCCGTGGCTGTGGTGGCCGTGGTCGTGATGCTCGTGGCCGTGCGGGCCGTGACCTTCGTCGCCATCCTCTGCGTGGAAGCCGGGGGCGAAGGGCGGCACGAGATCAGGGCCGAAGCCGTGGCGCCGACCGAATCGCGGGCCGAATCCGCGGCGCGTGAACCGGCGGCCCGGGCCGAATGGCATCCGCATGCTCTCGTCCCAGCCGAGTTCGCGGGCGATGGCCTCGAGCGATGCGATGGTGGTGCGGTAGTCGTCGGGGGAGACGGCGTCGGCCACTCGCGCGCGGATGCCATCGACGATCTCGGCGAGTCGCGCCTTGGCGTTGCGCCCTTCGTCGGTGAGAGTCCAGCCCTCGTCGGTCTTTGTGATCCAGCCGCGGTCTTCAAGGCGACGGAGGCGCTTGCCCCCGCGCTGCAGGCGATCGGCGAGCCCGGGCGCATCGACGCTGCCGTCGATGACGTTGAGCAGCATCCAATCCCGGCGGGACACGCCCTCACCCTCGAGGGCGGTCGCGAACTGGCGGGAGATCAGGTGGTCGGCGGTGCGGAGCCAGTATCCCAGGGGGCGGCTCTCGTGAGACGTGGTGTTCATGTGTGGGAGTCCTTTCAAAGCGATCCCGTCTGGATCGCGAGGGATATATGTATCAGTGCATGCATATGCAGTGTGACATGTAAATGAGATGCATGTCAAGAGGCATGTATCTTGGAATGGTGACCGACACCCCCGACCTCGACGCCATCGCCGCCGCGCTGGCCCAACTCCGGGGGCGCGCCCCGTTCGGCCCCGGAGGGGCACGCCGCGGCACGCCGCCGTGGGCCGCAGGTGACGCCGAGCACGGCGGCCACGAGCATGAGCATGAGCACCCCGGCCACGAACACCGGCCCCACGGGGGCCGTCCGTTCGGCGGTCCCGGCCCGTTCGGGCATGGGCCGTTCGGCCACGGACCATTCGGTCCCGGCTTCGCGCCCGGACCGCACGCCCGCTTCGGCGGCGGCCCCGCCCGGCTGCGGATGCTCGAGGCGCTCGCCGCGGCATCCCACCCGCTGTCGGTCAGCGAGGTCGGCGAGGCGATCGGGGTCGATCAGCCCCGTGCCTCGCGTCTCATCCAGCAGGCGGTGGCGATGGGCCTCGTGCGCCGCGAGGCCGACCCCGACGACGCCCGCCGCACCCGCATCGCCCTGACTGAGGAGGGGGCCCGTGTGGCGCGAGGCTTCCGCGGGGAACGGCGTGAACGCCTGCAGCGAGCCCTCGCCGACTTCACCGACGACGAGCGCACCGAGCTCGCCCGGCTGCTGACGAAGCTCGCCGCCGCCTGGCCCGACGCCTGACCGACTCGGCCTACGCCTTTCGCTCGTGCTTCGGCAGACGCACGAACAGCAGCATGACGAGGCCGATCAGCAGCACGACTCCGATGCCGAGCACGCCGTAGACGATGCCACCGAACCACGCGAGAGACAGCGACCACGCCAGCGGCGAAAGGAAAGACGCCACACGGCCGGTCGTCGCGTACAGGCCGAAGATCTCGCCCTGCATGCTCGGCGGGGTCAGTCGCGTGAGCATGCTGCGGCTCGCCGCCTGCGCCGGCCCGACGAAGGCGCACAGCAGCAGGCCGCAGATCCAGAAGACGATCGTGCCGAGCTCTTTCAGCACGAACACGATGAACGCCATGGCCACGAGCCCCGTCAGCGCGATGACGATGAGATTGCGGGCGCCGATCGCATCGTCCAGACGTCCGGCTGCGATCGTCGACACGCCCGCCACGAGGTTGGCAGCCAGGCCGAACACGATCACCTCGAGGAACGAGAATCCGAACCCCTGGGCGGCCAGCACCGCCCCGAACGCGAAGACCCCGGCGAGACCGTCACGGTAGACGGCGGCCGCCGCCAGGAACCAGAACGTCTGCCGGTTGCTCCGGAAGAGCTTGCGCAGATTCTTCGCGAGCACGACGTAGGCGCCGAAGATGCCGACCTTCTCCGGGCCGCCGTACGCCGGCGATTCCGGCACGTTGCGGAACAGTGGGATCGAGAAGAGCAGCGTCCACACCGCGCAGATGACGGCGACGATCTTGTAGGCCAGCGGGTTGTCCTGACCGAGCCCGAAGAGCACGGGAATGCACACGATCAGCGCGACCACTCCGCCGATGTATCCAAGGCCCCAGCCGAGCCCCGAGACGCGCCCGACCGTCTTCGGCGTCGACACCTCGGAGAGCATGGCGTAATAGCTGACGTTGCCGATCTCGGCGACCACCGCTCCCACCGCGACGGCGAAAGCGCCGAACCAGAAGAACTTCGGGTCGGCCTCGACGAAGAACAGGGAGAACTGCACCAGCGCGATGCCGACGGTCGCGCCCAGCACCCACTTCTTCTTGCTGCCTCGGGCGTCCGCCTGCTGACCCAGCACAGGGGCGAGCAGCAGGATCAGGATTCCCGCCGCGAAGTTCGCCCAGCCCCACCACTCCGACAGATCTGTCAGTCCGTGGCAATACGCCGTCTCGATGTACCGAGAGTCGTTGCAGTTCATGTAGCCGCCGTCGGCGAGCATCCCCGACTCGCGCACCGCTGGATCGAGGAACTGCCGCGAAGTCAGATACAGCGCGATCCAGACGAACGTGAGGATGACCGTGTTGAACGGCTGCATCGCCCAGTCCCACATCGCCCACGACCGCACCTGCGTACGGGGGATGTCGCGCTCAGGCGCGACGTCCTGAAACACTCCGCCGATTGCGCCCAGGGCGCGGGTGTCGCTCGGGATCGGGGGTTTCGGCGTGGCCGGGTTCGGGTTCGGTTCCACGTCGGACATGGGGGGCTCCTCGGGTGGGGCTGCGGAATCTCGCGACGATGCGGGACGACGTCAGGCTATCGGCGGGAGGCGTCTCTACGTGCGAGCCACTCGCGGTCGAGGATCGCGTAGCGGCCGGTGTCCGCCCATTCGCCCTTCAGGAACATGTCCTCGACGAAATGCCCTTCGTGCCGCATGCCGAGTCGTTCGCAGAGAGCGACGGAAGCCGTGTTCCGCGGATCGAGCTCGGCGAAGACGCGGTGGAGGCCGAGCTCGTCGAAGCAGAAGTCGAGCAGCACAGTGGCCGCCTCGGTGGCATAGCCCTTGCCTTGTGATGAGGGGAGGAGGGTCCACCCGATCTCGGCGGTGAGGTCGTCGATGCTCTTCAGGACGAGGTACATGGTGCCGAGGAACCGGCCGTCTTCCGCTCGGATGGCGGGCTGCAGGTGGTCGTCGACCTCCGCAAGGCGTGTGCGTCCGGCATCCCGCTTCAGCGCGTCGGCCACCTGCTCGCGCGTCCGCGGCTCGTAGAGGAGGTAGCGGCACACCTCGGGATCCGACTGCATGGCGTACAAGTCGTCGAAGTCGTCGTCCCGCAGCGGTTCGAGGGTGATGCGCTCGCCGACGAGGCGCGTGAACTCCAAGGGAAGGGGCATGCGGACCATCTTGGCCCGCCGCAGGGCCCTCGCCCAGCATCATCGCCTGCGGACGCTGTTCACAACTCCGGCGATTCCGCTGGCGCGCGGGGCGCGGCCCGGCGTGTCGCACGGCGCGCGACGGATTCTCCGGAGTTGTGAACGCGCCTCGACGACAACCAGGCGGTCGGCGAACGGCCGGCGGTGCGACGGCGCCCGCTCGGCGCCGAGTCCACCGGGCTCACGGCTCGGCGGCTCGGCGCGTCGTGGCCGGCGGGTCGCGTGTTCGTAACTCCGGCGATTCCGACGGGGTGGGGGCGCGAGTTCGGCGTGTCGCACGGCGCAGGACGGAATCTCCGGAGTTGTGAACGCGTCGCGGAGGCGCCCAGACCGAACGCGCACCGGCACAGGCGCCGACTGCTCGGCCCAGCGGCCACCCGGAGCCGCGGCCACCCCGAGCTGCGGCCACCCCGAGCTGCGGCCACCCCGAGCCGCGGCACGCCCGGGTCGAGGCTCAGCGGGTCGCGCGCTCCAGCAGCTCGAGGATGTGCACGTAGCTCTGCCCGGTGGCGCGGGTCATGCCGATCTCGCATGTCCGGTTGCACGAGGCGTGCGCGTCGGCGAGTCCGCGCTCGCCGAGTGCGCTCACCTCCGCCGCCTCGGCCGCCGTCGCCGAGGCGGTGAGCTCGGGATGCAGCATGCCGCGGTCGCCGGCGAAGCCGCAGCAGCCCCAGGCGTCCGGGACGGTGACGACGTCGGCGACGGCCGAGGCCACCGCCTTCATCGCGGGGTCGAGTCCCAGGTGCGTCGTCGAGCAGGTGGGGTGCAGCACGAGCGACCCGACGACCGGATCGATGCTGCCGAGGCGCGGGAGGACGACGCGTTCGACGAAGGCGACGGAGTCCTCGACGGGGCCATCGAATCCGGCGTCGGCGAACATCTTGTGGAAGCCCTCGGTGCAGCTGGCGGCGTCGCTGATCACGGGGAGCGATCCGTCGCCTGTGGCCTCGCGAACGGCGGCGACGACGCGCGCGCTCATGACGTCGCGGCCGCCGGCGAAGCCCTTAGACGTCCAGGGTGTGCTGCAGCACATCGACTCGATGCCGGTCGGCACGATGACACGCACGCCGGCCCGCTCGAGCAGCAGTGTGAATGCCTTCGTCGCGCCGACGCCGTCGCCTTCGGGACCGAACATGCTGTTGACGCACGCGGGGAGGTAGACCGCCACGGGCGGCTCGTCGCCCGAGCCGAGCGTGCCGGTGAGGCTGCGTCGGTTCACACCGCCGCGGGGGAGCGCGGGGTCGTACTCGGGAACCGTGTCGTCGCCGAGGACAGCGCGGGCCGCGCGGGTGACTCCGCGCACGAGCCCGCCTGGGGCGGCAGAGGCGACGGTCAGAGCGGTGGCGCCGGCGCGCGTGACGGGACCCCACGCCTGCGCCGCCGCCTTCCAGCCCGCTGCGGGGATCGGCGGGGCCGCCTCGCGCCGCAGTCTCTTGACCAGCTGTCCGGTGTCGATCTGCACGGGGCAGACGGTGCCGCACATGCCGTCGACGGCGCAGGTCTGCACGCCGTCATAGGTGTAGTCGCGTTCGAGCTCGGCGACGGTGGCGGTGTCGCCGGCGGCCTCGGCGCGCGCGATCGCGCGGCGCGTGACGATGCGCTGGCGGGGCGTGAGCGTCAGGTCCTTGGAGGGGCAGACGGGTTCGCAGTAGCCGCACTCGACGCAGCGGTCGGCTTCCTGCTCGATCGGCACGGTCGGCTTGATGTTGCGCAGGTGCGCGCGGGGGTCGTCGTCGATGACGACGCCCGGGTTCAGGATGCCGTGCGGATCGCACAGGCGCTTGATCTCGCGCATCACGTCGTAAAGCTCGTCGCCGTACTGGCGGCGCACGTAGGGTGCCATCGCTCGGCCGGTGCCGTGCTCGGCCTTGAGGTTGCCGCCGGCGCTGAGGACGACGTCCACCATGTCCTCGGTGAAGCCGCTGAGGCGCCCGAGCGCGTCGTCCGTCTCGAACCGGTCGGTCAGCATGAAGTGGATGTTGCCGTCCTTGGCGTGGCCGAAGATCACGCTGTCGCGGTAGCCGTAGCGCTCGAAGAGCCCCTGCAGCTGCGCGCAAGTGCGCGCGAGCGAGGGCACGGGCACGACGATGTCCTCCAGCAGCGCGGTGGTGCCGGCGGGTCGCGCCCCCGCGATCGAGGCGTAGAGGCCTTTGCGGAGCTTCCAGGCGGTCGCGCGGGCCGCGGGGTCGGGCGAGAGCGCGGCGGCCGCGCGCAGCGGCTGTTCGGCGAGCACGCCCATGCCGCGCGCCGCGAGCGTCTCGAGTTCGTCGGCGTGGTCGGCGTGGTACTCGATCAGCAGCGCGGACTCGTTCGTCACGTCGAAGCCGAGGATCTCGGCGGGCGCGCCGGGGAGCGACTGGCCGACGCGGATGCTGGCGGCATCCATGAGCTCGAGGGTCGCCGCACCCGTCTCGACGAGCTGCGGGAGGGCCTGCGTCGCGTCGTCGATCGTGCGGAACAGTGCGAGGCCTGTGGTCGTCCATGCTTTGGTGGGGACGGTGCGGAACGTCGCTTCCGCGACGAAGGCGAGCGTGCCTTCGCTGCCGATGATCAGGTGAGCGAGCGCTTCGACGGGCGAGTCGAAGTCGAGGAGGGCGTTGATGCCGTAGCCCATCGTGTTCTTCATCGAGAACTGACGCTCGATGATGCGCACGGATTCGGGGTTCGACCGCACGCGGCGGATGAGGCGCTCGAGGCCGTCGTACAGCTTGGGCTCGGCTTGACGCAGGTGTGCGTCGGCTCCGGGTGCGGCGGTGTCGACGACGGTGCCCGACGGCAGTGCGAAGACCATGGACTCGAGCGTCCGGTAGGTGTTCTCGGTGGTGCCGCAGGCCATGCCGCTGGAGTTGTTCGCCACCACCCCGCCGATGGTGCACGCGGCCTCGCTCGCGGGGTCTGGGCCCAGCCGGAAGCCGTGGCGCTGAAGGCGCGCGTTGACCTGACGCACCGTCGCGCCCGGCTGGACGCGCACGCGGGCGCCGCCGTCGAGCACGTCGATCCGGCGGAAGCGGCTGCGCGTGTCGACGAGCACGCTGTCGCTGCTCGCCTGTCCCGACAGGCTCGTGCCGCCGGAGCGGAAGGTCACGGGCGTCGCGGCCGCGTGTGCGGCGCGCAGGACCGCCGCGACCTCGTGCACGTCGGAGGGGGTCGCGACGGCGTGTGGGGTCAGCAGATAGTGGGACGCATCGGATGCGGCGGCGACGCGGTCGATCAGTCGTGTCGAGACCGCCGCTCCTCCGTCCAGGGCCGCGAGGAACGCGGTGGGCGCGGTGGTGTCCGCTCGCTTCACGGCAGCACTCCCTCCGAGTCGGACGCCGACGTCAGCGGTCGCCGGCGACAGCGGGCGTGTTCTTCTCGATGGCGACCCGCAGCAGGCCGCCAGCCTCCTCGAGGGAGGTCGTGGTGTGCGCGGGGTCGATGCCTGTCATCACGGTGAGGATGGCACGCTTGACGCTTCCGCCGACGGCGTCGAGTGCGGCCTCGGCCTTGGCGTAGTCGCAGTCCGCGACCAGCGCGACGGTGCGGATCGACCGCGCGCGCAGCTTGTCGTTGGTGGCCTGCAGGTCGACCATGACGCCGCGGTAGGTCTTGCCGAGCTTGATCATCGTGAGCGTCGAGAGCATGTTGACGACGAGCTTCTGGGCGGTGCCTGACTTCAGGCGCGTCGAGCCGGAGATGAACTCCGGTCCGACGACCGTCTCGATCGCGATGTCGGCGATGCGTCCGATGGCGGAGTTCGCGTTGGCGGCGAGGGCGATCGTGAGGGCGCCGCGGGCGTGAGCCATCTCAAGCGCCCCGCACACGTAGAGCGTGCGACCGGAGGCCGAGATGCCGACGACCACGTCGTCGGCGCCTACTCCGAGACGCTCGAAGTCGTCGGCTGCGCCCCTGGGGTCGTCCTCGGCGCCTTCCACCGCGGTGTGGATCGCGGTGGGGCCCCCGGCGATTAGTCCGACCACGAGTTCGGGCGGTGTGCCGAAGGTGGGCGGGCACTCGCTTGCGTCGAGGATGCCGATGCGGCCGGCTGTTCCCGCGCCGACGTAGATCAGGCGGCCGCCGCGGCGCATCCGCTCCACGATGGCGTCGACGGCCTGGGCGATGTCGTCGAGGCTCTCGGCGATCGCCTGCGGCACGCGCCGGTCATCGGCGTTCATCGCGGCCACGAGGTCGCGCGTGGGGAGCGCATCGAGGTCTTCGCGATCCGAGATGATCGACTCGGTCGTCAGCGTGTCGAGTTCGACGATGATGTCGCGCAGTCGCGCGGAGTCAGCCTGCACGATAGATGAGCCTTTCGTGGGGGAGGTCGGTGCGCAGCGCCGCCGTCGCAGCGCCGGACATGGCGGATGCCGCGGCCGCCTGCGGGCGCAGGTTCGCGGCGAGCAGTGCGGCGGTCAGGCGTCGCCGGAATCCGTCGTGCCCGGTGAGGCCGCCGAGGAGGGCGACCGCCGAGCCGGCGTCGGACGCGGCGCGCGCGGTGGCGGTGAGGGCGTCGACGGCCCGCTCGACGATGTCGGCGGCGACGGCGTCGCCGTCGTCCGCGGCGTCGAGCACGAAGGGTGCGAAGCGCGCGACGGCGGCGACCGGCTGCTGCTGTGAGGCGAGCCAGGAGACGGAGTCGGCGCTGTCTGTCAGCATCGACCAGAGTGCGGCGAGGGCGGTGGAGACCCCGCGGTCGCCCGCACGCAGAGCCGCCCGCATGCCCTCGCGTCCGATCCAGTAACCGCTGCCGTGGTCGCCGAGCTCGGGCCCGCGTCCGTCCGCGAGCCGGGTGGAGCCGTCGGGGAAGACGCCGAACGCCACGGCGCCGGTGCCGGCGACCAGGATCGTGCCAGGGCCGCCGTCGAGCGCGCCGAGGTGCGCCGTGACGACGTCGGACGTCACGCATGCCGCCGCGCGTCGCAGCTCCGCGATGCGGTCGGCGAGGGCCTGGGCGGCGTCGGGTGCGCTGAGCGCCCCCGCGACGCCGATGGCTGCGGCATCCGATGCAGGGTCTTCGAGGAGTTCGGCGACGGTCTGGATCCGCTCGATCGCGTCAGCGACGCCGCGCGAGGCGGCGAGCCCCGCGATGCCCGGGCCGGACGCGACAGGGCCTACGACGCCGTCACGGCAGACGGCGACACGCGTCGTCGACTTGCCGATGTCGGCGACCAGAACCGAGGGTGTCATGGCATCCTTCGAGCAGATCGTGGGCGGATGAGTGTCGTAGGCGGATGAGTGTAAGAACTCTACACCTTGTCGCACTTCAGCGTAATCTCTTTCCATTCGCGCACGCCGGAGCGCGGCGCAATACTGACCCTGGAGGTGCGATGAGCATTCAATCGACGATCGACAGCGCGGCGGAGACCCTGTCGCCGTCGCTCGCGCGGGTCGCGAACTTCATCCGCGCACGGCCCGCGACCGTCGTCGACTCCACGATCAACGAGCTCGCCGACCTCTGCCAGACGTCCGTGGCCTCCGTCGTGCGGTTCTGCCGCGCCATCGGCTTCAACGGGTATGCGCAGCTGCGTATGGCCCTGGCATCTGAGCTCGGCAAGGAGAGCGCCCAGTACGGCGACGGCATGAGCTTCGGCTCCGACATCACCGACGAGGACTCCCTCGAGGACATCGTCGGGAAGATCCGGTCGCGCGAGATGCTCGCCATCGACGAGACGCTCACGAGCCTCGATCTCGCGGCGCTCGACGCGGCGGCCTCGCTCATCGACGGCGCGAGGCGCATCCTGCTCTACGGCGTCGGCGCGAGCCAGTTCATCGCCACCGATCTCGGGCACAAGCTCCTGCGGATCGCGAACCCGGCCTTCGTGCTGAACGATCCGCACGAGGCGCGGGCGTGCGCCGCGCTTCCCGTGGAGGGAACGGTCGCGATCGCCTTCTCGCATCGGGGTGAGACGGCGGAGACGAACCGCTTCGTCGAGATCGCCCGCGAGGCGGGCGCCGCGACCATCGGACTCACGAGCGTGCGAGACTCGAGGCTCGGGCGCGAGGTCGACGTCGTACTGACGACCCAGGCCCGCGAGACCGCGTTCCGGGCGGGTGCGATGGTGAGCCGCATCGCTCAGCTCGCCGTCGTCGACTGCCTCTTCACGGCCGTCGCGCAGCGGCAGTACACCGAGACGCTCACGGCGCTGCGGGTCACGCGGGCCGCGACCGCCGACGGCTCGTCCGACCGCTCGTGATTACGACTATGTAAATCATCTCCGCCAACGTCGCCATACTTGAATATTCTTGTCATACTGGGATACCTTCAGGACGAAACACGTCAGAGAGGACTTCCAGGTGATGTCAGGAGAGGTGACGCTCCGGCGCTTCCGCAGCGGTGATCTTCGCGCGCTCGCGGCGGCATGGACGGAGGCGGCGCCGCAGGACGCCATGACGCCCACGCGTCTGCGCGATCTCGTGCTGCTCGACCGCAACTTCGACGACGAGGGGCTGTTCATCGCCGACCTCGACGGCGACATCGTCGGGGCCTCGTACGCCGTGCGCCGCCGCGTCGCGCACGACGGCGACGACCTCGAGCCCGACACCGGCTGGATCCCGTTCTTCTTCGTCGTGCCATCCGCCCGCGGCAAGGGCCTCGGGCGCCGCCTGCTCACGGCCGCCATGGACTGGCTGCGTGGCCAGGGCCGCTCGAAGGTCGTCTTCTCGGCCTACACGCCGAACTACGTCCTGCCCGGCCTCGACGCCGACCGCTACCCCGAGGCCTTCGCCCTGATGTCCTCGCTCGGCTTCGAGACGATCGAGCACCCCAGCGCCATGGACCGCACGCTCATCGGCTACCGGATGCCCGAGGAGGTCCGCACCCGCGTCGAGGAGCTTCGTGCGCAGGGCTGGTACCTCGGCCACCCGGAGTCCGACGACCTGGTCGCGCTCATCAAGCTCGCCGGCGGCGAGTTCAACTCCGACTGGGCGCGCGCGATCCGCGAGGGCGTCTCCGCGGGCCACCTCCCGCTCGAGCGCATCATCATCGCGAAGAACCCTGAGGGCGAGATGATCGGCTGGGCCCAGCACGGCACCTACGAGCAGGTCATCGAGCGCTTCGGTCCGTTCGGCGTGCTGCCGAGCAGCCGCGGCACGGGGCTCGGCAAAGTCATCCTCCACCTGACGATGGAGAACATGACCGCGCTCGGCGCCCACTCGGCATGGTTCCTCTGGGCAGACGAGGGCTCGGTGGCATCCGCGCTGTACGAACGGACCGGCTTCGCCGCGACCCGCTCGTTCCACATCCTCGCTGCGAACCTCTGAAACGGAGACTGAGATGAGCAAGACGGTCATCGCCATCGGCGGACACATCGGCGACACAGAGCTGATGGCCGGCCCCGTGCTGGCCAAGGTGGCACTCGAAGGCGGACGCGCGATCATCATCGACTGCACCTACGGCGAGCGCGGCCACCCGAAGCTGACGCCCAGCGAGTACCGCCCGCAGAAGGTGCGCGAGGCGGAGCACTTCGCCAAGACGATCGGCGCCGAGCTGCACATCCTCGACTACTCGGACGGATTCCTCCCGGACGACGAGGAGGTCGCGGAGCAGATCCAGACGATCATCCGCGAAGCAAAGCCCGACGTCGTCATCACTCACTGGACCTCGTCGATGCACCGCGACCACGAGCGCGCCGCCCAGGCCGCGCTGCGGGCCGTGTTCCTCGCTTCCATCCCGCGCGAGGAGTCAGAGCTTCCCCGCCACACCGTGCCGACCATCCTCCACGCGGAGAACTGGGAGGACATGGACGGCTTCGAGGCCGACACGTACGTCGAGATCCCCGACGAGGCCTTCGAGCGCTGGCTCGAGGGAATCAGCGAGCACGCCTTCGCGCGCGGCGAGACCTACGGCTTCCGCTTCATCGACTACTACAGCGCGCTCATGCAGGTGAAGGGATGCCTCGCCGGCGCCCAGCGCGCCGTCGCCCTCCGTTCCGCGGGCACCGAGAAATTCAAGCTCGCGGGCCCCTGAGCGTTCCACCACCCACCCGAACCAGCGACACCAGAGAAAGGTCGGCAACGACATGAACAGCAGGATCCGCATCGCGGCCGTCGGCATCGCCGTCTCCGCCGTTGCGCTCGCCGGATGCTCCTCCGCATCCAGCGATGACAACGGCGCGGACAAGGGCGACGGCGTCACCATCACCTACCTGACCCACTGGGGTCCGGACCAGGCCTCGCAGCTCGAAGACGCGGCAGAGGCCTTCTCGGCGAAGAACGAAGGCGTCACCGTCGAGATCCAGTCCGTGCCGTTCGACCAGCTCCTCTCGACGCTGGCGACGCAGGGTACGGGCCCGAACGGTCCGACGATCACCAACATCTACACGGCCTGGCTTCCGCAGCTGGCGACCGACGGCATCATCGCACCGGCGCCCGACGCCGTCGCCTCGGCTGTCACCGCCGACTACGCGGCCGGCTTCGCGGAGGCGGCTTCGTTCGACGGCGCCGTCTACGGCATCCCGAACGAGGTCGCGCTCTACCAGACCAACTACAACACGGCGCTGTTCGCCGACGCAGGCGTCGCCGCCGCTCCGACGAACTGGGACGAGATGGTCGCCGCCGGCGAGGCGCTCAAGGCGGCGGGCGTCCAGAACCCCATCGGCTTCATCACCGCCTGGGGCAACGGCGTCGTGCACCCCTTCCTGTCATTCCTCGCCTCCAACGGCGGCTCCTTCCTCAACGAGGACGGCACCGCGTCCGCCCTGACCTCGCCGGAGGCCCTCGAGGTCGCTGAGCTCTACCAGGAGCTCGCCGCGTCGGGTCTGACCGACGTCACCCTGTCGACGGCGGACGCCAACACCACCGGCCCCTACCTCGACGCCTTCTCGCAGGGCCACACCGGCATGCTCGTCATGGCCAACTGGTGGAAGTCGACCCTCGAGTCGGCGATGGGCGACGGCTTCGCCGACGTCGCGAGCGCGCCCATCCCGGTCGGGCCCTCGGGCGACGTCTCCTCCTCGGTCTCCTACACGTGGGCGACCGTCGTCAGCAGCAAGGCCGCCGAGGCGGAGCAGGAGGCGGCGTGGGAGTTCCTCGAGTTCCTCAACGGCTCCGACTCGGGTGAGGCCGGCTCATCGGCGATGGGCGACATCCTGATGGGCATGGGGATCCTGCCGAGCAGCTCGAACGACCTCGAGGCGCACGCTGCGACGCTCGACACCCCGTTCCTGAAGGCGTACGTCGACGCGCAGGCCACGGCCACCCCGTTCCCGACGGTGAACGGCATCGCCGAGGCGACGACCGCGCTGCAGACCGAGCTCGAGGCTCTGCTCAACGGGCAGAAGGACGCTGCGGCGGCCATGGCCGCTGCGGACGCCGCGGTGAACGCCGCGCTCGACGCCGCCCGGTAACCGACATCAGCATGGAGGGGTGCGCCGTCGCGATGGCGCACCCCTCCCTCTGATCCCCCTCACTCCGACCCGAGGATCCCTCATGGCAGTAGCCGCACCCCCCGCTCCCGTCCGGAGGAAGCTCGCCCGCAGCACGCGGGTGGAGCACTTCTGGTCGGGGCTGTTCCTGAGTCCCACGATCCTGGTGATCGGGGCCTTCACGATCATCCCGCTCCTGATCACGATCTGGATCAGCTTCACGGACTGGTCGGTCTTCCGCCCGCTGGGCGACTGGGAGTTCGTGGGGACGCGCAACTACGAGGCCCTCCTCGCCAACCCCACGCGCGTGCAGGCGATCTGGAACACAATCGCGTACGTCGTGCTCTCGGTGGTGCTCACCGTGCCCCTCGCAGGCCTGGTGGCGATGCTCCTCTACTTCCCGAAGCTCAAGGGCGCGGGTGTGGTCCGCGTCATCCTCTTCGCGACTTACGTCATCCCCACGATCGCCGTCGTCATCGTGTGGGGGAACCTCTACGCTCCCGGCTACGGACCCTTCTCGGCCGTCTTCACCGCCGTCGGCGTGACGCCGCCGGGATGGCTGAGCGATCCGCGCATCGCACTGCTGTCGGTCGTCATCTTCAACGTGTGGCAGATGCTCGGCTACTACGTCATCCTCATCACGGCCGGTCTCACTCAGATCCCCGAGGAGCTCTACGAGGCCGCCAAGCTCGACGGCGCCGGCATCATCCGCCAGACCTGGTCAGTGACCGTTCCGCTGCTCAAGCCCACGCTGCTGTTCGTCGTGCTGATGACGATCGTGAACAGCATCCAGGTGTTCGACCCGATCTTCCTGCTCACGCGAGGCGGCCCCGCCAACTCGACCAACGTGCTGTCGTACGAGATCCAGCGATCCGCCTTCGAGTACGGCAAGGCGGGGGATGCCGCGGCACTCTCCGTGTCGCTGCTCATGATCGTGGTGCTCGTCGGCGCGATCGTCATGATCATCCGGAGGAAGAAGTGACCACGACCGCCGTCTCAGCCCCCGCGCCCGTCGCTGCGTCCGATGTGCCGCGCCGTCGTCGTCCCGCGCTGCGCGCCCGCGCTCAGCGCGTGATCCTGTACATCGTCCTCGTGGGCGTCGCGATCGTGCCGCTCTTCCCGCTGTACTGGCTCGTGATCTCATCTTTCAAGACGCCGCAGGAGTTCTCGCAGATCCCGCCGACCTGGTTCCCGCAGGAGCCCACCACCGGCCAGATGACGACGGCCCTCACCGAGGTGCCGTTCGCGCAGTCCCTGTTCAACAGCTTCTTCATCGCGGGCGTCTCGACGCTGTCCGTGCTCATCACGAGCGTCTTCGCCGGCTACGTGTTCGCCAAGCACCACTTCCGGGGCCGTGACGCGCTCTTCTGGACCATCATCGCGACGATGTTCCTCCCGCCGATCGTCACCCTTGTGCCGCTCTACTCGCTGGTGAGCGCCATGGGCCTGGGCGACAGCCACCTCGGCGTCATGCTCCCGTGGCTGGCCAACGCGTTCGGCATCTTCCTGATGCGGCAGTTCATCATGGGCGTGCCCGACGAACTCATCGAGGCGGCTCGCGTGGACGGCGCCGGCGAAGTGCGCATCGTGCTCCAATTCGTCGTGCCGCTCATCAAGCCCGCCCTGGTGACCCTCGGCGTCTTCATGTTCGTGTACGTCTGGAACAACTTCCTGTGGCCGGTCACGCTGCTGAAGTCGGAGGAGCTCTACCCCGTCGTGCTGACGGTGAACCGCCTCATGGCCTACACGATGAGCTTCGACTTCCGGAACGTCGTGCTGGCCGGAACGCTCGTGGCCTCGCTGCCGACGCTCATCATCTTCTTCCTGACCCAGCGCGTGTTCGTGCAGGGCATCGCGTCGACCGGCGTCAAGGGCTGACCGACACGACGCCCGCGCCGCTGACGGCAGCGCCCCGCGACCCGAACGGGCGGCGGGGCGCTGCCGCGTGCGCGAAAGGGGATCGGTCACCCGCCCGCATCGTTCACAACTCCGGAGATAGGGCGGCCGGGCGGCGGACAAGCGGCGTGTCGCGCTCCGCGGGCTCAAGATCTCCGGAGTTGTGAACGCCGCGACAGGCCCACTGTTGTCAGGCAGAACCCTCGCCGCCATCCTGAAAAGTTGATATGAGTCGTATCAAGTTCATTTGACACGTCGCGACTCGGGGTTTATCGTGAATGACAGATGAACTTGAGTCCGAGCGACTCAATGTCCGAAAGACTTCACTCCGATCCGCACGGCGGGTCCGTTCCACCCAAAGGAGAAACACATGGCACGTGCAGTGGGCATCGACCTCGGTACGACGAACTCCGTCGTCGCCGTCCTCGAGGGCGGCGAGCCGAAGGTCATCGCCAACGCCGAGGGCTTCCGCACGACCCCGTCGGTCGTCGCGTTCACGAAGGACGGCGAGGTGCTGGTCGGCGAGACCGCCAAGCGCCAGGCCGTCACCAACGTCGACCGCACCATCACGTCGGTCAAGCGCCACATGGGCACCGACTGGAAGACGCAGTCGATCGACGGCAAGAACTACACGCCACAGGAGATCTCGGCGCGCATCCTCCAGAAGCTGAAGCGCGACGCCGAGCAGTACCTGGGCGACACCGTGACGGATGCCGTCATCACCGTCCCCGCCTACTTCAACGACGCCGAGCGCCAGGCCACCAAGGAGGCCGGTGAGATCGCGGGCCTCAACGTGCTCCGCATCATCAACGAGCCCACCGCCGCGGCGCTCGCGTACGGCCTCGACAAGGGCAAGGAAGACGAGCTCATCCTCGTGTTCGACCTCGGTGGCGGCACGTTCGACGTCTCGCTGCTCGAAGTGGGCAAGGACGACGACTTCTCGACCATCCAGGTCCGTGCGACCGCCGGTGACAACCGCCTCGGCGGCGACGACTGGGACCAGCGCCTCGTCGACTACCTCCTCAAGCAGTTCAAGGACACGACGGGCGTCGACGTCTCGAACGACAAGATCGCCCTCCAGCGTCTGAAGGAGGCTGCGGAGCAGGCCAAGAAGGAGCTGTCGAGCTCGACGAGCACCTCCATCAACCTGCCCTACCTGTCGCTGACCGACTCGGGCCCCGTGTCGCTGTCGGAGACGGTCACGCGTGCGAAGTTCGAGGACCTCACCAAGGACCTCCTCGACCGCACCAAGAAGCCGTTCGAAGACGTCATCCGCGAGGCCGGCATCAAGGTGTCGGACATCGACCACGTCGTCCTCGTCGGCGGCTCGACCCGCATGCCCGCCGTCAGCGAGCTCGTCAAGCGCGAGACGGGCAAGGAGCCCAACAAGGGCGTCAACCCCGATGAGGTCGTCGCCGTCGGCGCCGCCCTGCAGGCCGGCGTGCTGAAGGGCGAGCGCAAGGACGTCCTCCTCATCGACGTCACCCCGCTGAGCCTCGGCATCGAGACCAAGGGCGGCATCATGACGAAGCTCATCGAGCGCAACACGGCCATCCCGACCAAGCGCAGCGAGACCTTCACGACCGCCGACGACAACCAGCCGTCGGTCGCGATCCAGGTGTTCCAGGGCGAGCGCGAGTTCACGCGCGACAACAAGCCGCTCGGCACGTTCGAGCTGACCGGCATCGCTCCGGCTCCCCGCGGCATCCCGCAGATCGAGGTCACGTTCGACATCGACGCGAACGGCATCGTCCACGTGTCGGCGAAGGACAAGGGCACCGGGAAGGAGCAGTCGATGACGATCACCGGCGGCTCGTCGCTGCCCAAGGATGACATCGAGCGCATGGTCCGCGAGGCCGAGGAGCACGCGGCCGAGGACAAGAAGCGCCGCGAGGCCGCCGAGCTGCGCAACCAGGCCGAGACCCTGTCGTACTCGATCGAGAAGCTCATCAAGGACAACGAGGACAAGCTGCCCGAGGACGTCAAGTCGTCGGTCCAGGCCGACGTCGACGCGCTCAAATCGGCTCTCGCCGGTGACAACGACGACGCGGTCAAGGATGCGTTCGACAAGCTGAACGCGTCGCAGACCAAGCTCGGCGAGGCGATCTACGCCTCCGCGCAGGCAGAGCAGCCGGCCGACGCCGGCGCCCAGGCTGACGGCGACACCGCCGGTGCGGCATCCTCTGATGAGGACGTCGTGGACGCCGAGGTCGTGGACGACGAGGACGAGAGCAAGTAAGCATGGCGAACAAGGACTTCGAACAGCCCGACGACGGCGACGAAGTCTTCCGCGAGGAGGGGTCGGAGGCTCAGGTCTCCGACCCCGACCCGCAGGAGGACCAGAACGCGGACTCGGGCGACGAGACGAACGACGACGACCAGCGTTCCGAGGCGGATGCCGACGAGCTGACGGTCGATGACATCCTCGGCGCCGTGCAGACCGACGAGGCCGCCGTGGCGGAGGCCTCCGACGAGGAGCACGATCTGCTGCTCGATCTGAAGCGCCTGCAGGCCGAGTACGCGAATTACCGCCGTCGCACGGAGGAGCAGCGCGAGATCGAGATCGAGCGCGCCAAGGGCTCGGTCGCCAAGGGGCTGCTGCCGGTGCTCGACGACCTCGATCGTGCCGAGAAGCACGGCGACCTCGAAGAGGGGTCTCCGCTCGCCGTGATCGCCGAGAAGCTGCGCGGTGTCGTGGCCCGTCTCGGCGTCGAGCGCTATGGCGAGGCCGGCGAGCCGTTCGACCCGCAGCATCACGAGGCGATCTTCCAGGCGCCGACTCCCGGCACGGAGGTGCCGACGATCCTCGAGGTCGTCGAGGTCGGCTACCGGCTGGGTGCCAGCGAGCTTCGCCCCGCGAAGGTCGTGGTCGCCGTGCCCGCAGAGTGAGAAGAGGGGAGGGATATGGCCAGTCAGGACTGGTTCGAGAAGGACTTCTACAAGGTCCTGGGCGTCTCGAAAGACGTCACGGATGCCGAGCTGAAGAAGGCGTACCGCAAGCTGGCTCGCACGTACCACCCCGATTCCACGCAGGGCGACCCGCAGGCTGAGGCCAAGTTCAAGGAGATCAGCGAGGCCTACTCGGTGCTCTCCGACAAGGAGCAGCGGGCCGAGTACGACCAGATCCGAGCGATGGGCACGGGCGCCCGCTTCCAGGCGCCCGGCGCGGGCGGCGGCTTCGAAGACGTCTTCAGCCGCTTCAGCCGCGGGCCGGCCCCCGACTTCGACGACCTGTTCGCGATGTTCGGCGAGCAGGGAGGTCGGTTCGGCTCCGGCCGCTTCGGGCAGTCGAGCGGCGGCTTCCGCGGCTTCGGCGGTCCGCAGCGCGGCGCCGACGTCACGGCGCGCACGACCCTTGACTTCCAGACGGCGGTCAAGGGCGAGACCATCTCGCTTCAGGGCGAAGACGGCAAGCCGTTCAAGGTGAAGATCCCCGCGGGCGTCGCCGACGGGCAGAAGATCCGACTGCGCGGCCGCGGCCGCCCGTCGCCCGACGGCGGCGAGCCCGGCGACATCGTCGTGACCGTGAAAGTGAGACCGCATCCCGTGTTCACCCGCGACGGCCTGAACCTGCGGGTCACGGTGCCGGTCACCTTCACCGAGGCGGCGCTCGGCGCGACGATCGAGGTTCCGACGCTCGGGGGCGACCCCGTCAAGCTGCGGGTCGCGCCCGGCACCCCTTCGGGGCGGGTCCTTCGCGTGAAGGGCCGCGGAGTGGCATCCTCGAAGGGCACCGGCGACCTGCTCGCCGAAGTCCAGGTCGTGGTGCCGTCGCACCTCGACGACCGTGCGCGCGAAGCGCTCGAGCGGTTCCACGAACTGGAGCCGAAGGAGAACCCGCGCGCTGAGCTGATGCGCAAGGCCCGGGAGTGAGTCATGGCTGACGAAGTCGACGAGGAGACGCCGATCTTCGCGATCGCCGTCGCAGCCGAGCTGTCGGGCATGCACCCGCAGACGCTTCGTCAGTACGACCGTCTCGGGCTCGTGGTCCCCGGCCGCACGCAGGGCGGATCGCGCCGATACTCGCTCCACCACGTGAAGCAGCTGCGCGAGGTCGCCGCCCTGTCGGCCGAGGGCATCAGCCTTCCCGCCATCTCGCGCATCATCGAGCTCGAGAACCAGGTGCGCTCGCTGCGTCGCCAGGTGAGCGACCTCGAGCAGCGTCTGCGCGACGAGATCGATCAGCGCCGTGGCGCGCGCATCTTCGCGGCCGGCGCGACCGGCTCGGTCGTGACGCTACGCCACGGCACGCGCGTGCGCCGCGCGACCGAGGTGGTCGTCTGGCGTCCGCCCGAGACCCGCGGCACCGACGACGGCAGGGACTGACCGCCGGGCTCGACGTCAGTGCAGAGATCAGTCGAGCGGCTCGACCGAGAAGCGGAACGCGGCGCCCTGGCGGAACGGCTCAACGATCTCGAAGTTCTCGTAGGCGACGCCGCCGGGGATGGGTGACACGCTCGCCCAGTACGCCCAGCGCCCGTTGACGCGCACCTCGAGGTCGGGATGCGGGTCGTCGACGCGCCAGCCCTGCACCGCCCGGCGGCCTTCGAAGTGCCAGTGCGGGTTGGTGTCGTCGGAGTAGGCCACCGCGACCGGGTCGTTTTCGTCGCCGACTGCCGTCACGATCGCGGCGTCGCCGTCGCGGCGCAGCTCCGGCAGCGGGAAGCGGCCGTGCTCGGTGAAGTCGGTGCGGTCGAACCCGGGCCACAGGTCGCGCGGGTGTACGACGCGGTCGGCCAGGTGCAGGTGGCGCAGGCGCGCCCAGTTGCCCATCGTCGCGGTGAGGACGAGGTGCTGGAGCGGCACGGAGTCGTCGTGCGTGAATCCGGCGACCTCCACCTCGTGCGGCCGGTCGGCGCGGAAGCGCACCCGCACGGCGACGTGCGCTCCGTTCTCGAAGCGCTCGACGCCGACCCACACTGTGAGGCGCTCGATGCCGTCGACCTCTTCGACGACTCCGCGAGCGGGCGTGAGCGCCACGCCGACGGCCGCTGCCTCGTCGAAGAAGTCGGCCGACCAGAAGCGCTTGCCGTTGACGCCGGGGTCTAGCGTGCTCGGTTCGAGCTCCGAAAGACCTCTGACGTCGGCGCCGGAGGGGATCGGCTCGACCGCGATGAAGTTCACGAGCCGCTCGCGGGGGTGGTCGAGGTAGGGCGTGTAGATGCGCAGCAGCCCGCGCGGACCCGGCAGGGGGTGTAGCCCGATGTGGATGCCGTCGGCATGCCCCCATCGTGGCTCCGCGACGGCATCGGCGGCGGGGCGCAGCCACCGGCCCTCGGTGACCGGCGGGACGGGCGCGGACGGGGCGTCGATGGTGGACACGAGATGCTCCTCACGTTTCACGGTCGGGGATCGGCAGGCCGGGCGCGTGTCATGCGGGGCGCGTCCGCCCGCGGTGGCCTGCCGTGGCCCGCGGAATGCACCGGCCGGCCGGAAATCGCTTGTGTCGCGCGCCGAATTTTGCTGGAATCGATTTCAAATATGCCAGGCATCAACGACGATGGGAAGAGCGCGATGAAAGATGCGGCAACCGATGGAAGAGCGCGTCGGCGAGGGCTGCGCGCCGCGTTCGCGATCGCGGTGGTGGCGATGACGACCGCGCTCGGCGGATGCGCCGGCGGGGGTGCGCCGTCGGCCGAGGCTGCGGCCGGCAAGCCGTTCGTGCTCGCGGGCGTGAGCGGCCTGACCGAGATCGCGCAGCTCACGGGGCCGGACGCGATGAACGACACAGAGTCGGTCGCAGTCGCCGGCACCGATCTCGGCTCGATGGTCAACGTCGGCGATCGCACGTACTTCTTCTTCGGTGACACGTTCGGCGAGCGCGACCCCGAGTCGACCGGCGGACAGGGCGGCATCTGGCGCTCGAACGTCGCCGCCTACACGACCGACGACGATCCGTCGGACGGCATCACGTTCGATGGGTGGGCGCCCGTCGACGACGTCGGCTGGGCGGCGGCGATGATCGAGGGCGAGCACGACGCGAACAACGGCAGGGGCGAGGTCACCAAAATCCCCACGTACGGATTCGCTGTCGGAGAGACGCTGTATATCCATTACATGTCGGTCAGCCACTGGGGCGAGCCGGGTGTGTGGGAGGCGAACTTCGCCGCGCTGGCGCGCTCTGACGACGGGGGAGAGACGTGGCAGCCGGTCGACGGCCCGCGCTGGGAGGGGGACTCGAACTTCATTCAGGTGGCGGCGGCGCACGTGAGCGACGGCGGAAGAGAGCACGTCTACTTCTGGGGCATCCCGGCCGGCAGGCTCGGCGGAGTGGCGCTCATGCGGGTGCCTGCCGATGTCGACTCGGTCGAAAGGCTCGAGGCGTACTCCTACTACGCCGGCGCGGATCAGGACGGCTCGCCGATCTGGAGCGATGCGGTCTCCGACGCCGAGCTCATCCTCGGTCCGACGGTGGGCGAGTTGTCGGTCATGTGGTCCGACTATCTCGAGCGCTGGGTCATGACGTACTCGGATGCCGGCAATGCCTACATCCGTGAGGGGCTCACGCCGTGGGGTCCGTGGGCCGACCCGATCGAGATGGTGTCGTCGACGGACTACTGGGGTCTCTACTCGCCATACCTGAATCCGCGGTACACCTCCGAGGACGGTCGCACGCTGTACTTCACGATGTCGCTGTGGGGCCCGTACAACGTGTTCTGGTTCTCGGTCGACCTCGACCGTGTCGAGTAGGCGAGCGCGTTGCCGAACCGAGACCTTCCGATTCTGAGCGTCCATTGCATCTGAAATCGATTTCGCGTAACCTGCCCAAGTGTGGGGATCGAGGGCGATCCGGGAACGGCCCGAGGATCGTGATCCCGAGGCACACCCGCGGCCCATCCAGCCGCTCCATAGCACCGGCTCGCCGATGAGCCGAGGTTCCTGAGGAGGGACGAATGCACAAGAGAAACAGCAGGCTGGCGCTCACCGCCGTCGCCGTCGCGACCGCGAGCGCGCTGCTCGCCGGATGCTCGAGCGGCACCGCGCCGACGACGGCCGACGGCAAGCAGAAGGTGATCTTCTGGCAGCAGAAGTTCGAGGACTATCAGCAGGCCTGGTTCAAGAAGAACGTGGAAGCGTTCAACAAGTCGCAGGACCAGGTCGAGGTCGAGTACGTCGTGGTGCCGGCCGACACATGGGACCAGAAGCTGAAGGCTGCGCAGGCGGCAGGCAAGGCGCCCGACGTCAAGACCACCAACTACGGCAACGTCAAGCCGATGCAGGCCAACGGACAGCTGGCCGACCTGACGCAGCTGATGGATGCCGAGGACTTCGACGACATCAAGCCCAACGTCAAGGAGTTCGTCACCGTCGACGGCGGCGTCTACGGCTACCCGCTCCTGGTCGAGCCCTCGACCGTCCTCTTCTACCGCACCGACCTGTTCGAGAAGGCGGGCATCGACGCGCCGCCCACCTCGTGGGACGAGCTCATCGAAGACGCGCGCAAGCTCACGAGCGGCAAGGTCAAGGGCATGAACATCGCCCAGACCGCGCCCGACCTGGGCTGGTCGTCGTGGGGCCTGCAGTACAACGTCGCCGGCGACCTCCCGCTGCGCGGCGACTGGTCAGAGGCGAGCGCCACCGACCCCGCCTACAAGGAGCTCGCGGAGTTCTACCAGACGCTTTACACCGAGAAGCTCATGCCGCAGGAGGCGACCTACGGCTACGCCGACTGCTCGTTCTTCGGCGAGGGCTCGGTCGCGATGAGCGCCTGCGGCTCGTGGGCGCTCGGTCAGCTGGCCGGCAACCCCGACTGGAAGAACGTCAATGAGAACTTCGCGGTCGCGCCGTTCCCGTCGTACGACGGCGACCCGACACGCCCCACCGCCACGCTCGGCGGCTGGACGCTGACGATCGACTCGAAGTCGAAGGTCGCCGAGGGCGCCGCCGAGTTCGTCGACTACCTGGTCGCCGACGACCCGCAGCGCATGGTCGAGTTCTTCGCCGCGAGCGGCTTCTCGAAGTACGCTGCCCGTGCGAGCGTCGACGAAGCGCTCGCCGCTGACGAAGAGGCCTCGTCGAACCCGTACATGAAGATCATCTCCGAGCAGATCGTCGCGCACGCCAAGGGCGAACCGGCCTACCCGTGGGATGTGAGTCTCGCGTTCGCGACGGCTATCGAGAAGTCGATGCGCGGCGGTGACATCGACGCGTCCCTGAAGGAGGCGCAGGACGCGATCGCCGGTGTCATCGAGAAGCAGAAGCTGGCCGGCACCGCCCCCGGCAACTGACGCGAACGGCGCCCGGGTCGATCGTCGGCCCGGGCGCCGTCACCACGCGAGCCGGCATCGCCGCCGGCCACACGAAGGAGTGGACCAATGACCATGTCGCCGCAGCTGACGACGCACGGCGCGACGCAGCGGATCGTCCTGGAGTCCGGCGAGCCCGAACGCAAGGGCCGCCGACGCCGCGAGAAGGTGAAGGTCGCCAGGCACCTGATGGACAACCGCACGGCGTATCTCATGATCGCGCCGATGGTGATCCTGCTCGGCATCTTCGTCTTCTGGCCGCTCGTGTACTCCTTCTACCTGTCGACGTTCGAGATCAGCTTCTACACCGATCCCGAGTTCGTCGGCCTGCAGTTCTACCGCTACGTGCTCGAAGATCCGAAGTTCTGGCACGCGATCTGGATCGGCGCCCAGTACGCGATCTATGTCGTGCCGATCATGCTCGTGATCGCGTTCCTCATCGCGAGCTTCATCCGCACGGTGGGCATCAAGCTCGCGGGGCTCCTGAAGACCACGGTCTACATCCCGACCGTGGTGTCGGCGGTCGTGGCATCCATCATCTTCGTGTTCATGTACCGCTCCGACGGCGGCATCGTGAACTGGCTGCTCAGCTTCGTGGGGCTGGGGCCGTATGCGTTCCTGTCGAACCCCGACCTGGCCCTTCCCGCCATCTCGGTGCCAGGCATCTGGCTCGCTTTCGGCATCACGACGCTCATCATGCTCGCCGGCATGTACGACATCCCGGAGAGCTACTACGAGGCCGCCCAGCTCGAGGGCGCGAACTACTTCCAGCGCACCTTCTACATCACGATCCCCCTCATGAAGAACGTGCTGCTGTACCTGCTCGTGACCGCCACGATCGGCGCGCTGCAGCAGTTCGAGCTGCCGCTCATCATGACCGGCGGCGGTCCCACGAACGCGACGATGACGCCGAACCTGTTCATCTTCAACACGTTCAAAGACCCGACGCCGTATGCCACCAGCTTCTCGCTGACGGCGGCGCTCATCCTCTTTTTCGTTCTGGGCACCGTCAGCGTGCTCATCTTCAAGCTCATCAACTCCGACAAAGCCATCGACGGCTGAGAACCAGGGAACACCGACATGAGAGAGCCGCTCGGCCGCCGCATCGCCAAGTGGGTGCTCGCCACCCTCATCGTGGTCAGCACGATGCTTCCCCTCGCCTGGATGATCATCGCGGGCTTCAAGGGCAAGAACGAGGTGCTGCGCACGCCTTTCCAGTTCTTCCCCGACGTGTGGATCTGGGAGAACTACATCCAGATCCTCGGCGACGCCGCCTTCATGCAGGCGATGATCATCACCTTCATCGGCGCGGTCCTCTTCACGGCGCTGAGCCTGACGGTCAACTCGTTCGCCGCCTACGCGTTCGCACGCCTCGACTTCCGCGGCAAGAGCCTGTGGTGGGCCTACTGCATCACGCCGATGTTCGTGCCCGGCATGGCGATCCTTCTGACGTCGTTCGTCGTCGTGTCGAACCTGGGGATGCTGAACACCCTCGCCGTGCTCATCATCCCGGGCGCCGCGTCGGCCGCCCAGATGTTCTTCATCCGGCAGTTCTACCTGAACACGCCGGTAGCGATCGAAGAGGCGGCGCTCATCGACGGCGCGAGCCGCTGGAAGATCTTCTGGACGATCTTCCTGCCGCAGTCGCAGGGCCCGTTCGTGGTCGTCGGCGTCGGATCGTTCCTCGCGTTCTGGAACGCGTACGTCTGGCCGATCCTGACCATCCAGGACCCGCAGCTGCAGCAGATCATGCAGTATCTGGCGAACTTCCGCTCCGACCGCGGCAACGAGTGGGGCCTGCTGATGGCGGGGTCGGCGCTCGCCGCCCTGCCGACGATCCTCCTGGTGCTGATCTTCCAGCGGTACATCGTCAACGGCGTCCGCCTCGCCGGCATGAAGTAGCCCGACGCGCTCCGTTTCGCCGGCCTCTGAGTCGGCCGGGTCAGCGCGAGTTGGTTGCGGATTCGAGTCAAGACGGCAGGGGCTCCGGCCCTTTCGTCCATACTCGTACGCTGCTGAACCGGTGCCGGAGCTTCTCCAGCCAGAGGGGGTCGGGGTACGGGTTCGCAACAATCACTGTCGCGGAGGGATCTGCAGCGTTGGAAATTTCGTCCAGCTCTCGCCTATCAACCGGCCAGTACGAAAGGCCAAGAAAGACGAGGTAACGAGACTTCTTCGCTTGCGCACGAGCCCACGCGCGTCCGGGCCGAACCCAGCCGAACTCGGAGTACTTCGATTCCTCGCCAGGGATCACGACGTCAGCAAAGTGGCGGGGGCGTCTTAGCTCGCCGCGCGGTAAGAGCCTCAACGGCGCCTGGCTTGTCTCGATGTGCGCGATCAAGGGATATCGGGGCCGATTGACGATAATGTCCGCCCTCTCGGTGTAGTCAACCGAGCCATGCGGCTTCACCACGACGAAGGCTCCCGGATCGTAGTGAAACGGCCCGCACTGTACTCCCGGATAGCGTTCGAGAAGGCTTTCGAGCACGAGATCATAGTTGAATGAAACTGCGCTACGCAGCCGAGGTGCGTTCGCAGTGATCCAGCTACCCCACGGCCATTCCACCGTCGCCAGGTGATGCTCCGCGTGGCCGGTATAGAGAGCAAAAGATTGAAGGATCAGGTGCCTCAACTCCACAATCCCCGCGATGCTTCGAGCAGGCGACGCATCATGCGTAAAGCTATCCGCGAGCCGCGTGAACATCTCGAAGTCTGAAAGACCGGGGGAAGCAGCTTGTAGCTCTTGGATCTCCTCCTTCACCACTGGCAGTGCATCGATAAGCGGGCCCTTGCGCCCCGGGTTGGGGACATTCCACGAAAGAGGCGCCTGTGTGTTCCACGCGGCGAGCGCGGGAGTGTGTTGCCGCTGATCCATCGCCAGGCCGTTGCCAACGACAAGCACGGTATCCCTCACGAAGCCAGTATCCACGCGTACGACTTGCCCTGCGTAGGGAGATATTCGAGATTGTACGTTTCGCCGGCCTCTGAGTCGGCCGGGTGGTCAGTCGCCGACCGGATGCAGCGTGAGCTCGCGCAGCCCGAACCAGTACGACGAGGTGCCCGCGGGGGCGCACGGGCAGATGTTGGACTGCACCCACACGCTGCGGCTGTCGTCGGAGACGAACTTGGAGGGAATCGTGGTGGCGTAACCGCCGTAGCGCTCGTCAGTCCACGGGTAGGGGCCGAAGTCCTCCGAGAGGAACAGCGTCCACGGCCCCCAGGGCGTCGGCGACTCGAAGAACTCGAAGGTCAGCTCGGTCCACGACGTGTAGACATAGCGTCCGAGCTTCGGCAGGTGGGTCACGCCGCCCTGCGAGATGACAGTGAGGTCGTGCGCGCCGACCGTCTGGCCCGTCGCGCTGGCGCCGGTGCCGTCGGACGAGTGCTGGAGCCGCTCGTCGACGAGCACGGGCGCCTTCTGCGTGATGTCGCTCGTCCAGGTCGGCTCGGGGTCGCCAGGTCGGCCCGCGTAGAACTCCCACGTCGTGGCGTCCTGCACGGATGCCACGGGCACGCGGGCGAGGAACAGCTCGGTGGGGTCGGGGACGGAGTCGTCGAACGAGTCCCGCCAGTTTCCGTCGAGCCCGTAGGCGTAGGCGTAGGCGGGGTCGGGCGCGCCGGCGGCGTCTTGCCCGTAGTCGGCGAACCAGATCGTCGTGAAGACGTGGTCGGAGAACATCGGCGCTGTGCGGTCCCACGTCCAGGTCATACCGTGGTCGTCGCTGCGGGCGATCGTCGCGGCGGGCGCCTCGTTGAAGTCGGAGCGCAGGTCCTGCACGGCGAGATAGAGGGCGCCGTCGACACACAGCATCCCGGTCGGCTTGCGCGTGAACCCCTCGCCCGACCACACCTGGCCGACGTCGTCGCCGCCCGCGAGGAACTCGCCCTCGAGCCCGTTCTCGTCGGTCGGCGAGCCGGTGATGCGGTTGACGGCGATGTCGTGGAACGTGTCGCCGAACCCGGAGCCGTCGCCGTTGGCGGCATAGAGCGCGTCGTCGTCCGACCAGCAGCTGGGCCACAGATCGCCGTCGGAGACGCCGATCGCGGTGACGGTGTCGGCCAGGCCCGCCTGCAGCGAGGCGCCCGGCAGCGGATCGGGCAGGTCGGGCGACGGGCCGGCGGGCGAGCACGCCGTGAGGAGCGCGGCGGATGCCGCGGCGCACACGGCCGCGACGCGCGTGCGCGGACGTGCCGCGGTGGTCGTGCGGGTCATGTGCGCTGGCTCCGCTCGCTCGGCCTGTCGCGTGCGATCAGTCGCGCGGGGCGCGCGGGGGAGTGGAGCCGAGGTCGGGAACCGGGGCGGTTCCTAGGTGCACCTCCATGTCGTCGGCCGTGGGCGTCTTGGGGCGTCGCGCGGTCGGACGGTCGAGGTAGAACATGGCGGTCGAGGCGATGTCGTCGCGCAGCGGCAGGTAGCGCCACCCGCTGCGCCAGCCGAGCGCCTGGATGTCGACTTTCGGCAGCCCGGTCGAGAAGTGGATGGGGTCGAGCAGGTGCCAGCGGTACATGCCGAACCGCTGCTGCGACACGTAGAGCCCGTCGGGTCGGATGACCTGCGGCATCCCGAGGTAGGGCGTCGAGAACTCGGTGTATCCCTTCCCCGGGATGTCGAAGTTCCAGGCGCCGCCGAAGTAGTCCTCCGTGCCGGTGCCGGCGATCGTCGGGTAGTCGGTGTCGTCGTCCATGTAGAACTTGATCTCGCCTTCGCCCCACCAGCCGTTGGAGTTGACGCCCCAGGCGATGTAGGTCCCGACGTACTGCCCGCGGCCCTCGATGCCTTCGAGGATCGTGTGGGGCACGAGCTCCTCGAGCGGGTTCGAGCGACGCCACTGTGCGTGGAAGTAGCCGTCGTTCGAGTGGTCGCCGCCGATCTCGTAGGTGATCTGGTAGTACACCCGCACATCGACGACCGAGGTGTTCTCGAGCGTCAGGCGGGCCCCGTCGCGGAACGGCATCGGCCAGTAGGAGTTGAAGCCGCCGTGCGGGTTGGCGGCGATCGCCTGCGAGTTCACCTGGGCGAAGACGCCCCAGCCGTTGCAGAAGAAGTCGCCGTAGGGCACTTCGACCGCGGGCTCGTCGGCACCGTCCCAGTAGGCGCGCAGCAGGAGCGTGCGCCAGTTGTCGGTGTGGGTCGTGATCCAGATGTGGGTGATCTTGCCCGCCCCGGCGATGTTCGCGAGCTCGAACGTCTCGCCGGCCTTGATGTCGACGCTGGGTGAGATCTTCCAGCCCGGCCCGAGGTCGCGTGCGCACGAGGCGCCGGTGCCCTCGGTCGCGCGGGCGCCGCCTCCCACGGAGCCGTCGAAGTTCTCCGGCGAGATGGATCGGGTCTGCACGCTGCGAAGCGTCGCGAGCGAGGAGAGGTCGGAGTTCGGGGAGAGGGTCATGGCAGTGCTACGTCCTTGTCGCGCGGGATCCTGATGGCGTCGTCCGCGGCGGTGCGGACGGGTGCTCGCCTGCGGCATGATCGACGTGGCGCCGGTCGTGAAGTCGAGCGGCGTCGGTCATGATTTCAGGCGATCCGGTGGAATCGATTTCAACACTGTATTGTTGCTTCACCGGCGATGTCAATGCGTGCCGGCGCAGTTCGGATGGGTGGGATGGCCACGATCTACGAGGTCGCGCGTCTCGCCGGAGTGTCTCCGGCGACCGTGTCCCGGGTGTTCAACGGCGTGGGTGTCTCGGAGGAGAAGACCCAGGCCGTGCGCGAGGCTGCGCGCCAGCTCAAGTTCACGCCCAACCGCACCGCGCGCACGCTGCGCAAGCAGGAGTCCGAGGTCATCGCCCTCGTCATCCCCGACATCGAGAACCCGTACTTCACCGAGCTCGCCCGCGGCGTCGAGGACGTCGCGCAGAAGGCCGGCTACTCCGTCGTGCTGTGCAACACAGACTCGCAGATCGAGAAGGAGGCGACCTACCTTCAGATCGCGATCTCGGAGCACATGGCGGGCGTCATCCTCGCGGCGGCGAGCGACCACACCAACCTCGACGAGCTGCTGGCGGCGGGTCGTCCTGTCGTCGCGGTCGACCGCGGGACCGGCTACGACATCGACGGCGTGGTCATGGCCAACCGCCCGGCAGGCCAGGCCGCGACCGAGAATCTCGTGCAGGCCGGCTACCGCCGGATCGCATGCATCACCGGCCCCCAGGAGATCGAGACGGCCTACGAGCGCGCGCAGGGCTGGCGCGCCGTGATCGCCCGCAACTTCCCCGACGCCGATCCCGACGAGCTGCTGCGCTATTCGAGCTTCCGGGTCGACGGGGGCCGCGAGGTGATGGAGGAGCTGCTCACCCTCCCCGAGCCGCCCGACGCGATCGTCGCGGGCAACAACCTGCTGGGCGTCGGCGCGATCCAGGTGCTCACCGAGCACGGGCTCACGCCGCCCAAGATCGGCGTCGCCGTCGTCGGCTCGCTGCCGTTCACGACGCTGTCGCCGACGGCGGTGACGGTGGTGCGGCTCCCGGCTCGTCACATGGGCGTGACCGCCGCGAGGATGCTCCTCGAGCGCATCGCGGGCGACGACCAGCCCGCCCGCACGGTCGTGCTGCGCAACGAGGTGCAGCCCGCCCGCGCTCTGAACGGCGCCTGAGGCTCCTCCGTCCGGTTTCACGACGAGACCGATTTCGCACGCTTGAACATGAAATCGATTTCGCATAGAGTGGCGGCACTCGGCGATGGCCGCGAGGCCCGCCGACAGTGTGACGACACGACGGATCAAGGAGGATGCCGTGACCCAGGCCTGCACGCTCGGCGTCGACGTCGGCACCTCCAGCACCAAGGGCGTGCTGGTGTCACTCGACGGAGCCCTCGTCGCATCCGCGACCCGGGCGCACGACGTCGCACGGCCGCACGCAGGGTGGGTCGAGATGGACGGCGACGTCTGGTGGCAGGAGTTCGTCGCCATCGCGCACGAGCTGCTCGACGGGCGCGACGACATCCAGGTGACGGGAGTCGGCGTGAGCGGCATGGGCCCGTGCGTCCTGCTCGCCGATGGCGGCGACCGGCCCGTGCGCCCCGCGATCCTGTATGGCGTCGACACGCGCGCCCGCCGCCAGATCGACCGCATGAACGACGAGCTCGGCGTCGACGAGATCGTGCGCGTGGGCGGGTCGATGCTGTCGTCACAGGCAGCCGGACCCAAGATCGCGTGGGTCGCCGACGAGGAGCCCGACGCGTACGCGCGGGCACGCCGGCTGTTCATGCCGGCGTCGTGGCTCGCGCGTCGGCTCACCGGGGCGTACGTGCTCGACCACCAGTCAGCGAGCCAGACGACCCCGCTCTACGACATCGAGGCCGGGCGGTGGCACGAGCAGTGGTGGGCCCGATACGCCCCCGGCCTCGAGGCGCCTGAGCTGCACTGGGCCGACGAGGTCGCGGGCATCGTGACTCCTGCGGCGGCCGAGGCCACCGGCATCCCCGCGGGCATTCCCGTCGTCACCGGGACGATCGACGCGTGGACCGAAGCCGTGAGCGTCGGCGCCCATGAGCCGGGCGACCTCATGCTCATGTATGGCACGACGATGTTCCTGATCGCGACGGGAGAACAGACTCTCCGCACGCCCTCGATGTGGACGACCGTCGGAGCCTTCGAAGGCACGCGCAACCTCGCGGGCGGGCTCGCGACCTCCGGCGCGCTCACCGCCTGGCTGAAAGACCTCACCGCCGCCGACTACCCCACCCTGCTCGCCGAGGCAGCCGCATCCGGAGTCGGCGCGCGCGGCCTCCTCGCGCTTCCCTACTTCGCAGGCGAACGCACCCCGATCCTCGACCCCGACGCTCGCGGCGTCATCGCAGGCCTCACTCTCCGTCACAGCCGGGGCGACCTCTACCGGGCCGCCCTGGAGGCGACCGCCCTCGGCGTGCGGCACAACGTCGAGACGATGCGCGCCGCGGGCGCCGACATCCGCCGCATCGTCGCGGTGGGCGGCGGCACGCAAGGCTCGCTGTGGCTGCAGATCGTGTCGGATGCCACGGGTCTCACGCAGCAGGTGCCGCAGACCACGATCGGCGCGAGCTACGGCGCCGCCTTCCTCGCCGCCACCGCGACGAGCGACGCCCCGCCGCGAATCGAGGACTGGAACCCCGTGACCACGACGATCGAGCCGAGACCAGAGGCGACCGCCGCCTACGACGAGCTGTTCGACCTGTACGTGCGCCTGTACGAGGGCACGGTCGACGTCGCCCACGCGCTCGCCGCCCGACAGGCGGAGACGGCGAAGACGGAGAGCGGCGCATGACCCGCCGGGCCCGCGGCATCCCGCACACCGCCGAGCGCGCCGCCTTCCCGCTGGGAGGGATCGGCACCGGCAACGTGTCACTGGGCGCGCGCGGCGAGCTGCGCGACTGGGAGCTGGAGAACCTGCCCGACAAGGGCCGCCTCAACCCGTACTCCTTCTTTGCCATCCACGCCGCGCCTGAGGGCGGAGCTCGCGTGACGCGCGTGCTCGAAGCGCGGCACACCGGCCGGCACGACTGGGATGCCGGCTACGGCTTCGACCGGCTCGCCGGCCTCCCGCGTCTCGCCGGCGCCACGATGCACGGCGAATACCCCGTGGTCGACATCGACTTCGACGACGACGTGCTCCCCGTGGCGGTGTCGCTGCACGCCTTCACGCCGCTCGTTCCACTCGACGCCGACGCCTCCGGCATCCCCGCCGCCGTCCTGCGCTACCGCGTGACCAACCCGGCATCCGTGCCCGTCACCGTCACCGTCGCGGGCTCGCTCAGCCACACCGCCGGCCGCGGCGACGGGCCGTTCGGCATGCGCGCGCAGCAGACCGTGCGCTGGCGCGAAGAGACAGACGCGGCCGGTGCGGGCGTGCGCGGGCTGGACTTCGGCATCCGCCTGCCCGAAGACGACTTCGGCTACGGCACGATGAGCCTCACGACGACCGATCCGTCGACCACGGCGAAGCCGCAGTGGGTGACGGGGTTCTGGCCCGATGGACCCCGCCTGTTCTGGAGCGACTTCAGCGACGACGGCCTGCTCGAGCCAGAGCCGCGCCTCACCCTCGAAGACCGTCCGCGCGGCCTCTTCGCCGACTCCGACCCCGCAGGCGGCGCGGCCGCCGCGCCCATGGGCGAGGAAGAGCTGTTCGAGAGGCTCCCGCGCCTGCGCACCGGGTCGCTCGGCATCGTGCACGAGCTCGCTCCCGGTGAGAGCCGCGACTTCGAGTTCGTGCTGGCGTGGAGCTTCCCCAACCGGCGACGGGCGTGGCACGGGCACATCGTGTTCGGCGACCCGCACGCCGACGAGGTCGTCAAGAACCGCTATGCGACCCTGTGGCCCGATGCGTGGGCCGCGGCGTCGCACGTTCACCGTGAGCTTCCGGCGCTCGAGTCGGCGACCGACGCGTTCGTCGAGGCGCTCTACGGCGGCTCGCTCGATCCCGTGATCGCCGAGGCCGCGGGCGCCAACATCGCGGCCGTGCGCTCCACGACGTGCTTCGTGGTCGAGACGCCGAATCCCGAACTGGGCGAGGGGCCGGTGTTCGCCGCATGGGAGGGCTCGTTCGACCACGGCGGCTCGTGCGAGGGCACATGCACCCACGTCTGGTCGTATGCGCAGACCGTGGCGTGGCTGTTCCCGACGCTCGAGCGCAGCGCCCGCCGGGTGGAGTTCCTGCTGGAGACCGATGAGACCGGCGCTCAGAAGTTCCGGTCCAACCGAGTGTTCGGCGGGCCCTCGTGGTTCATGGGACCCGCGGTCGACGGTCAGCTGGGAACTTTCATCCGCCTGCACCGCGAGTGGCGGTTCTCGGGAGACGACGACTTCCTGCGTGAGCTGTGGCCCGCCGCCGTGCGAACGCTCGAGCACCCGATCCGCGAGTGGGACCGCGGCGAGATGCCGGGTCTGCTCAGCGGCGAGCTGCACAACACCTACGACATCGAGTTCCACGGCACGGAGCCGCTCGCGAACGGCATGTTCATCGCCGCGCTGCGCGCCGGCGCCCGCATGGCGGCGCACCTCGGCGACGGCGAGCGCGCCGGCGACTGGAGCGCCCGCGCCGACCGCGCGGCCGAGGCGATGGATGCCGTGCTGTGGAACGGCGAGCACTACCGCCAAGTGATCGACGACGTCGACGCCCACCGCTACCAGTACGGCGAGGGCGTGCTGTCCGACCAGCTGCTCGGGCAGTTCCACGCCCGCCTCAACGGCCTCGGCGACATCGTCGACCCAGAGCGGGTGCGCTCGGCCCTGCGGGCGATCGTCAACCACAATCACCGCGCCGACCTCACCGGGCACGAGAGCACGCAGCGCGTCTACGCGCTCGGTGACGAAGGCGGGCTCCTCCTCGCTTCATGGCCGCGCGGCGGCCGGCCCGCCATCCCGTTCGTCTACTCCGACGAGGTGTGGACCGGCGTCGAGCACCAGGTGGCGACCACGCTGCTCTACGCGGGGCTGGCCGATGAGGCGCTCCTCATCGAACGCACCCTCCGGTCGCGGTACGACGGCACCGCCCGCAGCCCGTGGAACGAGATCGAGTGCGGCAACCACTATGCGCGGTCGCTGGCGTCGTGGGGGCTGCTGCTCGCGGCATCCGGCGCCCAGTGGGACGCCCCGGCCCGCACGCTGTCGTTCGACCCGATCGACGACGGCGCCTTCCTCTTCACGACCGACCGTGCATGGGGCCGTGCCGAGGTGCACGGCGACGAGCTCACGCTGCACATCGACGGCGGCATCCTCGACGCCGACCAGATCGTCCTCCGCGGCCGTGCCCTGCCGCTGTCCGAACCTCTCGCCGCAGGCCAGTCGAGCCCGGCCCTCCGCCCTGACCCCATTTCACAGGAGACACCATGACGTACACCCTCCCCACCCCGATCGAGCGACCGGAGGTCGCTCCCCAGACGGCGTACCTGATCGCGTCGGGCGACCTGCGCGAATCGGCCAACGTCGCCGGGTGGCCGACCCAGGTCGAGCTGGAGGCCGGCGTCACCCGGGTGCTGAGCGACCTCGGCTGGAAGGTGGTCCGCGCCCACGACGTCGACCCCGACACCGGCCACGGCTTCATCTCGAGCCAGCGCATGGGCCTCGAGGTGTTCAAGGGCATCCCCGTCGACGCGCCCCTCATCGTCGCCGAGGCCGTGTGGCAGTACTCGCATCACGTGCTCGGCGGCCTGCGCACTCATCAGGGTCCGATCCTCACGGTCGCGAACTTCGCCGGCGACTGGCCGGGCCTGGTCGGCCTCCTCGGCCTCAACGCGGGCCTGACGAAGATGGGCAAGGAGTACTCGACGATCTGGTCGGTCGACTTCACCGACGACTGGTTCCGCGCCGGCCTCCAGGAGTGGACCGAGACCGGTCGCATCACGCACGACACGTCGCACGTGCGGCCGCTGCCCGAGCTGCCCGACGCGCCCGAGGTCGAGCTCGGTCGTGCCCTGGGCGACCAGCTGCTCACCGAGAAGGCGATCATCGGCGTCTTCGACGAGGGCTGCATGGGCATGTACAACGCGATCTTCGACGACGAGCTGCTCAACCGGACCGGCATCTACAAGGAGCGGCTGTCGCAGTCCGCGCTCTATGCCGAGATGCTCGAGGTGACGGATGCCGAGGCAGACGCCGCCTACGACTGGCTCATCGAGCGCGGCATGACGTTCCGCTACGGCGACGATCCGACCACCGAGCTCACGCGTGACCAGGTGCAGTGGCAGCTCAAGATGTACATCGCCGCCCTCAGGATCGCCGACGACTTCGGACTCGACGCCGTCGGCATCCAGTACCAGCAGGGACTCAAGGACCTCGTGCCCGCCTCCGACCTCGCCGAGGGCATCCTCAACTCGACCGAGCGTCCGCCCGTGCGCTCGCGCGACGGCCAGCGCGAGCTGTTCGCCGGGCGCGCGTTCCCGCACTTCAACGAAGCCGACGAAGGCGTCGCCGTCGACGCGCTCATCACCGACCGCGTGTGGCGCGCAATGGGCCTCGTGCCTGACAACACCCTCCACGACGTCCGCTGGGGCGAGCAGTACGGCGACGACTTCGTGTGGGTCTACGAGATCTCCGGCTCCGTGCCCGCTTCGCACCTCGGCGGCTGGGACAAGGCGGAAGGGTGGCGTCAGGGACACGTGTTCTTCCCCGCCGGCGGCTCGACGATCAACGGCGTCAGCAGGCCCGGCGAGGTGGTGCTGTCGCGCGTGTTCATCGCCGACGGCATCCTGCAGGCCGACGTCTTCCGCGCGACGGTCATCGAGCTGCCCGACGAGGAGACCTGGCGCCGGAAGAACGCGACCAACCCCGAGTGGCCCATCGCCCACGTCGTGCTGCACGGCGTCACGCGCGACCAGTTCATGGCCCGCCACAAGGCGAACCACGCGCAGATGGTCTACGCGCCCGACGCCGAGACCGCCGACAAGGCGCTCCTCGCGAAAGCCGCGATGCTCGACCGCATCGGCATCAAGGTCAACCTCGTCGGCGACGTCTCGGTCTGACGCTCCCGGCCGGTGGGCGTCGCTTTCGACCCCGTCAGCTGGGGTCGAGGCGGAGGGTCGGCGACGAGCCCTGCACCGTCACATCCTCGATGAGGCGCACGGAGCGGGCGAGGTCGTCGACCGCGCCGAGCACCGTGCCGAAGCGCTCACGGTCGGAGCACACCGCCGTCACAGTCACGAAGTGGGTGCCGGTGTCCCACGTGTACGTCGCGAACGGCGGGGCGCTCGCGCCGTCGGGACGGGTCGGCGGCAGCGGCATCGCGAGCTTCTCGCCGACGCCCAGATAGGTCCCGCGGAACGACTCCGTGTCGTCGTACTCGATCGGCAACATCGCCCTCGCGGCGCGCAGCTGGGGCGTCACCTGCTGCACCTGCGCGAGCACGACCAGCAGCTCGGGGTCGTCCTTCCACACCCACACGAGGGCGCGGCCGTCGGCCTTGCGCATCAGCAGCGGCGCGGCCTGACTCATGGCCCACGCGGCGAGCGCGCTGCCCGGACGTCCCGTCGCGCCGAGCGATGCGTTCGCCTGCGTCAGCAGCATCCGGATCGCCTTCTTGCGGGCACGGCGGCCGCCGAAGCCGAAAGACCCCGTCACGGGAACCCAGCGGGCGCGGTCAGCGTCGGCAGAGATCTTCACCACCCGTCCAGCGTAGATCGTCGGGAGCGGGCGGTCACCGCCGTCCGCCCTGGGGGCTTTCCGTGAGTCTCCTCGGGGGCGCCGGGCCCGCTCGGGTAGACTCGGGGCGGCGTTCGCGCGACCGCGCCCCGCCGCCGCACAGATTGGCCCCGCATCCCGTGACCGAATCCGAGACGCCCGCCGACGATCCGCTCCGAGACCGCAGTCCGCTGACGATCGTCGTCGCCGCCGACACCTTCGCGCCCGACGTCAACGGCGCCGCCCGCTTCGCCGAGCGACTCTCCGCCGGCATGGCCGCGCGCGGACACGAGGTGCACGTCGTCACCCCCAGCGTCACCCACTCGCAGCACGGTGTCTTCACCGAGGTCATCGAAGGCCAGGAGCTCACCGTCCACCGCCTGCCCGGCTGGCGGTGGTATCCGCACGACTGGCTGCGCTTCGTGCTGCCGTGGATGAGCAAGCACTACGCCCGCCGCGTGCTCGACCAGGTCAAGCCCGACGTCGTGCACAGCCAGTCGCACATCGTCATCGGCCGCGGCATGACGCGCATCGCCCGCCAGCGCGGCATCCCCGTCATCGCGACCAACCACGTGATGGCCGAGAACATCATCGACTTCACGACGCTGCCGCCCAAGCTCGACCAGCTCGTCATCAAGCTCGCGTGGGACGACGCCAAGCGCACCTTCGAGATGTCGCGCGCGGTCACGACGCCCACGCGTCGCGCCGCCGAGTTCCTCGAGAAGACGATCGACATCTCCGGCGTCATCCCCATCAGCTGCGGCATCGACAAGGCCAACTACACGCCCGACCTCACTCCGCGGAAGCATCATCGCGTGCTGTTCGTCGGACGCCTCACGACCGAGAAGCACGTCGAGGTCACTCTCGAGGCGGTCGCACGCCTCGTGCCCGAGATCCCCGACATCACGTTCGACATCGTCGGCGGCGGCGACCAGCGCCGCAACCTCGAGCTCACGGCGCAGCGCCTCGGCATCGCCGACCGCGTCGTGTTCCACGGTCGCGTGTCGGAGGAGGAGCTGCGCGCCGCCTACACGAAGGCCGACGTCTTCGCGATCGCGTCGATCGCGGAGCTGCAGTCCATCGCGACGATGGAGGCCATGGCATCCGGGCTCCCCGTCGTGGGCGCGAACGCCGTCGCCCTGCCTCACCTCGTGCACGACGGCGAGAACGGCTACCTGTTCGAGCCGGGCGACGTCGATGACCTCGCCGACAAGCTGAAGCGCGTGCTCACGGCGTCGCCCGAGGAGTACCTGCGGATGCAGCAGGCCTCGCTCGACGGCGTCGACATCCACGACATCCAGAAGACGCTAGACACCTTCGAGAAGCTGTATCGCGGCGAACCGCTCTGACGGCAGCATGACCTGCCTCTACTTCGACGCCCGGTACATCCGAACCGACTTCCACGACGGAATCAGCCGGTACTCCGCCGAGCTCGCCGCCGCCGTGGCATCCGCGGCGCCCGCGCGTGGCGTCGAGGTGACGTTCCTGATCTTCGACGAGCGGCAGCAGGCGTTCCTGCCGGAGGGCGCTGAGACGCTGATCATCGGTCCGCCGACCGCCGTGAGCGAGCCGCTCCGCGCACGCGAGCTGAATCGTCACCGGCCCGACGTCGTGTTCTCGCCCATGCAGACGATCGGGACGATGGGCCGCCGCTACCGGCAGATCCTGACGCTGCACGACACCATCTACTACCGGCACCGCACCCCGCCGAAGGACCTGCCGTGGTACGTGCGGGTCGGCTGGCGCCTGTTCCACCTGTCATACGTGCCGCAGCGCATGACGCTCAACGCCGCCGACGTCGTCGCGACCGTGAGCGAGACGAGCGCGCAGCAGTTCGCGGCCGTGAAGCTCACCAAGCGCCCCATCGTCGTCATCCCCAACGCGCCGCAGCAGCTCGAGTCGCTGCTCCCCGAGGGGGCCGGGGTCGTGCCGGGTGCACAGAACCTCGTCTACATGGGCTCGTTCATGCCCTACAAGAACGTCGAGACGCTCGTGCGTGCGATGGCCGACCTGCCCGGGCGCACGCTGCACCTGCTGTCGCGCATCTCACCCGCCCGTCGCGCGGACCTGGAGGCGCTCGTGCCCGCAGGCGCCGATGTCGTTTTCCACGGGGGCGTGACGGATGCCGAATACGCGACGCTGCTCGCCGACCGTGCCGTGCTCGTGACCGCGAGCCTCGACGAGGGCTACGGACTGCCGCTCGCGGAGGCGCTCGCTATGGGGGTGCCCGCCGTCGTCACCGACATGCCGATCTTCCGCGAGGTCGCCGGCGACGGCGCGAAGTACGCGCCCGGCACCGATGCCGCCTCCTTCGCCGCCGCCGTCCGGTCGCTCGATGACCCGGGCGAGTACGCGCGCACCGTCGCCGCCGGCCGCGCGCACATCGCCCGCTTCTCGTGGGAGCGCTCCGCCGGCATCCTTCTCGACACTGTCGCTCGCCTCGCCCGAGCCTGACGCGCGCCAGCGGATGCCGAGACCGCCGCGAAGTGCCGAAAGCGCCGGCTGCTGCCTCGCCATAGGTGGCGGTCTCGGCAGGAACCGGCGCTTTCGGTGCGTCTGAGATGTCCACGTCGGGTGGAACGCGACACCGCGTGGCGGCGCGCGTGCGGGGCTGGCCGGGGGTCAGGGCAGCCGTGACGGATCGGTCGGCGTCGCCCGGTAGCCGTCGATCGTGAGAGCGCGGAGCGTTCCGACGATGCCGACCGTGGCGATGACCGCAACGATGATCGTGATGAACATGGCAGAAACGCTACGCGCGTGCAGAAAGTGCCACTAGTGGCAGGACTGCTACGGGTAGTAGCATTCCTGCCATGAAGACCGTCGCCTGTCTCGTCCTCCCTGGCTTCGCCCCGTTCGAGTTCGGCCTCGCGTGCGAGGCGTTCGGCCTGGACCGCTCCGACGACGGCATCCCGAACTTCGACTTCCGCATCGTGACGCCCGAGCCGGGCGCGATCCGCAGCAGCCTCGGGTTCTCGATCAACGTCGAGAACGACCTGGCCTTCGCCGACGAGGCCGACCTCGTGGTCGTGACCCCGATCGCTCGCGGATCGTGGGGCGACGTCGACGAGCGCGCGCTGGCGGTCGTCCGCCGGGCCGTCGCGCGCGAAGCCTGGCTGCTGACGGTCTGCAGCGGCTCGTTCGTCGCCGCCGCGGCCGGCGTGCTGTCCGGCCGTCGTGCGACGACGCACTGGAAGTACGCAGACACGATGAAGGCGATGTATCCCGACATCGACGTCGACCCCAACGTGCTCTACGTGCAGGACGGCCGCATCATCACGAGCGCCGGCACGGCCGCCGGAATCGACGCGTGCCTGCACCTGCTGCGGCTCGAGCTGGGCGCCGAGACCGCCAACCGCATCGCGCGGCGCATGGTCGTGCCGCCGCAGCGTGACGGCGGGCAGGCGCAGTTCATCGACAAGCCGCTGCCGGTGACCTCGTCGCTGTCGCTCGCGCCGGTGACCGACTGGATGCTGCAGAACCTCCGGCTCGACCTCACGGTCGACCAGCTCGCCGCGCGGGCGCACATGTCGCCGCGCACCTTCGCGCGTCGCTTCAAGGCGGACTTCGGCACCACCCCCGCCGCCTGGCTGGGGCGTCAGCGCATCCTTCATGCGCAGCGCCTGCTCGAGCAGACCGACCTGGGGCTGGATGCCATCGCGTACGAGTGCGGCTTCGGCTCGGCTGCGGTCCTGCGGCAGAACTTCTCGCGTGCGCTCGGCACGACCCCGACCGCGTACCGTGCCCGCTTCTGCTGCGCCGTTTCTGAGACCCCGGTGGAGCGCGACGACGCCGCCGCACAGCGCGAGCCAGCCCTGGCATCCTGACTCGCGCGGCGTCCGCCGGGTCCGTGCGCTCCCTGGTGCCGTTTGCCGTATTGCCCCCTGCCCCTGACGCTGGTAAACTTGAGTCACAACGACTCAAGTTTCGTGAGTCACGGTGAAGACAAGGCTTCAGGAGACCAATGAACGCACAACCTACACCCGGGCAGGAGGAGCAGCAGAGCGCTCTTGAGCAGTTCGGGATCAACCTCACCGACCGCGCGCGGAACGGCAAGCTCGACCCGGTGATCGGGCGCGACAGCGAGATCCGCCGTGTCAGCCAGGTGCTCACCCGCCGCACGAAGAACAACCCCGTGCTCATCGGCGAGCCCGGCGTCGGCAAGACGGCCGTCGTCGAGGGGCTCGCCCAGCGGATCGTCGCGGGCGACGTCGCCGAATCGCTCAAGGACAAGGAGCTCGTCGCCCTCGACATCTCCGCCCTCGTGGCCGGCGCCATGTACCGCGGCCAGTTCGAGGAGCGTCTCAAGAGCGTCCTCAAGGAGATCACCGAGTCCGACGGCCGCATCATCACCTTCATCGACGAGCTGCACGTGCTCATGGGCGCGGGCGGCGGCGAGGGCTCGGTCGCGGCATCCAACATGCTCAAGCCGATGCTCGCACGCGGCGAGCTGCGCCTCATCGGCGCGACCACGCTCGACGAGTACCGCGAATTCATCGAAAAGGATGCCGCCCTCGAGCGCCGCTTCCAGCAGGTGTACGTCGGGGAGCCCAGCGTGGAGGACACCATCGCGATCCTCCGCGGACTCAAGGGTCGCTACGAGGCCCACCACGGGGTGACGATCAGCGACGGCGCGCTCGTGGCCGCCGCCGCCCTCTCGAACCGGTACATCCCGTCGCGGCAGCTGCCCGACAAGGCGATCGACCTCATCGACGAGGCCATGAGCCGTCTCAAGATGGAGATCGACTCGAGCCCCGTCGAGATCGACCAGCTGCGCCGCACCGTCGACCGCATGCGCCTCGAAGAGCTGGCGCTCAAGAAGGAGAAGGACGACGCGTCGAAGGAGCGTCTCGCCAAGCTCCGCGAGCAGATGGACGAAGCCGAGGCCGAGCTTCGCGTGCTCGAGGCCCGCTGGGAGCGCGAGCGCGCCGGACTCACACGCGTCGGCGAACTCAAGAAGCAGCTCGACCAGGCCTACACCGACCGCGACCGCGCCCTGCGCGAAGCCGACTACGCGCGCGCCTCGCAGCTCGAGTACGAGACCATCAAGCGGCTCGAGCAGGAGGTCGCCGAGGCCGAGCGCGCCGAAGCGAACCCCACCGAGGAGCGCATGGTCAACGAGCAGGTGACCGACGAGGACATCGCCGCCGTCATCGCCGCCTGGACCGGCATCCCCGTGGGTCGCCTCCTCCAGGGCGAGAGCGAGAAGCTCGTGCACCTCGAGGCTGAGCTCGGCAAGCGGCTCATCGGGCAGAAGGAGGCCGTGAAGGCCGTGGCGGATGCCGTGCGCCGCTCGCGCGCCGGCATCAGCGACCCGAACCGTCCGACCGGATCGTTCCTGTTCCTCGGACCCACCGGCGTCGGAAAGACCGAGCTCGCCAAGGCGCTCGCCGACTTCCTCTTCGACGACGAGCACGCGATGGTCCGCATCGACATGAGCGAGTACGGCGAGAAGCACTCCGTCGCCCGTCTCGTCGGAGCCCCTCCGGGGTACATCGGCTACGAGCAGGGCGGTCAGCTCACGGAGGCGGTGCGCCGTCGGCCGTACTCCGTCGTGCTTCTCGACGAGGTCGAGAAGGCCCACCCGGAGGTGTTCGACGTCCTCCTGCAGGTGCTCGACGACGGCCGGCTCACCGACGGCCAGGGCCGCACGGTCGACTTCACGAACACGATCCTCATCCTCACGAGCAACCTCGGCTCGCCGATCCTCATCGACCCGACGCTGTCGAACGAGGAGCGGCGCGAGCAGGTGATGGCGCTCGTGCGGCAGGCGTTCCGCCCCGAGTTCCTCAACCGTCTCGACGACATCGTGATGTTCCAGGCGCTCAGCGAAGACGACCTCGCGCAGATTGTCGAGCTGTCGGTCGACGCGCTGCAGCGCCGCCTCAAGGAGCGGCGCCTCACGCTCGCCGTCACTCCCGACGCGCGCGCGTGGCTCGCCGAGCGCGGGTACGACCCGATCTTCGGCGCCCGCCCCCTGCGGCGGCTCATCCAGTCGGAGGTGCAGGACCGCCTCGCGATGGCGCTCCTGTCGGGCGGTGTGCACGACGGCGATGTCGTCCGGGTCGACGTCGCGGCCGACGGCTCCGCGCTCGTGCTCACGAGCGGAGGTCCTGCCGACACGCCGGCCGCGGCCGGCGACGACGATGTGATCGAGGCCGAACTCCTCGACGAGTGATCGACGCCCGCCTCGTCCGCGTGTTCAGAACTCCGGAGAGACGGCAGGACGGCCGGGTCAGGTCCGCGTGATTCCGCGGACGGTGACTCGGCCGTCGCCGATGTCTCCGGAGTTGTGTGCGTTCAGTCGGTCTCTCCCGCCTCGTCCGCGTGTTGTGTGCGTTCAGTCGGTCTCTCCCGCCGCGTTCGCGTGTTCAGAACTCCGGAGAGACGGCAGGACGGCCGGGTCAGGTCCGCGTGATTCTGCGGACGGTGACTCGGCCGTCGCCGATATCTCCGGAGTTGTGACCGTTCAGTCGGTCTCTCCCGCCGCGTTCGCGTGCGACGGTCAGCGCTCGAGCGGATCGGATGGACTCTGCAGGTCGTCGGTCGCCGCCGTCGCCGCGGCCGCCGCCGTGGCCGCCGCTGCGGCCGTTGCCGGTGCCGGTGCCGTGGCGGTAGCCGCGGGGAGGTCGCGCACGCGCCAGAACGGGCCGATCGCGACGGGAAGCGCCGACACCAGCGCGCCGGCCGCGCCGATCCACAGGGCCGGGACGGTCCCCAGCCACGTGCCGACCCATCCGGCCGCGAGGGCCGAAAGCGGCATGACGCCCCACACGCAGAAGCGGATCGACGCGTTCATGCGACCGAGGAGCCGCGGCGGGGTGATGCGCTGGCGGAACGTGACCTGCGTGATGTTGTAGACGAGGATCGCGAAGCTCATGAAGAAGCCCTGCACGGCGAGGAAGGCGAAGGCGGCGGGTGCGGGGAGCAGCGAAGCGAGCGGGAACAGCAGATCGATGACGCTGAACAGGATCGCCGCGAGCGGGATGGCGCGTGCTTCGCCGAAGCGGGCGACGATGCGGGGAGTGGCGACGGCGCCGAGGAAGCCGCCGACCGCGCCGATCGAGAACAGCAGGCCCATGAGCTCGGGCGTGAAGCCGATGATCCGCAGGTAGAAGATCGGCGTGAGTGTGAACATGAACGTGCTGAAGAGGTTCGAGATCGCGGTGGTCGCGACGATTCGGCGCAGGTAGGTGTTGCCGAACACCCACGACAGTCCCTCGCCGACTTCGCGATGGAGCGGAGCGCGGTCGTCGTCGTGCCGGGGCTGCTCGTTGTCACGGGTGCGCAGCAGAGCGAGCATCGAGGTGAGGTATGTGCCGACGGTGGCGAGGACGGCGATCGGCGCCGTGATGAGCGCGACGAGGCCGCCGGCGATCGCGGGTCCCGTGAGCCCGGCGAGCTGCTGCGTCGACTCGAGCTTGCCGTTGGCTTCGGCGATGTGGGTGGGCGGCACGAGCGACGGGACGATGCTCTGGTACGAGACATCGAAGAACACGGTCGCGATGCCGACGACGAGCGCGACGGCGTACAGGTGCCACATCTCGAGGATGCCGGTGAGGTACAGCACGGGCACGGCGGCCAGGGCGAGGGCCCGGGCGGCATCCGCCCAGATCATGACGTGGCGCTTTCGCATCCGGTCGATCCAGGCGCCGGCAGGCAGACCGACCACGAGGAACGCGGCCATCATGGCGGCATTGAGGTAGCCGACCTGGGCCTCGGTCGCCTGCAGGATGATCACGGCGAGCACGGGGAGCGCGAGCTCGGTGATCTGCGACCCGAACTGACTGAGGGCCTGACCGCCCCACATCGTGAGGAAGTTGCGGTCGTGCCACAGGGAGCGATGCGGGGCGGTCTCGGCCGTGGTGGCGTCGGTGGCGGCATCGGCGCGCTCTGATTGAGACATGCCAATCAGTGTCGGTCAGCGATTTGGAAAAGTCAATCAACGGCTAGGATGCCGTCATGACCGCCGATGCGTCCGCTCACGGCGAGGTCGGGTCCGAAGCCCAGGCCATCGCGCTCGCACGTGCGCTCAGCTCTCCGCTGCGGCTGCGCGTGCTCCGGCTGTGCGCGTTCGACAGTCGCACCAACAAGGAGCTCGCCGAGCTGCTCGACGTCAATCCCGGGACGATGCTTCACCACGTGCGCACGCTCGTCGACACCGGGCTGCTCGCCCCCGATGCCGAGCGCGCGGGCGCGCGCGGAGCCCGTGAAGTGCCGTACCGGGCGACCGGGCTGTCGTGGCGTGCGCCGTCGCCGCCGAACCTCAGCATCGTGCTGCTCGAGACGATGCGCCAGCAGATGGTCGGCGTCGACCCCGAGAGAGTCGAGACCAACTGGCTCGGCCTGCGCCTGAACGAGGCGAACCTCAACGAGCTTCGCAGCCGGATCGGCGCGCTTCTGCAGGAGTTCAAGGACCGCGGCCCCGACCGCGACGGCGAGTCGTACTCCCTCGTGACGGTGCTGCACCCCGACCTCAACCCGCTCACGACTCCGCCGGGGCCGCCGGCCGACGGCGCCCCGGCGGCCTGACGACGGCGTTCTCGCCCGACCTCGCGGACAGACGACGGCACCCCGACGCGGGACGCGCGGGGTGCCGGTGAAGGGGGGGTCAGCGGGAGAGCAGCGATGCCGCGACCGGGCGCCGGGTGCGGGGAGCGGCCTCGCGCTCGCGCAGCGCCTCGGGCGCCGCGTCGATGTCGCCGAGCGCACCGACGGCCATGACGGTGACGGCGGTGGTGTGCTCGTCGAAGCCGAACGCGCGGGTGAGGGCATCGCGGTCGAAGCCGCCCATCTGGTGCGTGTGCAGGCCGGATGCGTGCGCCTGGATCGTGAAGAACGCGGCAGCCTGGCCCGTGTCGTAGGTGGCCCACGGCAGCGGCGTGCCATTGATCTCCGACACGGCGGCGAACACGACGAGCGCGGCGGCTGACGCGGCCCATGTCTGGTTGAAGCCCATGAGCGAGTCGACGATCGCGTCGTGTGCCGACGTGCCGCGCAGCGCGACGACGAAGCGCCACGGCTGGGTGTTGTTGGCCGACGGCGCCCAGCGGGCGGCCTCGAGGGCGCTGCGGAGGGCGTCCTGATCGATGGGGGCCTGGGGGTCGAACACGCGGGTGCTCCAGCGCTCAGCCAGGACGTCCAGAATCGGGGCGTCGGTCTGCGCGGTGCGGTCGAGGGTGATGCTCATGGCGTCTCCTGGGGGGGTGGTGGATGAGACGAGACGCCGTTGGCCCACATCCATTCAACAGAATGCGGCCTATGGGTATTCCGAGAATGCCGCCCGGCCTCGCAGGGAGGCGCCGGACGGCATCCGTGGTTCGGTCCTGGTCCGCGCCCTCAGGACCGCAGGGCTTCGGCGAGCTTCACGCGTGCACCCATCCGCAGGATCGAGTTCTCGTAGATCTTCGCCCCGATGGCGATCGCCGCGGCGCACGTGACGAGCAGGATGCCGAGCGACAGCACCGGCTCCCACCACTCCGCCTCGCCCAGGAACACCCTCACCGGCATGCCCACGGGCGCGGAGAACGGCACGTACGACATGACGGTCAGCACGACCGGGTTGTCGTTGAAGAAGATGACGAGGAAGTACGGCGCCATCACGAGGAACGTGAGCGGCGTCGTGGTCGAGCCGATGTCCTCCTGGCGGGACACCATCGCCGCGGCCGCCGCGAACAGCGACGCCAGCAGGATGAACCCGAACAGGAAGAACACCGCGAACCACACGAGCGGAGCGCCCAGCCCCGTCAGCAGCTCCACCTGATCGGTGACCGTGAGGCCCACGATCGCGATCGTCGCGAGGCCGATGATCTGCCCCATGGCGAGCACCGTGTTGCCGATGACCTTGCCGGCCAGCAGGGCGCGCGTGGGGATGGCGGAGATCAGCAGCTCGACGACACGCGTCTGCTTCTCTTCGACGACCGACTGCGCGATCGTCGACCCGAAGGTCAGCGCCGCCATGAAGAAGATGAGGCCGAACCCGAGCGACACCACATACCGCAGGCCCCACGAGACTTCATCCGCCTCCAGCAGGTCGACGGGCGGCGAGACGCTCAGCAGGCGCAGGAGGGACTCCGGCGGCGTGTCGAGCGCGACGACCGTGTAGCCGAACGGCTCGGCCCCTCCCGGGATGATCGCCGCATCGACGTCGCCGGAGCGCACCAGCTCGCGGGCCTCATCGGCATCCTGCGTCTCGGTGATCTTGACGGCGTCGTCGAGGGCGGCGACCACCGGCGCCGTCTGGCTCGTGACGGCGATCGGCGCGCGGTTGTCGCCCGCGGCCGAGAACCCGCCCCACAGCACCGATCCGAGCGCGATGAGGAACAGGATCGCCGTCGAGATGAGAAACGCCTTGCTGCGCAGCTTCGAGCCGATCTCCCGTTCGGTGACCAGCCACACGCTCTGCGCGAAGGACGGTGTCGTGCTCATCGGATGACCTCCTTGAAGATCTCGGCGAGTGACGGATGCCGCGGCGCGAAGCTCGCGACATCGCCCCTCGCCACGGCCTGGCGGAGCACTCGCTGCGCCGCCTCGTCGGTGTCGGCGTCGAACAGGGCGTAGCCGCCGTCGAACTCGCGCACCGTGACGCCCGGCTCGTCGCGCAGCCAGCCGGCATCCCCCGACGACACGAGCTCGAACCGCCGCTGACGGTGCTGCGAGCGCAGCTCGTCGCGGCTGCCCGCCGCGCGGATCGTGCCGCCGGCGATGATGACGAGGTCGTCGCACAGGCGCTCGACGACATCGAGCTGATGCGACGAGAACAGCACCGACGCGCCCTGCGCGGCCCGCGCCTGCAGCACCCCCGCGACGACGTCGACGGCGAGGGGGTCGAGCCCCGAGAAGGGCTCGTCGAGGATCAGCACCTGCGGGTCGTGCACCAGCGCAGCAGCGATCTGTGCGCGCTGCTGATTGCCGAGCGAGAGCGTCTCGATGTTGTCGTTCAGGCGCTCGCCGAGGCCGAGCTCTTCGAGGAGTGCCGTGGCGCGGGTCGTGGCATCCGACTTCGAGAACCCGTGCAGACGGGCGAGGTACACCACGTGCTCCAGCACGCGCATCTTCGGGTAGAGGCCGCGCTCCTCGGGCATGTAGCCGAAGCGTCGCCGGTCGGCCGCGGTCACCGGGGCGCCCGCGAGCGTGACCTCGCCGCCGTCACGCGCGAGGACGCCCAGGATGATGCGCATCGTGGTGGTCTTGCCGGCGCCGTTGCCGCCGACGAAGCCCGTGAGGCGGCCGGGGGCGACGCTGAAGCCGATGTCGTCGAGCACGCGGCGACCGCCGTAGCTCTTCGTGATTCCGCTCAGTTCGAGCATGTTCTCCTCCTTGTGTCACCCACGCTACGAATCCGCCGCGCGCTGCACCTCCCTCCCACGGGGGATATCCGGGCGCGGCTGCGGGCGCGGCCCCTGCGCCGAGATCGCCGGCCGTTGCCGAGAACGCCGGATGCGCCGGCGCAACAAGCGGCGGTCTCGGCAACGCAGGGCGATCTCGGCGCGGGCCCCGTCGACGCGCTGCCGGGGCAGGGTCAGGCGAGGCCGTGGCGGTGCGCGTACACGACGGCGGCGACGCGATCGCGGGCCCCGAGCTTCTGCAGCACGTTCGAGACATGCGTCTTGACCGTCGCCTCACCGATGACCAGCCGCTGCGCGATCTCCGCGTTGCTCAACGCCTGCGCCAGCAGCCGCAGCACCTCCGCCTCGCGCTCCGTCAGGTCGACGGGCACCGGTTCGGGGGCGGATGCCGTGGCCGCGGATGCCGCAGGCGCCACGCTGCCGGAAGCCACACTGCCGCGCGCGCCGGCCGCCGGGGCCGGATCCGCGCCCTGGCCGGCGAAGCGCTCGATCACGCGCCGCGTCACGGCAGGCGCGAGCAGGGCGTCGCCCGCGGCCGCGACGCGCACGGCCGCCACGAGCTCTTCGGGGCCGGCGTTCTTGAGGAGGAAGCCGCTCGCGCCGGCCGCGAGGGCCTGGAAGAGGTAGTCGTCGCGGTCGAATGTCGTGACGATGACGACGGAGGCCGACACCGACGGGTCGGCGGTGAGGCGCCGTGTGGCCTCGATGCCGTCCATGTCGGGCATCTGCACGTCCATGCAGATGACGTCGGGGCGGACTTCCGCTGCGGAGCGGACGGCATCCGACCCGGTCGCCGCCTCGCCGACGACGACGATGCCGGGGTCGGCCTCGAGGATCATGCGGAATCCGGCCCGCATGACGGCGTGGTCGTCGACGAGCAGCACGCGCACGGGCGCGTCTCCCGAGGGGACGGCCGTGCTCACGGGGCCTCCACCGGGGTGCGTGTCTCGTCGAGCGCACTCGCCTGTGACGTGAGCGGGATGCGGGCGCGCACGAGGTAGCCGTCTCCGCGGGGTCGCGGGCCCGCCTCGAGGGTGCCGCCGGATGCCGCGGCGCGCTCGCGCATGCCGACCAGCCCGAGCCCCGGGCGCACGGCGGGAAGGGTCGTGCCGGTGCTCGCGACATCGAGTTCGACGGCGTTTCTCGTGTAGCGCAGCCGGACGTCGGCCGTGACGCCGGGTCCGCCGTGGCGACGCGCGTTGGTGAGAGCCTCCTGCGCGATGCGGTAGAGGTTCACCTGCACCAGCTCGGGGGCGTCGACCGGGTCGCCGACGACGGTGAAGTCGGTGGGGAGGCCGTTCGCCCGCGCGTGCTCGATCAGCTCGCCGAGAGCCGCCAGCTGCACGGTCGATCCGCCGGGGGTGTCGCCGTCGGGCGTGCGGAGCGTGTCGAGGAGGTGGCGCAGGTCGTCGAGCGCCGATCGTGCCGACTGCTCGACCCCCGCGAGGGCGGCGCGCGCGGCGGACGGGTCGCGATCGAGCACCGCACGTGCGGCCCCCGCCTGCACGCCCATCGCCGACACGTGGTGGGCGACGACGTCGTGCAGCTCGCGGGCGATTCGCACCCGGTCGAGCGCGACAGCCTGCGCGGCGGTGAGCTCTCGCTCGCGCTCCAGCTCCGCGGTGCGCGCCTCGAGCGAGCGCCGCGACTCCGCGTCGGCCCACGCGCGCTCCCCGAAGAAGTAGGCCCCGCCGAAGAAGGCGGCGTTGATCAGGAACTGGATCAGCATGTAGGCGGCGAAGGGCGAGAAGAGGCCCGCGCGCGAGAGGCCGTCGTCCTCGGGCGCGGTCGCGGCCTGGAACGTCGACACGAGGAGCCACACGAACATCGCCGCGATCACGACGAGGCGCACGATCGTGGCGCGGCGCCGGTCGGCGACCCATGCGCCGACGGAGTACATGGCGATGAACAGCACCACATTGCCGACGTACAGCTCGGGGATGCGCGCCGAGACCCCCGCGTAGGCGACGACCGAGACCACGACGAGCACGGCTTCCGGCCAGCGCCGTCGGACGGCGACCGGCAGCGCGAGCGCGGCCGAGTACAGCAGGGCCCACCCGAGTGCGGGGGTGTCGTCGCCGTAGAAGCCCGCCACCTGGCCCAGCCACGCGCTGATCACAGCACCGGCGAACAGGGCGATCGCGAGCCACACGTCTCGCTGCAGCTGTGCGGGGGTCGCGGGCCGCACGGCCGCGGGACGCCATCGGATTCCGGTCATCCTTCCACCGTACGAGGGAGCACGCTCGCCGACATCCCCCGTGCGACGGACGTCACTTGCTCTTGACAAGCGTGCTTGCTTTTTGCAAGCATCGGCGCAGGGGGAGACAGATGACGCGAAGGAGCACATCATGACGAACATCTTCGTCAACCTGCCCACGGCCGACCTCGAGCGCAGCAAGGCGTTCTACACAGCCCTCGGATGTGAGATCAATCCGCAGTTCACCGACGACAACGCCGCGTGCATCGTGTGGGACGACAACATCTACTTCATGGTGCTGACGCGCGAGTTCTTCGCGACGTTCACCGACAAGGCGGTCGGCGACCCGGCCACGACGGCGCAGGTGCTCACAGCGTTGAGCCGCGACTCGCGGGAGCACGTCGACCAGACCATCGAACTCGGTCTCGCCGCCGGTGGCACGGAGCCCCGCCCCGCGCAGGACTACGGCTTCATGTACAGCCGCGACCTCGAAGACCCCGACGGCAACGTCCTCGAGTTCGTCTACATGGAGCCCGCCGCGGTCGAGCAGGGGCCCGAGGCGTTCGTCGCGGCGGAGGAGACGGCGTGACGCCAGGCCGGGAGGAGCGGTAGTGGCGGCGCGCAGCTATGGACAGTACTGCGGCGTCACGACCGCGGTCGAGCTGATCGGGGAGCGGTGGGCGCTGCTCATCATCCGAGACCTGCTCGTGGGCCCGCGTCGTTACACCGACCTCAAGCAGGGGCTTCCCCGCGTCCCGACGAACATCCTGTCGGCGCGGCTGAAGGAGCTGCAGGAGGGAGGCGTCGTGCGCCGCGTGCCGCTCATGAACTGCGGCCTCGTCTACGAGCTCACTCCGTACGGTCGTGAGCTCGAGCCGGTCATCCTCGCCCTCGGTCGCTGGGGCTTTCAATCGATGGGCGAGCCGGGCGACGGCGACGTCGTGACGGCCGACTCGCTCACCGTCGCGCTGCGGACAGCCTTTCAGGCGGATGCCGCGGCGGCGCTGCCCGATGCGGACTACGAGCTGCACGTGGGCGACGTCACCCTGCGTGCGACGGTGATGGCGGGCGAGCTGCGGGTGGCGCAGCTCGCTCCGCCGGCGCCGCCCGTCGGCGGGCGCCCGCCCGAGGGGGAGCCGGACATCGTGATCGCCGCCGGCCCCGGCATCCGCTCGCTCATCTCGGGCGAGGTGTCGCCCGGGGATGCCGTCGACCGGGGCGTCGTGCACGTCCTCGCGGGCGACGCGACGCTCCTGGAACGCTTCGCCGCCACTTTCCACATCGAACCCGGCGCCGCGGCGGTCGCCGCGGCCTGACGAGAGGAGCCCTCATGGCAGGGCGCATCATCATCGACATCTTCAGCACCCTCGACGGCGTGGCACAGGGCCCCGGCGGCCGCGACGAGGACACATCGGGCGGGTTCCGCTTCGGGGGCTGGCAGGGACCGGTGACCGACGAGGTCGTCGGCGACCGGATAAGGGAGGGCATCGACGCGCTCGACGCCCTGCTGCTCGGCCGCCGCACGTACGACATCTTCGCCGCGTACTGGCCGCACCACGGCGACCCGAACCCCATCGGGCGCCGGCTGAACGAGGTGCCCAAGTACGTCGCCTCGCGCGGCGCTCCGGCGCTCGAGTGGTCGGACTCGACGCTGCTCGGCCCCGACATCGCTGCCGAGATCGACGCGCTGCGCGAACGCCACCGGGAGGTGCACGTGATCGGGAGCCTCGATCTCGCGCAGACGCTCATCGCGCAGCGCCTTTTCGACGTGCTCAACCTGTGGGTGTTTCCCGTCGTCCTCGGCGCGGGCAAGCGGATCTTCCCCGAGGGGGTGGCGCCGACGGGCCTGCGGCTGCTCGAGCCGCCCGTCGTGGCCGGCACGGGCGCCGTGCTGCTGCGCTACGCGCCCGCCGGCGACCCGCAGTTCGCCGACATCGTCGACTGAGCTCGGCGCGGCTCAGAAGATCATGGGCCGATCGTCGTCGTCGGCGCCGCCGAGGTCGAGGTCGACGACGACCGGAACGTGGTCGCTGGGGATCTCGCCCTTGCGCTCATTGCGGTGGATCGCTGCGTCGACGACCGCGTCGGCGAAGGCACGCGAGCCGAGGATGAAGTCGATGCGCATGCCCTCGTTGCGAGGGAAGCGCAGCTGCTTGTAGTCCCAGTAGGTGAAGCCGGTGGGCACGAAGGGGCGCACGGCGTCGGAGAGACCGGCATCCAGCAGGGACTGGAAGGCGGCGCGCTCGGGGGGCGACACGTGCGTCGTGACGCCCTCGATCACCGTCGGGTCGCCGTTGTCGACGTCGGTCGGCGCGATGTTGAAGTCTCCCGTCAGGGCGAGCGCGAGATCCGGAGATGACGCGAGCGTCTCGGCCGTGTAGCCGCGCAGCGCCTCGAGCCAGTCGAGCTTGTAGCGGTAGTGGGGGTCGTCGAGCGAGCGCCCGTTGGGGACGTACAGGCTCCACACCGTGACGCCGCCGACGGTCGCGCCGAGTGCGCGGGCCTCCTGCGGGGCGTCGGGGCCGTTGTGGCCCTTCGCGAACCCGGGCATGCCGGGGAACCCGATCTGCACGTCGGTGATGGGCTCACGGCTGGCGATCGCGACGCCGTTCCACTGGTTGAGCCCGTGC
>Ga0180217_1000244_pt1 | contig 102569 bp, 141 predicted proteins | sample eDN3rd37CBELigOP_FD_128521 | JGI IMG/M metagenome (GOLD analysis project Ga0180217, IMG submission 128521) | Enriched Organic Plus compost microbial communities from Emeryville, California, USA - eDNA 3rd pass 37_C BE-Lig OP (version 2) (version 2) ... | reverse complement strand
CGTCGGCAAGGCTGGATTCAATTTCCTTGAGTCCTTCCTTGGCAACGTTGATCGCGGCTTCTTCACTGTCAGCTATGACAGCAAACCGGACAACTGCTTCCAGTACGTACTCAGTCACGTTCTACCTCCTGTTTAAATGAAGCACTTGAGTACTTCCAAATCCCCACCGTGAGAGGTGGGGATAAAGCTGCACTCACTTGTTTAAGTAATCACCCAACTTCCCCACCAGATCTAATCCGGCGTACAAGCTGTGTGAGATAAATTCAAGAACCACGTCACAGTTCTCATGTTGCGGCAGACCCTCAGGATCATCCGTATCATCAATCCACAGCGGGTTGACGTAGGCAATGATCCATACCGGGTTGTCAATCCTAACCGGTAGGTTAATCGGCTCAGGGGTGCGCGCTCTGTCGCCGTTGACAATCGGCGTCCCATCTGAGATCGTGAATAACACTTTCCCAATACGCTTCTCAGCGTGTGCCACTATCAATGCTTCGTTTGCTTCATACATCTTGCAAACATAACCTACTGAGTTGAGTAAGGCCTTCGCGTTGAGGAAGTCCTCATACTCAACCGGCGTTAGTGAGATGCCGCCGATGACCTTGCCGTGTTCCTTGACCTGATACATAAGCTTACCAGTCATAGTTCTACCTCCTGTTTCAAATGAAGTCTCGTTTGAGTACTTCCAAAACCCCATCCCGTAAGATGGGGTTTAAGCTGCACTCTAGATTCGTCGTTTATATAGGCCAAGGCCCACCTAATAGATTTTGGTTCATCGGAATTTTGCGCTGCCAGCGCGGTCGAAGAGGTACCCCTTCGCGATCTCCAATGCGTCCCCATCTACCGTGACTTCCCAGAAGTTGGGAGCCACGAACTTCAGATGAGCCATCCTTCGCCGAATTACCTCTGGCTTAATGAATTTCTTACCAAACTCTTGCCATTGAATTCCGGCGTTCATCGTCACCATTGAAGGTATTTCAATGGTACCGTTCCGTCCTCTAAGCATGCGCTGGATTTTGTTATCGTTTAGCCACATCATAAATGTGACTGTCCCAGCCTTCCCTTGTGAGTAACCAAGTTTGATGAGGATGTTATTGTACTTCTTGACGGTATTGTTGAACCTGTATTCACCTTCATCGTCATCCGCAGTTTCGAAGCGTGCTGATCTTTGGTACTCGTGTAAGTACCGTTCGATGCACACGACCGCCGTGTAGCGGCTCACAAAGGGAAGTAGGCCCCGGTGGACATTAAGCCTGCTAGGACCATACCTTTTGAGAACGAACAGTAAAGCATCACAATCTGAAGATGACAGTTTCTCGAACACGTCAACTAGATTGAGCTTTTCAAGTGTCACGTTCTTGCCTCCTGCTTTAAATGAAGTTTAGCACTTCCCACTACCCACCTTCTCAGGTGGGTAGTAAACTGTGCTATCCTTTGAATCCACTTTCACGGTGAGGCGTAAAGTCACCGTTAAGTTTCTCAAGAATGCAACCAAGCCGGTAATGCGCTTCCTCATCACAATCGAGGAAGCACTCAGCGTCAACGTCATCACCATTGACATCCAGCACTCCGCCGGGTGCCAACCAGATGTCTACACCCTTGGCTTGATCCATGAGAATTTGCAGCTTTTCCTTTAAAGCTGTTAATTCTGAAGCCGTAAGGTTGATCGTAAAGATTTGCTCAGCCATAGTTCTACTCCTGTGTGTTTAAATGAAGTTTAGCACTTCCCACTACCCACCACTCTGGATGGGTAGGAAGCTGTGCTAAGCTCACGCTTGGTAAATCCAGTTGTTACCATCCCGGATGCCAAGCGGCTCAAACAACTCATCCGCTTTCTCATTGAGAGCCTTGATTGCTGAAACTCTATCCGTGAACACCTTGATGTTCCGGAAGTTATCTTCAACCTTACCTGCCACCCAAACTTTGCGAGTAAGAACAAGGGTGAGAAGCTTCTGCATAGTTACCTCCTGATTTAAAAGGCATGGCCAAACCATACCAATTGCCGCACAAGCGCGGCCTATCAGCTAGGCTGTAAAAGGCCTAGCAAGCCACAAACACGCGCCTATGGCCATTTATAAGGCTTTTGAGCGCGGCCTAGCGTGCGGCAATTGCTATGGTTCAAGCATAGGTATCAGGGGAAGCCAATGAGCCTTGCGGCCCACCAACTTCCCCATCAACCCTTCACAGGAGGAGGAGAACCAAAAAGGGTAGGCTAACCGTTTCATCGGCTGTTAGGCTATTTCCGAACAAAAACCACAATCACCTAAACGCTGATATGCTGCATCTAGGTGAAAGGTCTTCTCAGGCTTACAAAACGTCTTTTTATCCTTGCCTATTTTATGACCGTTGAAGGTCGTTTTAAACGTACTTCTGTCTTTTACTCGCTTCAGTGACACCCAAGTTCGTCCAGCATCTGAGCAGCTAGGTAGTTGGTCATCTACTCACTCGTCAGTGCCACACACCATTAAAAAGTAAACGATGTGTGGAGGGCCAAAGGAGCTAAGCTGACACTTGACATCATGCCAGTCCGGCTTCCTTGAAGCTTATACCTGATTTGTTTTCGGTGATTCTATCCCAGCCTTACCCGCTGGCTCCTCGCGCCAATGCGGCCCTTGGTTGTGGAGTGCCAAGGGAATTTTACTTATGGGCTGTTTGATAGCGGTGGCAAGTTCGCGCTTCACGTATGTGCTTCCCAGTTCTCTGGCCACACAACCCGCTAGTATGCTGGAACCATACCGCGCTGCAACCATGTAGTTCGCGAATCAATAAAACGTGCCATCACCCTTTTTTCGTCCCTCCCGGCGCATACCCAACGAAGCCAAATGCTTCTTACCACTGCGCGCCCCATGCGGGCAGTAGCGGGCAGGGAGTGTTTCATCCACTTGCCTTGGCGGAGGAGGGTCCATTCACCCCACACCTTATCGCCACATTTCTTAGGTACCACCGCTGCTATTCCTGCCACCCTTCCGGGGTGGGCTTACTGGCGCTTGCGAATGGCCCAGCGTGTTTTCGCGTGAGGGCTGCTTCCCGTTATTGCGCTTTGTTATCCTGTAGCGTTCAGTATTCCTTCGGTATCACATTGCTGCAATACCAAGCCCATATAATAAAGCCATAGCCTAAAAATGCAAGCACAAATGCAAGCATAAGCATAATGCAGCCTTAGCTTTTAAAAAGCTCATATATTTCAATAGGTTACAGGTCAAAAAACCTGTGGATAGAAGCCTCAAAAGGCCCTATTTTTGGCGGGATATCCTGCTAAAACAAGGGGACTTCCTGATGTTTTAAGCGCCCCCATTAGGAAGTACCTTGCTGGGACGTCTAGTGTATCTACTAGGTGTATCACTATTTGGAGAGTATAAAATGTACAAGAAGTTACAAGAACCAACACGAACTGGAGATGTCCCTGAATATGATTCTGAGGAATATCGATTGTTTGTGGAAAGGTGGAAAAGGTATAAAAGCCACTTCGACAGGGCAAAGGATCGTGGAATAGACTTCTATTTTACGTTTGAACAGTGGATAATGTGGTGGGAACAAGAACTAGGCCCTGACTGGATGAAGCTGCGTGGATCAGCACAAGAACAATTCTGCATGGCACGTAAGAAGGATGAAGGCCCTTATCATCCAAGAAATGTAGAATGTGTTACAAACAAGCAGAACCTTTATGATTGGACAAAAGTCAATAGAAGGCTCCGCCGCAGGAAGCTATACGGCAGGTAGGATTCCAACTCTTACTCTTCCCCTAAAGGAGGGGCACCCCCTAAAAAGGAAAGGGTAAGAACCACCTCAAGAATATTCTTAAGATAACAGACATAGATATCCTAATAACGTACTTGTAGAAGACAAGGGAGACAACCAACAAAGACATATATAGATAAGCAAAGGAAGTAAGGGAAGTAAGAAGGAATTGTTCTTGAGAAGGGTACTTCTGCTACGTTCCCCTCAAGGTCAAGGGAGATAAGGAAGAGGGTAAGAAGGGTAGGTCTTCCAAAGGACAGTGGGAAATATCTATCCCCACCTTGACTGAAAAGGTATGAGAACCAAAGAAATAAATACACTGTAGGGTAGACAGACAATAGGGGACCAATATGCAGGAGAAGACGTAGGACAACAAGACGTATATATAGGGTTGCTTATAGGGGACGGACTAGGACGATAAGGTAGACGCGGGGCAATGGTAGACGTGTAGACAATATATGGTATAGAGACATAGTAGGTAGAGATAGAGCCGGGACTCTTCTTACTCTTCCTCTTATTAATACTCTTTTCCTGTAGGGAACTAGGGGAAGTCTAATAGAAGCAAGAACTCAGGAAATCAGGAATACCCGCCTGCCCCCTATATATAGGTAGGTAGGTCAAACATGCTTCCTGTATTGGGATGTCCTTGCGTCTACGGGAACTAAGAATTGTGATTTATTTGTTAATGTAGATTCGTCGTTCTTACAGGCGAAGGGGGAAGTGGGTGAGAACCGTTTGAGCAGTCTTCTTATTATTCTTCACCCACAGAGGACTCTTCTTCTTCCTAGTAAGATTTAAGAATGTCCCGGAAAGAGGAAGAAGAGGATTGATGAACATGCATTAAGATAAAAAGTTAGATTCGTCGTTCTTACAGCCAAGGGGCCAGCTAACTATATTCAGCCGACCATCTTCTTCTTCCTCCTCTTCCTCCTCGGCCTCCTCCCCCTCCGTTAAGGTTAACGATTAAGGTTAACGCGCGATTAAGGTTAACGGGGAATTAACCTTAAGAATTAACGTTAACGATTAAGGTTAACGCGGCGTTAAGAACAACGAAGAAGTAAGGTTAACGATTAAGGTTAATCGACCGTTAACGGGAATCAGGAAGGATTAACCATCTTCCTCCTCTTCTTATTCTTCTTCCCGGTTCGCTCTTGACAGTCTCATCTTCCTCTTCTTCCCGCATAATTAAAATTTAAATCAAGGAAGAGTAAGAACAAGATAAAAGTTTAACGACCAGTTGCGTTGTGGTTGTACCGCGATGTCCTTATGCAACCACGCGAACCGCGATTTCCCACGACGTTGGCCGACAGCGCGCGAACAAGGCTCGGGATGAGTAATTGTTCATCTTGTACGTCGAAGCGCGACGTCGCCCATGGACGGCCGCGATAAACGGTTTTGCCAAAATTACACTATCACGTGAAACCTTCCCCGCTTCTTGCGCGTTAACGTTTTGTTAACCAAAACTGAGTTGAGCCTCGAAAAATGAAAAAAGCACTTGCACGCATAAACCGATGTTGTATTGTGAGCTTGTGCCCGTTGCGTCATATGCCGGGTTGGTTACCGGGTTGAAGCCCTATGCCACGTTGCATTGGATGCCTTCATCTGCAAACCTGCTACTGCGGTAGTACAACGTAGGCTGATAGCAAAGCCTGCACAGTTTTAAACCTTCAACACAGCCGCTAGGCCTTAGGCCGCGCGGCACAACACCTAAGGATGATGACAATGGCAAAAGCTACCACCACCAAGGCCACCACGCGCACCGCTACTGCTACTGGCAATGCGCTTGATTGGTACCGTGACACGTTGAAGGGATGGCCAACCAAGTTTGCTGGCAAAGCGCCAACCGCTCAGCAATTTGAAACCGCTCATGCGTTAGGCGCTAAGCCAGGCACCAAAACGGCCATTGCAATTGCAATGTACCTGAGACCTGAGGGAGCAACCCAGTCACAAGTGACTGTTGTGAACAATGGGCCGTACCTCAACAAAATGCGTGCGCTCATAGCGGCCAAGCAAGCCGTACGCTTGCCGGTTTCACCTGTTGACGGCCACACGGTTTACAAGCTTGCGTTGCCAAGCAAAACCGCCGTTAAGGCCGCTAGCAAGGCCGCTGGCAAGCGCAAGGCCGCACCAAAGGCCAAGGCCAACGCCGCACCTGAGGCCGCTCAGCAAGCACCTGAGGCCGCTAACGCCTAACACCAACTACCAGCTAGGCCGCTATTCACGCGGCCTAGCTTTTCACTTCACCAAAGGAAGGACGATCAATTGATTAAGAAATGTTTTGGGAAGCGAGTCAGGGATGACAAGCCCATGGCTTGGGAACCACGCAAGGTAAGCATGCCTGCCTTACTTGCTAGGGCAAGGCTTCAAATCAGGATCAACGGATCATGCGGCTCGAAGACTGGGAAGACCTTGTGATACTTGAGAGTCAAGCGCAACGGGAAGCGCTTGGATTTCACGGAGACGGCGAACTGCCAGACTGGGATTTTGAGGAGGAGGGCAGGGTTGGTTATCAAGAGTTTGTTAACCAAGAATAAGGAAGAGGGGGCACCCTCGATTCGGGGAGGCTCCCCCCTCCCTTGTTGACCTCACCCAACCGAAAAATTTCAGCAAGAAATTACTCGCTTCCTCAAATCAACAATTTCAGCAAGAAATTACTCGCTTCCTCAAATCAGCAATTTTAGCAAGAAAACACAACATGCACACCGGGATGTCCCACACCCGCTGGTCATCACCCCCAACCCCAGCAGTCCCAACGACGAAGCCCCAAATCCCCAACCCCCACGTCACCGCCCCAAACCGCAAGAAAAATCTCACCAATCGAAAAATCTACTTCCCCTCAAGCAGCCCCAGCAGATAGTAGAAGACCTGATACGCCACAAAATAGTACGCCAGAGCAAGAGCTGAGGCCAGCAAGAACGCCACTACGATAAGAAGCGCCTCACCCAACACCCGCCACACACGCTTGCCACGAAGCACCATCACGTACCTCCAGAAAAAAAATCGGGGGGCTTCGCCCCATAATAGAACTGCCCCCACGACCACACACCCTACTATCTTGAAACCGGCCACCGGTCACCGGGCACTCAAGGCCTTGGTGGGGTGGTGGTTGAGATGTCGCATTTTCTTATCTCTGTGGTGAACCCAAGAACAGCTTCTTGATTGATTCGGTATCATCCTTGATGAGGTCAAGATACTTCTCAATGTACTTCTCAACAGCCGGGTTTCGACAGTCTACATCAAAGATAAAATTCATGCGGTGATAGCCGTCCGGGACGGTTGGTGCCTTGAGCCGATGCAACAGCTTGGTGACTGTATCAGTGTAGGTGAAGCGGGCGTGCCGCTCAACCGCCCTTATCGCCCGTACGCGGCTGACAAACGGCAGCAGCCCCACATGGGCGTTGTGCATGCCGTCCGCCTTGAGGTAGTACACAAGGATATCGCGTTCATCATCCTGTAGTTTATCAAAGTAGGGGATGAGGTTGTCAGGTCCATCTACTTTCACCCTGAGTGGCCTAAGCTTTTTGTTCCCAGCCCCGTGGTTCTTAACTCTCATTTCTTGCCCCTTTTGACGTGGTAAACCTTCATCAGGCTAGACGTCTCAACGGCAAGAAAAAAAGGGGGCGCAAGAAGCGCCCCCTGAGCGTCCTAAGTCTGCGGCTCGGGGTAGGGGTTGGGACTGGGGGGACCCGGAACCGGCCTGACAGTGGAACCCTGTGCCGTTGCTAAGGGGCGTATGTGGCCAAGGGCGTTAGGACGTGCCCATACAGTACAAAGCCCCGGCGTGTGCCCTCAACCCCTACGAACGGCCATTGTCGCCTAATTAACAAGGCGTAGGCGGGCGTCAGTCAGTCAGTGGCCGTTTCACTGAGGCTCGCAGCAGTGTGTAATCTAAGTCAAACGTCTCAAAGGTAACTTCCAAACCTGCCTTGGCCGCTTCCCTTACTACGTCGTTCAAAGTGGCCACTGCTGACTGAATGCGGTTGGCGTGTTCCTGATCGGTATGCTGCACTTCCATTGCCATGCTATTTTCTCCTGCTTCTGAAATACGAACCATCGGCATACCGGCCCAACGACCATATGTTGCCATACTCATCCATCCATACCTTGGTGTCGTCATCGTCAAACAACGTATCGACGACTTCACGGGTCGTTGCCGTGCCGTTATTGATGGATACCTCAGGCCCAATTGGAAGGGCCATCAACTCATCATAGCTGGAAGGCTTCATAGAAGTCTCGTCCTTTTGCGTTTCTTTGCAGGCTTCACCTTGGGCTTGCCCTTTGACCTCAGCTTTTTAACACTTTGCCATGTGAAGAACTCAGGGGTAAGCCAATGCAGGCGACGCTTTTTGGAGAAGTTCCAATTTTGTGAGGGGCCAACGGGTGCCTTTAGCTTCCCCTGCTCATTCAACCACGCAATGGCACCGCCCAACGTGGCCATGGTACACTTGACGTGGAAGCCTGACGTGCGAATACTCTCAGCAGACCCCAGCTGCCATTGACGAAATTCATCCAGCTTGTGCCACTGCTTGGCCAGTTTCTTGCACCAAGCATCAAACTGAGAGTCATCTACAACGGATTCGTCCAGCCCGTAGTAGATGAGTGACGCCGCCAACACTTTGCGGGCTATCAAATCAAGCGACTCAGTGCCGTTGTCCGTGCCGCCGTTCAACCTCACCCGCTTTGGTTTGGCCTGTATCCTTACCCGTTTTCGCACTTTTCGTCGCCCTATATGACCTATGCCAAAAGACTATACGACACCGACTGATGTCTTTTTGACAAAAATGCTGGATAATGGTAGGTTCCACGAAGAATGGACGCAGGGGTTCCGAACATGGCTTCACGTTATTTCAACATTGTGCCTAAACTGAAGTTTCGCTTCCTGTACTCGTATGGGTTTGCGGCGATCGCACCTTCGCAGAAGGCGATCAAGATAACCAAGAACGATGCCGAGGACCTGCCTGATGGTCCTTGCCGTGCAATCTGGTCGAAAACCGATGGGACCATCAACGTGGTTTGGCCAGATGGTTCTGAAGCCAGTGACTTTCCCATCTTCGCGGGTATGAACCAATTTGCCGTTGCCCGTGTGAAGACAGGCGGCACAACCAGCGATGACATCTGGGCCGTCTACTAATCGAAGCCTCAAAAGGAGACTGTAATGACACTCAAGATTTCTGGTGCGGCGGCAATGGCCGCTTGTGACGCTCTCACCGGCATCATGAATGGCGGTTCGGGTGATACGACCTTGGTGGTCTATTCTGGCACCGCGCCAGCTACGGTGGGTGACGCCCTCAGCGGCAACACGGCGTTGGTGACATTCACGCTGACCGACCCGGCTTTCCCGCCGTCCGCCGACAGTGGCACGGGTGCGACGTCAACGGTGGATACCGGCAACGTACCTCAGGTGGCCGCAACTGCCGACGGAACGGCAACGTTTTTCCGCATCTTTGACGGTGACGGGAATGCAACTGCTCAGGGCGACGTCACTGTCGTTGGTGGCGGCGGCGATCTCGAATTGTCGTCCGTCAATATCGTTACCGGCGTTGACGTGATCATGGTGGCGCTGTCTGTGACAATGCCGAAGGGCTAATGGGGAAACAATAGTGGCAAAGTTCTATCACACTATGTTGGGTGGCAACTCTGCCACCCCTAACATTCGGGCGTACAAGGTCGACAACCTTGGCGATACCCTTGAGTCTGTCATCAGCTTCAATGACAACATCACCAGCCGTATCAACGCCCTGAGCTTCGCGCCGGACAACAATTATCTCGCCGTGGCGTTTGTTGATTCGCCTTACCTCGCGATCTACAAGCGCTTCGGCGATGAGTACCGGCGCTTGACGAACCCGGTTGACGTGCTGCCTGCCGGTGCGGGCCAAGCCGTCACGTGGTCTTACGAAGGAACGTTTCTGGCCATCGGCCATTCAAACGCACCCTTCCTGACCATTTACCAGCGTAACGGTGACACGTTCACCAAGATACCAGATCCGGACACGCTTCCTTCAGCACAGTGTGCGGCGTTGCAATTCTGTCCCACCGGTCCCTACCTTGCTTACGGCACGACGTTGGGAACTTCTGGCACCCGTCAGGGTGTTTACCGGTATGACAACACAACGTTCACGCCCCTGATTGTTCCAGGAGCGAACACGCTCAACACGTACACGTCCCTTTGGTCAAAGGACGGCATGCGTGTCTTGTTTTGCGTCACTACCTCACCCCGCGTGTTCCGTAGGTCTGGTGATAGCTTCACTGAAGAACCGTTTGTCACCGCGACTACCGGTGAAATCCGTGCGGCAGCTTGGCACCCCGATGGTACCCATTTCTATGTGGGAACCATTTCTTCACCATACCTAAACATCTATAAGACCGACGGAACTCAGTGGGTGCGTCAGGCAATGCCGCCGTCAACTGGTTCCAACAGCTTTGCCGTGACGGTTACCCCTGATGCTCGTCACGTCATTGTGGGAACTCAGAACAGCCCCTTCCTGCTTGACTATCTGATCAACGGGGATGGTCTGACATTACAACCCGCACCAAGTACGTTGCCCGCTGCCAGCCGCTTTGCAGCAGCTACTTCGGGTTTCATGGACAGCGGACTTGCATATATTTACACCGAAGGGCTACGTGGCCTTCTTGCCGGGGAGTTCGACCTCGCTAGCTTGAAGGTTGCACTGCTGACCAATGACGCAACCTTTGACGCCACCAACACTTCCTTGTCACAGGTTACAAATGGTGGTGCTTATGAGGTCCACGGGAACAACTGGCCTCAAGGCGGTGTGGTAATCCCGAATGTCCACTACCAGACGGTGCCCAATGGTGCGGCCCTCACCATGGGTGGTGTTTCTCAGAACATCATTGGTGGTGATGTGACATCCTCAAAAGCCGTGATCTACGATCAGTCGACTTCAGTGCCGATTGCGTTCATTGATTATGAGGGTGCGGTTACCGCCGTTAACGGTGAGCGGATGCTCTTCACCTTTGCAGAGAATGGTCTAATTCTCTTCCAGAGGAAGGGGACATAGGCTCATGCCTCAAATTGAAATCCGCGCTGTAAGGTACGAGCCGCTGGGGCAGGTTGTCACGGGACAGTCTGCCCCGCTGCCCAATACTGAAACACTAACGGCCAACTTACGGTTCCCGGCGTTTAGCGCCAAGGGGGAGGGCTTTGTCCCTCTCCTTACCTTTGCGCGCATTGAAGTAGTTCCCGCTAAGTCAATCTCCTTTGGTGGCACCGCCATTCCTTCATCAGCTGAAGGAAACTTCATCTACATTGACGACGGTATGCGGGTGCCACGTTTTACCGTCATGGCACAAGCCCAAGCGCCGGAAGGTGGCAGGCTTGAAGCTTCATTCCCGGCGTTCATTAGCGCCGGTAGGGTGGACGTGCCGTACGGCCTGAGATCACACGGGTCCTTCCCAGCCGCCAAGTCTGCTGGTGAGGTTCTTGTTCCACCCGTCGTAGTGCGCGGCAATCAAACTTTACCGTCGTTCTCCCTTGCCGGTGAGGTTAAGGTTCCGTTTGGTGTAAGGGGATCAACAGCACTCCGCGCCTTCACAGCCCAAGGAACGCTGGAACTTGCCTACAAAGTGTCGGCAAATACAGTGACTATGGCGTTTGTGGGTGCCGGAACTTTACTGGTTAAAGAACCCATGGACGCTTCGCTAAACGCCACGTTCCCTGCATTTGCCCTTTCAGGTCAAATCAAGGAGATACAATCGGCCTCATCTGCTGCCGTGTTCCCAGCCTTCACCTTGTCAGGCAGGTTGCGAGCTGGATATGAAGGCCAAATTGCAGCCAGCTTCCCCGTTGCCACAATGGCGGCGCAAGCTAAGATGCAGATGAACGCCCGTTCGCTGGCTTTGTTCCCAGCGTTCATAGCAGCTGGGCAAGGTAAGGTGGTCAATCAGGCCACGGTAGCCGCAATGCTGCCGCTACCGGCGACTTCAGGTAGGCTCATGGTTGAAGACGCGCCGCCAGCGGCAGGGGGACGAGCCAATAGGCATATGATGCTGGCCATTACCATCAGCTAGGCTTGTCTGCCTTTGCGTCGCCCTGCTTGAGCAAGTAAATAAGCGCCTCAGCTTAAGCATGGCGGACGCAGAAGTTATTCACCCTTTTCTTTTTCGCCGAAGACCTTAGCCCACAAGTCTGCCGGTGGGGTATCCACCTTGAATTTGTAGTCAGCTAAGATGGTGATTGCCCGTTCGTAGTTCTGGATTGACTCCTGACAAGCCTTGATACCACCCTTACAGTTCTCAATCTTGTTGTTTAGAACCTGATCAAGTATAGGATTTCCATTCTTTTTGCGGGATAACCTATCCCGTATTTGCTCAAATCGCTTAATATCCCCCTCTAACTCGGGGATTCTGACCTGTTGTTCCGTTTGCTTTTTACGCAAAAGCTGCTTCATTGTGTGGACATAGTCCACGTAATAAGGAACATTTTGGTTAAGGACTTCATTGAAAATGTTAACGAGCAGGTTGATTGCGCCATCCTGCTCAATATCATCCTCAATTGTGCCGTCATTATCGTATTTTGACCGTTGTTTCGGGTCAGAAAGGACAAGGTACGAGTGTTGCAATTTAAGGAACTCCTCTGGATCGCCGCCGACGTCAGGGTGAAGCTTCTTAGCTCGGCGTTTGTACGCCAGCTTGATCTGTTTGTCGGTAGCATTTCTTGGCACACCAAGGACTTCGTACGGGTTCACGAGGCCTCAACCTTGCGCGTAACAGCCGGAACAATGAAGACGAGATTGTAAAAGGCTACTCTTGAGTTTAGCAACGTCTTGGGGTTGTCCCATTTGACAATTGCGCCGGGGTGCTTTGAACCGAGTAGATTGCGAACGGTTGTGGGTTTGATTGCCCACCCGTAACAATCCGAAAATAAGGAATGCCGAACCCTGACCATTACTTAACCTCAAAGATGTGGTAAGCAGAAAACGAGTAGTTGACCGGATCCTTGACCGTGCCGACATGTGTGAGCTTGTCAGGGTCAAACTTCATCCCCGTGGTGGTAACCATGAACGATCTCTTCACGCTTGGCTTGGTGTAGTCCAGCATGACATACAAGACGATGTGAGCATCCACCTTCTTGCAGGCTAGGATCTCCGCCCCTTCAGGCATTTCAAATTCACACACCTCTTGAATTTCACTTTCATGGATTGCAAAACACTCTACCATGTTGTTAATCACTAGATTTCCCTCCGTTTGCGCGCCTTCATCAAAGCGTTAGTGATTTTATTCCTCACGACCTTTTCAATTTGGCGAACCCGTTCGCGAGAAATGTTATACTTCTCAGCAAAGTAGTCGAGCTTCTTAGAACCCGTTTCGTCACCAAGAATTCGTTTTTCATAAATATCACGTTCGCGCGGCTTGAGGTTGCTAACCACGCTGTTAACGATCAACATCTGGCGTTCAAGGTCGATGGTATCGATGACAACCTGCTCCGGTGACGGCCCGGTATCACTGTAAGCGTCAAGAATCGACACGTTCTCATCCCCGTCTTTGTTTTTAACGGGTGCGTCGAATTGTACCGGGCTTGAATCCAGCACTATTGATAGGTTGCGGACGATGTCCAGCGGGGCATTCAGGTCTTCAGCAATAAGCCTAAGCAACTCGCTTTGCTCAAGACCCTCAGGGTGCCTTGAGATAATCTTGGTCTTGGAGTACACATAGAAGGAAGCAATGCGTTTTGCATAGATGGTGTTGGGAAGTTTAATGACTAGATTGTTGACACGAAGGTATTCGTCAACGTTATGCTCAATCCAAAACTTGGCGTAGGTAGAAAACCGGGTGCCATGCGACGTGTCAAACCGGTCAATAGCCATGCACAAACCTGACACAGCCTCTTGGAACAGGTCCATCCGTTCAATTGAAGCGCTTTTGATACGCTTCACCTTTTTCAGAACCAAGGTGTGCGCAAGGCGTAGGTGCGTCATTATGATAATGTCACGGGCTTTTTGAGCCTGCCTTTTATCGCCGCCCCTCATCACTTGGAAAAGCTCAGCCTCACGCTCAGGTGTGAGGTAGTCGGTGTTCTTAAACAGGCGGTACTCAAAGTTTTTCTCAAGTGTGATTTGGCTCACGTTATTTGCCCCTCGTCGTGATGGAAAGAAGGCCGCTACTGGAGCGGCCTACCGATGTATTTTTGAAGTGCTTCAGTTGCGTGCGCCACAACCTGCAAAATGGCGTAGCCGTCCATCACTGGAAGTCGACGCAACTCATCCCATTCGATTCCAGTTGCGCATTCCAACAAGGCTACCGTTGGGGTCACCCCCTGACTCACTTTGTCATGCACTTCGCCAAACTCAGGCATGTAAATGCACATTACGGTGCCTGAGGACAGGGTTACTTTGGTAATGAGTTCCTTGTCCTTATCGACCATCCTTGTCCTCGGTTACTTTGCCTGTACGGATGTAATTCTCGAACCCGTGTGCGTATTGCAAGACGGTGTCCATGTCACCAGTGATCCGTCCAATGACGGCCAACTGGTTTGCTTGGTTCAATGCCTCAAGGCGAAGGCGCTGAGCCGATGTCAACTTATCTTCATTCATGGTACCCAACCCTTTCATTTTTGCAGGTCCACCGTACCTAGACGTTTTTGCTTTTAAGAATTTTGTTCTTGCTGTAGTGTTTGAGCACGCACTTTGTAGGAGGTTGATTGCGATGCATAAGAAGGGACTAAAGATAGTTTGTGTATTGCGAAACTCAGCAGTATACGATGTTTTATACGTACGGAAATTGATGGAACAGGCTGAGCGTTATTGCCCACGGGTGCCCTTTGTGTGCATATCTGATGTTGATGTCCCTTGCGCACGCATACCAATGAAGCATTTTTGGCCCGGTTGGTGGTCAAAAATGGAACTATTTCGGCCAGATATTCTTGGCGACATTTTCTTTCTTGATCTCGACACAATGATTTGCGACGAGATTTGGGACCTTCTGGGCGTGAATGACATGTGTATGTTGACGGACTTCTATCGTCCGGCAGGCTTAGGCTCAGGTTTGATGTACCTTCCTCAGTCAATAAGAAACGATATTTGGAGAGAATGGGTCACACAACCGTCTAAATGGATGATGCGCTACAAAAGAGGTGGGGATCAGGCGTTTATTGAGTCCTTGGTTGGGAACAGATCATTGCGTTGGCAGGAACAATTTCCTAATCGGGTTATCTCATACAAGGCTCACCATGTAGCACAGAAAGGAGTTCTTAAAGGGACGGGTATCTTATGTTTTCACGGCAAGCCAAAACCACGCGACATCGATTGGCAGGTCCCCGGCCTGCCCTTTCCAGCAAAGGAATGATTATGGCAAAACCTCTTTTCTCGAAGGTTGTTCACCACGCCCGCAAGGTTGCCATTATCGGAACAGGTAGCTCCCTGAAAAATGAGAGGTTGTTCTTCACAGATGACGTGAAGGTGTTGGCCGTCAACTCGGCTATCAAACACCACCAGCCAGTGGACTTCTGGTTTACCCTTGATCCTTCTCCGAGCAACATCGAGATTATGAAGGAGAGATTGTTTGGCGTCGCATACTATGCAGCGGTGCCACATGAGTTCGATGTCGTTGCTGATCATGTGCGCCACCTTGTGAGGGTGACCGGTGACGGGCACGGGCGTTACAAGACACGGGCCGGGTTATGCCGCGACAAAGGTGGGATACACACTGGAAACTCAGCTTTTGGGGCACTACAGCTTGCCGTACACATGGGGGCTGAATACATAGGCCTTTTCGGCATAGACGGCCATGGGGATTACCACTATGGCGGTGCGCCCCGTAACCTAACCATGATGCCTGAGTTGTTCGCCTCAACTGTCGATGAACTCGACCAGCTTGGAATTGAGGTCGTGAATGGCTCACCCACTAGCACTGTGACCTGTTTTCCAAGGATGCCCGCACGTGAAGCCATGGACTGGCTGTGCGCCAAATAGGTTTGAAAGGGGAAATTCAATGACTGACAAGAATAAAATCGCAGAAATTGAGCGCTCAAAATACGAAAGGATGTGGGAACTGGACAGTTACCGTGAGCGCTCACCCGGTGAACGGTTTTTCCTCAGGGCTTGGGCTGACATGCACCCTGAGGTCTACCGCGACAGCCTATGCGACTGGGGCATTGGCACCGGGCGCGCGGCCACACTGTTTCAAAAGCGCGGGTTGCGCGTTGAGGGTGTTGATATCGCACACAACGCAGCACGGGAATTTGACGGCAAAGTGTGGGTTGGCCCCATGTGGGCACCGCCCATACCTGATGACCATAAATTCACGTTCGGTTATTGCACTGATGTGATGGAGCACTTGCCACCTGAAATGGTCGTTGAGTCCTTGAAGCGGATCAAGAAGCACACGGTCGTTGAATGCTGGTTTAGTATCGCCAACTTCCATGATCGTGAGGGCGATCGCATTGGTGAAAAACTTCACCTATGTGTGCGTCCGGCTGACTGGTGGGCAGCTTCATTTGCTCGTGTGTTCCCGCAGTTCTATTTCTACAGCGAGAACAAGCATTACATTGTTCGTGCCTTCAGTGAGAATCATCACAATGCATAGGTCAGCCATTATCCTTGGTGGCGCAAATACTGTGTGGCTGGACATCAAAAAGGCTTTTGAGCTACACAACTTCGAAACGGTGCTCGCAGTCAATGATATTGGCTGCGAATACCCAAAGGTTGATCACTGGTGTACCATGCATCCTGAGAAAATGGATTCGTGGATTGAGAAGCGGCGTGCCAACGGTTACCCTGACCCCAAAGCGTTTTGGACGGCGTACGAAAGAACAGGCCGCACAACCTTTGACTATGAGATGATTCGCAATACCAAAGGTGGCTCGGGTCTTCTTGCGGTATATGTGGCTAGGAAATTAGGCTACAAGAAGATAGTTCTTGCTGGCATACCCATGCATCAGCAGTTTGAGCACTATCACACCCCCGGCACATGGCGGGAATGCCACTTCTATCAGGTTGTGTGGGAACATGATAAAAGCCTGACAGAGTTCGATGATGTGCGGTCCCTGTCAGGCTGGACTAAGGAACGGTATGGTGAGCCAACACTAGAGTGGCTCACAGCTCCTTGAGGTTCTTGATAACCCGTTCAAGAATTTTGTTCACCGGCACATCCCGGCTTAACCTGTAGGCCTTTTCTAAGTCTTCAAGAATTGCCGTCAGGTAAGCCGGTTTTGCGTCTGACTTTACCGGATCAGCGGCAGTTTCCCTTTTACGCTTCTTCATCACACTCTCCTCTAAAAGAAAGTCAAGTTTTCCTTTTCAACGGCAATATCAACTATACCAGTAACCAGCCGTGTAGCAACTTGGTCACCACGGCGCATAAGTTTCCCGCCTTGTCCCCTCAGTATTACCTCAGCTTTTCCAAACAATGCATCGGCCCAAAGAACCCCTTGCAAGGGCATCCCATTACAAGTGACTTTGGCACGGTTCCAGCGTGATGTTTTACCGGCCTCGGCATAGCTCAATTTGTCCATCTGTTCTAAGGCCTTGATCATTTCGGCAAGCAGTGCAAATTGAACCAACCGGACATTATCCGTATTTTCAAGATTTGCCACTGCCGGGGCACCGTCAGGCCTCACCCAACACGTGAAGGGTGTGCCACCATCCCGCATAGTGCCGCGTTCAATGGTGCCCCAATGCTCACGCCAAAACTTGCTGTCCCAGCCGTCAACTTCGAGATATTTCACATCCACTGACAGAAACTTAGATGCCTCAAATAACCAAGCAATGTCGTGGGTTTGGGCATTCAACAGTTCGCGTATCATGTTAACAGTCACTTGTGGGTTTTGCATCGTAAATCCTCGAGGCTTGACATAAATGGATGGTTCGTGGTTCTTACTATACGTCCCATTTCAACCATGAAGGGGTTCCTTCTTATGAAAATGTACAATAACAACCCCGACGAAATTACTGAGGAAAAGGTCCTCCGTCGGGTCTTCGACAACTCAGTGGCCAAGGCCATTGATGCTGAAAAGCGCCACATCGACTTTATCATTTCAACGTCAGCAACAGATCGCTATCGTGACGTTGTCGATGTGAGTGGCTGGGACCTGAAAGCCTATCGGAAGAATCCGGTTGTTCTTTTCGGTCACATGGGTTCCATACCCCCGATTGGTAAAGCCTTCAATGTTCGCCGCGATGGCGATGCGCTCAAGGCAACTGCCGAATTCATGCCGCAAGACATAAGCGCGTTTGCGCATTCAATCTTCCGCATGTATCAGGAAGGCTACTTGCGGGCTGTGAGCGTGGGCTTCCGTCCCCTCAAGTGGGAGTGGATTACTGACGAAAGTGGTGACCCCACGGGTGGCATTCACTTCAAACGTCAGGAACTGTTGGAATTCTCGGCAGTGCCGGTTCCTGCAAACCCTGAAGCGCTCATGGAAGCGCGTTCCAAGGGCATTGATACCCTTCCCATCAAGTCGTGGGCTGAGGAAATGCTCGACAACTGGAACAACACGGCTGATGATCTTGCTGACCTGTATGGGGTCGACCGCAAGAAGATGGAGGCCATTCGCCGTCGTGCTGCTGGTGCTGGCGCGTCAATCCGTGTACCCATCGATTTACAGGATGAAATTATGAGGCGCAACCTTGAAGCTATCCGAGCCCAAAAGGCGGCGAAGCAAAAACAGCAGACGCTGGAATCGGTGCAGCTTCGTCACATCGACATGGAACTGCCGATGATGACTGCCAAGGAAGCGGCCAATGCGGGAACCATCGAAATCAGCAAGGATGAATCCGGTGCTGTTTCGATCAACAAGGCAGATAACACTGTCCTTATCGACCCGGTCCTGATCAACGATGATCACGAATACATGGATGTTGAACTCCGTCGGGTTGATGACGGCACCGACGCCCTTGTGCTCACGGTGAAGGGCGAGAACATTGTTGTTGAGTACGACGTAATGGGCGTGACTGACAGCGGCACGCTGTACGCTATGAAGATGGGCGAGGCGGCGGTTGAAGGCGCTGCTGAGGCTACGTCGGCTGAAAAAACGGCCCCCTCTGCTGATGATGAGGAGGATGAGGAGAAGAAAACCTCGGGTGATGCTGAAGCCGATGAGGAAGAAAAGTCATCTGATGAGGATGAGGATAAGGCCTCTGACGATGACGATGACGATGACGCTGATGAGGGTGATAAGCCCGATGACAGCGATGACGATCCTGAGGATGAAAATGATCCTGAGGACGATGATGATGACGATGACGACAAGCCTAAGGGCAAGCAGGCTGAGCGTAGCTTAGGTGAAAGCCTGTCCGTCCTTGAGGGTTTCCTCCTCGATTTTGAGGAGCAACTCGACAAGAATACCGACTCACTCACCCGGCACCAAAAGCGCAAGCAGGCGTTCTTGGCCGGTATGATGAGGGAGTTGGCTGACCGCCTCGATGGTGGTATAAAAGCAACTCAACCGCAGAAGAGTGTGACGGCTGCGGAAGAGGAAGAGGAGATTAGCATGAGTGTTGAGGAAGCTGAACGCTACCAGAAAGAACTCATTGCCAACCTCCAACCAGTGTTGACCGAGATCATCCAGACTCGGGTCAACAAGATGAGGGGCCGTCTCGACTGAGGCGGCTCGTAATCCGGGCAAGATGTGAACGCCCACTTGAGTGAGGAAAGAAATGACGAAGCTGGTTACAAAGCAGCAAATCGACGACAGCTTGAAGTCCATGTTGGCCGAGCTCGTCGACGCAGCCGTCGCAAAGGCGGTTAAGCCGGAAGGTTCTGAGACTCAGGAGCCCCCGGTCACCAAGTTTGGTGAAGTCATCCGCGAGCGCAAATTCACCATCAAGGAAGAGCAGAAGGGCATTGCCGCCGCTCGTATGGTGCGTGCACTTGCCGCAGGCCGTGGCGACCCGGAGCGCGCGAAGCGTTTCGTGCAGAAGGTCTACGACGACGCGCTTGGCGACGAAGTCCAGAAAGCGCTGGTGGCGTCTGACTACGACGGCCTTGGCTCAATCATCATTCCCGAGTACGCTTCTGAGATCATCGAGCTGCTCCGTTCGCGGACGGTGGTTCGTGCCGCTGGTGCCCGTACGCTGCCCATGAACTCCGGTACGCTTACGATCCGTAAGCACACTGCCGGTTCGTCGGCCAGCTACGTTGGTGAGTCCCGCAACATTCAGACGACCGGCCCCGAGGCTGGTCAGATCGAATTGACCAGCAAGAAGCTGGCGGCGATCGTCCCGATCTCGAATGACCTGCTCACCTTCAGCTCCGGCCCGTCGGCTGACGAATTCGTTCGTGACGACCTTGTCATGGAAATTGCGGTCCGTGAAGACCGTGCGTTCCTCCGTGACGATGGAACTCAGCACACCCCGCGCGGCATGCGCTTTTGGGCGGCTCCTCAGAACATCACGCCCTCGAACGGTGTTGACCCCGACGCCATCGAGCAGGACTTCAAGGACATGCTCAACGCGCTTGAAGGTGCTGACGTCCGCCTGATCCGTCCGGCATGGTTCATGCACCCGACCCGGAAGAACGGCCTTGCCATCCTTCGCCATGCGAACGGCGGTCAGCTTCTCTTCCCGACCCTGACCGGCCCGAATCCGAACATTTGGGGCTTCCCGGTCTTCACGACCACCAGCCTGCCGAACAACCTCAACGGCGATGAAACCGAAATCATGTTCGCCGATATGGCTGACGCCCTCATCGGTGAAGTGACCGGCCTCTCCATCGTGGCTGACCCCTCGGCGGCTTACGTGGACAACGGTGAGATGCAGTCCGCCTTCTCGCGGGATGAGACCCTCATCCGTGCCATCACCCGGCACGACTTCGCGTTCCGCCACCGCGAATCGATTGCGGTCAAGACCGGGGTTAAGTGGGGCCAGTAAGCCTCACGTAGGAACTTGAGGAGGGCATGGTGCCCTCCTCATAGTGTAAGGAGAAGGAAATGAATGTTGCATTTCAGAGGAACATCGGTGCGTGGTTGACCGCTGTTCCAGCTCTTGCTGCCACGACAATCACGGCGGGTTCTGGTCAGGATGGTGCTCCGGTTGACGGCCTCACCTTCGACCGGTTCGCGCTCGAGCCCCTCTGCTTGTCGGCCTTCGCCGTCGTGCAGGTTAACGCCACGCTGGCGGCTGACCAGTCTGTGGAAGTCAACATTGGTGTACAGGACAGCGCCGACGGCGTCACGTGGGCTGACTACGATCCGGGTCCGTCCGACAACTACGAGCCGGCTGTTCTCAACCTGAGCGGCCAAGCCGTCGCCACTCGCAAGCTTCAGCTTGGTGGCGCACGCCGTTACGTGCGTATTCGGCCCACCTTCACCCTCAGCGCTTCTGGCTCTGACACTGCCGCTGTGTCGGGCGTGCTGGTGGTGGGCGGTGCGGACGAACTTCCGTACCGGTACGTCGAGACGCCTGTAAGCTCGTAACCTCCTCCCTACGAGCCAAAGGGCGAAGTGCTGGGCACCACTAAAAACTGCCCACTTTCAACTCAGGCAGGAAGGAATAATATGCTGTTGAAAGTATCAGATGGTGACGGTGGTTGGACTTTGTTCGACGCAGTCGACAAGGTCCATTTGCTTGCTCGAGTCGCAACCGTCTCCAACGCCGACGAACTCAACTCCCTCAAAGGTGACGATGACACCATCGTCTTGGTTACCCGCGAAGCACTTCGCAAGGCGGGAACCGTGAACGTGGGAACCATTGTGTTCGAACGGCAAGGCACCACGCGCAAAGCGCTTTTCACGAACATAGCGTACGTCTGCAACGACCGTGGCGATACGCTTGACCGGCTGAGCGTGGACCGCAGAGTTGAAAAGAAGAGGTAAGCACTATGGTTGAGAATACACGCCGCATGGTCCAGTTTGTGCAGAACGCGTCTCCCTACCTTGCTGGTGAGAAGGCCGCGTTCCCTGCCACATCCGCACAGCGTTACGTTGATCGCCGGTTGGCGGTGTACTGCGACGGCTTGGGCGGCGGGCTGAGCGAGAATGCCCTGCCCACGAGCGCTGCTGAGGCGGCACGTGCCCGTGCTGGTGAACGCACGGTCTTCGATGAAAGCGAAGTCTTTGACCACGTTGGTCAGGGCGAAGGAGACGCTAATGACGGTGACGACGAATCGGGCGATGGGGACGATGAGTCCTCAGCAGATGAAGGAAATGCTTCTGAGGACAAGTCCGCCAAGCGGAAAGCAGCCAAGTCCAAAAAGCGCAAGCGCGTCAAGGCCTGAGGGGGCGCAAGCCCTCAATAGGGCCATGTCCACCAAATAGTCGCAGGATATTGCTATGTCCATCGAAGTCCTAGACCCGCCGTTCAGCACTCAGTTCATAACGCTGGACAAGATGAAAAAGCTTCTTGGCATTAGTGACGATAGCCAAGATGAACTCCTTACGGATATCATCGACGCGACCTCGGACTTCATTCGCCGCTATTGTGGGCGTGAGTTTGCCTTGCAGAAAGTCAAGGAGAGCTTGCCGGGTAAAGAAGTACCTGAGCTTCTGGTCTCCTTGACACCCATCATTCACGTCGAATCGGTTATGTTTGATGACAGCCCGATCGACGAGTGGACGGTTCTTGACAGGCAAGTTGGCGTCATTCAAAGGGCGAGAGGACTTCGCTCCACAACCATACCGTGGAACACGATCGACTTCTCGCCCTCGCCCTATTATCAGAACCGGTACCACGTGATTTACACGGGCGGCTATGTGCTGCCGGGTTGGCCGACAAGCAAGTTTGGGCCGCGCACGTTCCCGTACGACCTAGAACGGGCTGTTGCTGACATGGTGAAGGCTCAGTACGCGACGTCGGACTCAAACTTCGATCCTTCCATGTCTCGTTACCGCATTGGTGACACTCAGGTGTGGTGGGATGCAAATGTCTCCAGTGGGGCTTCTGGCAACACTGGAATTGGTAGCGGTGGCCCCGGTGGCATACCGCAATCATCCTTGAACGTGCTAAACTACTACCGGAGGGCCTTCTAATGAAGTTCCTCCTGTTTGGTTTGCGGCAGACAGCAACTTACTGGCAGGTTACCGGTTATGACGGTTACAACGAACCGGTCTTCGCAGCCCCGGTGCAAATAAGGTGCCGCTGGGAATACCGGGTTGAGAAGGTGCAAAACGATGATGGTCAGGAAGTAGTCAGCAAAGCGCGGGTGTTCCTTGACCGGGAAGTTAGCACAGATGATTTCATTGCGCTTGGGACATTTGCTGATGCAGATCCACGGCGCGTCTTTGGTGCTTGGAGAGTGCTGACCTTCAGAAGCATACCCAGCCTTGATGGGAAGTCTTTTGAAAGGAAGTGCTACATATAAGATGGCTGTTCGTCGTTCAACGTTTGCACGTGGTAAATGGGCCGACTCACGGTCCATTAATGCTATCTTGACGGACTACCGAGCGTTTGTCGGTGTCGTTGAGGAAGAGGTCTTTGACATAATGCAGGAAGCGGCTGAGATCACCCTCAGCTACGTCCTGCCTCTGGTGCCGGTCGAAACCGGCGCGCTGTATGCCTCAGGTAAGGCAGAAGCAGTTCGCACGTCAAAGGGTGTTGCCGCCGTAGTTTCCTTCGGTGGCCCCGATAACCCGGTTAAGGCTACAGTCAACGCCCCGACTGGCATCGTTGATTACGCCCCCATCGTCAACTACGACACGACCAAAAATCACCCTCACGGCACGGCCATGTTCCTTGAAAAGGGGACGCTAGCTGCCAAGGAGGAAGTTGACGCTTACATCATGCAGCGATTGAAGGCTATCCGACCATGAACAGCCCAACCTTCGATGCTAAAGATCTCCTCGTTGCGGCAGGCGTAGGGAAGTGGGGCACCAGTGGCCCCGCTGACGCATGGCCGATATACATCGGTCAGGAACCAGATGGTGCGAAGATCGCTAACGACATCATCACCCTGTATGATACGCCGGGTGGCTCACCCAACCCCAAATGGCTTCTTGACCAACCCCGGTTTCTGGTGCGGGTTCGTGCCGTAAAGTACGATGACGGCTACCAAAAAGCTGAGCAAGTCAAGAGCACACTGCTGGGTTTGCCTAGTCAAGACATCAATGGTATAAGATATGTCGGAATTTGGTGTGTCCAAGACACCTTCTTCCTTCAGGCAGATAGTAAAGGTAGGTACGTTTTTGTGAATACGTGGCGCGTGATACGGGAGCCGAACGAGGGCGCTCATAGGCGACCGCTTTAACGAAGGAGACTGACAAATGACGACTGCAAAAAGCGTCCGAGTGTCTGCCGATGGGATCAGCTGGTTTACGCTTCCCGGCAACAGCGGCGAGTGGAATGACGAGGCCGAACAGATCGATGACACGATCTTCGGTCAAACCTTTTCTTCGACCCAGCCGGGTCTGATCACGTGGACGTCGAATGCTCAGGCCTTTTACAAAGGCTTCGCTGGTTACGTTGCCAGCATCAAGAGCAGCGGCACGCCGACTGCCATCACTGACGAGCCGATGACCTTGGTGAGTGGCAAAACGTATCGCGTGACTGACCGGACGAAGAATGCCCTTGACTACACCAAGGCGATTACGTTCAACGACGGCGGTACCCCGGTTGACGCTGCCAACATCGAGTCGGTGAACCCGCTGTTCGGTGAGGTTACGTTCGCTGCTTCCTACACGCCGACTGGTGCGATCACTGTGTCTGGCTTCTACCTGCCGCTCACGGAAGTGTCCCGTGCCAACAGCTTCACGCTGACGCAGACGGCCGAAACCATTGACCACACGGACTACGCCACCGCTCACGCGAACAACGGCTACCGTGTGTTCCGCCCCGGCCTCCGCACGATCAGCCTTGAGCTTGGTGGCTTCTACGACTCCAGCGACGCCGTGTGGGAAATCCTTGAGCAACGCCGTGAAGCGATCATCGAGATCAACCCGGACGGTTCTGGCCTCAGTGTTGCCCGTGGCGTCTTCAAGCTGGTGACGCGTAACCAGAGCGGTGACGTTGGTGCGCTGGAAGAACAGACCCGCACCTTCAACCTGTCGGTGCCGGAAGGCGTCGCGCTGCCGTTCAACTGGACGCATGACCCCGACACGACCCTTTCTCAGGCGATCAGGATTCTTCTTGATTCCTACATCAATCAGACGCTGCCGTATGTGCGGTATGAGCCTGATGGTGACGAAGGCGTTGTGTTCCAAGGTCAGGGCGTTCTTACGGACGTGTCGCTCAGCTCGAGCCTCGACGCAATGAACGAGTTCCAGGCTTCCATTCAGGGCTCCGACGCACCGGCACGCGGTACGCTGGCGTCCCTGTAACATCAACAGTTAGGTAAACAAAGAAGGAAGGAAAGTATGGCTACACGTGACGATATTCGCGCCGCGATTTTCTCCGTTGAGAACCGGCGACCCAAGACCAAGGTGATCGAACTCTTTGGTCAGGAGGTCGAAGTTCGCCAGCCGACGCTTGCTCAGATCAATAAGCTGGGAAAAGCGTCGGCTGATGAGCGTACCCCCGCTCTTGTCCGGATCATGATCGAGTACATCTACGTCCCCGGTACGGACACCAAAGTGTTCGACGCGGCGGATGCTGAGTCGCTTGCCACCATGCCGTCCGGCAAATGGCTGTCTGACCTCAACTCAGCCATTGAAGAGCTTACCGGCGTCAATGTGAAGGATGCGGAAAAAAACTCCGACGAGACCAACTAAGACAGTCGGTATTTTGGTTGGCAGAAAAACTCGGCAAGTTCGTTCATCAGATTGAGGAGCTTACTCCAGACGAATTTGCCGAGTACTTGGCTTACTACAAGATCCGTGCTGATGAGGATAAAAAGGAAGCCAGGAAACTAGAGCAGCAGAGGGCTAGAAAGGGAAGGCGCAGATGACCACGCTTCGAGATCTAAGTTACATGATCGAGGCGAATACCGACGGCCTAAATAAAGCCTTCCCGGTCCTCGAAAAAATGGTGAACACCCTCGAGCGTCTTGACACAACCGTCAAGGCGCTCAATCAAAATTATGCCCAATCGATGAATGCCGCTGGTGCGGCTTCTATCAAACAGGCTGGGCAGGTAAGCCGATCAGCAGATCAGGTCAAGGACGCGTTGAAGCGACAGGAAGCGGCACTCATTGCCGCCCGCGCTCGGATGTTGGACCTAAATAATGCGGTGAAGGCGGCAGGCGGGAACCCCCGTTTGCTTGCGAACAACACGCGTGCTTACAACGTCCTTGAACGCGCCTTGAAGAAGACCGGCACCACTGCCGCACAAGCCACCCTTGCAAAGGCCAAGTTCAACAGTGCGCTTGCGACAAGCCGCCGTGAGTTGCAGAACTTTGCACGGGCACAACAGCAAGCCGCTGCCGCGCAAAAAGCCATGGACGCGGCCCTGCTTCGCCAGCAAAACCTAGTGGAGCGTACGCGCCTCAGGGTACAGGAGCTTACGGCGGCTCTGGAAATGCGTGGTGCTGACCCTCAGCGCCTTAAACAACTGAGCGCTGACTTCGAACAGTTTGAGCAGTCATTGAAGGGCGGCGTGCTCAGTGCACAGCAGCTTTCAGACGCTACGAACAAGATGAACGCTTCCATCTCGGAAATTAAACGGGATGGTGGTTTGTCTGACATGGCGCTTAGCATGAGTGACCTTGCCAGCTCGGTCCAAGTCGCCTTAGGCCCGTTGTCAGGCGTCGCTTCCCGCATTACCGCTATCACTTCGGTCGCGAACCGCAATAGCATTGCCATTGCCGCTGGTGTTGGTGCGTTCATCGCGTTTGCCGCTGCTATGACGAAAGCCATCACGGCTGGCGCGCAATACGAAAAGCAAATGTACCGCATTCAGTCGATCATCGATGTGACCAACAATCGCATCGGCATGAGTGCACAAGAAATTGACGGCGTCGTCCAGTCGGTTGCTCACGCTACCACGGCCACACAAACGGCAACCCGTAACGCGGCTGCTACCCTCATGGTCATCCGTGGCATGTCAAAGGACTTGCTGCGTGACGCGTTGCTTGCCGCACAAGGCTTGGCCATCCTGACTGAAGGCGACATCTTTTCACAGAGCCGACGCTTTGCACGTATCCTTGAAGACCCGGCAGGCAACATCGAAGCGCTTGCTGAGTCGGGCGTGGTCTTCAACGCCGTTGAGAAGGATCGCATTAGGTTACTTCAGGAATCGGGCCGTATAGATGAAGCCCGCGCCGCTGTCATGGAACGACTTCAGGTCGTCATTGCCGCTGCCACGGGTGAAACCCAAGGCTTGGCCGGTGCGTGGCACCAGTTGACCGAGACGTGGGAAACGTTCTGGCAGAACACCGCTACACAAGGTGGTATGCTTCAGGTCCTTACGTCGGTTCTTAAGGACTTGGACGAGAGCTTTGCTAACGTCAACAAGAATACGAAGTTGGCCGTTGGCTTTGGTGTTTCCTTCCGCATTGTTGCTGAAGGCATCAAAACGATTATCGAAGGGATGTTGTCAGGCCTCAACCAGTTTGCGGGCCTGATGTACACCATCAGCCAGATAGACGTCCCCGACTGGATGAAATGGGTTGCCAAGCATGGCAAGGGGATGTTTGATGCTTGGATGAAAGGGCCTACCGTTTGGGAAGCGGCTGAAATTGCCCTACGCAAGCTTGGCCTTGTGGGCGCTGAGGTTGAGGAAGGCCTTGACGCTGCCGTGACCAAGATGGGCGAACTCAACAAGGCAGTTACGGCTTCTAGTATTGACACCAGTGACCTTGAGGAAAGATGGAATCAGGCATTCAACCGGCTGAATAAGAAGATCTCAGAAGCCGGTGTGTTGGGTATTGAGCCTGATGTTGACTTTGAAGTCCTCAATAGGGCGCTGGAACAGGTCAATACCGGTAACCTTGAAGCGGCTGTCAAGACGCTCGAGGATTACATGGGCATTGCCCAAAGGGCGTCTACAGATGCAATGCGTCTGAGCGATCGCCTTGAGCATGCAGGAAATGAGTGGGTCCGCCTCAGGGACCAGCACTTGGGCTTTGTAAATGAGCAGAAAAAGATGGAAGCTCAGTTACACAGCCTGACTACCAGTTACGATGATATGATCATTGTTCTGGAACGGCAGGGTATGACGGCGGAACAAGCTGCCGCTCACCTTAGCAGGTTGCGGAGTGAGATCATTCTCGGCAACAGCTCGATTGAGTCGTTCCTCAATCAGCAGCGCCAGTCAATTGAAATGCAGAAGCGTGAGGCTGACATAAGCTCAGCCCTTGGCGCTGAGAAGCGCCGGTTGCGTCTTGAGCAGCAGACGCTTCAGCAGCTTTGGGCCTCAGGCATCATCACGTCTTCAAACTACACAGAAGCGTTGATTGAACTCCGCAAGATGGGCTTTGGCCATTTGGCTGATGAGATTGCCCGCACCACGGCTGAGCTTGAGAAGTATCAGTTGGCCGCTGAGGTCAATGAGATGCGTCGTGGGCTGATGGACAACCTAGCCATCATGCGTGAGGAAGTCGCTCTTGCTGGTGTGTCCGAGCGTGAACGCGCGCTCGGCATGGACATCGTCAATCAAAAGATAGCCATGCTGAAGATGGGCCTGACTGAGGCCAACGCTGAGTGGGGCGAGATGCTCCAACTCACCAAGCTCCTCAGCGAAATGGACTTCCAGAAACAGCATGTTGAAGCTGTTAAGTCGCTCAAGGCAGAGGCGGCTGAGCAAGAACGTGTCTTTAGGGCAATTGGCTACACGCAAAAAGCCCGCGAGAGCATGGTTGCCCTTGCACAGAAAGAATATGACCTGCTGCAACGGTACGGTAGCCTACAGGATGAGCGTGCAAAGAAGGAGCTTGAGCTTTTCAAGATCCTCCAAGAACGCGATTCTATGATCAAGGATTGGCAGGACGTCGCCAAGGTGATTGATGACGCGTTCTCCACGCTTGAGGACTCGATCGTTGAGTTTGTCAAAACTGGTGAGTTCAACTTTGGGAAGCTGATAAGCTCCATCTCAGAGGACATTTTCCGCATGACGTTGAGGATGACACTCCTTGACCCCATGCAGAATTGGCTGGCGGGTGCCCTTGACAAGTTCAAAGGCAGCGGCATCGCAGGCCCCGGCATTATGCCTGATGTGAAGGACCTTCTCGGCGCGACACCTGCCACGCCCATGTTTGTCAGCGTGGTCAATGGGCTTGGTGACCTATTCAACCTGCCGGGTACCACTGGCGGCATGTCGCCCCTCAGCTTGCCCATTGAAGGCGGTAGCCTTGACACTATCAACACGCAAGTTGGCGAAGTCCTCAAGAAGCCGCTTGAAGATATTTCGACCGCTGCTGAGACTGCCGCCAAGAAAGTTGGTCGGTTGGGGACTGCGTTCGATCCCAACTACATCCAAAGCCGAATTGACTCCGCCTTTGGTGATGTTGACCCCGGATATATTCAGTCCCGCATCGACGGTGCATTTGGGACGCTCAATAAAGCCGCTCAGCAAACGGCTGACAATCTGACGCAAACAACGAATGCACTGACGCAACTGCCTAAGGCGATGAACAACACCGACTGGCTCAACCAGATGTACGCTAAAGCGCGTGCTTCGGGCCTCGATGACGTTCAATCGCGGTTGTTTGCTTCCCAAGCTGCCCTTGAAAGCGGTTGGGGCAAGAGTGCGCCCGGCAACAACTTCTTTGGTATCAAAGCCGGTAAGAGCTGGCAGGGCGAGATCCAAAAGCTTTGGACCAAGGAGCAGATGCCCGATGGCAGCTGGGTTCGTATTCAGGACGACTTCCGCAAATACGCCACGGTAGAGCAGGCATTTCAAGACCGGGCCGCTTTCATGCAAAGCCGGTTCCCGCAAGCTGCCAATGCTCAGTCGTGGGATCAGGCCCTCATGGGCTTGCAGAAAGGTAAGTTTGGTGCCTACGCGACGGATCAGGGTTACCTGTCCAAGCTGACGAACATCAATAGCAAGATTGACCCGTCTGCTTATGCCAGCTACTACCAGCAGCCCGCCGCGCCCCTAGCCACCGCCTATCAGGGAACTTGGGCTGGCGGGAACATGTCCCCCGGCATGGGCATGGGCATGGGCGGTGACCCAATGGCGTCGCTCACGCAAAGCGCCACACAAGCAAGCACTTCCTTGCAGCAGTTGGGCACGCAAGTTCCTACGATCACCAATACCTTGACGTCCAGCTTTGACCAAGCAACGACTCAGGCACAGAACCTTGCTAACAACGGGATCAACCGTGCCACGTCTGGTTTGCAGGCAATGGCTGATCAAGGTTTGACTTCTGCAATGCAGGCTTCTGTTACTACTGCGACACAGACGCAGCAGATGGGTATTCAGTCGACGGTTACTGCCGCACAAGTGCAGCAGCTCGGTATGGCCGCAACTCAGGCGGCGGCTCAAATGGCGGCTGGTGGTGCCGCGTCCGGCGTAGCAAGCATATTCCATGGCGGCGGCATTGTGGGCAGTGGTGGCGGTGCACGCGTTACCGGCATGAGTGGTTGGGGAAGTGCTCCGCGCTTGCATGGTGGCCTGCATCCGGGTGAGTTCCGCGCCATCCTCAAGAAGGGTGAGGGCGTGTTCACACCTGACCAGATGCAAACCTTGGCTGATATGATTGGCAGCGGCGGTAACGGGGACAACGGACCCATGTACCGCAGCGGCCCCGGTAAGGTCGAAGTTAACCTTAACGGTATTCAGGACTTCAACAGCTTCAGGAAGTCCAAGACGCAGGTTGAGGCGGGGATGATGTCTGCCATGACCCAAGCAATGAGAAGGCAGGGATAAGGAAATGAGTTATCACGACGATTTGTTCCCCAAAGACATAGCTTATGGGGCTCGGGGCGGTCCGGAGTTTAACACGACGGTCCTTGAGCTTGCCTCAGGTTATGAGAAGCGAAACCAGAACTGGTCCAAGGCACGTGCCCGGTACAACGTGACCTACGGCATCCGCAACCCGGACCAGATGACCCGGCTGCTGAATTTCTTTTATGCTCGACGTGGGCGTGCCTTTTCATTCCCTTATTTTGATCATAAGGATCATATGATAAAGAACCAAGCCATAGGGGTTGGTGACGGCAGCACGAGAACGTTTCAGATCTTCAAGCGTTATGAGTCGGGCGGCTTCTACTATGACCGCCTAATTACGAAGCTAATTCCCAACACGCTGAAAAGCGTGGCGGTGGGCGGCGTTGTGAGGAACCCAAACACCTATACGGTTGACCCTTTGACGGGAACCATCACATTCACCGGATCAACTTCCAACATACCTCCGGTAGGTGCCGAGATCTTTATCAGTGAAGTCCAGTTCTACGTACACGTTCGCTTTGACACGGACCTAGCTGACATTCAGCTTGTGACGTTTGGCGCTGAGTCGTGGACGGACATTATCTTGATTGAGATCAAGGAGGACGTTGCGTGAAGCAGGTTACTTCAGCTCTCAGGGCACACTTTGGCAGTGCGCTTACCTCGCTTGCCACATGCTGGAAGATAACGCGGCGCGACGGCCGCGTTATGGGTTTTACGGACCACGACCAGTCGTTGACCATTGAAGGGGTGAAATACGTTGCTTCGTCGGGCTATTATCGCACGGCAATAAGCAATTCAGCTACCACGTCGGTTGGCAACCTTCAGGTGCAAGGCTTTCTTGACGACGACAGCATTTCTGAAAAGGAGCTGAGGAACGGCCTGTATGACTTTGCTGAGGTAGAGATCTTTGCGGTCAATTGGGCCGACCTCAGTATGGGCATTTGCCGCCTGAGGTATGGTTGGTTTGGTGAAGTTCAGATTCGTCCTTCTGGTATGTTTCAGGTCGAGCTTCGTGGCCTGATGCAAATTTTCTCCCAAACCGTGGGGGAAACAATCATGCCGGAATGCCGTGCTGACCTCGGTGATGAGCGCTGTAAGGTGAAACTGGTTCCTGACCTCAGGCGTTCTTATGCGACCGTACAGGCAGGTGACCGGGTGCTTATCCCGGATAACACTTCTGACATCCTCAATTACCACATCCCGCTTGTGAATGAGAACTGCGATGACTACCAGTCATCCAACTACTACAAGTGGACGCTCACAAATGGTGTGGTCGCCAACTACCCCCTTCAGCCCCGAACCGGTGTGTTCTACATCAAGCCTACCTCACCCTTTGGTAACGCTCGCCGCTTCCTTAACATCAACATGGGCACAGTTCGTGCAAACTCGATGATTGATAAAGTCGACATCGACTTTGCAATTTGGGTGAACCATGAGGAACTAGGCTGGGAGGTTGGTGGACTGGTTGAGTTGACAACTGGTGACGGCCCAACGATGCGGATCGTCAGCTCCTTGGAAATTCCATATGAGCAATGCTCAGCTGAAGACGTTGGGAAGTGGATCAGGGTTTCTAGGCACTTCACCGACATTGACATTTCTAATTCTGATATCCGTGATATACGCGTGACCGTGCGCTGGCGTGCCACGGGCAGCAACCCCAACCCCACCGGCCCTGCAAAGGTCAGGCTTGACGACCCGTTCTTTGAAATGGCCGATTACGGTGTCTTTGAGGATGAGTTTTGGAACTTCGACCGTTTGCCCATCACGGAGTCGACTGCAACAAACGGTTGGGATGGTAGCTCATTGCGGACTCACCCCGGCGATGTCAACCTCATGCCACGTTACGGCAACTTCTTTATAACGTCAACAAACTGGCGTGCAAACAACATTGGTGGCGGCATGCGTCAAACTTATGATTTGACGAATCTGTCCATCCCCACAACTGAGATAGATGCTGGCAAGTATGTCTTGCAAGCGAACATTCACGTGGGCGCTTTTGACTATGGCTCAACCCACCGGGCACGTTTTGAGTTCTTGAATGCGTCAAACGGTGTGGTGGGGACGGCTGACACGGCACAGTTCCCTATCATTGCCGGTGAAGTGGCGCATATAACCCACGAGTTCCCGGTCCCGGCCAACACAAAGAAGGTCCGCGTCAGGCTGTACGGTGAAGTCACGGAAGTTCGTGATGACCCCAACGATTCGACGACTGCATATGATGCAGTTTATTTGGACCTCGTTCACATTGATCACGCTGAAGTTAGAACCTACGTTCAAGCGGGCGGCGTGGAATATGAAGCTACCGTGTCAGGTGTGACCGGCTCAAGCGTTCCCAACGTCTCACATACCCTCGGTGAGGTTGTGCAGGATGGCACCGTTGAATGGGTGTGCGTCAATCCAAGATACACCTTCCTTGGTCACATAGGAAGCGTGGTCAACCAGCAAACGTTCACGGTGCCCGACATTGACGCCCCTGACAACTGGTTCCGCTGGGGCGTGCTCACGTTCCTTGACGGTGACAACATTGGACGTGGCATTGAAGTTCTTGAGTGGAACAACACAACTAAGCGGATGACTATTATGTTGCCCGCGCTCATGCCCATAGAAGCTGGCACCACAATCCGTGTGGCGTCCGGGTGTGACAAAAGCCGTGGTGAAGGAGGCTGTAAAAAGTTTTCAAACATACTAAACTTCAGGGGCGAGCCCGAGGTTCCGGGAACGGATCAGTATTTCAAGGTAGGAGGCAGTGGACGGTGATAACGCGCGAACAGGTGATTGCGACAGCACGGTCGTACATCGGGGTCCGGTTTAGGTTACATGGACGTGACCGCAACGGCCTTGATTGTGTGGGCTTGCTCTACAGGGTAGGAACTGACCTCGGTTTCAACCTTGAGGATGATACGGACTACAACCGTCGCCCTCAGGTAGAAAAGATAAACAACATGCTGGCCAAGTACACGCGACCAGCGCCCCGCACGCCGCCACGCAACGGGCAAGTGTTGAAGCTACGCCAACACATGTTTCCAATGCACCTTGGCTTTTTGGTCGTTGAAAATGGGCGGCTCAGTGTCATTAATGCCAACCTGCACAAGAAGGCTGTCGTAGAAGACACCTATGATATGTGGCATGATCTCGTGATGGAACATCGCGACGTTATGGGAGTGCGCTGAAGATGCCGCGCACACGTGTCCGCCTAGATGAAGTTTGGAAGGCTGTCCCTGATTATGACGATGCGGGACACATGATAAAGGTATTCAACGGGGAAACGTCTTCCCACAAAGGCTGGAGGGTAGGTAATATTCGGTGATGCTCGGGGTCGCCTTCGGAGGCATGGGTAGCCTCCTGTCAGGCTCAAGCCTGCTAAAGTTCGGTTTTATGGCCGCTTCAGCACTTGGCATGTACCTTTTTAATGGCAACAAGGAGAAGGGTGAGGTTGCGCGACTAGATGACCTGAAGGTATCCAGTTCATCTTATGGCCGGGGTATTCCCATCGTGTTCGGCACCATGCGTGTGACCGGCAACATGATTTGGGCCACTGACTTCGAAGAAACGTTGCGTTATCTGTCACCCAAGGGTAAGGGTGGTAAGAAGGGTGAAAAGAAGGGCACACCCTACTACGAGTATCACGCAAACTTCGCCATGGCCTTATGCGAAGGCCCGGTTGAAGAGTTGCTTCGCGTGTGGGCGGATAGCAACCTCATCTACGACAAACACAACCCTGATAACGAGGACATTGTTGGACCCGGCTTCTCACAGGCCCAAGGCGGCGGTGGTAAGGCTGGGTTTGGCGCGTCATCAAAGAAGGGTGGTCAGGGCGGTGATAGTGGCCGCTTCGAGTTCAGGTTCTACTCGGGCACTGAAACGCAAATGCCCGACCCGTTCATGGTGAAGACCCAAGGAGCTGATTTAGTTCCCGCTCACCGTGGCATGGCTTACTTGTTCTTTGAACACTTCGCCTTGATGGACTTTGGTAACCGCATACCAACCATTACGGCTGAAGTAGCGGTGAGAAAGAAGGATGCAATTCATCACTCAGTGATGGAGAACCTTCCTAACGGACCTGACTTCGGCATTCCTATTACGGGTGGTAAGGCTTTTCTGGACCCTGAGCGCTATCGCTTGTACGCCACACACCTGAAGGATGGGAAACGCTACCTTCGCGTTTGGGATCTGTCACAGGACCGGGAAATAAGACAGATATCATTTGATGAAATTGCAGAAATCAACAAGAACGAGTCGGTTGGCAGCGGCAACCCCCGTGGCGGCACCTATAAATGGGGGATAGGAACTTATGGGATAATAGGTGTCGCTGGAACGGGTGACCTCGTGGTGCATGTGACTGGCCCCGGCACTGCTAACAGTGACCCGGTCGCCTTTCTTGACCCTAACACGTTCGCACAAAAGGCCATCTTCGGCAACAAGTGGGTGAGCGCTGTTAACGGTCTCATCCCAAGTGATTCCCACCTACCGGTTCCAACCAAAGCGACACCCGGTGCATACATCCATGTTGAGTTTGACGTTCTCAGCATGGAGCCCAAAATTGAGCCAAGGCGATGCACGTTTGTCTTGACATACCCCGGCTGGGTTTATGTGTTTGGTCAGGAACATGAGCCGCTTACTAGGTTCCGTATTCCTGGCACGTGGCTGTCACAAGACATCGAGATAATACCTACTGAGCCAGACATATTTGGCGGCAAGATGTACATCTTGATGAATAAGGCTGGTTTGGACTGCGTCGCCATGGAACTAAGCTGGGCGATAAAGAACACCCTGTCTGGCGGCATTTATCAAATTAGCAACTCGGAGACCATTGCCGGGTACAAAGTCATAAGCATGAAAGACCCGACTGCTACCTCGACGTATTATTATCAGGGGCAGATGCTCGCTAACCTTGAGCGCATTGTGTTCTTTGAGACTGTAAACCACAGGGATCCTGACAAGATTGGCTTGTGGGCAACTATTTATAATCCGGCAACCAAGGAAATTGAAGACCGGTTCAGGGTAAATACGAACGTCACTAACGGGCCGGGTGTGAGGGGTAATAGCGGCTTGCCCCCACTGTACATCAATCCGAGCAACTTCGTGAAATGGGTTGTAGGTACAACTGTCTGGTCTGTTGATTTTGCACAAAGGAAGGTGAGTTACTACACCTTTGACCGGAACCTTCCCGCTTCAAACGCATACCAAACCTACTGGCCACAACGCGGTGCTGTTATCAGAATGGTGCAGCATGAGAACCAATGGAAATGGGCCATGACCTTGCTTGACAGGGCTGACCAAGTTCCTGTCGACGTGAAGGACATATTCCAAGACTTGGTTACACGTGTTGGCTTGCCGGTTACAAAGGTGAATACGACCGAGCTTAACTCTGATACCATCATGGGTTACGTCATTGAGAACCCGGCCAGCGCAAGGAGAGTGATTGAAGAGCTGGCGCAAGTTTTCATGTTCGATGTCGCTGAGATTGATTATCAGCTGAAAGTGGTTTCACGTGGCAAGGACGCAATTACCACGGTGCCCCAGCAAGATCTTGTGGCGTTGGACGACCAAACTCAGGATTACTTCCTTGAGACACGTGTGCAGGAAATTGACCTGCCTCAAACGGTCGTGGTCAACTACATCAACCCTGATAAGGATTATCAGGTCAACAGTCAGCACTACCGGCGTCCCCGATCACCAATGCATGTGATGCAATCACGTGATAAGTTGGAAGTGCAGCTTGCTATGTCAATGAAGAACGACACGGCGAAGCAAATGGCACACAAGGTGAGTATGTCAGTTTGGTCTGAAAGGACTCAATACGACTTTATGCTTCCTTGGAAGTACCTTATTTATGATCCGACCGATGTGCTCAAGTTCCAAATGGACGACGGCCTGACGTTTGACGCCCGCATGATGAAGATGGACCTTGGTGCCAACTTCGTAATTGAGGCAAATGGCGTTTCTCAGACACACGCCAGCTACATCAGTGACGCCAAAGGAAGTGAGGACGGCGGGACCATTTACACGCCCAAGCCTTGGCCCCCGGTAACTCAGCCCGTGGTGTTCAATGTCCCGTACCTTGAGGACGGCGACGACATAGGCAACGCTCAGTTTGCCTACTACTTTGGGGCTGGTGCGTTGACGGCTGGCCTACAGGCGGCGGTGATTGAATATCGCCTAGAGGGTACCGACTGGGATCTGGCAGGCCTTGCATACCAAGAACTAGTGTGGGGCTATGTGCGCGGCGTGGTGCCACCGCCCCCGTGGGGACCGTGGACGACGGATGACGTTACTGTTCTCACCTTGGTGCCTACTCATGACTACGGCGATCGGTACGAGTGGGAATCAATTCCTGCCAGTGAGTGGCCGTCAGAAAAGAATTGCATCATTGTGGGTGAGGAAATAATTTATTTCAGGGACGTCACTTTGCTGGATAGCGGTGAAGTTCAGATCTCCCACCTTATCAGGGGTGCGCGCGGTACTGAGAACGCGGCCTTCAGCCACACAAAGACTTCAGAAGTGTTCGCCATCAGGACACAGGGGTTGATGGAAGGCGAGTCATCCATGGCCTACCTCAACCGAACGTTCGAGTTTAGGTCGTTCTCGACTTATTCAATCCTTCCACCTTACCTGTACAACATCAAACTTGAGGGTGCTTCTCACAAGCCGTGGGGACCGAACTTCTTCAAGCGGTCTGTTTCAGGTAGCAACGTGCGTATTACGTGGGAGCGCCGCACGCGGTTCGGTGGTCAATTCAAGGATGGTACTGGCACGGTTCCCCTGAATGAGGAATCCGAGGTTTATGAGGTTTACCTGCTACACGCCCCCTATCCTGAGGTAAACTTCGACCCCAGCAATCCCGACACATATGTACGGGCGTTCTTGGACGTGACGCAAAAGCGTATTGACTACACACCAAGCATGCAAGCCCAAGATGGTTGGGACCCCAGCATGCCAATCTACCTTGTAGCATTTCAGGTTAGCGCTCAGGTTGGACGAGGCTTCCCCGGTTATGCTACATTGTACCCGTCAATTCTGATTTGAGGTAACGAAGATGGCAAAGTCGCCAATCCTCCAAATACCGTTGCTAGCGCCGAACCAGACGCAGAAAGAAGTAACCATCAACGATGGTTTCAGCATTTTGGAACGGTCGTTGAACGACAGCCGTGCCATCAATCTGTCTGCTGACGTCGAGGTCAACCTAGACGATTACACGCGTGCGTTCTTGTTCCGAACAACTGGTAACGATGCGCCGGGGCGGACACTGACTGTACCGGCCTCAACGAGGCTGTTCTCAGTCTACAACGGCGGTAGCAGTGCCTTTACTGTCAAAGCCAAGGATCAGACTGGTGGGGTAAGTGACATCCCGCCCGGTTCGTACGTTGTGTTATTCAATGACGGAATAAACGTCTACAAGATCAGTGACAGTGCCGCGTCAGGCTCAGTCACTTCCTTCAGCAGTTTGCCCGACACACCAAATTCCTATGAGGGTGCGGCTGGCATGGCCTTGGTGGTCAAGGCTACTGAGGACGGGCTTGAGTACGGCACGATTTCGGTCAGCTTCACCCAGCTTACCGACACACCCAGCAGCTACACCAACCAAGCTGGTAAAACCGTTCGCGTCAACTCCAGCGCGAATGCAATGGAGTTTGTTGATTACATCAACGAATTCAGCAAGCTTTCAGATACACCGGCTGATTATGTTGGTCAGGGAAATCGCATGGTGGTGGTCAAGCCGTCTGAGGATGGGCTTGAGTTCATAGACGTGCCTGAAGCCGTCATTATGGAAACGCGTCATCTGGACATCCCTAACTTTGGGTTTGAATCTGGTGACCTCACCGGTTGGCTCACCCCGAGCACTTCAGGAAGTGAGTGGACGGTCGATACACAATTTGGAACCATATTCCCCTCACAAGGAAACTTCCTTGCATATTACAATTGGGGCCAAGGCCCTGAGCCTACGGCGATTGGCTGTGAGATAAACCTTCTTGATTTTGCATATGCTGAAGAGCTTGATCAAGAAGCTGAAATTCAGATCACGCTTTCAATGGCATCAGCCAGTGAGGACTTTGGTTACTACACCGTTGAGTTCTACACTGAAAGTGGAGCGTTGCTCAGCACGGCTACTTCCCCGCATTACCCGTTGCTGGACATAATGACTGACAGGACGTGGAAAACTTCCCTGCCCGTTGGCACACGTTCCGTCACCGTCTACTTCAATGGCCTTAAGAACGATGAAAGCGTAGTTGACCCCGAGGAACTCACCCTTGCGATCGACAACCTTCGTGTTGACCTCAAGTTGACGCTGGAACAGATCAACACGTTCATCAAATTGTTCGATACACCGCTGAGCTATACCGGCTTCGGCGGTTACATGTTGGCGGTCAATCAGACAGAAACCGGGCTGGAGTTCATCCCCGCACCTTCAACGTCGGTGGAAGGGTTCACTGACCTCAACGACGTGCCGGAGTCTTACGCTGGCGCTGGCGGCTATGTGTTGCGCGTCAATTCGAGCGCTGATGGGCTGATGTTCGACAATTTTTCGTTCACTGATTTGGCCCAAGTTCCAAACACCCTCAACGGCAACGCTCACCGCGTGCCCAAGGTAAACAGTGGGGAAACCGCACTTGAATTTGTCGACTTCAAGCTATCAGCATTGGTAGACGTCGATGTAAGTGGCTTGCAGAACGGCAACACGCTTGTGTGGAATGCGGACACTCAAAAGTTTGCTCCCGGCACTGGCGGCGGTGGTCAGGAAACAACCGCGTTGACGATCAACAATCAGACCGCAAACTATCAGATACAGCTTTCAGACGCCGCGAATACTTTGATACGGCTCAACTCTGCCAGCAGCGTTAACGTGACAGTGCCAACCGACGCCAATACCGCCATTGACATTGGGTCGGTTATCCAGATACGCCAAGCTGGTGACGGGCAGGTATTCATTGTTCCCATGAGTGGCGTGACGGTCAACACCCCTGAAACCCTGAAGTTGCGCAAACGTGGTTCCTCAGCTTCCTTGATCAAAGTGGCAGCTAATGAATGGGACCTGACTGGTGACTTGGAGACGCTATAATGCTTCCTTCTTTTAATCTCCTTACCGGTGTGTCAGCTTCCGCTCTCATGTCACGTGGGGGCGGGGGCAGCGGCGACCCATACTGGTCGAACGTTGTACTTCTTTGCTCGTTTGATAGCTCCAACGAAGCCGTTGATGCTGACTTCCTGACTGACAAGTCCAGCCGCAAACAAACACTATCCCTGCAAACCGGTTCTGGCCACATAAGGCCGAGCACAGATTCCCGCTTCGGGACTACTGCTATCACCAGCTCGGCAGTCACTACTTCTGGTGGCGTACTTGTGTCGGGCGACGCAGAAGACTTTAACTTCGGTGACCAGCCGTTCACAATTGAGTTTTGGGCAAAACGATATAACCTGTCATCTGCCAACCGTGTGTTCTTGGCGGTCGCCCCCAACACGTCCAGCCGTTCATTTTTGGTGGGCAGTACCTCAAACGATATGAGGTTCTACCTCAGCACCAATGGCACAAGCTGGGCCGTCACCTTAATTGACCCTGAAAACATACCTACTGACTGGACGCATTACGCCATTGACCGCGACAACACGGGCAAGGTTAGGCTTTACCGCAACGGCGTTATGGTAGCCTCAGCAACGCCTGTCGGCGCTATTTGGGCAGCTACCCCGGCTAACCCGCTGGTTCTAGGGTACAGCCCCGTGCAACCAAATATTTACCGCAACTTCTATCCGACCATTGTGGATGAATTGCGGGTAACTAAGGGCGTGGCAAGGTACGCGTCTGATGCTGGTTTCACGCCTCCCACAGAACCATACCCGTCTTGATGCAAACACCGGGGTTCCCTGACTACTAACCAACGAGGGTAGAAATGGATACAAGCACCAAAAACCTCCAGCGTTATTTGAAGTCCAAGGGCTTCTATAAAGGGGCGCTGGATAACATTTGGGGAAGGTTGACTGATAAGGCAGTTGACGATTTTCTTGATAGCAGATCGAACAAACTCACCTTCAAATGGGAGACTGCGAATCACCAGCGCCGAGTTACAGCTGCTTGGCAGTTGATATGCCTTGAGGCAGGCGTGCACGAAGTGGGTGCAATTGACGGTCTTCGCGGCCCTGCGACCGAATACGCGCTGGACGTGCTTGAGCATATTGAGGCGCACGGCACGCGCCCCAACTGGCGTGACATTGTTGAGGATGAGCCAAAACTTTCGCTTGAGACTAATTCCTACAACACGTGGCCCACACAGTCACAGGTTTCGAAGTATTACGGCAAGGTGGGTGAGAACCAGACCATGCTGGTAGTTCCCTACCCCCATAAGCTAGCGTGGGACACTGGCACCGTCATAAAAAAGTTCTCAATTCATGAGAAATGTCATGACAGTGCGTTGCGCGTATTGAAGCGGGCGCTTGACCACTACGGACCTGAGCGTATTTCCAAACTACGACTCGACTTGTTTGGAGGTTGCTTGAACGTCCGTGACATGCGTGGCGGCTCAAAGCCGTCAATGCATTCGTGGGGAATTGCTATCGATTATGATCCGGCCAACAATCAGTATAAGTGGGGCCGCGATCGGGCCACGTTTGCAAGGTCGGAATATGATAAATGGTTTGACCTTTGGGAAGAAGAAGGCTGGATTTCCCTTGGGCGCGAAAGAAATTTCGACTGGATGCATGTACAGGCCGCACGCCTGTAATCGCCTGCTAAGTCCCTGAAGTTTGGGGGATTTGCCAAACGTGCTTGCTCTCATTATTCTAGTGCAAATCAACAACCGAGGAGTCAGATTCATGACGTGGGACCAACTTCAGCAAGTGATTCGGATCCTGCTCTACGCGGCGGGTGGTTACTTCCTTAACGACACCATCACTTCCGGTGAGCTTTTCCAAGGTGCTGTCGCTGGCGTGCTGAGCATCGGCTCGTTCGTGTGGTGGTACGCTTGGGAACGCAACCGAACCTCCTAACATGAGCGCATCAACCGCTTGGTTGATAATCAAGGTCGTGTTCGGTTTGCTACCTTCAATAATCGCAGCAGTGCGAGAAGAGAGTGTAAGGCAGGCCGGACGCGACCAAGTTGTCGATGCGGTTCTTGAAAGGTTCAAGAATGTCAGAACTCAGGCTCAGCAGAATCGTGATAATGCTCGCGATGATATTGACGCCGGGGTGCGCAACGAGCGTTATAGGCGTGATTGACCCCGCATCACAACTTCCCGCAGAAGCCAAAGTGGAGCGGGAGATAACCCCCGCCCTTAAAGAAGCGATCTGCGATGTGCTTGGCGGGCCTATCTATTGGTCTGCCAACGACACCCAAGAAACCATCAACGAAATAGAAATAAAACACAACTCGCAGTGGGTTGGGTTTGCTTGTGTGGGGTGAACTTCGAATGGTTTTCAATCGCACAAAGCAGGTTGCATATCACTTCCCATCAAGGGCGTCTGAGTGGTTCGGTGCAATCGTACTACTCAATTGGGGTTTGATGATCTACTGGTCTGATGGGGCCGTATTGCACGCATGTTCGGACATGTTGTCAATCATGAACGAAACATCGTGGTATGCAGCCTTTATCGCGTTAGGGACACTTCGAATTGCGCTGCTGATTATTAACGGCACGCTGAGAAGGTCCCCTCACTTCAGGTCAATAGCTTCTTTCCTGAGTTGCTTTGCTTGGTTCCAAATAACCCTAGCGTTTGTCAACTCAAGCCCCGTCTCAACGGCCTTGTCGGTTTATCCGGTTCTACTTGCACTCGACTTCTACAATACATACCGGACGCTGGTCGAGGCGCGCATCCTAGATGAGGGCTACAAGAATGCCGGGAGCACCTGATTTACCTCCTGAAATCCCTTCGTACTTCGGTGCACTTCTAAACATCATTGCCTTTTTGATAGCTGGCTCAGCCGCGTGGTACGCCTACTTCGTCAAGGGTAAGGAAAAGTCGAGTACCGGGGACGTACCTTGGATTGACGCGCGCACCGTCAGGCACATTGGTGAAGACCTCAGACGCTTGGCCGACTCAGCGGAAGCAATCGCCGCGTTGCTCAAGCATGAGGCTGAGGAAAACGAAATTCAGCGGCGAGTCCAGGAAGCGCTTCGCAAAAAGAAAAACGATGAGTGAAAGTTAGATTCGTCGTTTTAGTAGCTAAAGGGCTAAACGCCCTAAAGCTTGAGCCGCAAACGGCCAACCCTTTTAGCCCGCTTCCCAGCGGGCTTTTCTGTGCGACCGTTGAGCCGGACGCGGCCTTTTGGGCGGTCGGGCTGGTGACGGTCAGGCCGCACCGTAAGCCTAGCATCAGCGGCTTTGTCCAGCGCTTCAGCAAACGTACTGCCAACGCCCACGTGGTATTGCCAATAGTTGTTAGTCCTGAGGGCCACTTGCCAGTAACCTTGGCCCTGATAGACGCTTTGAATGAGGAAGCCTTCCTTATTCAATTCAGCAATACGTTTTTCAATCATTTCGGAGTTCCCCTAGCGTACGCTCGTTGAGCGGTTGGATGAATTGGTACTCAGGCCCGCGTCTTATTTCTGGAACGTCGCCCAAGGCTTCGGCGACATGCATCCAAATGGGATGGTGATGATTCGAACCAAGTTTCCATTGTGTAGCATTTTTGATAACAAACTCACGAAACAACCACAATGCTTCTACGACCTTGGTTACAGACCGTAGGTTATGCAGCTGCTCAGCCAACACGCTAGGGTGTATGTCGCGGTGGTAAAGCATCATACAGAGGTTTGCGATATCCTCATAATTGCCATCATTGCCCTTGGGCAGGTGATCAATTAGAAGTTTAACAAGAAGTTCATCACTGCAAAGGGACGGATCGTTCCAGCCATTCCGATCGCGGTTTTCGCGTTCCCACTTCAGCTTAGCCTTCATAGCTGCCGCAAACTTATCCACGGCTTCATCGTCAGGGTGTGTCATCGTATCTTCTTTCTGTTTACCGCTAAGCAACCTGTCACGATAAACTTTATCTTTAAGCCAATCGTGGGTATCAATCCAGCCGATGAGTTTGTCGTTCGTACCATATAGAGCAATCAGGCACCCTTCGTGAACCCATGCTTTCGTGATTAGGTGGTCTGAGCCGCTTGGTAAGGTGTCAGCCGGATGAACCTTGACAGCCGGAAGCACCTGATTAGAAGCGTCCCCCGTAGAGGCGGAAGGGAGTTGGTTACACAGAGCATCAGCAACAGCCCTTGCCTGCACCGGCTCCCCGGTTGGCCCGATTGGCTGCGGGGCGGGGTGGGTGAGATCAGACGCCAAGCCGCGAGCCCGACACTCGATGTCGTAGGAGGAATATACCGCTGGCCCATGCTTGGTCTGCGCAACATGAGCCTCGAAATCGATCTCACCGTGGTCGCGGCAGAGGCGGTAGAGAAATTGCACGAGGCGGTCGCTCGGCTGCTGGGCGGGGTGGGTGTAGGAACCTTGTCCGTTGCAGCGATAGCATACTTGACCGCTATCAGGGTGATTGCTGTATCCTGATCCCTGACAGTCAGGACAAAGCTCGCTCGCCTCCGTCACCTTGGCTTCGGTGCGTCGGTTCCAACTGTCGTAAAGGTTTTCCTTGCGGTCAAAATGGACCGGCGAAGATGCTCCGCATTTCTGGCAACAGATGACACTGCCACCAAAGTTTGCCTCATCTTCAAGATCAAGCTCCTCGGCGTTTCCACCACAGAACGGACATGGCTTTAGATCAACCATTCTCGGCTCCCCGGCATTGGCTTCCGCTCTGGCGAGGGCAGCAGCTTGGAGCATTTCTCGAACCATTGCGGGAACCTGCTGAGCCTCGCAGCCACCTTCGTCAAAGACGCGCCGTTCAAGGACTTCCCGCGCCGCCTCGACTTCCTTCTCACTCACCATCGACGCCTCCCTTCACAAGCGAGTGGTCGGCTCTAGTTCGCTCCCGTTTGGCTTTTTTCTCTTCCACCTCGCGCTTGAGTTGCAGCCCAAGCCGGATGCCTTCGCGAAGATTTCCTTCATTTGCCTCTGCCTCTCGGCGGGCTTCGACTATGGCTTTATATGTCATTTTCCAAACCTTTGCCGTTCGTGACGCTCGCATTCTGACCTCCACGCGTCTATCCTAGACCGTGGCAGTAGTGGCATTCCCCGTAGTAAATCTTGTCGTGGTAATCTCGGTGGCGTAGCTTCCCGGTACCAGAACAATGTGGGCATACCACTGAACCGCTCGGCACCGCCTGCTCCGGCTTGCCTGCCGTGAGGGCGGAGATGGCATAGTCCCGCAAGACCACGGCGCTACTGTCATCGTGTGGCCTGTCTCGGAATATGCGAACGAGCCGATCCACGAACGGCCCAGTCGGCGGGAGCGCCACCACCGGCCCGGTAGACTGCGGGGCCGAGTGATCGGCGCGGTATCTCTGCATCGCACCAATAATGACGCGCTGAATTTTTGCATTGAGACGATCGTCAAATTTCCCGCTGTTGGTTAGTTCCATTATCTTTCGGGCCGCGATCAAAGCGGGTGCGTCGTATTTAGTTCTTTCGTCGAGCTTGCCACGCGCCTCCACCCTTGCAAGGGCTTCTTTTGCAGCTTCAAGCTCTTTTGCAGTCGGTATTCCTGGATTTTCAATAACGTGTAAGAGGTTTTCCTCAGCGTTGAAATTATCAGGGTTCCAGTTAACCGGGTGCAGGTGGTTGCAAAGCTTTTCTGACCAAACTCTAGGGGCCACGCCACATTGGCCGGGATTCTGTTCCAACCACTCAGGGGTGCAGGGTGTCCATTGCTCCGGAAACACGGCGCGAAGCGCACTGTCTCGTTCATCGACGAGAGCCTTTGCTACGTCATTTGTGAATGATGAACTGTCCCAACAAACGGCTTCATCGCCCCGGCGCACTTCAACAGTGATACGCACGTGTTCGCTTGCAAGCAGTTGCCAAAAGCGTTGGACGTGATCCTCAACACATGCCTCACACGGCACCGCTGGGCCTTCTTGATTAGCCATCTCGTTCCCCTTTATTGAAGCTAGCATGCTTCCCCTAAGTTCATTGAGAAGCTTGTGTCCCTCATCCGTCAAACCATAACCACTTCCGTACGCCTGACCTTCATCGGTCCAAGCTCCACGCACATATTTGGTTACCCCCTTTCTGGCCATGCTTCGGACAGTGCGACGGACCAGTCGCCTTGGTAGGCCAGATAAGCGTTCAATTGCTGCAAAGGACAAGACATCAAAGTCAGGGCTGACATCCCTCCACGCGGTTAGAGCCTTGTATTCGTTAAGAGTGAGCTTAACCCCCATTATCCTGACATCCCTGATCGATGAGCCTTCTATACATGCGATGAGACGTGTACAGGGGGTCTGGTGCCGGTTGACCTATGCAAAGCACATCCTTGCGCCAATCCAAATGGCTGTCTGTGAGGACTTCATCACCCTCTTGGATGATTTCACCCTTTTTCAACATTCGGTATCGGGGGTCCCAAGCCATTGTTATTCCCCTGCCAATATCAATAGGCGCGCAAGGTAATGGGCGTCGCTTTCACCCTCACGTCGTTTAAGTTCCGTTACGCGGACAAGTGGGACGGCGCTGTACCCATATTTCATATCGGCATCGGTTATCTCTTGACGGGATAGTTCTTCATATGTGCCGTTGTGATATATTTCATAGGCCACGTGCATTGGCCTAAGAATCTGATCCATCTTTTCACGAACGTCTTTTGCCCATTGGCGGCATGGCAAGTTCTCACCAGCCACCGCATCCACAATCTCACGTGCTTCACTGAGGACACTATTGTGTGTCAGTTCCTCAAACCGGCCATCAAAGAACTCAATCGCTGGCCTTGCCCACAAGCGGCCGTCCTTTGCTTGGTACACCGCGATGTGTGAGTTATTGTCTAATGCGACATCAGTTGATTTCTGAAAACCCGCAATGCCTATGACGTCCATTTTGAAAAACATTTGCGGGTTGATGTTGTGGAATGAGGCGCGCACGCGGTACAGGCCATCCTCAGGATGACGTCTTATCAAAACAATCCCGTTGTCCTCCGGGGCTAGCTCGCCATTGTAAATGACCATCTTCCCAACCCCTAGAAGCCTGTATTCAGTACCACGCTTTATGTGCCGGTGCGTAGGAGCCCAAGAACCGTCATTGATGAACAAATGCATGTCACTTCTCCAAACGCGCTGCCTGAGGGCCGCGCTCTTGATTCTGATACTTGCCTCGGTAAGGTTGTTCCGTGGGCTCATCCAGTTGCTCAAAGATGATTTGAGCAATAGGCGTACCAGCTTTGATTTTGATGGGCCACGGAAGGAACCGTGTAAGCTCGAGGGTGAGGTACCCGCGCCAGCCCGGTTCGATCACCGTGTTCTGTACCAGCACAAAGCGCCTAGCCCACGTGCTTTTGTCACACACTCGGGCCATGACATCGTTCGGCATATCAAAGTATTCTATGGTAGACGCCAGCCGACCCCAAAATGGCCACAGCCAAATAGTTTCAGCGATGCGAACATCGTAGCCGCACGCGGAAAGCCCGTATGTCATGCCTCGGGTCCGGTTGCGGCCATAGAACGGTTTGATCGGTTTGATCTTACGGATACTTTGCGCTGACAGAATTGCCATGTCTATTTCCTTGTTATGCGCGCTCTTCCAACATCATACACCAACCCAAGGTGCTTTTTACACCACGAGGTATTCGCAACTACCGGTGCACGGCACCAATGTGCATGCCCAAACAAAACATCCCCTGTTATCCACTTGCACTGTAACCTGCCCGGTATGTTGTGAATATCACTAGACGCATGCAGCCCTATTTCTGCAATGTACTTGAAGAACTGGTCGTCATCCTCATGCATCCAAGCTGGTAGGCGCACCCTGAAACGGCGCTTGCCCTTGCGCGCTGCCTTGACTGCCTTTTGCTGTGCCTCTGGCGCTATCGCCTCAGGTAGGGCAGGCACCGGGGCAGGGGCAACCTTGGGTGCTGGCGGCACGTAGGGGGTTTCTTTGGTTGGCCGACGAGCGGGCCGTGGTTTGCCCGGTACGCGCCGCCGTGATGGGTGTGAGGTTGACCGCGTGGGATCAACCTTAATGCCCAATCGTCGCGCCTTACTCAGGGCCGCGTTTCTTGAGCAACCTAGTATGGCCCCAACTTGGGCAAATGAATACTTCCCCGTAGACAGGTATTGCCTGAGGAGTTCAATTCTTTCAGGTGTCCAGTCGAACATTTTCCCCCGCACAAATTGCGTGTTACTGATATTCTAGACGAGCGTGCCCATGCTCATCCATTATTGCCATGAGCCTGCCTGAGAAATTGCCAAAGTCCATGGTGCTGTGATCCACCAACCAGATTTGGCGACCCACGGCATGCGCCCGTTGGTGGAGAGTTTCCACCATATCCTCAATGCCCTCAGGTGACATGTGCTCTGAAGGTTCATCGATGATCTCAGTCAGGTTTTGGAAACCAGCTTGTTCCATAATCAGGTTTGCTAAGCCAAGATCACCGGCCAACCTGAGACGTTGAATCTCACCACCGCTGAACGATTCCCAACGAACAGGCTCATCACGCTTGGGTGAGTGGATGAAAACTGAGAAGCCCTTTGACACGCCACCCGACTTCGTTTCCTTTTCAACGTCCAAAGTTATTTTCCAGTCATGCATACCGAGGGTGACGAGCAGGTTGTTAACCTCAACTTCCAGACTTACAAGAGCATCCTCAAGGATAAACAAACGCACCCGCTTGAAGCCGCCTATCCAATATGAAACTGCCTCGTGTTGTTCCATGGCGTCAGCAAGTGCGGTTTGCAATTCCTTGCGCTCACTTTTTAGCTCCTCAAGAAGCTCCTTTTTCTTGGCGAGCATTTTCTCGTATGGGTTGTCCTTCTCCCTCAGCGCCTTAATGTCATCCCTACGTCGGTTAACGATATTATTCACATTCAGGATAGCCCGCTCAGCATCACGGACCTCATCCGACGCCCTACGTTCTTCAACCTCAAGCTCACGCTTCAATTTGATGAACTCGTTGACTTCCTTGCGGGCCTTATTCAAGCTGTCAATAAGCTCCTGTTCCTCAGCTTGCAAGGAAGTTGTCTCCTTAATGAGACGTGTGAGCTTCTTCATTATTTTGCTTTGGTGACTGTCGACGTGACCGGCGCTAACCTTTTGCAGGCACGTGGGGCAAACATCGCCCTTCAGTTCCTTGAGGTCATCCATATCAGCATTAAGTTCTTTCATCCGCTTTTGGTTGGAGCGAATGTCGGCCTGTGCTGCACTGAGCCTACGATTTGCTTTATCGAACTTCTTTGAAATTGTTTCGAGGTCAGTAAGCAGATCCTTCAAAGTGCCGCGAATCTTCTTGTGGCGCTTCCTTGCCTTTGCAAGTCCAGCCCCCAAGCCCTCACCCTCGGACTTAGCTTCACTAAGCTGCTTTTTCAAAAGCTTCAGTTCTTCAGCCCGGTCACTATCAAACCGCGCTACTGACTGGCGGATCTCCTTGATATCGGTCTTGGTCGATTCAATCTTACCCTCAACCGTGGCAATCAGGTTGTTTAACTTCGTTATCGCATTGTAATGGACTTGGGCCTCAGCCTTGGCACGGTCACTCTTTTCCAGCCAGTAGTCAAGGTTCATCACCTGAGAGAAAAGTTCCAACTTTTTAGTTGGCGTCAGGTCAAAGAACGACTCACCAAACTGAGGCAGGATCACAGAGGCGTTGAACGCTTCCTGATTGAGCCGTATCAGCTTGACTATTTCTTCTTGGCTTGCCGGTTTGTCATTGATGGAAATTGAGTTTGGCCCTTGGGTCCGGGTGACTTCAATTTCCTCTTCACCCACCAAGAGTGAAAGTGTGACCATACAACTTTTCTTGCCCCACGCGACCACATCCGTCGCACGTAGCCCTCTCGTTGTTTTACCATACAGGCACCACTCTATAGCATCAATTAAAGAAGTCTTGCCGGTGCCGTTGGCACCAAGCCGTGGGTTGTATAAATTTACGCCTGAAAGATAAAAGAGTCCCCTCTCAAGAGGGAACTCAAAGAAATGCTCGTCGTAGAAGCATTTGAAATCTTTCAGCTCTACGGCGTTTATGCGGAAGTACATTAGAGGCACTCACCCGGCAGCATTTTGCGGTATTGGCGGAAACCACGGAAGTTTCCATGCTGAGATGCAAATCTCCATTTGCGGTGAATTTCCCACCAATCATCAGCCATTGCCACGTGCTCAGCCGGGGACGCGTGAAGGGGCTGGGAACCCACCAGTTTGTCATGTAACGACACTGCCCGGTCAACGGTCATCTCAAAGCCGTCCACAGTCTTGTAAGAAGTAGACGCACAACAAGCTACCGACTGCTTTATGAAATACTCCTGAGCAAACTCGACAGGCTTGAAATTTGCACCAAGCCAGCTGGTAATTTCCAACTTCTTGTTTTGATCAACAAATGGCAGGTGCCACTCACCCGGCTGTAGGATCTGGATATTATCCTCACGTTCAAGCTCTTTACGAGTCAGCCGCGCCAGCAATTGAATGTGTGGCTCCGCGTCTGCGTGGTCACGAAGGCCAATGAAGTTGGACCACTGAGTTCCACTGACCAATACGCGGATGTGTGAAAACGGTTCAAGCAGGCGGTTGATAACCTGCTTATGTACACCAATAGGATCGCCGTCAATTTCAGCGAGGTAAGCAAGTGCCTCGGCGTGGGCTATGGCGGCTTCAAGCGCGTGTAGCCAAATGTTGCGTGCCCTCTCCGCCAAATCAGGAGGTAGATCTTCTTTTGCCTGCATACCGCGTTGGTTTTTGCCCCAAAAAAGAGGTATGGCCGGATTGGCGCGAACATCGTCGATCATTTTCCTGACGGGGATCGCACGTGAGCTTGACGCGTTTCGTGAAAGGTTGGGGTCAGCCATCAGCGAGGGCGTCTTAGGCATCCACATCAGCTCCTCGCCCTCATCGATAGTGAGCAATCGATGTGTGCGGCCCTCAGCGTGAATCCACCGTGGGTATGTCATGAGGAATGTGCTCAAGACATGGTCAGGCCGGAGCGCATTAGCCGACCTAAGGATCGGCACAACGGAAATAGTTGTCATCTAAATGTCCCTATGAGTCGTTATTTTCAGGAGAAAGAACGTTGCGGTTTCTTTCAGGCAGACGGTCCCACGCCTTCTGAATCCAATGAGCGGCCTTCAGCAGGTCCCGGCCACGTTCATGCGGGCGCTGGGTAGTCTTGGTGCGTGCAAGGTAACGCTGAGACTGCTTGATGCAATCATCGAAGTCGTATTCCTTGGCTGGTTCAGTATTTTCATCCCCGTATTGAGGGATGACGTACTGTTCAATGTGGTCGCGGACCATCCTACAAAAGCGGTCCCAGCGGCTAACCTGCATAAATTCTGACATTCACTGCTCCAATATTCTGAGGCCAGCTTTACGTATTGCCCTCGGTAGCTGTTCGCGTTTTGCGTAGCTACCGAGGATCTCCCTAGGTGTCTGGTGAACACGTTTGGAACTTAGCGCATCGATCCTCTCCTCTTTTGACATTGGTGTCTGTTTGTCAACGCTGAGCTCTACACCAAATGATTCTAGCTCAAGCTGTTTCAACAATCTAACTATACGGTCCTTGAAAACAGGCCATTCAACGACTTCTTCACGACTGATTTCCAGCTTGATCTTGACTTGATCACCGGGGCGCAAGCGCTTGTCAGCGAGCAACTCATCCGGGTTGCTGATAGTCAGCGACCATTTCCTTGGGCAGTCAAAGTGAATGTCTTTGGTCTTGCCGGTTTTCTCATCAAGCACAAGGCAGCGTGGCACAAAGTCATCGCCAAAACGAATGTGATACGGTGGCCCTATGTATGTGACCGGCCCCACGGTATGAGGGGAGTGAACGTCACCGCTAAACACCGGGCATTTCAGGCGCTTCAATGGCTTCAGACTAAAGCCGTCCAGCCGCCGCCCCGACTCACTGATGGCACCTGTTACCGTCTGGTGAATGAACGCAATGCCCACGGGTCTGTCGGGCTTGAGCGCGTTCCACTCGTCCTCGTTACGGGTGTGTGGGACAAAGAACATGGCCGGGTCATGGTACAGGACCGTTGGCTCAGTGATGAAATCGATGTTCTTCATCCGGTTAAGGAATTTGAAAAATGGGTTTGTTGGGTCCGCGTGGTAGTCATGGTTGCCCATCAGAACGATAACGCGGACCCGTGCCGCCACCTTGTGCAAACCGTCGATGATGCGGTTTACCAGATTCGACGAATGCTTATCCTTCTGGTCCGTCACGTCCCCTAGCAGGATACACAAAGAACAGTTGTGTTTTTCAATCTGTTCAACAGCAAAGTCAAATATGCCGAACCGATAAGCATCTTTCGGCTTATCGGTAAGGTGGAGGTCAGTTATTACCAACGTAGTCATTTCACAAGAACCTTCCCGGTGACGTGAGACCAACCTTTTCCAGTTTTAATCCTATGCACTACATCAAGTTTCACGTCGAAGCGTTCCATTATTTGGTGGTAGGTTCCTTTTGCCTTGAAGATTTCAAGGACTTTTTCTTCAGTTATTGTTGCCCTTCCGTTCTTCACTCCTTTGTTAGCTTTTTTAAAGGGGTCCCCGGCAGTGCCGTTGACACCCTGCTCGGTGATGTTTTCCTCGCAGGTCTTGCATTCGACGTTTTCAGGATGATACGGGCCTTTGTCTCCTTTTCGGGCCATTACAAATTGCCCCTTTTGACGTCCTCGTAATTTTAACCAATCAGGGCCAAGCTGTTCTTTCCACCAACCGACCCATGTTTCAAAAGTGAATCCCCAATCTATGTCACGTTTAGCAGCAGATTTACGTTGTGCGTTATATCGTTCCTTGGCAGTCCTAAGCGTCTCAGGTGTTAACCCAAGGCGCTTAGCTTGGTCTTTTGATGAAGACCAAAAAAGAGTTGTCATAGCCAGCCTTCACGCCTAGCGTGGTTCGTGATTATGGAAGCAAGTTGTCCATCAATACCGAACCGCTTGAAGCAGACGTTGAGGGACTTCCTGAAATCAGGATTGTCCTGTCGCTCAGACGCAGCCTTCCAGTCATGGACCATTTCGATCAGGTCGTGAAGGTCCATCGCGTTAACGCCATCTTTGTAATGTTCCGGGTGATGGCTGTTGTGCGCGTAGTGGTGTTCCAGCGCAGGCTTGAGCCGCGCCAGCGACTCATTGTACTCAGGGGAACCAAACGTCAGGTTCTTGAGGAGCGGCGTTTCACGGTCGAAATGTTCCTTCTCCTCAGGCGACAACTTTGAGTCGTCGTGCCGTTGGCCGCGCCGGATCATTTCCATGGCGAAGTCACCAAGGAGGTGTTGAACCCTCCGTATGTGCTTCAGGGTGTCGGCTGTACTGTCGTATTCCACTGTTCTCTTCCTTGCTGCTACCTACTTAAAAAGAAGGGGCTCTGTGTGGCCCCATCTTAGTTACGGAGGTATGAAGGGGCGAAGATTATCGAAGGGGGTGTGGCGTGCCTCAAACTCCCTCACCGCTAGCAAGCGCGGGAATTTGATTGCGCCACGGGTTGCCCCTGCCAAAATGGCTAGTGAGGCGAGCAGGGGCCAGAAAAGAAACATCAGCGGTCGTCGCCAGAACCACGTAGGACGCCCCGCTCAGCGCGACTGCTCAACTTGAGTATGTTCGCCTCAGCAATTTCGCCAAGGGTTGTCCCAAGCTCGGTGGCAAGCTGAGAAAGGTACCAAAGGACGTCACCGGCTTCGGCTAGCAGCTTGGCTTTGCGTTCAGGCGTTAGGCTCACACTTGAAGCTGCCGGTACCCCATTGTGATATTCATATTGTTGGGAAAGCAAGCCGTCATCACGCACAGCCTTACCAACGTTCTCGGCAACTTCCCCCGCTTCACCGTTAAGCTTCAGCGCGATGTATGTGAGGCCGATTGACGTTCCCTTGCCGGGGTAAATAGCAGTCTTGCTAGCGAGGTTTTGGTACCCGTCAAGAGTCAAGAGTGAACTCATGTCCTAGACATGCTCCCTGTAACGTGTTTCCAGATTCGTTTGTTCCATATATGTGAAACGGTGGACCGGCTGACGCCGTATTTCTTAGCAACTTTCCAAGCTGGCGGGTCCTCCTTAAAAATTTTCACTACTAGTTTTCTATTCAAGATAGCAGAAGGGTTTTTCTCACCAATTGGCTTATAACTCCTGCCTTTCTTAACCATGTCTTCCATGTTGTCATGTTGGGTACCAAGAAACAAATGCCCTAGTTTTACACACCTCCTGTTGTCGCATCTATGAAGCACCCGTTTGTCTTTGGGAATTTTACCTTTCCTCAATAGCCAATGTACCCGGTGAGCATATCGGTTCTTTCCCTTGTAATTAAAACGCCCATAACCGCCTATGCCTATTGCCCCTATCCAGACATCACAGTCATCCTCGTTCTCACCAAGAACGACTTTGTCGTAAAACCGCTCTAGGATTGATTGAGAACTCATAGTTTTACCCTGTTCCTTTTTAGCACCTTAGGATCAATTTTAAGGAAGTCCTCAAACAATAACATGTTGAGGTTAAAGTCGTAGAAGGTCGCCTTCACCTGTTCTAGACGAAAAGCGTTGACGCCCTCATCATTCAAGCAAACGACTGATGGGAAGTGGTTTTGCTTGGCAATAAGCATTGGCAACTTGTCGTGAGTGGAAGCATCTTCACAAGCTCGCTTCCAAAACGTGACAAGGTTGCCATTCCCTTTGATCAGGGAATCATAATTCAGGTTCTTATAAAATTTTGCTTCGATCATAAAAAGCTCGGTGAACTTGTGACCGAGCTTGTGAATGCTGGAAATGTCCCCCACCTGAGCGCTGAGCTTGACCCCCTTCTTCATAGCCACAGTGCTACGCCCACCCGACATAGAACTCCTCCACAGGAGGTCCTGACGTGTGCCCTCACTAAGCCATAAGGATAATTCCTTACACAAGAAACGTTCAAAAGAACTTCCTTTATTTTTCCCGCCACCTTTTCTCATTTGACGTGTCTCCAGCTAACACCATTAAGAATGGACCTTATTGTCCCCCTGCTAACTTCAAACATAGAAGCTAATTTTTCCTGTGTAACCCCTCGTTTCCTTAATTTACGAATTTTTCTTACTTTTTTGGGGTTCAATTTTGATAAGGGTTGATCCACACCCCTCATGTAAGGGGGGAGTTTATAATTTCCATTCCTCACGCAATCAATGTGATTGTGTAATTGAGTTCCCCATTTAAGATTGAACTCTGTGTTATTTGTTCGATCATCGTCGGCGTGCAGGACATAAGGATAGTTATTTGGGTTGGGTATAAAATGCTTCGCTACAAGCCGATGCACTTGTATTTTCTTGCCAACGTTATTCTTGTACAACGTAACGTAGAAATATCGAGTGTTTGTTCCGGGTCCGCCAGATTGTTTTTTAACTTCATCCGTGCCTTTTACACGGACATTCCCAAGGTTTGAGATTTCATAATTCTCAAATCCTTCGATAGTTTTCCAAACTTCCAGGCGGACCCTTTTACGCATATCAACCTTCTACAAAATGAAACGGCCCACGCACACCAGCACTACGCCGCTCAGAAGCCTCAAGTGCAAGCCTAAGGCGTTCAATGGGCTTCTTACCGGTGCTTGAGTACAAGGAACCGAGCGCGATGTCTTCACCACAGCCGACCGCATCGTAGCAATCAACCGACTCACCCACCTGATAATCGGAGCCGATTCGAAACAGCCTGCCCTCATACCCAACAAGGAATGTGCCGCCGTATTCAACTTCGTTTGACTTTTCTGCATAACCACCGTTCTTGAGGCAGTTACGCACGGCGTTGATGAAATCAACCACCATGTATTTTTCGATGTCAGTATCAGGGTGACGTTTAGGCGGCGAAAATGCGTGGTGCAAAAGCTGGCCCATGCGGAACGAGCTAGTGAACCCCATGACAAAAGGCCCGTTGCGGAACACCTTTTTGTCGGCCCTCACCGCAAGGGACAAGTTTGAGACAGCGACCCCGGCGCTGTCTCCACCAATGTACACCTTACCATTCTCGGCAATTCCGACGATGCACGTCATACCTTGAAGATCCTGCTCTTGCCTACCAGCTGACCGCTGTTGTGTGGCACGTGCATCGCACGGTCATCCCAAATCTCAATGCACTGGAAGTCCTTCACGCACGTGACGTTGAGGCGCGGCAGAGCACACTTCTCTTGAAGCCAGTCCTGAATTGCCTCGATGACTTCCAGCTTGTCAATTTCACCGACGCTTGAAACGCGCGCTGTGAAGATACGAACTTCATAACCCATGTCGAGGACCTTCCTGATCTGCTCAACCATGGGCATGATAGGCTCACCGAAGTGAAACGGCCCGCGCCACTTGTCGTAATGAGACAAGGTCCCGTCGAAGTCGACACCGATCCATCCGCTTTTCTTATACATCAAGAATACTTCCCTCTTGGCGGCAAAAAGCCGGTTTCAATCTCACGCCAAACTTGTTTAACAGTGGCGTTCAACCGCTTGACTAGGCGACGGCGCTCCTTGCCATCCATATTACGGATACTCTCGGCAAGCTTCTTGCAATCACCCTTTGAATTGGCTGAGCCAATGTCAGCGTCTTTCAGACGCCCCACGTTGTACAGCCAATTGATGCTGGCACCAATGTCGTCGACACCGTAGCCGAACAAGAAATCAAACTCAGCCTCACGGAAAGGAACGCTGACCTTGTTCTTTTTGCATTTCGACTTGATGCTGATACCGTAAGGCCGCTCGACCTTCTTGACGGTCTTTTTCAGCGTGCCCGTAGGGGCAAGCCAAATTATCTGTGAGGCGTAGAAGTCCAACGCCTTACCACCGGACCGCCGGTACTTTTCACCAAACATGGCGTTGATGTTCTCACGCACCTGAGATACGATGATGAGAAGCACCTTTGACTTTTCAATCCGCTTGTTAAGCTTGCGGAACATAATGCCGATCTTTTTCTGTTTGACCATATTGTATGAGCCATCAGAAATGTCAGCCTTCATTTCTGCCTCATCAGACAATGAGTCGAACGAGTCGAGCACATAAATGCCCGGAACATTGTCCGACATACACTTGTCGATGAATGCACGGAAGTCCTTCTCGAACTTCTCAACAGTGTCAATAGGCTCCTCTTGGTTGCCGAAATCAACCTCATCAACCGGCAAGCCCATGGCCGCTGCATAGTCAACGTCGTAAGCGCCCTCGGTCTCACGATAGGCGGCGTACCCTTGAGGGTAGGCCATTTTGAAATTGATGAGGGCTTCGGTTGACAAGCCGGTTTTGGCGGTGCTTTTGTCGCCCACCAAGTTGACCATGCGGCCCAACACGTAGCCGCCCCCAATAGAGCAGTCAAGAACCGTACAGCCCGATGAAACAAACTGTAGATTCGTCTTTTCACTAACGAAGTACGAGTTGGCGCGGTTATCAGCAGAGGACTTTTCCTCAACAGCCGCCACCTTCTCATTCTTCAGCTTGATTCGTCGCTTTGCCATGAGCCAAAACCTTTCGCCGCAAGCTTGATTGAGTGTTCCCTCATCTCCCGTTGCCAACGCGGGTTACCCGGCTCAGGGATTTCATCATCAAGGATTTCTTTGAGGGGCCGGGTATCGAGCCGGATGGGGTCTACCCACCCGGCCTCGACCACGTGGCGCTTTCAGTCGCGCCTACGGTTCTTTGAGTTCTTTTTCAGGCGATCGCGGATGCTGTCAACGCGGGACTTGCCTTTGGACTTTTTGGCAGGACGATCATCTTCATCATCTTCATCATCTTCATCATCTTCATCATCCTCATCGTCCTCATCGTCATCATCAGCGTCGTCGTCATCCTCATCATCTTCATCGTCATCATCATCGTCCTCATCGTCATCGTCGTCATCGTCACGACGGGACTTGGACTTGGCCTTGACCTTTGATTTACCCTTGGACTTGCGGGAGGGACGCTCATCCTCATCATCGTCCTCATCCTCATCATCCGCGTCATCATCGTCATCTTCATCTTCATCCTCGTCATCATCATAACGAGATTTGGACTTCGACTTGGACTTTGACTTGCGGCGATCGTCCTCATCATCATCGTCATCATCATCGTCATCGCGGCTCTTGCTTGCAGGCTTGCCCTTCTTGCCCTTTGACTTCTTGCTGCGACGATAATCCTCATCGTCATCATCCTCATCGTCATCTTCAACGCGGGCTTGACCGCCGAAGACGGACGCAATGTGATCGTAATCGTAGTACTGGAGGATGTCAGTGATCGGGTTATCACTTATGAACGTGAGCCACTCGTCCATAAGCTCCTCATCCTCACTGAGCGGTGACGACTTGAGCACACGGATTTTGGCGGCTGGATATTGTGTATTGCGGCCCGTACCTTCCTTGAAGAACCGAAGGTCGCAACCATTCTCCGGGTCGTCGATCAGCTTGACTGAGTTGTCCTCTTCGTCAAAGCAAAGATTGGCAACGTCACGATCAAACGTAATAGGCATGGCCCAAAACTGGACACCTGCATCCTCATCAAGCCGGTCAATGAGGTAGACACCAGAACGCTTCTTGGCCTCAAGAGCCTTGTACAGCTTTTCGTCGTTCTCGCGCTTGGCTTCCATGTACGCTTCGTACAACGGGTCCGGCTCACCTTTCATGTGATGAAGCGAAAGGTAGGAAGCGTTGTCAGCACCAATGCCGTAGTTGACAAGCAGGGGATATGCATAGTGCCGCGCGTCATCCCACGTCGGCGGTAGGATGCGGATGATGTTCTTGCCGTCACGGGGCTTGTAAAGCTTCACCCCTTCCTTGACGATGGAGTCGTACGACTTGTTGCGTTGGTTTGCGGCCGCACGCACATCCTCCTTCGAACGCCGCTGATACTTGAAACGGCCCTTTTTCTTTTCCTTATCGCGCTTTGCCACGTGCTTTCTCCTGCTTGGCTTGTTCGATGAGCCCGATGATGAATTCCTTACGGGCGTTAAAATAGGCGCTGAATATCAAACGGGAAGCGACGTAAACCGTCGCCAGTACCGCTGACGCGCCCAAGGCAGCATGAAAGGCATCCCACATGATTAACCCCTCACCCGCTTGCTCTTCTTACCTACCTGCCTTCTTGCCTCAGCCATCCTATCAAGTTTCTTTTGGTGTTGAAACTCCTTGGTGTTCTTGTCGCCTTCAATAGACGACTTTTCATAATAATTCGCAATGGCAAGGGCAGCGAGGTCCCTGAGCATATACGAACGTTGGCTGAAAGCCTCCTTGAGAGCGCCAAGGAGATCAGCATCGGTGCGCGCTTTCATGTGCGCATCGACAGCTGCTTGATGTTGAGGGTCCGCCGCCACGGCGGCACTGACCGCCGCATCGGTAGCACGTGCGCCAGTCTTTTCAATCTTGCGCCGATGTGCACCGGCCAAGTCAGCATCAACACGGCTGACCTCTTCCTTGCACCAATCACGGTGTGCAATGGCGTTGACGTGAGCTTCGCTGATCTTGAAGAACAGTTGAGGTTGCTCAACAATCTCATTATCAAGAGAGTGTTTGTCAATCTTCAAGAAGTCACGCAGCTCGTCAACCAAGCTGGTTGTGTCACTCGTTCTCACTTTATCTTTTTTCTTCATGAACAAAGCCCCTTTCAGCCTATCTATACGTCTGAAGGCTTTAGGGGAACGGGCATGTCATCCAGCCTCACTTCCTGAGGGGCAAGCACTAGCGCCATGCCGTGCATATTGATAGCACCTTCTTCCATGAAACAGTGACCGTATCCGGCCTCCTCAAGCAGCTGCTTGACCTCATTATAAGTGGATTCCGATACGTTCAATTCAACGTATGTATAAGTCATGTGGGTAAATGCCCCCGCTTCCGAAAACTAGAATGTAAACAAGCGAGCACACAAGCACCGCCAGTGTGCACGCTAAACATATGGGGAATGTGTACCTCACGCCCCCATGTCCAATGCTTCACCCACTGACAGAAGTAGTGGGGCAAACTTCTCACCAGTGTGGTAGGGACGAGAGAAGCAATCAAGGATTGCCATCAGCCGACCAGCTTCCTTGTCACTCTTGGTATTCATGATGACGGAAGCAAAATAGTTACAAAGGACTATGCGAATGCTTTCAGCTTCCATGTCCTTCAGGTCATTTAGAATGCGAAGCGCCTCACCCCAGCTACGCCCCTTTTTGCCGATCAGGAACCGGGCAAGGTCAACCACTTCCTTTGTCTCACCAGCTTGTGCCGTTGCCTTACGGGCCTCACTGGCGGTTTCGCAGTATTGGCAACTTTCAAGGTAGACCAGCGCTTGACGCGCACTGCCGCCCGCCGCCTCAGCTACTACCTCAAGCACCTCCTCAGGCACGTCAAGCTTTTCAGCTTCACACACCTGCTGAAGGAGGGCCGTGATTTCCTCTTCTGGGATCGGCTTAAGCTCGATCTTCTGGCAGCGGGTAAGAATCGTTTTGGGAATTTTGGCGACGTTGGTGGTGCACAGCATGTAGTAAACGTGTGCCGGTGGTTCCTCGATCTCCTTCAGCAAGGAGTCCCACGCCTGCCCCGACAAACGGTGCGCCTCATCAAGGATGAATACCTTGTTGGGGTTTTCACCTATGGCCCGGTAACGCGCCTTTTCAATGATTGTTCGCATGGCGTCCACACCAGTGTAGACCGCCGCTGGGATCTCTTCAATGTTTGCCGCCGTAGCTTTGCCATCGCAGAACTCATTGGCCAAGATGCGGGCAAGGGTGGTTTTGCCCGTACCGGCTGGACCCACAAACAGAAAAACACGTGCCCTGTTAGCCTTGACGATCTTCTTCAGGCTTTTGACAACGTCCTTGTGGCCAATAACTTCCTTGAAAGTCTTAGGCCTGTATTTCGTATGTAGCGATGACAATGTAAATCTCCTTACAGTCGTACGCGCTTGCGCTTCTTGTTGACCTTTTTATCTATACGTCCGCTCTTCCTGCTTGGCACGGCGTCGGCAAGCTCAGCAACAGCTTGTACCACTTCCGTAACCGATTTAGTTTTGCCGGACAAAGGGGCACCCTTCGGGCGCACGTTATCGAGCGAGATCATCTTACCTTTGTTGATCTTTGCACGGTCCTCTTCTGAGACCCTGTAATAGTCAACGGTGCCTTTGCTGCGAACCCACACAGCGTTAGCACAATCGTAGCGCTCACCATTGCACGGAAAGATGTAAACCTTATCACAGAAGGAGCACACAGTTCCTTGCACCGCCACCTGACCTAAGTTAGGCGCTTTCTTATTTTTGTGTTGAGATGTGTCTTTCATGATTCTTTCCGTACAGGTCCGTCGTCCAGAACTTGCCAATCTCTTCTTGATCAGACCAATTTGGTCCAATGGATACTTCAACGCTCATGGGCACATTAATGAACTCATAAGGGAGTGCCAGCATTTCCTCAACAATAATTGATATTGCATCATCTAACACACTCCCCTTATCAGGAACAAAGAAGGTAAGGTCGTCGTGAATATTCAAGCGTGGGTGAAGATACATTACGTCGCTTTCTAGTGCCCTTATAGATAGACGATTCATGGCTTCAACCACAATATCAGACGCAGTGCTTTGAATTGGATGATTAATTGCCTCGTTCTTAGTCATGGGGTAACGGCGGCGTCGCCCAAACAAATTCTCAACATATCCGTTTTCATAGTAATCCTTCATCAGCTTGCGTTGCCACTTGTCCAAGCCGGTGAAGGTTGCCCAAAATTCCTCAAAGACCTCTTTGGCGACCCGGTCAGGCATGCTGAGGTAGCCAGCAACCGACTCCTGAGTTGCACCAAAGATTACGGGGAACACCATCTTGTTTTTGACAAGGCCGCGAGCCTTTTTCATCTTGTCCTTGTCTTTGATGTTTTTCTTGCCACCTACAAGCTCAGGCCAGATGCGGGCAATCTTGGTGGCCCATTCCATGTGGACGTCATAGCCTTTCCAAGTGGCATCAATCATGGCCTTATCCTTGGAACATATACAGCCCAAGCACCATTCCAGCTGGCCATAGTCAACGGAGACAATCACGTGGCCCTTTGGTGGGACCACCTGCTCACGCACCTCCTTATCCTCACGTTTGGGGAAGTTCTGTAGGTTTGGACCATCAGAACTTAACCGGCCTGACGTGGTGAATGTCGTGTTGTAGGAAGTGTGAAGCTTCCCATCGTCATAAATGATGCTGCCAGTACCAGCAGTAAACTCGTCCACATACGTTGACTTTAGCTTCTGCCTATTGCGAAGCTTGATAATGGCCGGTGCAAGCGGGTGATCAATTTGGCTTAGCGTTCCCTTGTCAACTGATATGCGCTCAGGGTCACCAGCACGTTTACCGGGTACGCGTATTTCCTTGCGCTTCAGGTAGTCCCTAAATACCCCTACAACGTCATCAACTGAATGAGGGTTGAAACCGCCTTTGTCGGCGGCGTACTTCTTAACAACCTTCATTTCCTTTATTTCAGCTTCAATGGTGGCGACTTCATTGGCCAGCTTGTCAGACCAACGCTTATTGGCCCCTTGGTCAACGTCGACGCCAAAGTGCTGCATGAGGGCAACTGTCGCCTGCCTTGGCTTACTGAAATGAAAGGTCTTCAGCAAACCCTCTTCCTTCAACAACGTTTCTTGCCGCTCATGCAGAAGGTATGTGAACTTCGTATCACACCCGTTATAGACCAAGCATTCCTCAAGGTCTGTTTTGCGCATGTCCTTCTTATTCAGCTTAAACATGCTCTTGAGGGGCAACCCGAAGTGTTGCTTGACCAAGAAATCAAGTGACTGGTACGTTGGTCGGTTATCCTCTTCCTTGCCGGGTCCCTTACGTTCATCCAGCAAGTGCGCCTGCATCATGGTGTCTTCCCACGACTTGTGGTCAACCCACTCAATACCAAACTGCGCAATCAACCATTCCAATTCAAACGGTGCGTTGTGAGCTATCTTAATGACGCGGTTGTCCGACAATAACTCAAGCAGACAATCAAGTATGATCTCTTTTTGCTTCTTCGTCCAAGCTGATTGAGGATGGTTCACTGCAAACGCGAACGTTTTCAACTTGGTGCCGCCGTCCCTCAGCTTTTGGCGGTATGTGATCGACGCTGAAAGCAGTTCTGAATCCCTTTTGTAGGGCCGCAGTGGGTAGGTCTCCAAGTCGATCGCTACCTTCCTGGACTTGATAGCGTGCTTGAACTCATCAAGAAGCTCATCAAAGCCGAGGAAGTTGCGTGGCCCGTATATTTGGACGTCCTCTTTTGCCTCAACTGATGAAATGATCAGCGGCTTGTCAGGCATCTTGAGGTATTGGAACGCACGCGTCATATCCATCCTGAACGCGTGGCCGTACCGGCTATTGAGGGGTTTGTCAGCCTGATAGGCTTGCTTACGCACGAAGGTCGGGTCAAAGGTTGGAAAGAACCAGCACTTGTGAGAACCAATTTGGACCGCAAACAAACGGCCCCTTAGGCCTATTTGATCAGCACTGCCTAGCACCCACTGTAGGGCGGCTGGACCAAGCCCGATAATGAGCTTAGGGGCGGCTCGCTCAATTGCCTTGGTCACATGCCCCCGGCAGCATTCAATTTCATGCCATGACGGACTGTCCTTGGGCCTATGTTGCACCGTGAAGCCCACGGCGCAACGCTTGCGGTACTTGGCTGGGATCAGCTCCTTTAGAAGCTGACCATCCTCACCAGCCCACGGCTTGATGATGTCGTCCTTAGCAGCCCCCGGCTTTTCACCAAGGATAAAAACATCTGCCCTGTCAGGTATGTAAGGGTGGAGGCGCTCACCCTTATCAGCGAGAGGGCATGCCTTACAGCCTAGCCGGGTCAAGGTACCGGCTGACTGCTTGGTTTTAGCCGTGACTTGACGCGGCCCAGCATTGGCCTTTTTCTTAGCCCGTGGCTCGCGTTGGTTCGTGGCAAAAAAGAAACCCATCTCGCTTCCCTGTATGTTTATGCTTTTGCCTGTTCCGGCAAGCGCCCCAATGCATCAAGTGCTTTGAATACGGACCGGACTTCAGAAGCGTAAATTTGCGCCCGATCACGGAACCGCTTCATCGCCCTGTCCTTGTCCTTGTACTTCTTGACCAATTCCTTCAAGTAGCCATCGGCCCATCCATCTTCTTTACGATTCAACATCGACCTGAAAACGTCGACAGATGTCTCGTACAGAAATTCGGGGTTAAACTCGGCAACACGCCCGTTGCCATTTTTCTCCTTTTGCTTCTTTGATTTTGAGGAAACTTTCTTTAGGTCATCAAGGGACTTGAGCACTTCATGGACCAACGTTTCGTAAATCATTGCGTTGCGCTCCATGCGCGCCTTGGCTTCCCCTTCATTGCCGTATTGATCAATGTACTTTTTCATTAGACGGTCGGCATCACCGCTATGTGAAGCATCGAGCTGATCCCGGTAAGTGAGTAAGCACGCTTCCGTGATGAACTCAGTTCCTTCCTTCTTTTTCTTCATTACGTAGCTCCTTTCTGATCTTCATAAGAAGTTTACCAAGGTGATTTTCACCCCGGCCATTGCAAACACCCCAATAGGTGTCGCCCCACCAATTGCCTTCCACAAGCTCTTCATTGCCCGTGTCCAGCAAAGCTTGCCTCAGTTGCCCCTTACGGAACTTCTGTCGCAATAGAGATTCCATGACTTCTAAACGCATGGAGTCCCACCATGGTCGCAGCTTCAGCTTACGCCCAAGCTTCTTGGCATTGCCTGCCGTTTCAGCTTCACGAATACGCTTACGCTCACCCCGTTTCAGTGTCTTAGCTGCTTGGTAAGCGTGTTCCACGGTGGGATAAACTTCCCCGTCCAGCTTAACACTGGACGGGTAGAAGTTGCTAAGGAACCTATAACGGCCCTCAAACTTATCAATCATGTTCTACTCGTTGTAGTTCGCAATGAGTAGGAAAAAGTCCTCGCCAGACCGGTAAACGGTACAAGCTTCAAAGAGTGCGAACTCATCACAAATGCCAATGGCGCGGCTCACCAGCTTAGCACTCACGCTAGCCTCAACCGGCTTATGAGATTCGTCGATTTTCAAGGTGTCGTTTGCCACACCAAGATGTGTCTCAGTCTTGACCTTCAGTTTGCCCTTCTCAATGCTGAGGACGGTGGGCTTGCTCTCAGGGTCAGCAAGAACGCGGGCACGGTTGAGGGCTGACTCTAAAGTGTCAGGCACCGATACAAAGTTGGGCGTTGATTTGAGAACCTTGCTGATTTGCTTCTCAAAATCCAAAGGCTCAGGGTTCTCAATGATACGACCAAAGATCTTGTAGTTGTCCAGCTCGGCCAGAACCCACTCTTGGTTGACGTAAAGCTGACCGGCCCGGTTGCCGGTCTTATCGCTGATATTCAGCAACGCCTTACAGAACTCGTTGGGTATGGTGAATTGCGCCGACTTGGAGCTGCTTTCCTCAAGCTGGTAGCGCGACAAAGCGTCACCGTCACACGAATAGAAATATGAGGTCTTGCCGCCTTTGATAGTGACACCCATCAGCGCTGGCATGGTTGCGTCGTTGGACGACGTAACAAGGCAAAGCTCAAGGCCGTGAAGCATATGCTCATCAATTGAGAGCATGATGTCCCACTTCTCATCCTCCGGTTCCTCAAACAGGAACTCACTCTTGCCCATGTAGGGCAGTTTCATCTTACTCTTGCCAGCCGTCATGAGGAGCTGGTCGTCAACGAGCTGGAACTCAACCTCAGTGACAGACGAGGTTTTCAGAAGGTCAAGCATCGTTTTGCCGTTTACGGCAAAGGTTTCACCAACTGCACAGGTGGCCACGATCCCAAGCCTGTCCTTGTATGCATAGACGACATTATCGTCAAAGCAGAAGTTGGTAAAGATCGGGACAAGGCCGTCATCAGCAAGGGCGGGCTTGACCAATTCAAGCGTTTCTATCAACTGCTTCCTGTTCATCTAGGCGAACCCTTTTTCTCCTGTTAATTTGTTTCCAAGCCTTGATTGCTTCGTTTAGGCTCGGGTATTCCTGTTTGCCAATGAAGAACCTGTACGTGCGTTCATTGGTAAACGGGTCTAGTGTCCAGACGAATCGCAAACCGGGGTACTCAGTAGCTTCCTGGATGTGGCAATGAACCCACTGCCGGATCATGCTGTAGCTGATATGGTACCAGCCCAACGCAGGAACAAGTTCCTCATCGGTTTGCTCTGACATTACGGTGTCCTGAACACCAGAAGGAACTCATGGCGACGCACAAGCTTCAAGCCTTTCCAAGCGTTCTTGGCTCGCTTGGCAGCAGACCCAAAGTTGCGGCTGAGGACAACCTCATCCCAAAACAGGAAGCCAGCATCCTTGAAGTTCTCAACCGTGTCAGCCCTGAAGTCGATCATCTCACCGGTTTTCTTATCCCGGAAGTTGCCGACCACAATACACACGAAAGCCCCTGACTTCATCAAGGGCCGGTGCGCTTGTGCTGACATCCACATCGCCGCATTAAATGCAGCATACGTTGGAAAAGAACTCATGTCTTTTTCGTGGTCGCTGTAGACCTCAACGTCATAGTAAGGAGGGCAGGTCACGGCGATGTCGAAATCACCTACACCAAAATCCAAAGTTCTGGCGTCGTTAAGGTGGTAGTGAATGTTCGGGAGGTCAAGGTTGCTGAGAACCCTCAAGTTCTCATCGATCTGCTCCTGCCTCACGTCAACCCCGTGGTACTCAAGCCCCATGATGGAACTAGCAATCGCACGTGGTGGCCCACCAGCAAAGGCGTCAAGCAGCTTGCCATGGGTTGGTGCGTACCGTATCAGGATGTATTCCATCAACGGTATGGGGAACACTGAGTAGGTGCCGGTGTAAACACTGTCCTTGCGAAGTATGGACCGCTCACCCGTGTGACCGTCTTCCTCAGTCAGTCGCCGCCAATCAGTTACCCGACGCTTGATTATTTCATCCACGTTCCAAATAGACGTGGACGTTTTGAAATCCATCTTTGGGCGGACGTACCCATCACGCGGCTTGATAAGAAGAGTCTTTAGCTTGTGACGCTTGCGGCCGTCCGGCAACGTTTTTGTGATGAGCATCTACCCAACCCCTAGTTTACAGAACCGCTTTCGGGTTCATCATCGTCATCAGTGCTGAAGTCAGCAGCGTTGAAATCCAATGCTGTAGCACGGGCTTCGATGTACACGTCAGTACGTGTCACGTCTTCATGCTCAAGAACTATCTTGAAATGAGAAACATTCCCCATATTCATCATGGGGATAATAGAATGAACGTGATATTTATCAGGAACGATTTCCTTAATGGTTTCGTCATTAAGTTCCCGAATCTCAAAAACCCTATACCTCGGTTCCATTTCAACTCCTATTGCGTTCAATCAATTAGACGAAAGCGCTTTTTGGGTGCCGTGGCGCTGACATTGACAGAGCCAAGCTTCAAAGTTCTTGCCGCGTCACACTGGTCTGGATCAATATCAATGCCGATGATTTGGGTGAACCCCATTGGCTCAGCAAGGGCTGGTACGGTGCCGCGACCGCAAAAAGGGTCACATACCCTTGTGCCATGCCTCAACGCCGCCTGTAGTGCCACTGTCGCGGCCTGAATGCCCATGCCGTTAGGGTACAGCACCCCACCAGCTTCAAACACGTCAGGGGTTGCTTTACCGGCCTTAGCCTTGGAATCGCCAAACGCCAGTAGGTGGCTGTAGCCGGGGCGGCGTAGGTCAATCTTTCCCGGTGATCTACGCAACACGATTTTGTGCCAGATGAGTTGCGCATCGTTGGCCTCAGCAGCTTGCATAAGCATTTGTGCTTTGCTTATGCGCCTCCCATTCAGCAGCCGGTCCGTCTGATAGAAAATGGTCAAGTGACCTTCAGAGGTTGCCCTAAAGCATTGCGTGGCGGCTGACCGGAACCACTGCCGGTAATCACGCTCGTTCATCGAAACTTCTTCAAGTTCAGGTAAGCTTGTGATTATGGAGCCAAGCTCACGTTGGTTCTCATTCAACCAATCAACCGCATCACAGCACAGTATTTTTCGCTTGGCCTTCGTCATGACATCATCCTTGCTTCATAAGAAAGGAGTTAGATTCGTCGTTTCTCTAGCTACTTGCCTATAAAGCAAAAACGCCAGCCAGAATTATCTGACTGGCGTCTTCGTTGTCAAGGTACCCCGCCCCTTACTTGGCCTTCTTTTTGGCCTTCTTTGCAGGCTTGGGCTCCGGCTCAGGCTTGGCCTTCTTACCCTTCACCTTTTCCTTGCTCTTTTCGGAGCCCTTGTCCTTGGACTTCTTGGCGGGCTTTTCTTCAGCCTCATCCTCATCAGCCGAAGCCTTCTTGGCGAGCTTCTTTTTCTGCTTTGAGTCCAGTTCATCCTTGTGCGTCACCTTGATCAGGCCGTCGTACTTCTCGACAAGGTGGCCCTCAGCGGCGAGCTTCTGAATGATGTTGTATTGCGAGGTGCCAGTGGCCTTCTTGACCTCCTTCATAGAGGCGCCCTTCTCGAACATCTTTACAGCGTCCGAAACAGCGGTGCCCTCGACAAGGCCGTACTTGTCCTTCTTGGCAGCGGCGTACTCACGAGGGTTCTTGCCCTTCTTGCCACCACTCTTTTCGGCCTTGGCGGGCTTGGCCTTTTCCTTCTTGGACTTGGACTTGGCAGGCTTTTCATCCTCCTCATCCTCATCATCATCTTCATCATCGTCTTCATCAGCCGCCGCCTTACCCTTGGCAGCTTTGCCCTTGGCGGGCTTGGCCTCAGCCTTGGCCGGTTTGCCCTTACCCTTCTTGGCGGGCTTTACCGGCTCATCGTCCTCATCTTCATCCTCATCTTCATCCTCATCATCGGACTCGTCATCATCATCCGAGTCCTCATCATCATCCTCCTCATCGGAGTCTTCATCATCCTCATCATCATCATCTTCATCGTCATCATCCGACTCATCATCATCGTCAGAGTCGTCATCATCATCATCTTCATCGTCATCAGACTCGTCATCATCCGAGTCTTCATCATCCTCCTCATCATCATCTTCATCGTCATCTTCATCGTCATCATCGTCCTCATCCTCATCGGACTCATCGGCGTCATCATCCTCATCCTCATCATCATCATCGTCCTCATCGGACTCGAAGCCGGGGATGGTGTCCTTCTCTTTGATCGCGGAAAGGGCACTATTCACCCAATCAGCGGTCTCATCCTCAAGCTCCTCGAAGTCGTCATCGTCCAGCTTGTCAGCGGCACGCGCCAGCGAGGCAAGGTATTCCTGCTCGTCCTTGTAGGACGCCTTGGGTTTGAAACCACAAGCTTCAAAGAGTTCCGTCTCAATGTCTGAGAGGTTGTCAGTGTCGACCTTGAACTTTGCCATAATTTAACTTTCCTTTTATCCTGTAACCGGAACAGTCGGATTAGAACCGGCTACCTATCTATACGTCCGGGTTTCCAAGTCAAGCGGGAAGATTATTCTTGTTTGAGAAGTCCCTCCTCTAACTTGCTCATCAGGCATGATTTAGAATTGGCTAGGAAGCCAATAACTGCTTGATTTGCTGACGGAACGGGAAGTACTCAATACCAAGCAGCTTTGAAATGCGCTGGTCGAAATTGAGACGGGGTTCACCCCTCCGTGTGCGCTGAGGCTTGCGAAGCTCACTCAGCTTCTCATCATCGTTGATGAGGTCAAGGAACATGCGCAACTCAGGTGGGCCGTTGCGCAACAAGGCAAACACTGGTCCTTCATTCATGTCAGAACCTAAGTCACGAAAACTCTCAGGTTCCAACGGATCGAACGCTGTATTCTCATCAATGAGACCTAGCTTGCGCTCATATTCACGTGCCTTGTCAGTCAGCATGTTCCTCAAGGATGTCTTGTAGAGGGACATGAAATGTGGCGCATCAACTACACGAGGGTATGCATCGGCCACTTTCAAGAACACCAAATAGGCGTCTTGCATCAGGTCGTCGATGTCGTTGATATGTTCATAACGCCACTTATTCTTTTGAATATACTTGAAAGCCCAACCCTTTATCTCAGGTTCCCATTTAGGCTTCCACACATTGACAAGCCGCCTTGTCAGGCGGACACGTGTACGTGGCATGATTATCGCCCCTTTGTACCTACCTACCTACGGTCGTGGTACACCCGCTTTGAGACTTATGAAATTCTGTTTTGAGTCCCCGCAGGTTTTGTACCCCACAGTTGCCACTACAGCACACTTCAAATTTTGTTGCAAGAAAAAATTTAGATTATTACGAGCTGAAATACTTCCTGATGGCGTCCCTTATAAACACGCGCGCCTGTTTCTTTGTAAGAGCCCCCGGATCCTCAATGTTTTCAGGTAGAAAGCCCACTTCTACGTCTGTGTGTTGCAGCTTTTCTTTGGCTATGAATATGGCCTCAGTAGCTTCAGGGTCGTACAAAAGAACAGTCTTCTTGAACTTCTTGGCTACTTCTGCGATCATCATCGCTTGCAGGTCAGACATTGACGTGCCGAACGTACATGTTGCCTGCACGTGGATGCCATCGTCCCAAAAGTCATATCCATAGTAATCGAGCTTCAGAGCATCGAATGGTCCTTCCACGACAAAGAGCAGATCACCACCCTCGATAATGTTATCCCAATTCCACAACGTGTGGAATACGTTTACCAGACCGCCGTCTTCCTCAGACAATGCAAGGTACCTTGGCGCTTCAAAGGTTTTCCCAATGGCACGGGATGTCCACGACACCAGTTGATCATTCTGGTAAATGGGAATTATGATCCGGTCCTTCCAAGTTCCTACCATGGACGCACGTAAATTATACATCTTCACCAGCCTGCGGACATCGTTGAAATGGCGACGCTCAAGGTAGTCAAAGAAGCGCTTCGTTGTTCCTGTGCTCTTAATGCGCTTGAACTCAGGCCTAAACCTCAGTGTGTTCCTACTAAACTGTTTTTGCTTCCCGGTTGATTCCTCTTGCAGAAGCATATCAATAGCCTCATCAAGGGACTCAGGGTCAGCAGCGCTGTATTGGTCAGCGATAATGCGGGCCTGCCTAAAGGAACAACCCAGCAGTGCCTTTATCAGGTTGTGAGCTTTCTTGCCCTTGTGATTTGATCCTCGCCAGCACCCCCACGCTTCTATCTCAAGGGCTACACCCATATGGTGTGAGGGATCATCACCACAAAAGGGGCACGCGATATTCACGTTACCCCTTTTGACGTTTGGACCACGGGTTACATAGTCAATTCCGTGGTCAGTGAAGAAGGCTAACCAATCCATCAGGCACCGCCGTCCCATGGTTTAGGTTTTCTTTGCCTGAGGAAGGGACAGTAACCTTTAGCCGGGTCGTAGAGGTAGCAGTTCAGATAACATTCTACGTCAAAGCAGTCGTCATCGTAATCACTACACCTTGGTACGTTATTCCCCCCACTTTCAACATCAGACTTCTCATCGACCTTAGGCATTGCGACCTCCTATAGCAGCCAAACCCCCACAGATAGCCCTGCCGAGAACAGGACCCCGCAGACGATCATCACTATCACGATGATCAACCACTTCAGTGTTCGTAGTTCCCTTTCAGTAAACCACATTTGTCAGATCCCTAAATTACGACACTTCCATTCAGCTATTGAGCATTTTAACTCATCACCTTCTGAAAGGTGGTTAACCTTCTGCTCAGTGGTGTATGACAAGGTAGTTTTCGCTAACCAGTACTCACCCTCCCCTATCTTGAGTAGAACCGCGTCCTTGGTTTGATGGAGGAACACGGCATCAAAATCTCGGTATCGAAGTTTCATTTTAAGCCCCAAGTATTAGGTGGTCCCTTAGGACCCCCTATAAGAACATTACCCGCAATCGCTATGGCCGCAAGAAGTGCATTTGTTGCACCCTTCCTGACGTACCAGCGTTGGCGCTTCACAAGACGGGCAAATGTCGCCGATGACTTGCTCAATAGCGCTAGACGACGTAGCCGGGTCCACCACTGCTTCAGCAGTTGGGTGTTGAATGAGACCAATCTTTTCGAAGTGGCGCTCAATCACGTTGCCCAAGAAGGCGACAAAGCTCGGCAGGTATTGCCCTTTCAGGAACACACCACCCTTGGCAGAGTGCACCTGTCTAAGTTCTTCGAGTATGAAGGTAACGTCACCACCCCGCCTGAAGATGGCAGACAACATCCTTGTCATGGCAACAATGAATTCCTGATGTTGCACTGACTTGGAGTTGATGAAGATCTCGAAGGGGACGCGCTTGCCGTCGATTATGGCATCGTTCATAGTAACGTAGAACGCCTGCTCAATACCGGGGTAACGCACCTTGTAGGTTGTGCCCTCAAGCTCTTCAGGCCTGTCGGGCACGACAGGGCTAGTCACGACCGGGCGCGTCTGGTCCTGCCCATCAACGCTGAGCACCGCGCCACGCACGCCCGACGGCCGGTATGTCGTGCACCCTTTGCAGCCCCAATCATAGGCCTTAAGGTACACGTCACCAAAGTCCTCAAACGTCATGTCAACGGGACAGTTGATAGTCTTGGAAATAGACGCATCAATGAACGTTTGACACACCGCCTGCATCTTCAAGTGATCTTCGACGGGCAACTCAAGGGCCGACACCATGTAGTCAGGAAGGTCATCGCCTTCATTCCACTCGGTGACCTCCTTGAAGAGCAGGAAGCCGTAGTCATAGACATCACCGAACTCACGGTAGCTACCGTCCGCCTCACGCACCTTACGCCTGTACTTCCAAGCAAAGGTTGGTTCCAAACCTGAGGACACGTTACCGTAATACATGGACGTTGTTCCGGTAGGTGCAATTGTGAGGATCACACCATTGCGGATACCGTGTTTGGCAATGCCGTTGCGAATGCTTTGCGGCAAACGCTTAATGAACTCACCCTTGAGGTACTTGTCCTTGTCAAACGCCGGGAACGCCCCACGCTCTCTTGCAAGCTCGATTGAAGCTGTGTAAGCCGCATCACGAATGTACCGCATCAAAGCTGCGACGAAGTCCAGTGACTCCTGAGACCCGTATCTAAGCTTCAGCATTTGCAAGCAATTGCCGAGGCCGGTGATCCCAAGCCCGGTGCGACGCTTCAAGTGAGCTTCCTCTTCTTGGTTCTTTGTGGGGTAGAGGCTCACATCAAGAACGTTGTCAAGGAAACGCACACCAACCGCTACGGCTTCACCCAGTCGCTTCCAATTGAACTCAGGATGCTTGCCGAACGGATCAAGGACCAGCCGGGCAAGGTTGATGGCACCGAGGTTACAGTCACCATCAGGCGGCAGCGGTTGCTCACCACATGGATTCGTCGCGTGAATATGCTCGCAGTACCAAAGGTTATTCGTCTTGTTGACGCGGTCGATAAAGATCACACCCGGTTCCGCGTACTCGTAGGTAGACTTGAGAATCAGATCCCACAACTCACGGGCAGGCATCGTGTTATAGACGTAGTACGTCTTTTCGACCCCGTACGGGTCTTTGGCAACGAACTCACGAACGTGTTTGCCATCGGCGCGCGGTACATCAAAGTAGAATTCCCACACACCATCTTCCTTGAGGCACGTCATGAAATCGTCTGACACAAGGACGCTGACGTTGAAGTTCTCAAGCTTACCCTTCTGATGCTTGGCCGTGATGAACTTAACGACGTCGGGGTGATTGATATGCATCACGCCCATCATTGCACCGCGACGTGAGCCTGAGGACTTCACGGTAACGCACATGGCGTCCCACATATCCATGAAATACAACGGGCCGGTTGCCACTGAGTTTGTCCGCTTTACCACGGCACCTTCAGGGCGCAAGGTTGAAAAGTCCATTCCAATGCCGCCACCCATCTGCTGAGTGAGCGCACCAACCTTGAGGGCATCCATGATACCCTTAGATGTTTTAGGGGAGCCGGGTATTGTGTCCATGGAATCCTGAATGTCAGGAGACACATAGCAGTTGATCAGCGTAACGCGGTTTTCAGTGCCAGCACCCGCATGAATGCGCCCAGCGGGGCACCAGACCATGTCCATCATTAGCGCCAGCGCCTTAGGCGCTTCAGTGTCAGCCTTGGGGTCACGAGCATAGACGCCCCGGACAACGCGCTCATGGCTATCAGCAATACTGTGTTCGGTACTGCTACCATCAGGCTTTTTATGACGGTACTTCTCGTGCCACGTCCAATCACTTATGGCTTGGACCGGTATTTCCTTATTGGCAAGAAGATTGACCGCTGTTTGCCGCAAGTTGCTTTGCATTTGGTTCTCTCTCACTGTGGTTCTAGGTCTAGGTCACGTACCTTCCTACCTTACTTGAATATGAAGCCGCCACTCCGTAGCGCTTCACGAACTGCTGGCCATCTGATTTCAATGCCAGCAACGTTCGCATTTATCGTCGGTTGGCCCGTTTCGGGGTCCATTCCGACATTAATCAACAAAGAGTGATACCGGTCAATAGATGCCCTGTAACGCAACCCATCCTCCGCTGAGCCAAGAACGACTGAGGTAAGCGTGATGCCTTGCTCGGCGAATACGACACTCAACTGCATCAAAGCGTTACCGAGCCTATTCATGTACTCGGCGCGTGCCTCTTCACTCTGTAGTGAATTGTTGATCATATAAGCTTCCCTACCTTAAGTTTCCCGTCAACGACGGATCTCATCAAATCCATACCCTCATCGTTCATGCGTTTCATGTCTTCATCAACAGTACCTTCCATCAAAAGATCGATGAAGAACACTCGCTTGGTTTGACCGGGACGCCAAGCGCGACGCTCTGATTGATCACGGTCAAGTGAACTTCGGGGCTGCTCATAGTAGACAACGTAATTGGCAACCTGAAGGTTTTGGGAACTGCTGCCGGACTGAATATTGATCACCAGCACCCGACACTTTGGGTCCTTCTTAAACCTACGGATTTCCTTGATGTTGTTCTTTCCACCGCCCCAAACCCGTGCATGCGGCACTTTAAGCTTAGTGAGGTGGTTGCTTATCAACTTGTTAGAATGCCTGAAGTCATGAAAGATAATCATCTTGGAGTCATCAGGCATCGAGTCAAGGATTTCCTCAATTGCATCCAACTTGGGGTTGGTTGGGAACTCAACCTCAACCTTTGAAGAATCGTCGCCCTTCAAGGTCATGAACCCTGAGGCCAGCTGACGAAGCTTCATATACTTAGATTCTACCTCACGGTATTTGGTTTTGCCGAACGACAAATCACCAAGGGCTTCCACAATCTTGTTGTAGTAGCCGATGACTCCTTCTGGCGGCTTAACCTTCTTGACGATGAAGGTCCGCTCCGGCATGTCGTGACACTCATCAATCCGGTACCTGATGGAACGGTGCTTGATGATCTCATGCAGCGTCGGAAGCATACTCTTCTTGAACTTATATTTGACGCCGCCCCAAAAACCATCTTGCTCAGAAAAGAACACACTACGGAAAAACCCAAGCGTGGCGCTGAGGGTTTCGCCAAAGTCAATAAGATAGAATTGCGCCCAAAGGTCTTCCGGGTTGCGCCCGTGCGGTGTGCCTGTCAGCCCATATGCCCACGTCACTTGCTTTGATATCGCACGACACATGCGGTAGGTAATTGACTGCTGGTTCTTACACTTATGGATTTCATCCATAGCCAAAAAATTGAACCCAGCTTTCTTAAACAGCTTGGTAACCTTCGGCCCTTCAAGAACCCAATCGACCTTTTTGTTCTTTTTCTTTGACTCTTTACGTTCACAAAGCATTGCCACGGCGCTTTGATAGCAGATGACAAACAAGTCACCTTCTGCGTTGCAGAGATCATCGAGGTTTTGCTTTGATGAATTGATGAGGGGTACACACTTCAAGCTAGGCGCGTGCTTCTCAGTTTCTTCTATCCACGTTTCAACCGTAATGACGTAGGGAACAAAAACAATAGCCTTCGGCTTCTTGCCCGTATCCTTGAGGTACTTAATCATCATGAGCGTGAGCAAGGTCTTGCCGCCACCCATGTCAAGGAAGAGCATAAAGCGCTTCAGGTACACCATGAGAAGGAAGCATACCATTTGATGCAGGTACAGCTTCACGTGGCCGAAGTCAGGGCGTGGCCGCAAACCCTTAACGGTAAGACGCACGTCCCGCTTGGCCTCGGTCTTAAGCCAATCCCAATTGTCTCGTTTTTTCTTTAGCCAATCTTTTTGGGCTTTGGGATTGATCAGTGCCACGCCAACACACCTTACCTAGGGAGCAATTGGATGTCTATTTCCTGATTCGCCTTGCACACAACCACTCCATTGCGATCGCGCCAGACGAGATCCAGCCCCGTGTTGGCTACATCCCTGTCCTCGCCCGGTTCATGCGGCAGCACGTCAAGCTTGCAAATGTGCCAAGTCTTATCAGCAGTGCGAATTAGATACTCGATGGTATCGCCTGCCTTTTCCTGTTCATTGACCTTGGTCAAATGCTCAGCTACCATTTTAGCTTCAGCCTCAACCTTGGACCACGGTTCGTTCAAGATTACGGCCTTAACCAGCAGCAGTTCAACAATAGGCCACGGGATGACTGGCCTGTAGATTTCCCTAAAGCGCTCAGGTGTCATTCGTCATCCTCATCATAATCATCGTCGTCCCCATCACTCAGATCAAGGTCTTCATCCTCGATAAGCTTCCAGTAATCCTTGTGCATCAAAACTGAGTCGACAGCATATTGCCCCATGCCGTAGTTCTGGCTGAGCACGACTGTTAGATTGTCTGCGTCGTTACGGCCAGCCACAACACTTAGACGGGCCAAGCCTAACTGCTTCTCCATTTCAGTTTGGGAATAGGTCACTACAACGTCGGCGTCAGCTATCTTGCTGTAGGCTTCACTAACGTTGGTACGGTCAACCTTTTTGGCCTTTGAACCAGCCCGGTTGCTTTGTGTAGGGCACGCCAAGGCCAAATTGCGGGCGACGCCAACGCCGCGTAGGCGCTTATATACCTCACCCAGCGCGTGGCGCATTTGCCCATTGCTGCCCAGCTTTAAATTCATCAAGTCGGGGTAGTCAACGATGAGCAAGTCAGGAACAAATTTCTCAGTTACCTCGAGGTTGTCAAGGTAAGCCTCAAGCTCTTCAACCGTCAACCTGCCCGTTGGGAACTGCTTTATGATGATGTTGTCAAGGATACGTTTCTCCCAGCGCTTCATCTCCTTGCGAAGCTTTGCCTCAATATCAGGGTCATCCATGGCAAACTTCGGCTTTACAATTTTCTCCTCGATCTCAAAGTCATCATCATCCTTTTTGAACCGGCGCGTTGTGAACTTTTCATCACGCTTGGCCATAGCAAAGAAGGTTTGAATATATCGTTGTGCAACCTTCTCCTCGGACATCTCAAGGGTGATGTGCACCGTTTTCAGGTTATTCATGAGGACCATCTTTGCCAGATGGATCATAGCCCACGTTTTACCCGTCTTGGTATCGGCTATGTAAAGGAACATCTCCTTACGGGTTGGGCCAAAGCCGTGCCGGTCAAATTCAGGTATGCCGGTAGGGAACGCATAAACATTGTCCTGCAAGAACCGCAACGCGTGATCAATGTTTGACATCCTCAATCCGGGGTCAAACACTTTGAGCGACACCGAGTTGGCGCTGCGAATAAGCGCCTCAGCTTGTTCTAGCGACTCCTCAGTATCTTTCTGCAACGCCTTGGCAAGGTCAACCGCTACGGTACGTAGGCTCTGACGTTTCACGAAGGACTCAAGCTGAGACATCACATACTCAGCGTTGATTGATTCCTTTACGTCAAACAGAGAATCGAGAATATCTCGGTAGGTGTTGACCTCACGCTTGTTCTCAGACTCCAGCTTGTCCTCAAGCAGGTCAGCAATGTGCTCACCGGGCGGGACCTTAAATTCGTCGATGTAGTTATAGATGCGGGCAATGATTTCCTTGTAGAAGCCACCAAACAAATGAGGCTCAACCACGTTACGAATTATCTTACACCGCTCCTCGTCAAACACGAGGAGCGTGAGAAGGTTTTCTTGCAAGTACCGGCTGAATGAAGACATAAGGCTATTCCGCTACCCCGCGCTTATTTGCAGTTCTACACCACTGCTTTACTATACGCTTGCGGGTGTGATGAAACTCACTTCTTGTTTCGTAGAAGCGCGGCGGGGATGAGGTATGCAAGGCCTGACTCGAGATAACCGGGGAAAGCCCGGTCAAAGGTCTGAGGTATGCGGTGAATGTTGTTTGCAACGGAACCAACAGAAACGGGTATACCCCGGTCTTTGAATTCCCGTATCATGGTTTGGACCAGTATGCGGCAGATACCTACCCGCTGAGCTTCCGTCTTTAGGTAGCCTTTGAATGCGTCATTGACGAACTTCTGTACAACGTCAACGCCACGCTTCCATGATTTGAAGTACTTGGATTCTGAAAAGGCACGGTATGAAATGTTACTATTTATCCCCACGGACGCCAGTTCTGATTTAAGCGCCTCAAACATCGTAGCTTCAAAGCGATCATCAGGTTTTGTAGCGGCAGGTGTTCCGGTTACCTGCCCCTGCCCCAATAACATGTCCGTCAATTGGCGGACTTTAAGAAGGTCAGCGGCACTCATCGCTGGAAGTTGTGATGCAATCGAATCAATATTCGACATGAAGCTTACTCCCCAAGTTAGCTGTCAACCTAAGACTATACGGCGGTCAACTAGCTGGAATCCATAGAATTATGGGAATAGGTTCAATGTCACGCCCAATATGAAAAACGATGCAACAAGCAACGTTGCGACAGGTACGCTTGGCTTGAGCATGTCACAACCCACCCTAATCAGTGCGGCCCATGCGCGTCACGTAGCCAGCCGCCGCACTTGTCGCACACTACGGGCAGGCCTTCAGGCACTTGCCTATGCACCGGCACGTACCGCCCGCAATTGGCTGAGCACGGGGCGGCGTGAAAGTCAGGGTGATCAATGTGCCCGGTGACGGCACCTGCAACAAGGAACATAATCTTGTCAGGTCTAACGGTCATCAACTTACCTTTTCGCTCTCAGCCTTGTACGCTTACGCTTCTTGGGATCCATAGGGTTGACGGTGGCAACAATCTTTTTCCACTCATTGGGGTTCATAGAATCCCGCATGTTGGCAAGTGCTGCCTTCACCGATGTTTCAATGGTCTTGCCCTGCCCATACCCGATCTTTGTCGTGCCCTTTTTGCGAACACGGGCCGACCACTTCTTACCATCTTCAATTTGGCCTAAATCATCAAGCAGCACATCGCGCTTGTTTAGGCTTTCCAATACAGACTCAAAAGTCATAGACATGACTGTGCTCCAAGAAAATGCGACGCGAGAACCGAAGTAATCGCGTCGCTAACTGACCTGTTTCACCTTAACCGGTCCTAGCTTGGTTCTTTGGTCTCACCTTAAGCTATACGACTGAGGGTGTTTTGTGCTAATGAATGCAGCCATCAAACCCCTTTCCTTTCCTTTATCCTAACTCTCAAGCGGCGCTTCTTTTCGTCACGCTCATTTTGCCAACGTTTCAGTGCCGCCTTCCTTGCAATTGCCTGCCGTTGATCAGCAGACAACTTTTTAGCACGGGCTTTCCCGCCCGCCACTTGAGGTACCACGTTCGACGATGGTGCAATCGAACGCACTTGTACCATACCGATCAACCCGTAAAGGTCGTCGGTTTCATTGCCCCCGCCGCTTAGCAACGCCTCAATACCTTCCTTGAGACGCTCTTCCCCGATCTCATCAAATGGTTCATTGAGAACGAGTTCTAACTTCACAGCGACCGTCATATTATTTTTCCTTTCGTTGTTACCCGTATGACGGGGACGCCTGCCCGGTCAGCAATGTTGCACATGCCTTCAGTGCCGGGGCCACCGGGAAATGCTAAAACAAGGTCTGGCTTCTGCTCAACTCGCATCTTATGATTGCGAATATGTCCAGCTGCCCTACCTTGTTGCCTCCACATTTCCGAGGTGACCTCGTACTGTTTGCCCGTGCTGGGGACACCACGTTTGCGCGCCCACTCATCAGCTAACCGGTCAGCTCCTCTCGCATACCCTTGGACGATGAGTGTTATTGGCTCAAGGATGTTTATTTCGTCCAGTATGCGAAAGACAAGTAGGTGGTCGTTAAAGTTACGACCGCCACACACAAGAACTACAAATCGGTTTTCAGTCTGTCGGGACATCGGGGTTGTCAGGATCAAAGGCCATGAAATAATCATGTTCCATAGCCCAAGGGATTTCGTTGCCCTTTGCGTCCTTTCTAACCCCTGTGTCCACCTTTTGAGGCAAAGGTGAACCTTTTGGCTTATTCATCTGTTTGCGCCGGATAGTATCGGTGTTTTGCCAAGCCCGTTTTAGCTCGTCATCTGCCGCAGTATCCATATTAATCAAGTGCGCTGAGCACAAGGCGCTTAGGGTCAGCATGACGCCGCCCACCTCTTGTTTTATCTCACCCCTGTCCCTCCCATAGACATAGGTGATAAGTTCCCGGCACTCACTTTCCGTCATGCCCACAGCTTGCGCAAGCTCAATTGCTTCCTCAAAGAAGCGCCAAGAGCGCTCCCTTTTGTCAGTTGCAATCCTGAAGCCGAAGCAATGCGTCAACCAAGCACGTACACGGTCTTGGAACGTGGGCGTGTACTTTGCAGCCTGCACAATCCTCAACAAATCAAACATCGCAATCTCGCTAGATTCGATGCGGTTGAGAATCGCTTTCAACGTTTCCACATTGATTAGTGTTGTGATAGAGTTCTTGGGCACAGTCCTAACGTGCGCCCGCATATCAAGCAACGTTTGGTTGGTTGCCACGTAGTCAGTCATAATGAATCGCCTTTCAAGGTAGATTCAAACGAACCAGATGGTGAGTTATGCCGCCGCCTTATTCAGCCGGTGCCCAATACGCATGGCCACCGTTTGAAGGAAGTCCTCCTTGTTGGCAAAGCTGTCATCATCGTGCGTCAAGCTGAGCAACTCCTTCTTACGCTGCTTTTTGGTGAGCCGTGTGCCCTTTTGGAGCTTTTTCTCAGCCTTGGCGATTTTCTTTTCAAGCTCTTTCAGCGTCTCATTCGATTCGCCGTGGGCTCTTATCAGGGCACCACGGACAACGGGGTGCGTCAAAAGGCCAAGATACTTGGTTTTCATTTTCATTCCTTTGCCAAAATTGGATCGTTCATTTTCTCGTCAGGCTTGAGGTACCCGAACTGATCTGGTTTCTTTTTATTGATCTCCTTTTTCAGGTGCGTTGACAGTTTGGCGACAAACTTGTGAGCAGTGCCCTTATCAGGGGCCATGCCCACCAGTAGCGCCTCCATGGCTTTGCTGAGGCAGGCAAAGGCTAGCTCGGCCTGTACGCCTTCAAGAACCTTGACTAGGTTCTGTGTGACGATGTATTCCTCATCATTAATGTTTTGCATTTAGCTCCTTACAATCCTTGATTGCGTCCTCCGGCGTCACACCATAACCAATTTTACCGTCACCTACAGGCTGACAGATCCACCGTCCATCCCGAAATACAATGGCACGGTAACCCAACTCCTTCGTTGCTTTGGCGCTGAGTTCCATTTCCTGCTTGGTAAGATCATGGTTGGACATGTTTCACCCCTTTCACCATAGTTAGACGTCAAGCACCCGCTCAACTACACGCTTCGTCAAAACAGCCTTACTCTCCTTCTGGCAGTTAGCCGCCAAAAGAATTAGTTCCTGCTTATCAAGGCCATGCAGTTCGTGAAGCTTATCAATAAACCCTTCGATGTCGAACATCATTCTTGGGTCGTCAACCTTGACCACACAGGAAAGGGCATTTGATTCGTTGACGATGATGTTTCCACGCTTCTCACGCAATTCATCATCAGTGGGAATGTAACCGGCAGCAAGAAGGTCCCTCCAACCGGCCTCAACACGCTTCTTGGCATAAGAAAATATTTCTTGCCACACGTAGATGTTCCACAACCTTTGACCAAGGTCGTTCCCAATTTCAGGGTTACCCAAGCGCAAGGTGCTTCTTTTCAAAGCGTCCAAGATGCGTCTGTTGAACCTCATGCATTTCTCCTTCTTTTGAGACAAGAAAAGGCTTCCACACACTTCTTGAGCGGTGTACACCTGTTCTAGGTTTTTCTTGAATTTTTACGGGGAAGTCCCCGAATCGTTCTTAGTTCCCCTTAGAAGGTAGTAAGAAGTAATTTCTACATGAATCGAGGAGTCTGTATCCCATGAACCCCCCTACCCCCCTTACTAAGAAGTAAGGAAGTCAGGAAGTCCACAGGACAACTACATGAACCAGAGTTGGTCTTGTAGAGCCCATGGGAGTCCTCACGGATACTCCACCCTCATTATCGTAGTAGGGTCTAGCCTCAGTTCCTTGGTAGGGAACCTCGCCCCCTCACGCCAGTGCGAACCGGCACTGGATTATGTCCCAAACAGCTAAGCGCAAAAACGGCAAACCGGCCAATGGCGAAACGCTGTAACACAGACCATACGTTAACAGTTTGAATCGGGTCAAGTAGGGGCGTTGAGGCCTTGTGTAAGGGTGAGGGCCAGCCAAGCCGCAAACGCTTGCGTGCGGTGCCTTGTCGGCCCGCTGTAGGGGTGTTTTTTGGCTGGGGGTCAAAAGGGCTGGGTGACGCCAGTGCGGGCTTAGCGGTGCGGGGGACGCTCTGAGGCCTTACCCGCACTGGCGTCCTGTCAGCAGCACCCTCGGGGGGCGGTGAGGCAGTTGCTACTGACAAACTGTTCGGCTAAGAACAGCCCTTGGGGACAATGCTGCTTTTACACAAGCCAAAATGATTTTGCAAGTAGCGCTTTTATAACATCTGAAATATTGGTTAAAGGTATGGTTTGAATGCGTCAGGCACTCTAACGTTGCTCGGCACACCCTTGAAAAGGGGGCCAATTTGATCAGGCTTGTATCCAGCTAACCCACACCCAACGGGTGTGAGGATAAATTTCATTTCTTTGTGTGTTGCCGCAAACAGGATAAAAGTTTGAACGTACAAAGCAATGATATCTAGGGGCAAAGTTCTTAGGTACTTGTCTTTGGTGGGTATGGCGTAGCTGTTTCCTTGCAACCCTTCCCCTTTGCCGTAAATTGCCCCATGCTTCCTAACCGCGTGCAAAGCGGCACCCTTCCCGTGCCGCCCTGCGAGGTTTGAACCAAAGACAAATATTTCACGTTTGGACATCTAACACTCCTAATCCCCCTTGTGGAACTCGTTCAACACTTCCTTTGCTAGGCTGCGTGGATCGTTATGGCCAGCAACGATTTCCTCTAGGGCCTTATAGAATATCGGACCATGCCATTTCATACGTTCCCTGTTCCAACGTATGCGGTTTTCCCGGTCAGCTTTTTCTTGCCGTGCCTTAACGACTTCCGGATCATGTTGGCGGCAGTAAGCCTTACCCGGCCCGTGTCCCCGCTTCCTGGAACATTGGTGTGATGAGGGCCACCTACCCATATATGTAGTTACTTCCGTGCAACACCGGGTGAAGTCGGGTTTGTGACCACTATTACCGGCCCACGCACCGTAAATCTTCTTGTAATGGCTATTGTCCATTTAAGGCTTTCCGTCCTTGCTCGTTGATCTCAAACCACTTTGGCTCTTGATTATCAAAGATGCGATCAGTTCGCCCTAGCTTTTTCTCCTCAAGCTTTTTGGCGGCGGTACGTTCTCTCTTGCCCCAGCCGACGTGTTGGTCTATGCCTGCAAGTTCTACTGACCCACCATCATCAACCGCTTGCTTCAACACCTTAACCTCTGTTGATGTCAGCTTAGTCTGTTTCGTGAACATCCCCATCTACCCTTAACAGTTCGTCGATGTTTACCTTTTTGGTTATAAGGTTGAGGACCGACTTAGCCTGCAAATGTTTGTACTGCCTATCGTCGACGGGAAGTTTGTTCCACCTTATGTCCCTTAATTGGTTCAAGGTGTAATTACTTCCGGAAGGCGGCTCAAAATAAGGCCCCGCAATTGCTTTTGCAATCTGCAAGACCAAATCATTGATATCCATGAGAGGGGGCTTTGCGTCTTTCATTCTTAGTCCTTTGTTGCTGGTTGAACGGAATTCGTCTAGAGTGGTATTGGCTAATTAAAAGGAGATCCAAATGATCTACTTGTACACAGATGGGAGCGTGGCACGCCCCACTGAGGGCAAAAGCCCCGGTGGTTGGGCTTACACGTTTAGATATGATGGCAAGGTGTATCAAGAATCTGGTTGCTGTAACCTAGTGACAAGCAACCAAATGGAAATGATGGCAGCGATCAAAGTCATGCAGCGTCTTCTAAACATGGGTTTGGAAGGCGAGCGTATTTGCATCGTCAGCGACAGTCAGTACCTAATCAACGGTGCATCTCAGTGGTTGCTTGACTGGAAGCGCAAGGGTTGGCTCAACGGCAAAGGGCGCAAACTCAAGAACCGTGAGTTTTGGAAGCAGATCGATTACCTGTCAGCCCATTTCAAAATTCGGTTTAAATGGATACGTGGTCACAACGGTCATCCAGACAATGAAGCGGTTGACAAACTGGCGCGGGCGGCAGCTTTCAGAGCAGCCGGTTTGGAGCAGGCTCGCTACATGGCTTGAATTCGAGCCTTCCAATAAGTATTCTACCTGCCGGTAATAGGGATTGCTAAACATGGCGGACGGCAGGAAGAGACGCATACGGCTGGAAGATCAGTCGAAAAAACAATCTGTTAAGGCCCTGCACGAGGGCCGTGATAGAAGCTTTAAAGAGGCACGCAAGCTTCACGGCGGCAAAATACCTCAGGGGTACACTTATAAATCCCTGCTGGATGGCTACCGTGAGATGGGCCGTAAGCCGAAGGTCATTGACGGCAAGCAGGCCCCTACCCGTGAACCTTCTTTTGTGGTGCAACCCGGCATGGCGAGGCGCATCGTGCGCCTCATCAGAAGGGGCATGCCTTACACGGCTGTTTGCCGGTACGTGGGCATTACCCCGAAAACATTCAAGGATTGGCTTGAGAAAGGCCGCTCTGGATACTCACCTGAGTACGTCAACTTCTATCGTAAGATTTGCCGTGCCGAGGCCCGTGCTGAAATGGAAACTCTGAAATCATTGCGTCGTCATCGATCGGCTGACTGGCGTGTGTCAGCTTGGGAGCTGGAAAGACGGTGGCCTGAGAACTGGTCCAAGAAGGATCGCCTCGTGGCTGAAACCCACGTCAACGCCACAGTCAATATCGATTCCAAGAGCAACCTCAGCACAGTTGTTATCTCAGATGAGGAAGCACGGGAGCTCGCCCGCAAGATGATCGATGGTAGCGAGTTTGGCTATGCCCGCTTGCCAGCACCTACAGGTGAGGATAGATGAGTAACATAATCCTTCCTACCCGCAAACGCATAAGGCTGGATACCCCGACCCCGGTTCTGAAAAGGAACCGGGTTAGGCTTTCTAACACTCCTGAAACCCCAGCATCACAACTGGCAAACTCGTTGACGCCTGAAGCGCTGGCATATGCGCTCCCCGGTGGGTTGGCCAAGTTGGCATATCCGAAGTGGATTTACAACCCCTTCATACGTGACGTTGAGAACAGAATCTTGCGCATTGCTGAGGGCAAGGCAATCAACGTTATGTTCTCAGCCCCGCCGCGCCACGGCAAAACGACCTTTATTGACCGTGTGCTCCCAGCTTGGTACTTGGGACGATTCCCTGATAACCGCGTCTTGCTGATAACTTATCAGGACGGCTTTTCAAGAACTCAGTCACGTCATGCACGTAACATCTTCAAGCGCCTTGGGCGTGATGTTTTCGGGCTTGAGGTTGCCGACGACACACAGGCCGCTAACGCGTGGGACATCAAAGGCCACGAAGGCGGCATGGAGGCCGTTGGTGCTGGTGGTGCTATTACCGGTAAGGGCGCACACCTGCTAATTGTCGACGACCTTATCAAAGGCCGTGAGCAAGCAATCAACGAACGCATCCTTGAGGAACATTGGGAGTGGTTCCTGACTGACGTGCTTTCACGTCTTGAACCGGGTGCGTCGGTCGTCATCATCATGACGCGGTGGACTCGTTCCGACCTCATTGGTCATGTGCTTGCCAAGCAGGAAGAAGGGATCGAGAACAACGTCGGTGAAGAGATTGCGTTTGACGATTGGGAGTACTACAACTACCCGGCCATTGCTGTTGAAAAGGACGTTCTTGGCAGGTCACCGGGCCAAGCCTTGTTCCCTCAGCGTTATGATGAGAAAGCACTTCTGACAATCAAGGCACGCCAGAAGGATGAATACTGGTGGGAAGCCCTTTATCAGGGCAACCCGGTTCCCATGACTGGCGACATCATCGACGTAAGCGGCTTCAAGCGTCGCTACAAGAACGATGACCCGCCGCCCCGCGAAGCCTTTGACATGGTGATCGTGTCAACTGATACGGCTATTAAGGATACCGAACTCGCTGACTACACGGTGTTCGGTGTGTGGGGTATAAAGTCGGATGGTTATTACCTTCTCGATATCATCCGTGAAAAGATGACATACCCCCGACTGCTGGAAACGTCTAACATACTCAACCGGCTTTGGCGTCCCGAGTTTTTCCTGATTGAGGACAAAGGCTCAGGCTCATCCCTTATTCAGGACTTGCGCCAAGACGGCACCATAAACGTTTGGCCGATTGACCCCGGCAGTGAATCGAAAGTACTTCGTATGCAGGCTGAGACTCCAGTAATAAAGTCTGGTATGATTGTGCTTCCAGACGAGGCGTCATGGAAAGAGGATTTTCTGCTTGAGTGTCGGTCCTTCCCGCGTGGCAAAAAGGACCAAGTGGACATGCTCAGTCAGTTCCTTAAATTCATGCGGCAAAGCTCAACCGGCGTCCAGATGTGGTAAATGGGGACTGAAAAGGAAACTGATATGGCAAAGCGACACAGGACACGTTTAACTGAGGTCAAACAGGGTGCGGCCATAAAGGGCAACGCCAAAGGCCGCACAAAGGGCCATGCGCGGGGCTTGGGTGACGTTGTGATGACTGAGCATGGTTGGGTACCTAAGGCGGCAATTCAAACGCCACAAGGCCCCTACGCGCCCCCCACGCTGATGACGCTGAGCAACCAAAGCCTAGCACCGCGCCGGGGCACCAAGGAACTGCTGAGGCTGTACACTGAAAGCCCGTGGCTCCGTGCCATTGTCAACAAGATTGGCCGAGCCGTTGCTGAAACCGATTGGATGCTCTACGCACGCCGCAACCTGAGCGGCAAGTATATCGATCCGGGGAACATCTTCAAAGCAAACGGGATGGTTCGCGAACACGTACTAAACAAGTCTTTGTCTGAAGGCCTTGCAGACGTGATCCCTAATCACCCGCTGCTGGACATGCTGTCCCGTGGAACGGGCAACCCGCGCCTAAATGGCTTCGCAGCGTTGCAGGTGACACAGCAACACATTGATCTTACCGGCGAAGCATTCTGGCTCATTGAACCTGATGAGTTTGGCATACCTTACGCGTTCTGGCCGCTGCCCCCGTCGTGGGTTATGAACCTGCCTCAAGAAGGCACTCCCTTCTATGAGCTTACGGTGCCCGGTGGCTCGGCAGTCAAAATCCCTGTTACGATGATGATACCATTCATCGACCCGGACCCGGACAACCCTTATGGGCGTGGTACCGGCATTGCGCGTTCGTTGGACGACGAAATTCAGATTGATGAGTTTGCCGCCAAGCACGCCAAGTCGTTCTTTCTTAATCGTGCACGCCCCGACATCATCGTCAGCGGTCAGTTCATCAATCGGCAAGATGCCGAGCGCCTTGAAAAGCAGTGGATGGCAGACCACCAAGGTTTTTGGAAGTCTTTCAAGCCGCTGTTCTTCAGCCAAAAGATCGACGTGAAGGAACTTTCACAGTCGTTTGAATCTCTCCAGATGGTACAAATGCGCAAGCATGAACGCGATACGTTTGTCAGCGTGTTTGGTGCACCGCCTGAGAAGTTCGGTATCATTGGTGAGTCCAAGCGTTCAACCATCAACGCCGCCGACTACTTCTGGAACAAGGATCTGGTGCGCCCTCGTGTTGAAATGATCAGGCGCATCCTTCAGGAGGTTCTTGTACCACGCTTTGATGAACGCCTCATCCTTTATTATGACACTCCCGTCATTCAGGATGAAGAGTTCAAATTGAACATTATGAAGCAGGCCCCGTGGTCTGCCACGATCAACGAATGGCGTAAGGAGCAGGGCCGCGACAGCCTTGGTGACGCTGGCGACGTGCTGGTGGTGCCGCTCAATCATATGCTGGTGCCTATCAAAACCGGCGGTAAGCCTTTGTCGGCCCCTGAGGTAGCCGAGGAGGCGGCAAAGCTACAGGCCCAAGCCGGTGACCGTGTGAACGACCCCGCGCTGATGGCCAGAGCCATTGCTGATGAAATCGCCCGTGAAGTAATGAGCGCTGTGCAAGAAGGCGTAAGTCAATTGCGGCTAAACGGGCCGCGTGATGAGTAATTGAAAATTTCCTAAAAGGTAAGGGGCGGCTACCAAGCAGTAGCCGCCTTTTTGTTCGTCAAGATTGTATGTAGCTTTGCGCAATCTCTTGCGCAACCGAACTCGCAACATCAAACGCAATGCTCTTATCGGCCAACGCGTCAAAGGCCAAGGTATATACTTCCTCAAAGATGTCGTCAGCTGAAGGTTCCCCTCCCAACTCAGCTACCGCGTCTCCTAAATGCTGCTCAACGTTGTCGCGAGCAATTTTAATCATCTGTTCTCGAGTCATTGCTACCCCTCAGTCGCTTCTGCTTCTTTCAGCAGATGTTCATAATCTGCTTCTAACTGCTTTTGCAAGACCGCCCGTGCGATTTGCTCACCCTCATCGTTAGGAATCTGTTTACTGTGATTCCAGTACTCGATTCTGACATAGGGCTTTGTCGGCTTGATGTACCGAACCAACATTGTCCCATCCCAAAATACATAACGCTGGTCCCGATGAACAACCATCAGGAACAGGTCAGGCTTACGTGGGTCCATTGTTTGATCAATGGTAATTATCTCATCCTTTAGAGTCCCTGCATCAATCCTCTTGATGTAAGAGGGGAGCGCAAGGTACGGGCAAACCTGTAATGCGTACTGAGCGCATTCAACATGCATCGGGGGATCAATAAAAGCGCCGTGGGGGTGAAGTGCTGAAAGCGGCCCACCTATGCTGGCACGGAACCGGAAAAGCTTTCGGTTACAGATTGGGCATTTATCCTCAGCAATGCTTCGCTGACGGCGTGCCTCATCGTTGACCGTGAAATGAGCAACCCCATCCTTGGTTATAACAGTATGGGGGATTGGATAACCTCTCTTATCCTTGGGGAGGTTTTTCATAAGGGCAGGAATGGGGACCGACTGGAAGGCTTTCAATTGTGTGTCTCCTCAGTAACCAGATGGTAATGTAGGCCACGTGCAGCGGCTTCAAGTTGGAGCGCCTCATAGAGGATCTCCCTTTTATTTATATCGCCCTCAATGCGGTACACCCGCATTACAGAACGCTCGCCGTCACTCCAGATTGCAAAATCGATTTTCCAGACATGCCCCTCATGCGTGAGGGTATACTTCTTGTGGTGCTCGAGTTTCTTGAGTGTTCTTTTCTTCATGACAATTTCACTCTCCTTTTGCGTTTTGACTTGCCTGCCCCTTTAGGGGGAGGGGGAGGGGTCTTTTTCTCAGCGTGATCCCGCCTCAAGAATTCTGGCACTTCAGAATCCGTTAAGGGTGGACCCTTCAACTTGGATGAAGGCCGTTCAAGCTTCACCCCGGCCCGCTTGGCGACCTTTAGCAGTTTATCGTAGTCGTCAAGCAGATCATTCATAGTGGTGCGCTTCAGCCGCATATAAGGCAGCTCGCGCGCCAGTCGGGCATTCTCAGGCACCTTGGCGGCGTCCCTCAGCCCTACCTCAATTGCCTCCTTGGCTACTTTCAGCTTCAGTATCTTGGTCATCTACTTTCTTCACCATGAAAACGTAATAGTCATACCCCGTGGTGTGGTTCCTGCCGTTGGCAGTCGCAACCCATGTGTAAGCTCCGCCAAAGAACGATTGGACGAACTTGACGAACATCCCTTCACTCCACCGCTCAAAGATGACGTACCGCTCAGGTACGCTGTGAAGCTTCAACGCCTCATCCAGAGCGGCGTCGTACTTGGCACGGTCCCAAGAACGCATCCGATCACTGTAGTACCATTCGCAGCTATCATCGTACTTTGAGAACTCTCGTGACTTGCGAATGTAGTACGGTGTGTACGAGTAAGGGTATTCCTCAACCGTACGTATTTCACCCAAACCCTCAGACTTGACGTATTCCCGTCCACCAATGAAATTGGTGTCCTGAATAGGCTTGGTAAAGAAGTGTGGCGGTTCCCCAAACTTAAGATCACGGAATGGTGGTTTCACATTGAACCTCCTTTTGCCCACGCCCGTTGACTTGATAACTAGACTCTAAACTACATTTCGTTACGCTTGTGAAGCGCCAAATGTCCAAAGTTAGATTCGTCGTTTATATATCGAAAACCGAAAATTGAAAGGAGCCCAGCCCCGGAAAAAGGCTGAGCTCCCCTGACACATTCGGAGTAGTCTAAGCTGCTAACTCAATCCACTCGTTACATGCCGCCTCCTCACATTCCTCGCTTGAACCGTACGGACCGATTAGGTCCGTAGCTGGGTCGTCCTCGTTATTCATGATCTGGTAGTACCAACCCAGCAGTGGGTCGCCATCTACATCCCGAAGGTCTGAATTGTTATTTGCTCCGAAATGGTGGATAGCGGCGTACGGTTCTGTCATCTTTAATGCCCCCTATGTTACCCCTTACAGGTTGTGACATATGCAGTGTTCTCTCTTTCATTTACTGCATAAACGAGATAGTGCTTGTTGTTCGCTTTTGCTAATTGGTTTCCTAGTGATATTGCCTCCTCCGCTGTCGGCCTTTCGTGCCGATCATACCTACCTACACCAAGGAAAGCGACAATGGTGAAATACTTTGCTTCCTTGATAATGTGTGCGTCCCGTTCCTCAGCGGTCCGGAACTCACGCAATGTGTGGGCAACAGTTGGCATTTCATTAGAAATGTCGATCCTGCTGTCCCCCACCAAGTGGTAGGCGACAAGCGCCGCCTCACCACTATACTTACGCCAAGCCACTCTTAGGCTCAACAATTTATCGTATGCCCCCACAAGGGTACCGTCGGACCGGCGAAGCTCATATTGCTTCTTACCGGTGCGTTTGGTTGTCATCGCTTTAAAACCTTAGCCTGCTGTTCTGCGTTTGATTTCTTTCAAGAGCTCGTCTGTTGAGTAGCCATCGAGCCCCGTTTTAATCTTGTGCAAGTCCTCAATGACCATGCTGAGGACGCTTATGAGCCTTTCCTTACTTGACAATCTTGAGTTGATGAGCCGCCCTGCCTTCCCACCATTGGTGGATGTGTTGCGGACACGGACGTTGTCCATGTCAACGACTTTATACACCGTCCCTCCATCTAAACCTTTGCCGCAAATGCGGATGTTTCCATTTTGATGCAGCCGATGCACTATGCCCGACACAGCACCTTGGCTAACATGCTCGTCTTCCAACCTTTCTTGAAGTGAACGCCGGGTAAACTGGTATCCCGGTTCCTGCTTCTTCAAGTATGCAACTACTTTGCTTGTGCTAGTTTCCATCTTACCTTTCCTTTCAGGATAACAAAAGGGCCGGGGAACTTGTCCCGGCCCTTTGATTCTTGCCCGCCTTACTGGCTGGTTACTTTGCAGCAGCCGCCACCTTCTCAGGAACAATGATCCGGTAACGGGTGACCTGCTTCTTGCCAGCGCCCGCTTCCTTGCTCCGTTCGATCTTGAACTTTGCGTCCTCGAGTTCCTTGAGGAGGTTCAGCTGCGAGCTGCCAGTCTTCGCCTTCACCTCTGCGAGGGTTGCACCCTTCTTAGAAGAGTAAAGCTTTGCAGCCTCAGACTTCTTGCTGCCCTTACGGAACCCAAAGATGTCCCGCTCAACTGCCTTCTTGGGCTTGGCGTCCTTCTTAGTAGCCGCCTTCTTGGCGTCCGCCTTCTTGGGCTCTGCCTTCTTGGCAGGTGCCTTCTTTGCCTCAGCCTTGCCCTTCGCCGGAGCCTTCTTAGCGGCGTCGGCCTTGGCAGGCTTTTCAGCCTTCTTGGCAGGGGCCTTCTTGGCAGCGGTTTTGGGAGCCTTCTTGGCAGGTGCTTCTGGAGCAGCCGTCTTTTCCTCAGCCTTGACGGCGTCTTCGGTCTTCATGATTGTGTCCTCTTCCTGAATTGTTGCCTACCTTCAATCGCTCATAATGAAATGAGCTAATGAACGATTTGATCTAACATGGTGTAAAGTAATTGACAAGAGGGTATCGTTTTTGACCGATACCCATGAATTTACAAACGGATAAGGAGATAGTTTAAGATGTTATGTGGCCGGGAACTATTGCCCCCGGCCACGCCTAACCTTAGGCTAGGCCGTGATCTTCAAGTGTCCGTATCGCTGCACGCACTGCTTGAGACTTACCATCGATGACCGCAAGCTCTTGGTTGATCTGCTGAGCACGCGCCTGAATTTGTTCTGCTTGGCGCTTTAGCTCTTCAAGCTCACGGTCACGCTTGCTGCGAAGTGCCTTCAGGTTTTCTTGCAACCTTTGTAGCTCTGCCATCGTGAGATTCGAGGATTCTCTATCTACTGTCTCACGTGCATCGTACTTGGCTGGGGATTTAATGCTGCTTAGGCCCGTTGGCCTTCCCCATATGCCGACTCCGCTTCCATGTGACACACCGTTCGACTTCCCCGTATCAACATGGATGCCCTGTTGATCCGACTCATTCGAAGGTGAGTTGATATGCGACATAAGTTCTCTCCTGTTTGCTTTAATCTGAGTGACGAGGCTTCGTCACTCTTCAGTGGTGGGCTGCGTAATTCATAATCTCCTTGATCTCAAGGAACTCATTACACTGATCCCTGAGCTCTATTGAAGCAAGCGGCTTATGGGAACACACTGTGACGTGCACACCCATGCGCTGGACTGCATCTACCAAGTAGGTGAAGTCCCCGTCGCCTGAGAACAACACAACCCTATCCAACCTTGGGGCCATTTGAAGCATGTCCACGGCGATCTCGATGTCGACGTTACCTTTGATTTTCCCATCAGGGAAATGCCTCACAGGCTTCTTGACGATAACGAAACCGGACTTGGACAAGGACCCCAAGAAGTCACGTACACCCCGATGCTCATCGTCATCTGAGATGCCCGTGTAATACCGCGCTGAAACGACAAAGAACTTTTCATTCAGGCTTTCAATCAGCGATGGGTACTCCATCCTGACCTTGGCCTTTTGCAGCGCGGCGGAGTGGTTGGCACCATCAAAGAACAATGCCAATCGCAGCTTCCTTACCTTGTCCTCATTTTCCATACGTTGCCTTTCATTGTAGAAAGCTGACGCCCTCACCTTGGTTAAGGGGGAGGGTTAGTGAGGGCGTCGCCCCCATCTACCACTACCTATTCATTTGGGTTCTATACCTCCTTTCGTTGTGAAGTACACGAGTACTTCCAAAGCCCCTCCTGAAAGGAGAGGCTAAAGCTGCACTCAAGGTAGTTCCCAATCCACAACACCTGTTTCGACAAAGTTGCGAATAACCTTGGCGGCAAACTCATGGGAAATGGGTTCGGTAAATCCAAAGGGCATATGCTCAGCGAACAAAGCTCTTCTATCTGATATTTTCAGGTCAAGTATCTCAGCCGCTACTTGAGGTATCAGGAGTTGATCTTCCTTACACGCTTCAACAGATGCCCCGCCCCACAACAAGACGGTGAATCCTGCCAAGCAGGCTACGGTCCCACAAGGTTCCCTGTGCCCGTAGAATTGTGACATTTTGAATGTGATGCTTTCGTCAGTTGGGAGTTTACCCTCGTGACGTTCAAGGATGTCAGCCAATTCAAGAAGCTTTTCTTTATTCATCGTCAACCCCATGCACTTTCTTAATCGCATCAATGCCGAGTTGGAGTGCGCCACGTTGCTGTATGTAGGTAGAAATGGACATGGCTTTCTCACTGGCACTCATGGAGCGTTTGCGTTCAATCCTTCTTATAACCTCATCTCGACTATCGATTAGATTTCGAAGGTAGTTGATCGCTATTTTTGGATCCATTGTTCTGCCTCCTGTTTAAGCGAAGTACATGAGTACTTCCCACAACCCTCCCCCGTAGGGGAGAGTTGTAAGCTGCACTCAAAGACGAACGTGGACAACTTCACCAAAGGGAACGGTACCCTTACGTTCCTCGTATGTCCGAGTGTTGCCGTAGCAAAGCCAAAGCAAAGGCTTGTTCGGGTTCTCACCAAAGTCACGCGTTATAAGATCCGTGAAGAACGTTATGACTGAAGCGTCTTCACAGTTCTCGATGATGTAGTCCATGACTTTGCGGAAGTTGGTGCCACCACCGCCTGCCGGATCAAACTCAATGTCATCGCCACGCTCGAACACTTGAACGTTCCTAACGTCCACGTCTGCGTAGATAACAGTGAGCTTGTCGCAATGACCTTCATCCATAAAGGCCTTGTGCTCACTGGCGTATGCCTGAAGCAGCTTGTTATTCACTGATCCAGAAGTGTCAATCACACTGACGATGTGGTTGAGTTTATTCGGCACAAGGCTTGGAAGCACGTACCCAAGGTGTAGGAACCTTCGGTTTGGTGAGTTCCACGACTCTTCCTTTGATATTGACTCGTCAACGAACCGCCTGAAGATGCCCAGCCAGTCGACGCGCGGAGTGCCCAGCTCCTTAACAAGACGTTTAAGGTAGCCGGGAATCTGCCCAGCGTTCGCAGCCCTTGCAACTGCCACGGCTTGATGAGCAATCATTTCCCAACGTGCATCTTCAGCGGCAATTGCCGTCTGATCGTAATCAGGGGCGAACATGATGACGCCGCCCATCTTGCCGGGGTCCGGCGCGTGGGTTGGCGTGTTGCCCGACCCTTGATCATTCCCTTGGCTGTCCGCTTGGCCTTGGCCCTTTTCAGAGCGCTTGCCTTGCTGGCCTTGGTTCGGCCCTTGTCGCTGTTGGTCCCGCTGGTTCTGATTGCCATTGCCGCCGTTTGGCTGAGGTTGTCCTTTGGAGCCACCACCACCTTGCTGCTCTTTCCTGATGACTTCATAAATGTCTTCAGTCGTGAAGCTAGCAAACTTCTTGTCGTGTAGGACCCAATCTGGAAGTTTGAAACCAGCTGCCAGTAGATCATCGTTGATACGATAATCACCAGCCTTGTTCCAATCCCCAAGATCTCGGTTACCTATCCGAGTGTGGTGACGGTACACGCAATGCAACCCTTCGTGCGCCAGTTCACCAAGCAAGTGGTCTTCCCTTTGCTCAAGCACGAACTCAGGGTTGTAGAACAGATGCACTCCGTCAACGGCCATCGTTTCTATTTGGGGTGCTTCCACCAACTTCAGTTGGTACATAAGCACACCGTAGAACGGATGCTCAATGACGAGCATCGTTCTAGAATCAATTAGGCGCCTTAGCGCTTTCTTGTTCATGGTCCTTCTCCTGCTTTAAATGAAGTACAGTAGAGTACTTCTCACTACCCACCACGATCAGGGTGGGTAGGAAGCTGCACTCACTTAGCTGTGGGTATATCCGTCAGTTTCGATGGCCAGCCACATGCCGCACCATGGAACGACGATTGCGCCATCCATGCCGAATGTGGGTTGCGCCAGCCGTCGAAATTCCCGGTAGGACATGCGCAGATCTTCTTGCGCGCTATTCCCTGCGGGCTGGGGATTTACAATCCCGTTTGGCTGGTGCGTTGCAAAGATCGGCCCTCGGTCGTAGACCGCCTTTAAGGCCTTGCGTTGTGCTTTCGTGGTGCGGACCATGTTGCATCTCCTTAGGCGTGAGAAAGGAAAAGACCCCGAAGGGCCTTTAGCTATGGATGTATCCATCGGTTAGTCCCGTAGGACACCGTTGAGGGCAAGTGAGTGGAAAATGCACTCACCTAACTCTTTTGACATCGCAGCATAGTCTCCAACTTTAAACTGCTCACCATAAGTAACTTGGAACTTGTCCTTTCCAAGCTGGGTAACGCTGATCGGGAACGTGCCCATGTTGATCTCAAAGATCACTCCGTTTTTGTTCTTGGTTGAAGTTTCCCCATGGAGTGATCGAAGCTTGTCGCATATCTGCTCATGCATTGCAGCAAATTCAGAATGCTTTATGCTTTCATTCGAACCACTCAACCCGATCGTGGCATAGTGTTGACGGCCAAGGCAATGAGCAATGTATATGGTGTCGAAGTTGTCCAACGCATTTGGCATGGCCATTGGATGCTGGCTGTCACCGTAGACATTGATTGCCGAAGCAACCATGGTTCGTTCGTTCGGGGTAAGTGTGACTGTGAGGGTCGTAACAAACATTGGTCTCTCTCCTGTTAAGTGAAGTATTGAGTACTTCCATATCCCCACCATTGCTGGTGGGGATAAAGCTGCACTCATGTTTCCAACATGAACCAATCTACTTCCTCAGTCATCAACAGCTTGTGTATTACACGCGCCACGTTGATTCCCTTTATAGTCGGGCTTAAGCAACCATAGAACAGTTCGTGTGAAGTGTCTTCTGATAGCTCAAGTAGATTGGCTGCTTCAGCGTCTAGGTTCAACAAACTCCAATCGTCTGAAAACGGGGCGTCAAGCAATGCCCCGTCACCAAACAAGAGTATGGTGAAGGAAATCAGACACCCTACAGCATTGACCTCCACGCTTGGTGGCCACTCCTTGGCTAAGAAGTGATACAAGAACGATATCTGATCCCTTTCAGACCGAATGAAGTGCTCACCCATAGTTAGGCCAAGGACTAACCCGTCATCAAAGATGTGGTAATCCTTGCGAACAACCTCAGCTAGAGTTTGCAGTCGTTCAACATTCATTTGGTGGTCTCTCTCCTTACTAAGTGAAGCACCTGAGTACTTCCAAAGCCCCTCCCAAACGGGAGGGGCCAAAGCTGCACTCACAGATCAAATCTTACCAACGAACAAATGCTTGTGTCGCTGTTGGAATTCGATGTACGCCTTGGTCTTGGTCACCATCACATCATGCTTGGAAGCATCAAGTCCAATGATAACCTCGAAGTCAGGCGTCATGCGCTGTGCGTACGTCATCACTCGATCAAAGTTCTGACGCGTTGCTGCTCTTGCCAAAGCACCAGCGAGCAAGAAGCAAGCTGACGGTTCACGAGGAATGTCAACACGCTTCGGGTCACGTAAGATGTCGTCAAGATCAGGCAGGCTGCTTGCAACCCTGACAAATCCTTCGAACTCAGTCGCAACCCCAACGCCAACCAATGCACGGACGTTGATAAACCTGAGTCTCTCAGACTTATCACAGACACGGCTGATCCGCTCCCAAGCGCGGGGAGTGGGGAACCGTCGCTCATCACCGCCATTCATCTTGTGCAATAATCCCGGCTTCCACCGGATGAATGCACACACCCATGGATGACAGTTATCAAGCGCGAAGTCATCAAGCCATTGCTTGTGATCAACCCAAATGTCGAAGTGAGCAAATCGGTTGGCAAGAGCACGTGGCATAGGCTGAGCGGCGGACCTGTCTGCACGACGGTTGCCAGCAGCGATTATGCGCCACCCATCAGGAAGCTTATAATCGCCGAGTTTCCGGTCAAGTACGAGTCCAAAGCACGCGGCCTGTACCTGAGGATGAGCGGCATTCAATTCATCAAGGAACAAAATGCCCTCTTTACCGTCACGCTTCTCTTGCGGAAGCTCTGACGGCGGAAACCACTCAGTCAACCTTGTCTCGGGGTTCGGGAATGGAACACCAAGCAGGTCAACTGTGTTGCGCAACAGAGCACGGAAGTCAATCATTGACCACCCCCGTTCCTGCGCAATCTGACGCACGCCGTCCGACTTACCAACGCCGGGAGGGCCTTCCCAAAACACGGGGATGCCTTCATCCAGCAACAAGTTGGTAGCCTCTTTGGCTTGAGCAATATTGACGGCACCTTCTGGGAACTCAACTTCCCGACCGTCATCAATTTGCGTAGATACGTCGTTCATGTTCTCTCTCCTGTTTAAATGAAGTCCTCACCATGAGTACTTCCCAATACCCACCTGCCGAAACAGGTGGGTATTAAGCTGTACTCCCTTACCCGAGGAAGGCGCTGACCTTGTCGTGAATGGCCTTTGCCTTCTTGGCCGTGAGGGCGCGCGCCTTAGCGTCTGTCCTCAGGTCATCGGGTTCATAAGCACACAAATTGTCAAGAAGCTCCTTTTGAAGCTTGTCCAGAGCCGGGTCCTTGGTGATATTCAGGTAAGGAAGCGTTTCCGCCAACTTCCTGATGTTACCAACAAGGCTGTCCCTAAACAGCCCTTCTGCTGATCGCAAGCCCTCACGTGGCTTGTACGAATCAAGCTTCTCAACCATCTTGCCGGTGACCTCAGCTATGCGTTCGTAAACGTCACGCATAGCTTGTTCCAGACGCTCTTGCGTCCGGCGCTCAATGTCCTTGGCGATTGCATTCGCCTCAGCGTCACTGACCTTGGCACGGAAGTCCCTCGCTGTCGGTACGGGCATGGGTTCAACGTCGAAGGTGAACTTCGACCGCACAACGTCACGCGGCGGGTAGTCCTCAGCTTTGAAGAGCTTACCCAAACGCTTCTTTGACTGCTTGACATGCTCGTCATATTTGTCAAGGAATTCCTCAACGGCATCCTTAATCTTGCGCCGGTAGTCACGCATCACTTTCGTGTAGTGATCGTATGACTCCGTCGTGATGATACGGGAACCGTCATCGGTCCACGGCAAGGTGAGGGAGTAATGAGCGGTGCGAGCAGCGCCAGCAAGTTTCTGAATTTCATTCAAAGCTTCCTTGCCGAACAGCTGCTTTCTGAAGTAGCCAGCATCGTTGGTAGCTTCGTGATCCGCAGCTACCTTGCGTGACACTTCCTTATCGGTAACTCGACCGGACCATGCGCCGATCGAAAGCTTCACCAGAAGCGCACGCTCATCAAGACCCATCACATTTGCGTTCTTGGCCTTAGCCATAGTTCTCTCTCCTGTCATTTAAAAGGAACATTCACCATGAATGCTCCAATACCCACACCACTAAGGATGTGGGTAGAGCAACATTCACATTTCTGTGAGGCAGTTATCACACCGGACCGGATTTCAGATCGTTGATGATGTCTTCCAACCTTGTGTTGGTATACTGCATCAGGTATTTCAAGGACGTGATGCTCGCCCTATATGCTTCATTGACGTCCAGATACAGTGTGTGTGTTTTCTCATCAATGTTGTTCCACGGCACCGTACGCATGTGTATGTGTTTGCCAACAATTCCGGGAACTTCAAAGGTGCCGTACCCGACCGTTGAGACTCCACTGACGACGGGCTTGCGTCCGCCGACCTTCAACATCACTGCCATAGTTCTCTCTCCTGCTAAATGATGCACACTTGAGTACATCAATGTATAGTCGGCGAGTTAGATTCGTCGACTATACAGAGCTGCACTCAGCTAAACCTCAACGACCGGCACGAAATTGCCCCAGCCGTCCTTCCTAACCTTGCCTTCGCGTTCCATGCGTTCCACAAACCCCACCGCACGAAGATACCCAATGCCTAGCTTTCGCTGGATATAAGCCGGTGAGGCCAATCCATCGATCAAGGCAATAAGGCATGCCTGTTCGTACAGGTCCGGTTGTGGTTGCGCATTTGTCGCGCCCTCATCTGCGTCCCAACCAAGGTTCACATATTTAGGCTTTCCAAGTTTCTTGATGTCGCTAACAATCTTGGCAACACCATCATCAGAAACAAATGCACCATGCACACGTCGCATTTGTCCGCCACCATTCATGTAGAGCATATCGCCCATACCAAGAAGCTTTTCAGCACCTTGTTCGCCCAAGATGGTGCGGCTATCAACTTTTGACGTGACTTGGAACGCAATGCGTGTAGGGAAGTTGGCTTTGACCGTACCGGTGATGACGTCAACCGATGGTCGCTGAGTCGCCATGATAAGATGAAGCCCAGCGGCACGAGCCATCTGAGCCAACCTTTGCACGGCTGCTTCCACTTCCTTCCCGGCCACAAGCATCAGGTCCGCAACCTCATCAATGATTATGACGATGTACGGGAGCTTATCTTTACCAAGCTCATTAAACCCTGCAATGTTGCGAACACCTACCGCTGCCATCTTGGCATAACGGTCTTCCATCTCCCTTACTGACCACTCCAACGCTGAGAGTGCCTTTGACATGTCGGTAATAACTGGCGTCAATAGATGTGGGATGTCGGCGTACACTGACATTTCCAACATCTTTGGGTCAATCATTACGAACTTGACATCCTCAGGTGGTTGGCTGAGCAGCAAGGAAATGATGAAAGTGTTGATCGCAACGGACTTACCGGAACCAGTTGTACCAGCTACCAGCGCGTGCGGCCACCTCGTTATGTCTACCACAACGTCTTCGCCGCCTATGTCCTTACCAAGTGCAACGGGCAGCTTCCATTTACCTTCCTTGAAGTTCGTACCCGTGATGATATTCATCAGGGGAACTACCTCACGTTTGGCATTTGGAAGCTCAATACCAATGACACTCCGACCGGGAACGATTGCAACGCGGCAAGAAACGGCACTCATGGAACGGGCAATGTCATCTGCTAGGTTGACAACCTTGCTTGACCTTGTTCCCGGTGCTGGCTCCAACTCGTAGAGCGTCACAACCGGGCCTTTGTTGACGGACGTTATTTTTCCATCAACCCCATACTCCCTGAGAACCTTTTCAAGCTTGCGCTTTTCGTTCTCTGCTTTCATTTAGTTCTGCCTCCTGTAAGTGATGCACTGGAAGTACATCAATATCCTCACCACATAAACGGTGAGGATAAAACTGCACTTCTATTTTTGTTCTAGCTCTTGCCCAAAAGTTTCTCTGTAGCTGTCGAAGTAGTGCAACTTGATGTCATCTGATAAATCTTTCAGAACACGTGCTGCACTCATGAATGCGCCATCTTCAGCGTAAGTCTGAGCAAGCGCGAACCGTTGCGCCATCCACTCGTGAATGCTAACGTCCTTTGGCTTTGCCATTTCCATCTCCATAAAAGAATGGGGTCCACACCGAAAGGCATGGACCCCTAAACCGCTGCGATCATCTTATTCTTATGTGCGCAGCGTCCCCTAAGGGTTTAAGCTACCTCGATCGTCACCTTCAGAGCTTCAGGAGCCTTCTCACCAAACCTTTCCTTGCGAACATACAAGGTGCCGATGACAGCGCCGTTGTTCGTAGTGACAAAGTTCCCAGCCTTATCCGTTTCTTGGAACCGGTGGGCACCCTTGGTGCTCCGCTCATGCTTGAAATCGAGTGTGAGCTTTGTAGCCATAGTTCTACCTCCTGCAAAAAGAGACCTACCATCTTCAGGCCGTGGCCGGTCAACGCCACGACGACCACATAGACAAAGAGCCTATGTGGTTTCGGCTATCACTCTGTGTTGTCTTCAATCACCCGCTTCAGGTCGTCAACTGTCTTGGCATTGATCCAAGTCACGTAACCATCCGCGTGACCACCAGTTCGTATATTGGTGATCTCAATCAAATGGTACGACTCAAGTGGGTTTACCATTGTTGCGATGACGGAAAGGGTAGTTGCCGAGTGGCTTTTCTTCAACCGCATCATGTTGGTTCCTGACTCGCGGAAACCCCATAGGAACTTATCGCCGACCTCTGAGTCCCCAAGAGTCAAGGCATCATGAATGAGATCAGTTTGGAAGTATTTAATGTGAGGTTTGGATATCTCCCAAAGGCGGCTGAAGATCGGTTCGTAAACCGTCCTTATCTTGACACGCGTATGGTCTTCCGATTCACTCACTGTTTGGACTACACGTTTTACCATAGTTCTGCCTCCTGTGCGTTTCAATTGAAGCAAGTGCTTCCAAGGCCCCTTCACTCGGAAGGGGCCAAAGCAACACTTATTTCGCCATCATTGATGCATTGAGATCTCGATACACTTGGCCGAGCATGCTGAGGAACACTCGGTACGGTGGAACGGTGCCGCGCTCAGCTACCCAATAATTTCCAAACATGTGCTGGACTTCATTTTGTCTTAAGCCCGCAAGCCAACAGTCCCGAACGAACTGTCTCATTTTATCAAGGTCCAAAGTTCTGCCTCCTGTTTAAATTTAAACACCCTTAGTGCTTCTCACTACCCACCTGTGTAGGTGGGTAGGAAGCTGCACTATGCTTTACTCCGGCTCAATGTCCTCATCCGCTTCATAGTTTGAAGCGTTGAGAACTTCAGGCCGGTAACGTGCCATCTTTTCGTCATGGCAATCTTCACACGTGCGGCATAGTTCTATGCCACGCGCATCGTACTGCCAATAACTATCCTTTCCAGAACCACAAGGGCAAGGTCTTGCACCCATGTCAGCACTCCACTTCGCCTATGTGCTCTTTAAGAATGTCACCATCCTTATAGAGCGTTACGCCCTCACCAGCAGCACGACCTTCGCCACGTTTGGATTTTCCAACGTAGCGTTGGTACTCGGTATTAGCCTCGAAGCCATTAGAGCCTTCGTAGACCTTACCAATGTTCTGCACAATGACTTCGTAGAAAGGCTTACTCATGTCAGTTCCTTTCGACAGTCCTGAAGCTTTCATTTTGCTCCGCAAGCTCAGCGTGGCTCGCCCACAACATGCAGGCGAGCCCCAACCCAGCTATGAGAGCCATGAGCGAATAAAAAGCTTTGTCCGTCAATCGCCCATCGCGTCAAGGTACGCGCCCTCTGCTGTGGGGAACGGCCCTGTAGCGTCACCGTCGGGGAGGCAACCGGGTTGTTCTGCAACCCAATACCATCCCACATCGTACGGCTCATCTGCCGTCGCGACTGGCTCATCAAGATGATACACCTTGAATGAGCCATATTCCTCACCCGTTTCAGGGTTACGGAATCTATGGTACCCGGCGAACCCGGCGTCCGTGCGCTCACCAGTTTTGGCATTCACACGTTCACCAGTCTTATCATCAATCCAGAAGTTATCTGGATCACGGGGGTCAGGGTGACCTGTCCACTCCAACTCAGGCATTTCATCCTGTCCGGCATCCTTGATGGCTTGCGCCGTCACTTCATCTGACTTCTTATTCAGGTATTGCTCCTGAATAATAGCAGCCCGATTCAAGTTCTCAGGATGTGTACCGCTTGTACCCATGATGAGAACCGGCCCCTGCTCACCAATACTCTTGATGACGGGGTCGTCCCATTCATAGATATACACGTCGGCAAGGCTGGATTCAATTTCCTTGAGTCCTTCCTTGGCAACGTTGATCGCGGCTTCTTCACTGTCAGCTATGACAGCAAACCGGACAACTGCTTCCAGTACGTACTCAGTCACGTTCT
>Ga0180217_1000243_pt1 | contig 102571 bp, 104 predicted proteins | sample eDN3rd37CBELigOP_FD_128521 | JGI IMG/M metagenome (GOLD analysis project Ga0180217, IMG submission 128521) | Enriched Organic Plus compost microbial communities from Emeryville, California, USA - eDNA 3rd pass 37_C BE-Lig OP (version 2) (version 2) ... | reverse complement strand
GTGTGCTCAGCGACCAACCTACCTGACGCCTCCCAGCGGCGCAGGGTTGTGATCGACACGCCCAGCGCTGACGCCGCGACCCCGATGCTAACCAATCTCTCCATAATGGATAATTTAGCATAGTTTTGCGCAGATACTGTTCAAGCTATTAAAGCCCTTTCTGCATTGCGTATCACCCAGACGAAATAGTCCATCGGCATGTCACCATCATGGGGATCACGCACAATGAAGTTCTCACTGCGCCGGCGATTGCTGAGTTGCGCGTACTTGATCGCAAATACTTCATATTCGGGCAGGCCCTGATGCTTCGCGTCGCTCACTTTTTGTCTCCTCCTGTAGTTTCTCGCTATCTTGCTCGATGTCCAGTACTTCAAATGCAGCCTTCTGAGCCCTGCGAATGTGTCTCTGTGCGGCAGCCTGTGCCCCAGCAGGGTCTCTATTTTCTATGCAGCTTAGTAATTGCTTGATTTCCCTGATACTTTCAGGTGTCCTGCGTGGCCGTGAAAATGATGTGGCACGCAACAAATTGATCCTGGAAAGCAGCCCCGGAAGTATCTCGGCCACCAAGTCGTTATTGCATCCTTTGAGCAAAACATCGTAAAAGTCCTGCTTGGCCCGAAGCAACCCATTGCGGTCCTGCCTGTCTGCCTCAAGCTCAAGTCTTTGGACTTGCAGACGAAGTTTTTCTATCAGCGCATCATCGGCATGACTGGCAAACTCCCTGGCAGCATAACCTTCCAGCAATGCCCTCAAGGCATACAGATCCTGCGCCGCCTTCTTACTTATTCTTGCAACGCTTGGGCCGCGGTGCGGCTCAATTTCAATTAGTTTTTCTGCCTCAAGAGTCCTCAATGCCTCCCTCAAAGTAGATCGGCTGACCTTGAGCTGTTCACACCAGTCCTGTTCCCGTAGCCGTTCACCCGGCTTGAGCCTGCCATGCATGATTGCCTCACGCAGGTATTCGGCAACCCTTTCCCTCAGCGTTGCTGGCTTTTCAAAGGCAATAACCTCGGTCTCTCTCATAGTGGGATGCACACAAAAAGTGTCCTGACTGGCATTTATTTGTAGCCACAGTAGCATTATGTATTATGGTCGGATTGTCTGACAATTTTCTTGACAAATGATCTTCGCCCTCAGCACAATCTGTCTGAAATAAACGCCATTTTGCAAGCGCTTGAGCAATTCAAGGGAAAGAAACACGACAGCCTTGCTCAGTGCCCTCTGCTCAAGAAATACAGATCCGATGGAAGCGGCACTTCAGACCGATTCCTGTCCATACCAAAACTACATATCACTGGAGAAAGACATGACCACATCAAAGGAAGAAACCCAAAAGCTCTTTGAAGAAGGCCTCAAGGTTCGTCGTGAAGTACTGGGTGCAGAATATGTCGACGGAGGTCTCGCCAAGGCCAACGACTTCATGATGGCATTCCAGCGCATCACAACTGAGTGGTGCTGGGGATATGCATGGACCCGACCTGGCCTGGACAGGAAAACCAGAAGCCTGCTCAACTTGGCGATGTTGACTGCACTGAACCGCCCTAACGAAATCAAGCTTCACACCAAAGGCGCCCTGGCTAACGGCGTTACACCCGAAGAAATCAAGGAAGTGTTGCTTCACGCAACCGTCTATTGCGGTATCCCGGCAGGCCTGGATGCCTTCAAGGTGGCCAATGCCGTTTTGGAAGAAGAAGGCGCTTTTAAGGATGAGAAAAAATGAGTGCTTTGCCTGCAATTGGTTTTGTGGGCATCGGCAGTATGGGCTGGCCCATGGCCAGCAACCTGGTCAAGGCCGGTTACCCACTGTATGTCAATGATGCTGACTCGGCACGTGCCAATCAGTTTTCCAAGGAAGTAGGAGCAACCACCTGCGCAACGTCAAAGGAGTTGGCTGAAAAGTCTGAGATCATCATCACGATATTGCCCACCAGCGCCATCGTCGAGAAGGTTCTGACTGGTGAAAACGGCTTGCTCGCAGGTTTGCGCAAGAACGCAATCATCGTAGAAATGAGTTCTGGCGTACCCGCCATGACCCAACAGTTCGCCAAACTGGTCCAAGCATCCGGAGGCCATCTTGTTGATGCGCCGGTATCAGGTGGCGTACCCCGGGCCAAGACTGGTGAGCTTTCCATCATGTTTGGCGGCAGTGATGAGCTGCTTGAGCGCGTCAAACCTGTGCTGGAAAAAATGGGCAATGCCATCCAGAGGACAGGGGATGTCGGCACGGCCCACGCCATGAAGGCTCTGAACAACCTGGTTTCCGCAGGTGGTTTCCTGATTGCCGCTGAGGCACTCATGATTGGCAAAAGGTTTGGGCTCAAGCCCGACACCATGATTGACATCCTGAACGCATCCACCGGGATGAACAATTCAACCCAGAAGAAGTTCAAGCAATTTGTGCTCAACGGCCAGTACAACGCAGGATTTGGCCTTGACTTGATGGTCAAGGACCTGAGTATTGCCCTTGGCATTGCCAAGGACACCAATACCACATCACCGTTTTCCGCACTTTGCCGTGAACTTTGGGCCAGCACGGCTGCTTTGCTTGGGCCAGGGCAAGATCACACTGCCATTGCAAAACTGGTCGAGCAGATGAATGCCGACAAGTTAGTCGATTGAAATCTCCTAGACCTAAGGGACAGGGACACCTACGGCGCTCATTGCAGCATCAAGCCGCAATGAGTCGCTTCGGTGGGTTGCTACGGCTGGCAACGAGCCATTAACGGGCTTTTCTCTCAGGAGGACGAGGGTATCCTTCGGCAAGAATCCGATCCCAAACAGCCCGTTTTTCTTCTTGGGTCATGAATACCCAGTTGGCCACTTCCATGGCCGTTCTTCCACAACCGCGGCAAACGTCATCAAACAGCGTGGAACAAACGGCTACACAAGGTGAATCCGCTGTCGCAGGATCAGGAATGATCCCGCCCTGACCCGCGTTTTTTCTGGCTTCCATTGGCGATAAGGCGTTCTTGTCCATAAGTCCCGATGATAGGCTGGATACAGGCACACCAGCCTCTAAACCAACCTGTCACCAAGGTTTATGTCTATAGATGCAAGATACGCCTCAGATTGCAGCGGCTTTTTTCAATGCCTCGGCCCTGTCAGTCGCTTCCCAGCTGAACTCAGGTTCATTACGACCAAAATGACCATATGCTGCCGACTTCCTGTAGATTGGACGCAGAAGGTCAAGCATGTTCACGATGCCACGCGGACGCAAGTCGAAATGCTCGCGAACCAGTTCGGCCAGACGTTCATCTGGCACTACGCCCGTGCCTTCAGTATAGACAGTAATATTGATCGGTTCAGCCACACCGATGGCATAGCTGACCTGCACTTGGCATTGCTTGGCAAGTCCTGCCGCAACAATATTCTTGGCCACATAGCGGGCTGCATAGGCGGCCGACCGATCCACCTTCGAGGGATCCTTGCCTGAGAAAGCGCCGCCACCATGAGGGCATGCTCCACCATATGTATCGACAATGATTTTCCGGCCGGTCAAGCCGCAGTCACCCTGTGGTCCGCCGATCACAAAGCGCCCTGTCGGATTGATGAGAAACTTGGTTTTGGATGTCAGCAGACCATCTGGAAAGCATGGCCTGATGATGTCCTCAATAACAGCCTCACGGATGGTCGACAGGGACACTTCAGGAGCGTGCTGTGTTGAGAGGACGACCGTATCAACCTCAACAGGACGCCCATCGACATATCGGAAAGTCACCTGAGATTTTGCATCGGGACGTAACCATGGCAAGCGGCCATCTTTGCGCAATTCGCTCTGACGCTGCACAAGACGGTGCGCATACCAGATCGGCGCAGGCATCAAGTCTGGTGTTTCATCGCAAGCATAGCCAAACATCAAGCCCTGATCCCCTGCCCCCTGACTCAGATACTCTTCTGAGCTACGGTCGACACCTTGCGCGATATCTGGTGACTGTTTGTCATATGCGACAAGAACGGCACAACCTTTGTAGTCGATACCGTACTCAGTGTTGTCGTACCCAATCTGCTTGATCGTTTCACGAGCAACCTGAATGTAATCGACAACCGCTGATGTTGTAATCTCACCTGCCAGAACGACCAGACCCGTGTTGCACAATGTTTCTGCCGCGACGCGAGCGTTAGGATCTTGCGTCAGAATGGCATCAAGAATGGCGTCGGAAATCTGGTCAGCAACCTTGTCTGGATGTCCTTCGGAAACAGATTCTGAGGTAAACAGAAAATCGTTCGATTTTATTGACATAGTGTGTCCTTCATCAGTCGCCTGTAGGCGTTGAACCTGGATGCGCTGCACCCACCTGATAAAGAACACCGGAATTGGGCGCGACGCTTTAGCGGATATAAAACAACACGATCTGCCCTGAAGCATGATTGTGTAGCAAGCCGTCCCGCAAGTTGTCGGTTAACTCAACGGCTTGCGTTAATTTTAAGCGAAAATACAGCCATGATTCTTTTCGTCTTTCAAGTGTTATCCCTATTTCCGCTACGGCTGCTGCAATTCATCGGCAGAATCGGTGGCATGTTGATCTATGCTTTGCCTGGGCGGTACCACGACCGCCTGAAGGCAAACGCACGTCAGGCAGGATATGCGGATTCATCTTTTGCCTGGAAGGCTGCAGCGCAAACGGGTGCCATGATCATGGAACTACCCAAGATCTGGTTTCAACCTGAAAAATGTCTGAGGCTCATCCAGGACGAGCATCAGGAAATCCTTATAACGGCAAAACAGCACAAACAACCCATCCTGTTCTTAACCCCTCATCTGGGCAGTTTTGAGATCACTGCACGGTATGGAGCGACTTTCCAACCCCTGACCGTGATGTTCCGTCCGCCCCGCCAGGCATTCCTGGTGCCAGTCATCGAAGCCACCCGAGCAAGATCCGGCATCAATGCCGTTCCTGCCAACATGAGTGGCGTCAGGGCCTTCCTGAAAGCATTGCGCAATGGAGAATCCGTCGGGATGCTGCCAGACCAGGTGCCTCGCGAAGGAGATGGCGTGTGGGCGCCATTTTTTGGCAAACCCGCCTGGTCCGTCACACTTCCCGGCAAGCTCGCCAGTCTGACCAATCCACTCATCATCATTGCTGCATGCGAGCGTTTGCCCAAAGGCAAAGGCTGGAAAATGCACTACATACAAGTCCAGGACCCCTTGCCTGAAGATCCGGCTGCCCAAGCCGCGCTGTTTAATCGTTTAATGGAAGAAATGATTCGAAAGTTTCCACAACAGTATCTTTGGGGCTACCACCGCTATAAACGCCCTTCTACAGCGCCGGAACCTCCGGCACAGACACCTGTCAATTCGGCCCAGAAAGACAGGGGGTGTTCCAACCATGACTGAGCCTTCGCAACAGGACTGGCAAAGCAATCTCCGGCAATGGAAGGCTGAGCTCAAGAAACTGAAGTCTCGCTCACTCAAGATATGGGTGCTCATCAGCTTTTTCCAGGTTCTGGCCCACATAGGTCACCAACCGCGGCAACTGCTTGGAGCGCTGCTGGGTGCACTGACACCGGTTCTTGTTCGTCGCCGCAAAAAGATTGTCGTGCGCAATCTTGAACTTTGCTTTCCGAATCTGAACCCGGAGCAGCGGCATCGGATGATGAAGCAGCATTTCCGCTCCCTTGCACAGACTGTCGTAGACCGCTCGGTGCTGTGGTTCGGCACACCAGAACAAATCCGCAAGCTGGTCAAGCTCGAAGGACTTCAATACATACGACAGGCTCAGCAAGAAAAGCGTAACATCATGATGCTGGCACCCCATTTTGTTGGCCTTGATGCGTCTGCTACACGGCTGACTCTTGAGGGACCGGAGGGTGCAACAATCTACGCACCTCAATCAGACCCTGATATCGATGCACTGGTCAGGTTGGGACGCGCCAGATTCCACACGGTCCACCTTATCAACCGCCGCGATGGTGTTCGCGGCCTGATCCGAAAAATCAAGGAAGGAATCCCTATCTACTACCTGCCAGACATGGATCTTGGCCGGCGTGGCGCCATCTTCTCCCCTTTTTTTGGCGTTGATGCGGCAACCCAGCTTGCCACTGCCCAGCTGGCACGCCAGTTCTCCATGAGTGTGTTTCCCGTGCTGTCTTACTGGGATCCAGCCACTGGCACTTATCTGACTCAGGTCCTGCCAGCTCTCAGTGACTTCCCGTCCGAAAACGGCGACATTGAACAAGACACCCATCGTCTGAACGCACACATCCAGCACTGGATTGAAAAGGCACCTGAACAGTACTATTGGGTACATCGGCGTTTCAAGTCACGCCCGGAAGGCGAACCTTCCCTTTATTGACTATCGACAGCCAGCTGAATGACGGAATGAACATATGACCTGGAGATTTACCAAAATGCACGGGGCGGGCAACGACTTTGTCGTGCTTGACGGTGTTACCCAGAGAATCGAACTGACGCCAGAGCGTGTTCGTGCCATTGCGCACCGGCAATTCGGTATCGGCTGCGACCAGATCCTTCTCGTGGACACACCTTCGCATCCTGATGCGGATTTCCGCTACCGGATCTTTAATGCCGATGGCAGCGAGGTTGAGCATTGTGGCAACGGAGCACGCTGCTTTGTCCGGTTCGTCCATGACAAAGGGCTCAGCAGGCGCAATCCGCTATGCGCAGAAATCGCCACAGGACTGATAAGCCTTTACGCCCAGGATGACGGGCAGGTCAGGGTACAAATGGGAATAACCAGGTTTGACCCGCAAAGCCTGCCCTTTGATACAGACGGACTACCAACCAGACCGAGTGGTCAGGACACACTGTACGGACTGGAACTGACTCCACAAAATGCCCATCCCAGCACAGTATGGCTGTCCGTTCTGTCAATATCGAACCCCCACGCTGTTCAGGTCGTCGATGACATTGCAACCGCACCGGTTGGTAGCTTGGGACCACTGATCGAATCCCACCCCCGCTTCGCCAAGCGCGTCAATGCCGGATTCATGCAGATTGTCAACCGCAACCATATTCGACTGCGTGTGTATGAGCGTGGCGCAGGAGAGACCCTTGCGTGCGGCACAGGTGCTTGCGCCGCTGTTGCCAGCGGTATTCGCCAAGGCCTTCTCGACTCCCCCGTCCAGGTTGACACCCGTGGCGGTCGGCTGACAATTGAGTGGGATGGCGAACAATTGCACATGACCGGCCCGGCCACTCACGTTTTCGACGCAACCCTGGATATTGAGCACCTCGTATCATCCCAACCCAGATCTTTTAGTGACAGCCATGAATGAACAGCCAAGCGCATCAAGCATTGCCCGGTTTCTGAAAGACAACCCCGATTTCTTCGTGAGGCATGCCGAACTGTTTTCAGAACTGACCGTTCCTCATCCTAGCCAGCCCAGGGCAATTTCCCTCGGCGAGAGGCAAATCATGGTGTTGCGCGATCGCATCAAGGGGTTTGAACTCCGTCTGGCGGCATTGACCCACCAGGCCAATGTCAATGAATCCCTGTCACACAAGTTCACGCTCTGGTGTGCGCGTATGTTGGCCGAAGATGATCCTCAAAAGCTGCCAGAGGTCATTGTCTCCGAACTGCATAAACAATTTGATCTCAGCGACATTGCCCTGCGTTTCTGGGACCTTGACCATCCTGATGCTTTGGATGTGGATGAAACAATCCGAGATTTCGCGCAATCTCTGGAAACTCCTTACTGCGGACCTGACAAATCCTTCCCTGTCACGGACTGGCTCAAGCAAAAGCCAGCCTCCATGGCCATCGTGGCGTTGAAAAAAGATCCAGACTCACAAGCATTGGGGCTGCTGGTGATTGGTTCAGACAACAAGGACCGCTTCACCGAAGACATGGCCACCGACTTTCTGCAGACGCTCAGTCTACTGGCTGCCAGTGCATTGAGCCGCCTGTCACCCAAAACTGATCGTCATGAGCCATCGACTGCATGAGCCGATGATGCAATGGCTGGACCATCTGGCCAAGCATCGTCGCTACTCAGACCACACTCTGCAAGCGTATCGCCGCGATTTGCTCAAGCTGGTAGAGCTTGCTGATGGCCTCGCCATTGAAAACATCAGCACCCAAAATGTACGGACCTGGATAGGCAAGCTTCATGCACAAGGTTATGAACCCCGCAGCCTTGCCCGTATCCTTTCTGTATGGCGAGGTTTCTTCAAGTGGTGGGCACCCAAAACCGCGATGGCAGCCAACCCCGCAAAAGACGTACGCCCTCCCAAAGCGACGCGGCCTTTGCCCAAGGCACTGTCAGTCGACCAGACCTTTGCACTGCTCGACTCCCCAGCCATCCACACTGAGGATGATGCACTGTCCAGACGTGACAAAGCTATGCTGGAGCTGTTCTATTCCAGCGGACTGAGACTGTCTGAACTTGTGCAGTTGGACATTCATTTTGCCCAACATGATGCTTACAGGTCGCAGGGGTGGATTGATCTTCACGCCAAAGAGGCCCATGTTACCGGCAAAGGGCAGAAAGTCCGGACTGTACCCATCGGACAGCACGCTATCCTGGCATTGGAGCGTTGGTTGGAAACCCGGCCAAGATTTTTGCCCAGCAATGCACCGGAGCATGATAAATATGCTCTGTTCCTTGGCAAACAGGGTAGACGCATTCATCCTCGCGTTGTTCAACAACGCCTTTGCGAACTTGCCATAAAGGCAGGACTACCTACCCGGCTTCATCCACACATGCTCAGGCACAGTTTTGCCAGTCACATGCTGCAATCCGCACAGGACTTGCGTGCTATTCAGGAAATGCTTGGACATGCAAGCATCTCGACCACCCAGATCTACACCAGGCTGGATTTTCAACACTTGGCCAAAGCATACGATGCCTCGCATCCACGCGCACAGCGCAAGCCAAGTTAAGACTTACTTGTTGAGAGCGTCAAGGATGCGCCTGGCATTGACCTCATACATTTTCAGGTAGGTGTCGGCTTCTGTTCCAGGGGCTGACAATGCGTCAGAATACAGTTTGCCCCCTGGCAATGCACCTGACTCCGATGCAATTCGCTGTAACACCCTGGGATCAGACATGTTTTCCACGAAATATGCGTGTACCTTCCCGTCACGAATCAGCCTGATCAGCTTGGCGATATCGGCGGCCGATGCCTCCCTGCCCGTGGTCCAGCCCTGAACCGGGATCAGATCAATATCGTAGGCGTGCGCGAGATATCCGAAGGCATCGTGTGAAACAATGGCTTTTCGGCGTTCAGCGGGAATACTTGAAAACTCACTACGCAACTTTGCATCCAGCATTTCCATCTCCTGGATGTAGGACTGTGCCCTTTGCTCTATCATGTCCCGGTTTTCTGGGCGTAACTTGACCAACGCATCACGGATATTTGCAACATAAATCCTGGCATTGCGCAGATCCTGCCAAGCATGTGGATCAACTTTCCCTTCATGTCCATCATCATGATCATGCTTGTCGTGATCCTTACCATGGTCGTGACCATGGTGATCCTCCTCTTGCTCAAGTGTTTCAACACCTGCTGAAGCCACAACCACTGGCCCCTTGAAACCTGAAGCCTGAACCAACCGTTTCATCCAGCCCTCAAAACCCAAGCCATTGATGACAACCAGGTCAGCCTTGGCCAGTGCCTTGGCATCATTCGGTGTCGGGTTGAACACATGACTGTCGGAATCAGGGCCAACCAGCGAATACACCCGTACGTCTGATCCTCCCACTTGCTTGACCATATCCGCCAGTATCGAAAAGCTCGCAACCACATCAATCGGCTGGTCATCTTGGGCAGCAAACGCCGCACCAGTCAACACTGACAGCAACAGTGCACAGAATTGCTTGGCCAAACACTGAAACACAAATCACCCCTTGCCAGAAAATATCAACAACTCTTACGAGGACTTATGACGCCTCACCCTCAATTTCTGGGCCAGCAAACTGTCCCGTTTACCAGCAAGCAAAGACAACAGGTAAATGACGCCGGCTGTCAACACGATTGCAGGACCGGACGGCAGCCCAACATGATAAGAAACCAAGAGTCCCATGTAACCACTGAGCATGGCCATCACACTTGCCAAGATACAAGTCCGGGTAATGTCCCTGACCCAGAATCGCGCCGCTGTTGCTGGCAACATGAACAGACCAACAGCCATCAGCGTGCCCAATGTCTGAAAGCACGCAACAAATGTCAGGACCACTGTCACCATGAACAACTGGTTTGCCCATTTCCCTGAGCGGCCATGTAACGCAACAAACAAAGGGTCAAAGCTACCTGCAAGCAAAGCCCTCCAGATAACGGCAAGGACAATCAAAGCGATAGAACAGGCAGAAGCAACCAGCAACAACCCTGGCCCGTCGACTGCCAACACACTGCCAAAAAGCAGATGGATCAAATCAACATTGCTGCCATGTGCTGAGATGATCGCTACACCAAGAGCCAATGCAATCAGGTAGAACGCAGCCATGCTGGCATCCTCTCGTTGCGATGTATAGGTTGAAACTACGCTCGCAAGCACAGCCACCAGCATTGCGGTAATGAAGGCTGCCAACCCCATGACCCAGAACGACATGCCCGCCACAAGATATCCAATGGCAGCGCCTGGTAATACAGCATGGGATATTGCATCCCCAGCCAGGCTCATGCGGCGCATGACCAGCAACACACCGATCGGACCGCTGGCCAGGCCCAAGGCGATACAAGCTACCAGCGCCCTTTGCATAAACCCGAATTCCACGAAGGGCATCCAGAAAAAGTCAATCATCCGATGGCCTCAGTGGTTGTGATGGTGATGGTTGTGGTGATGCGCATGGTCGTTTGACCGGACATTCTGTGTTGCCGTCTCACTGCACCAAGGCGCAGCTTCCTGCCACGCAAGAGAGCTTCCCTGTGCGCGAAGCAGCAACTGGGGAGTCAGCACTTCATGCGTTGCCCCCCAGGCTATCAACTCCCTGGCCAGCAACAACGACTGTGGAAAATGATCTTTCACCATCTGTAAGTCATGAAGCACTGCAATGACAGTTCGACCTTCAGCATGCCAATATGAAATTATCCTGAGCAGATCCTGCGTCGTCCTGCTGTCCAAGGCATTGAATGGCTCATCAAGAAGTATCAGTGGCGCGTCCTGGACAATCAACCTTGCAAAAAGAACCCTTTGTAATTGACCGACAGAAAGTTCATCGACCAGACGGTCCTCAAAACCTTCCATCCCGACCTGAGCCAATGCCGCCGCAATCTGTGCCGACAATGCTTCATCAACTTTGCGCCAAGGACCTATGCGGTGCCATGCCCCCATCGCCACCACCTCGACAACCTTCAGTGGGAAATCATGATTGATCCCGGAAAGCTGCGGGAGATATGCCAACCTTGTGGGCTCACTCTGCCCCTGACCAGCAAGACGGATCGTCCCTTGTGTCAGTTTTCTGGTACCGGCAATCGCTCCAAGAAGCGTTGACTTGCCGGCACCATTAGGACCGATAACTGCCGTCAGTGAACCTTTGGCAAAACATCCCGTGACATGATGGACAGCCGGGTGGCCGTGATATGCCACAGTGACATCACTGAGTTCAATCGCACATTGCTGCGTCATGTCAGACCCTTCCAGGCAGGACAATCCAGACAAGCCCCCAAAGCAGGGCCAACAGCAAGATGACCAGTCGCAAACGCCTGGAGACACCCCATAGCATTGGGTTGATTTGACTTTTGGGCTTCATGAGACGAAAACCTGCACAGAAGAGGTTTCACCATTATAATGAAAATTCATTATCAATAAGAAAGAATCACTGTGCTCAAGCAAACATGGCCGAGTTGTCATGACGGATATGATCGGTGGTAGATTTGCGTGAGTCAGCAGACAAGAGTCTTATGGAAAGATCAACGCGGCAAAGATGTGCCATACGTCAAGTACTGCTTGAGGCAGACCGACCGCTGCTCGCCAATGAAATCCTGGAAGCAGCAAAGCTGGAGGTACCCACCCTTGGGCTTGCCACTGTGTACCGGACGCTTAAGGCACTCGTTGCCCAAGAAAACCTTCGGGTGGTTGAGCTTCCCGGCGAAAATCCCAGGTTCGAGTTTGAGCACGAGCATCATCACCATTTCAGTTGCCAGAAATGCGGCAAGGTGTATGACATCCATGCCTGCCCCGGGGATCTGGGCAAACTTGTACCAAAGGATTTCAAGGTTGAGCGACACGAACTCACACTTTACGGAACTTGCGCGAAATGCCGATCAACCACGACAACCGGCCCTGCACGGGGAGCCTCTTGAAATTTCAGGAATTGCCCCCATTTAAGAGGATTGATTCATACCCTGATAATTGGGTATAAACCCCTAGCTGAGCTGGTTTACCCAATGCCAGAGCTGTGATGTAATCCCGCGTCACCTTCGAATTTTTTTACTATGACACAGAACACAACACCCCGACCACTGGAAGAAATGGTCCCTGCAACAATCCTGACAGGATTCCTCGGTGCAGGAAAGACTACGCTGCTCAAACGGATCCTGACCGAATTCCACGGTAAACGAATTGCCGTAATTGAGAACGAGTTCGGACCCGAGAGCATCGACAACGACCTGCTGGTCGAGGTGCATGATGAAGAGATCATCGAGCTTTCTAATGGTTGTGTCTGTTGCACCATCCGTGGTGACCTCATGCGCACGTTGCTGGACCTGCGTCGTCGCAGGGAAGCCGGCGAACTGAACTATGAGCGCGTCATCATCGAAACCACAGGCTTGGCCAACCCCGGCCCAGTCTGTCAGACATTCTTCATGGATGATGAAGTCGCGGACTATTTCCGTCTGGACAGTGTCATCACCATCGTTGATGCGAAACATGGAATGAAGACTCTGGACGAACAGGAAGAGGCTCAAAAGCAAGTCGGCTTTGCTGACAGGATCCTGATCTCCAAAAAAGACCTTGTCTCTGACGAGGAATATGAGGCTTTGCGTAAACGTCTCGTCCGGATCAACCCCCGTGCCCAGATTGAGCCTGTTCATTTTGGCGAGACTGATCTCAGCAAGATCATCGATATCAGTGGCTTTAACCTGAATGCCATTCTCGATATCGATCCCGAGTTTCTGGCTCAGACACACCCTGACGCCGAACATGATCACTCGCATTGCGACCATGATCACGGACATTGTGAGCATGATCACCATGACCATCATGATCACTCGCACTGCGACCATGACCACGGGCATTGCGAGCATGATCACCATCACCACCATGCGGCGCACAATGATGAGATCGGCGCGTTTGTCTTCCAGTCAGACAAACCCTTCGATCCCCTGCGCCTGGAGGAGTTTCTTGGTGGGGTTGTCCAGGTATACGGCCCCGACTTACTGAGGTATAAGGGTATTCTGTACATGAAAGGCATCAATCGCAGGATGCTGTTTCAGGGAGTACACATGCTCATGGGAGCCGAACCTGGCAAACCCTGGGCTGCTGGTGAGAAGAAAGCGACCAAAATGGTGTTTATTGGACGCAAACTTCCCCAGGACATTTTCATGAAAGGCCTCGAGCAGTGCCTTGTTAAGTAACTGGATGCCGTATCAATAGACGGCTACTGACTGTAACGGAGTACGTGTATGGCAACGAAGGCAGCAAATAAGTCTGCAGAGAACACCCCGTCGACAGGTTCGACACCTATCCTGACCGAGGAAGAGCTGCTCAAAATGCCCGAGTCTGAGTACATGAACGAGGCTCAGCTCGCGTTCTTCAGGGCACGTCTCAAGCAGTTGGAAGCGGACATTCTGAGCAACGCTGGTCAGACCACGGAGAACCTGCGCGAAACCCAGTTTGTACCTGACCCGGCAGACCGTGCCACGATTGAAGAGGAGCATGCACTTGAGCTCCGTACTCGTGATCGTGAGCGCAAATTGCTCAAGAAAGTACAACAGGCCATTGCGCGCATCGACTCTGGCGAATATGGCTGGTGCGAAGAAACCGGCGAGCCTATCGGATTGCGCAGGCTCCTTGCTCGGCCTACGGCAACTTTGTCCCTAGAGGCCCAGGAAAGGCGTGAAATGCGCCAGAAAATGTTCGGTGATTAATCACAGTTCATTTTTGCCTGTTGCTACCAGGGACATGGGGCGTGTTTTTTGCATGCCCCAATGACTTTTAAAGATGTTTATGGAACAATTTCACGCAACAACCATCGTCTGTGTGCGGCGCGGTGACCGCGTCGCCATGGGGGGTGATGGCCAAGTCACTCTTGGCAATATTGTCGTCAAAGGTACTGCCAGAAAAATTCGCCGGCTTTATCACAACAAGATCCTTGCAGGATTCGCAGGTGCCACAGCTGATGCATTCACCCTCCAGGAACGATTTGAAGCAAAGCTGGAAAAACACCAGGGAAATCTGATGCGTTCCGCTGTCGAGCTTACCCGCGACTGGCGAACCGACCGTGTCCTGCGTCGCCTCGAAGCCATGCTCATTGTTGCCGACCATGAGCACACACTGGTTCTCACGGGCAATGGCGATGTGCTTGAACCCGAGCATGGTCTGGCCGCGATAGGGTCTGGCGGCGCATACGCCCAATCAGCCGCCCTGGCGCTACTCAAGCACACGGAAATGCCGCCTGAGGAAATCGTCAAATCCTCGCTGACCATTGCTGGCGACCTTTGCATTTACACAAACCAGAATCACGTCATTGAAGTTCTCTAACTTGTAGGAAAAATCCAGCGCATGTCCGCCTCTACCATGACTCCTCGGGAAATTGTTTCCGAACTGGACAAACATATCGTTGGCCAAAATGCTGCGAAACGGGCAGTTGCTGTTGCCTTGCGCAACCGCTGGCGACGCCAGCAAGTAAGCGAGCCCCTGCGCAGCGAGATTCATCCCAAAAACATCTTGATGATCGGGCCTACCGGGGTAGGAAAGACAGAAATCGCCCGCCGCCTGGCCAAACTTGCCAACGCACCTTTCATCAAGGTCGAAGCCACAAAATTCACAGAGGTTGGTTACGTTGGCCGTGACGTTGACACCATCATCCGTGACCTGGTCGAAGTCGCTGTCAAGCAAACCAGAGAGCAGGAAATGAACAGGGTAAGGACCCAGGCTGAAGAAGCTGCAGAGGACCGCATCCTGGATGCATTGCTTGCGCCGCCACGGGCTGCTGACGGCTCACCCATCAGGGAAGAAAACGCTGCCCGCCAAACCTTCCGTAAGCGGCTGCGCGAAGGCCAGATCGACAGCATGGAAATTGAAATCGAAGTCAATGCCCCTGTGCCTCAAATGGACATCATGGGCCCTCCGGGAATGGAGGAAATGACCGAGCAGCTCAAGAGCATGTTTGCTGGACTGGCACGGGACAAGAAAAAAACCCGCAAAATGACCGTCAAGGAAGCATTCAAGCTCATTACTGAAGAAGAAGCTGCCAAGCGTGTAAACGAAGAAAATATTCGCACCAAGGCACTTTCACAGGCTGAGCAGCATGGCATCGTATTCCTGGATGAAATCGACAAGATCGCAGCACGCCCGGAAACTGGTACTGCCGATGTATCACGCCAAGGTGTCCAACGTGACCTGCTGCCCCTGGTCGAGGGAACGACGGTCTCGACCAAATATGGCATGGTTCGCACGGATCACATTCTTTTCATCGCATCTGGCGCATTCCACCTTTCCAAACCATCAGACTTGATTCCTGAGTTGCAGGGCAGGTTTCCGATCAGGGTTGAACTCGATTCTTTGACCGCACAGGACTTTGTCCGCATTCTGTGCGACACGGATGCTTCCCTGACCAAGCAATACAGCGCACTTCTGGCAACAGAAGATGTCACCCTGCAGTTTACGGAAGACGGTATCAAACGGCTTGCTGAAATTGCTTTTGAAGTCAATGAAAGAACTGAAAACATCGGCGCACGCAGGCTCTATACGGTCATGGAAAAGCTGCTGGAAGACCTCTCATTTGATGCCAGCAAGTTCAGTGGTCAAACCATCCATATCGATGCCAGGTATGTTGATGAGAAACTGGCGGAAACGGCTGCTAGTGAAGACTTGGCCCGCTACGTGCTCTAACCTTGACTAGAGCAATGCCTGAAAACTCAAACCGACTGACCGTCATCACCACCCGCACCGGTGATGACGGTTTTACTTCCCTTGGCGACGGCAAGAGAGTATCCAAAAGTAGCCTGAGAATTTCTGCCATGGGAGACGTTGATGAACTCAACAGCCACCTTGGGTTGCTGCTCTCATTGCTACGTAACTGCCAACAGGTTGATTTCACGGACATCGCCGACATCCTGAGCCCTGCTCAACACGCGTTGTTTGACATCGGCAGTGAACTCGCCATTCCAGGCTATCAACAACTTGAGCAGGACAAAGTCATCCAGCTTGAACAACATGTCCAACGCCTCAATGGCCAACTTCACCCGCTAAAGGAATTCATTCTTCCTGGTGGAGATGCCATCGCAGCACAAGCCCATGTCGCCCGCAGCGTCTGCAGGCGTGCAGAAAGATCCATCATCTCAGTCACCGAGTCTGAAATGCTGGGATCTGTACCGCAGCAATACCTGAACAGGTTGTCTGACCTGCTTTTCATAGTCGCCCGAATCATCAACCTCAGGCTAGGCCAACCCGACACGCTCTGGCAACGCTAATCCGGCATAAGACCCACCAGCACCTGTCGTTTACCTCTCCGTGAAAAACTCGGTGCCATTTGCAAAGCGATTGGGTTTCATGAAAATTGATAAGAACAGAGCACCATCTGGCGCATAAGCCTGATGCACATTCCCACCTGGCCTCCAGACAAACTGTCCTGGCAAAGCTGCTCCCTCCTGATCAAGCAGACTTCCTTCCAACATGAAAGTCTGCTCAAGAGCCGTATGCTCATGGAAAGGTACAACCGCACCTGGCTCCATCTTGAACAATATTGTTGACATGCCTGTCTCAGGATCCGAATAGAGGATCTTTGTGCGGATTCCTGGGAATCTTGATGGCTGCCATTCCATCTTGCTGGGATCAACATAGTGCGACTTAAGGTGATCCGGCAAATTCCATGGATCTTGCCAGCCTTCTGGTACTTTCGGATGCAGCGCAGCCTCTTGCGACATGGTTTTCATGTGTCCCTCCCCCCTATTTTCATCCAACCTTTAGGTTTGATCTGTATATAACTGACCCATATTTCAATGGTTTGAAGCTACCTTGACATACTCCCCAGCCTGAAGGCCGCAGATTCCTACGACGCTCAGGCGCGGCACTGAACCGCTCCTGAGTCGCTTCGGTGGATTCCTGCTGCTGGCAACATCAGCTTGTATTTAAAGGCTTGGAAGCGTTGCATGCGCCTATATTACTTAATAGACAAACAACAACGATATCAGTCATGAACGGCACTGCTTATCAAGATGCACGACCATCGGTTCTTTGTGGCAAAGTATGGCCGCCACGTGTTCGATGCCAATGCCATCAACTACGCACCATCTTCGCCAAGGTTTGCGCTGATTTCGAAGATCAACTGATCTCGTGAATAAGTCTCAAGGGTGTATCCAGCCGCCTGCTGCACCGGCAGCGCCCAGACATCCAGAATCGCGACTGGAAATGCGTCCTGTGGCCTCGCCGTCCTACTTCGCTTGAAGCTTCGGCGGTGCGCCAGTACATCGGGTAGCTGCAGACACCACACTCCAAGCCCCAGGACGGCTACGCCGTCCGCACTATCCTTCCCCGCTCTGAACGGCGGGGCTCATCGCGCTTCTGGTCAATTCCAGTTACCTAGATCAGATCCCGGCTGCATGTGCCTGTTCATCGGCATGGTATGACGATCTAACCATAGCACCCACTGCTGCATGGTTAAAACCCATTTCATAGGCTTTGGCCTCAAACATCGCAAATGTATCCGGGTGCACGTACCTGAGTACCGGGAGATGGTGTGCCGATGGCTGCAGATACTGACCAATCGTCAACATTTCCACATCGTGATCGCGCATATCCTGCATGACCTGCAGGATTTCTTCGTCAGTCTCACCCAAACCAACCATAAGACCAGATTTGGTCGGTACATTGGGATTACGCCGCTTGAACTCCTTGAGCAGCTTCAGGGAGTGCATGTAATCAGCACCAGGTCGAGCCTGCTTGTACAGCCGTGGAACTGTTTCCAGGTTATGGTTCATGACGTCTGGTGGCTCTGTATCCAGGATATCGAGCGCCTTTTCCAGACGCCCTCTGAAGTCAGGAACCAGAACTTCAATGCGTGTCTGTGGAGAAAGCTCACGAACTGCGCGTATGCACTCAACGTAATGGCCAGCACCACCGTCACGCAAATCGTCACGATCGACTGATGTGATCACCACATACTGCAACCGCATCGCAGCAATGGTCTTGGCCAGATTGATCGGTTCGTCCACATCCAGAGGGTCAGGACGACCATGGCCAACATCACAAAAAGGACAGCGGCGGGTGCACTTGTCACCCATGATCATGAATGTCGCTGTCCCTTTTCCAAAACATTCACCGATGTTCGGGCAGGAAGCTTCTTCACACACGGTGTAGAGGTTATGCTCCCGCAAGATCTTCTTGATCTCATAGAAGCGGGAACCCGCAGCAGCCGTCTTGACCCGGATCCATTCAGGCTTCTTCAAACGCTCGGCAGGCACAACCTTGATCGGTATCCTGGACGTCTTGGCCTGGGACTTCTGTTTCTGAGTCGGGTCGTAAGTCACATTCGACATGTGCAAAGCCTTATGGGAAAAAAGGGCAAAATCAGTGCCTTGTGATGACACCAGCCCCTATTCTACTCGCACACCGCATTCACGGATGATATTACCCGCGAGCATCAATGCGACTTCTTCCCAGGAAACATGGGTACCGCAGCTGGCCATGCTTACTGTCTTAAGCCCTTTGTAGCCACAGGGGTCTATCCCTTCGAACGGCGAAAGATCCATATCAACGTTCAGGCTTACGCCATGGTACGTACAGCCTTTGCGCACTTTCAAACCAAGGGCGGCAATCTTGGCCAGATCTTGATCCCACGGAACATAGACACCCGGTGCACCTGGTTTACGGCATGCATCACCAATACCGAAAGACTGCAATGTCGAGATAACAGCCGACTCCAGTCGATTCACCATGTCGCGAACCGTCACCTTCATCCTTCTCAAGTCTGCCAGCACGTAAGCCACGACCTGCCCTGGGCCATGGTAGGTGACCTGTCCTCCCCGATCCGTCTTGACGACCGGGATCGCCGACGGATTCAGGACGTGCTCCGTGCGTCCTGCCTGACCCAGCGTATAGACCGGCAAATGCTCGACCAGCCAGATCTGATCCCGTGAGTCTTCGTTGCGAAGGTCGGTAAAGTCCTTCATGGCCTGCCAGACTTGGTCGTATTCTGACAGGCCCGGCCACTCATATACCCCCGTCAACGGGGTTGGCAGCAACTGAACTCCTGCCATTAGAGCACTACCGACACCATGGGATGTCCATGCAAAGCACGGTACAGGTTATCAAGCTGCTCCCGCGAAGTCGCCCTGATCGTAAAGGTCAGACCAATATAGTTCCCGCCTTTGCTCATCCGCATCTCGACTGTCGATGCATCAAAGGTCGGGTCATGCGCAAGCACGATTTCTGTGAGCACCTGGGCAAGCGTTGGATCCTGTTTGCCCATCACCTTAATGGGAAAGTCGCATGGATACTCGATCAAGGACTCTTTTTCTGGGGCTGTCATGGCCTATTCCTATCCTTCAAGCAACGCCTTGATCCTGCCGTCGTAAGCCTTGCGCAACCGGCCGTAGACCGGCCCAGGAACCCCACTTCCGACAGGTTTTCCATCAAAGATCACTACAGGTAGCACTTCTTTGGTTGCTGAGGTCAACAGCAACTCGTCTGCAGCAGCCACTTCCTCTTTGGCAACCTTGCGCAGCACCAGCTCAATACCAAGTTCTTCGCACAACTCCTGGATCAGTCCGTAGCGGATGCCCTCCAGAACCAGGTTATCTTTTGGTGGAGCAATCACCTTGCCATCCTTCACAACCCAGATATTGCAGGAAGCTCCCTCTGTCATGTTTCCATCACGGAACTGAACAACCTCGTCAACACCGGCATTAACAGCTGCCTGCTTGGCCAGAACGTTGCCCAGCAAGGAGACTGACTTGATATCACAATGCAGCCATCGTTCGTCATCAATGGAAATCACCTTCAAGCCTTCTTGCCTTTGTTGCTGAGTTGGCGGAGCCATTGGCGAAACCATGGCGAAGACTGTGGGCGGTACCTTCGGGCTCGGGAAAGCATGATCTCTTTTGGCAACTCCCCTGGTCACCTGGATATAAACCATTGAGCACGGGCCTTCTATCGCCGCACGCTTGATAATTTCTTCAACCAGGCTCTCCCACTCTTTGCGTGAAAACGGTGACTCGATCTCAATTTTTGCCAGGCTGCGCTCAAGCCGATCGAGGTGCTCCTTCATCCGGAATGGTTTGCCCGAATAGATTGGAACCACCTCATAAATACCGTCACCAAAAATAAAGCCACGATCCAGAACCGAAACAGTGGCCCTGGACAAAGGAACAAACTGACCATTGACATAGACAATGGGGTCGCCTACAACGCCTTGAATCATCTTATCCACATCCCCGCTTGGCTGAAAGCAAGCCATTGCCGGCCTTCAGACTGGTTAAACTCGCAGACCTACAGATACTGGCCGATCCACAATTTCAATTGATCCAGAGCCCTTCCAAAGAACCCTGCTCGCTCAACCGAATTGAGTACTTCCAGTGGAACAACACGCAACGGCTTGCTATCAAGTGTCATGGCCAAGGTCCCAACAACCTGCCCCTTTTCCAATGGTGCAAGCAGCGGGTCTGGCCTGCTGGCGACAAGTTTGATGTCACCACCCTTTCCTCGCGGAACCGTCAGCAACAGGGGCTTATCGCTACCAAGATCCGCCTGCTCGGTCGTTCCTTCCCAGACTCTGGCCTGCACAGCGGGTTTGCCAGCAGCCACAAGTTCAACAGTATCGAAGTTCTGGAAAGACCAGTTCAACAGCTTCAAGCTCTCTTCCGCCCTGCTGGCCTCGCTACTGGCACCGACCAGAACGCTGATGATTCTGCGGCCATTTCTCTGTGCAGTGGAAACAAGGCAATACCCTGCTGATGACGTATGCCCGGTCTTCATGCCATCAACCGACGGATCTGCCCAAAGCAGGCGGTTTCGGTTCGCCTGCTTGATGTTGTTGTAAGTAAACTCGCGCATGGAATAGTAGTGATACAGGTCAGGATGATCCTGGATCATGCGCTGTGCAAGGATCGCCAGATCCTTGACGGTCGTCGTATGCAATGGATCAGGCAAACCGGTTGCATTACGAAAAGTCGTTTCCATCATGCCCAGTGACCTCGCCTTCTCAGTCATCAACTGCGCAAAAGCCTCTTCGGTACCGGCCAAAAGCTCCGCCATGGCCACTGATGCATCATTGCCCGACTGGATGACAATCCCCTTGAGCAGCTCCTCAACAGTCACTGGCAAACGTGGTTCGACAAACATCCGTGAACCAGGAGTTTTCCAGGCCTTTTCGGAAACAGGAACTTGCTGATCCAGTGTGATCCGCTTCTGTTTCAACGCCTCAAATGTCAGATAGACCGTCATGATTTTGGTCAATGAGGCCGGTTCAACTTGCTGGTCAGGGTTATAGGCGGCGATGACCTGCCCTGTGATTGCATCTACCGTAATCCAGGCTTTTGCTGCGATCACCGGCAAAGGCAGGTTAGACACTTCTTGAACGGGAACGGTCGGAATCGCGTTACTGACTGCAGGCCGGACATCCTGAGCCAAGGCCATCGGGGCCAGCGAGCAAATGACTACTGACGCGATCAACTGCCGTGAGCAAGAAAAAATTTTGGAAAACATTACACCTGTCCAATTCGCACGTCTGAAAACATCATGTTAACGCTGTATGGGGAACCCTCTGCTCACAAAGCCCTAAGCCTTGTGTGGACCAAGTCCCGCAACACCAGCAGTTTGCCGTGAAAAAAGTGGCCCGCATTGGGAATTACGACTACGGGCACGTCATACGGTCTTGCCCATCTCATGACTTCCTCCAGAGGCACAACATCGTCATTTTCGCCATGGACCACCATGATAGCTTTGGGTGGAACCGACTCAATATGCCTAAAACGCAAAGCAGCAGATCCTGTCAGAATGACCGCGTCTGGTAGACGTTTGCCTTGCTGCTCCAGCAAAGCATGTACCTGCAATCCGATCGAGGTTCCAAAGGAAAAACCTCCCAGGACCCACTTACCAGCCGAAATCTCTGGATAACGCTGTTCAAACTGCTCGACCAAAGCCATGATGTCCAGTGTCTCACCACGTCCGTGATCAAATTCACCTGCGGAGGCTCCAATGCCACGGAAATTTGGCCGTACCGCAAGCAAGCCGTTCTGGGTACATGCCCTGGAAATGGTGGTAACAACTTTGTTGTCACGGGTTCCGCCCTGGGCCGGATTCGGATGCAACACCAGCGCCCAACCCACGGGATCTGCCTGTGGCCAGTCCAGCGCACAATCGATACCGCCCACCAACCCTTCAAATGTTGTCAATTCAGTTCTTGATGCCATGTCAATTCTTAACAAATATGAACTCAGGCCTAGCCTGCCTTCTTGATCCAATCGGCCAACTGTTCGGCGATGCGATCCGTTGCCTGACTCAAAGCTGCAGCACCAGAAGGCGCGTCATTGCCGGAACTCTTTACTCGCACTGTATTTCTGAACTGCCCGAGCACTTTTCCGCCTTTGAGCAGAATGGCCTGCAAAGTCACAACACCGTCATTGGTTGAACCATCGGATGAATAGATCTGCTCAAACTGTATCAGGTTGATCCTGAGTGTCAGGTCATCACTGCTGACACTGTTTGTCAGGATAGAAAAGTCCGATGACAACCTGGCCACCAGCCGTTCACGCACCAGGTTCTCGGGGGCGGCCACCCACTCATAAGTAGCATACCGCCTGGGCTCGCCCTCGTTGCCCACACGCCATATGACAGACACACCCTGCAGCACACTTGCTGATGCAAGCGGTGGAATGACCAAAGTCGGCAAAGTACCAGCTGAAGCACCACCAGAGACATTGGACGCAGCCCCCAAGTCCAAACGCTGGGGCGCAGGGCCGACCTCACCCATACTCATGCAGCCCCCCAACAGGCAAGCCATTGCCAAAATCAGGAACTTCTTGAACCCTTCTTTCATACGCCTCATATCGTGAGCACCTTAATGCGAAAAGCCGGCAAACCCTGGCTCGCCTGGACCTGGTTCGACCTTGGCTGCGCCAAAAATGATGGATTGAGGATTGCGCTCGATTTCTCGCGCAACACCGGCAACAGATCTGGATGCCTGATCCAAGCTCGCCAGCACACGGTTGATCTCCGGGAAAACGGAATTCTGTAATTGCGCTGTCGAACGCTGCAGTTCCTTGAGGCTGGTAACCGCAAGCCCGATTGGACCCTCAGGTTTATTGAGCATCTCGATTGTTGTTTTGGCAGACTTGGTCAGCGAGCTAATCTCGCCACCCATGTTATTGAACGTATGCAAAGTCTGCTGCATGTCATCCGCCAACTGCGGCAACCGTTTCAAGGTTGGCTCAAGCTCTACCAGGGTTTGATTCAAAGTTAAAGTCAATTTCTGTGTGTTTTGAAGGATTTCGGAAAAAGACTTGGCATTCTCTTCAGTAATGAAACCCTCAAGCCTTCTTACCAGGGACTCGACGTCACCCACCATGCCTGCACTTGTGCTTTGCAAGCGTTGCAAGAACCCTGGACGAACGGGTATCACATATGGAGATGCAGCTGATGTCTTAACCAGCACCGGATCACTGCCCCTGTCCCGCAAGTCAATATTGGATATACCGGTCACACCCTGGGTCGCGATCTCTGCCCATGTTCCCTTCGTAATGGGTGTTTCAGGAAGTACACCGATCAGTATCCGGATCTTCCCAGGCTCTTTGTCATCAAACTTCAGGCTCTGGACTTGCCCCACCTGCATGCCTTGGTACCGAACTTGCGATTGAACGGACAATCCCGCTACAGACAAGTCTGTCACAAGTTCATAAGGTGCATAAACCACATTCTTTCGACCGATCCATACCACCGATATTGCTGTCGCAACAATCAGCGCCAACACAAAAAGTCCTGCCAGAATCGCGTGACTACGGCTCTCCATTTTTATCCTACAGTTCCAAGTTTTGTGTTGCCGAGCGCCCGTGCTCCCCGCTCGCCATGAAAGAATGCCTCAATAAATGGATGCTTTACCTGCATGACCTCTTCGATTGTCCCCTCGACCAAAACCCGCTTCTCAGCAAGTACTGCCACCCTAGTGGCAAGGTCACGGATGGTATCCAGATCATGCGTGACCATGATCACCGTAAATCCTAGTTGCTTATGCAATGCCTTGACCAAATTCACGAATTCGTCCGACCTCTGAGGATCCAGACCAGCTGTCGGCTCGTCAAGGAACAGCAACTCCGGATCCAGCGACAGTGCTCTGGCAAGCGCCACTCTTTTAACCATGCCACCAGACAGATCCGAAGGCATCAACTTAGCATCCTGCGGTGTCAATCCGACCCAGGCCAATCGCATGAGAACGACATCCCTGATCAAATCTTCCGGAAGGAAACGCACTTCCCGTAACGGCAATGCCACGTTATCAAATACGGGCAAGGCTGAAAAAAGCGCACCAGACTGAAACAGCATCCCCCATCGCCGGGTCAGGGCAAGCCGCCGTTCTCCAGTGTAACTTTCTATTGGCTCACCAAACACCTTGACTGACCCTGCCTTGGCTCTTTGCAATCCAAGGATATGACGCAGCAAAGTGGTTTTGCCTGAGCCAGAACCTCCAACCAGTGCAAGGATCTCCCTGCGCCTGACATCCATGTTCAAGTGCTCGTGGACAATATGATCCCCGAACCCTGTCTTCAGGTCTCTGATCTCAATGATTACCTGGTCCTGCGAAAGTTCCAAGGTCAGATCCCCATTTCACTAAAGATGATGGCATAGATTGCGTCAATCAATATGACGCCAGTAATTGCCGTCACCACTGAAGCAGTCGTTCCTTTGCCAAGGCTCTCGGTGTTTGGCTCGATACGCAAACCAAAATGACAAGCCACCATGGCAACCCATGCACCAAAAGTCATGCCCTTGACCAAGCCAATCCAGACATTCTTGACCCCAATGGCACCTGGCAACTGCTCCACGAACCAGGTCATTTCCAATCCCAGCTCATGCTTGGCCGCAATCATCCCCCCCAACAGGGCAAGTGCATCCGTCCACACTACAAGCAAAGGCATCACAATGGCCAAAGCAATCACCCTGGGCAGCACCAGCCTTTGCGACTGCGATATGCCCATCACCTCCATGGCATCAAGCTCTTGGGTAACCCTCATGACTCCGATCTGGGCTGTAATGGAGGATCCCGAACGTCCTGCCACCAAAATTGAGGCCAGAACCGGGCCAAGCTCCCTGACTATGGTGACCCCAAGCAAGGTCACGATAAACTGCCCTGCTCCAAAAAGCGCAAGTTGCTGTGCCGACAGATAGGAAATCACCACACCGATCAAGAAACCTACCAATGCAGTAATGCCCATGGCCTGGGCTCCTGCCCTGAAAATCTGCGCGGATATTTCACGCCAGGGACCACGCAAAGGCCTGGCCAAAAACCTCAGGAAATCGATCCCCAGCAGTCCCAGCATGGCCAGCAAAGCCATGAAGTGCTCGTAGCCTATGATGATTCCGGCCCCAAGCTTTTCCAGCCAGCCAAAAAAATTGACTTTTTCCTTTGGCAACGGTTCTGTCACAGTGCCCTGTTCCATGATCTGAAACAGATCGCGCTGCGCATCGGAAAGCACAATATCCTTTGGAAGCGACTTTCCCCACCGCTCCCACAGCAGTTGAGCACCCACCGTATCCAGACGGGTGCCCTCATCAAGCAACCAGCGAACAGGATCTTTGATTGACGCCAGCAACTTCCTCCTTCGGTCAACTTCTCCCCGGATGCTCAACGCCGCGACATCCCAGAGCCCGCAAATACGGCATACACCGGACTGCTCAATAATCAGGAATTTATCGTTGGATGGCATTTGAACCGTTTCTCAAACATAGAACCACCGGGGTTCGCTTCTGCACTCGGCACCAATACGCGACAATGTATCAACCTGCCGAATTCTGACAGTCATTCGAGTGCTTGTCACGCAATCTGTTGCTATTCATTTTAGTGAGACTCCAATGCAGTCATCAGCCCTACCCAGCGACTCAACCAAAGAAGCAGAGACTTGCGTTGCCCAGACGCTCCACGATTGGCCATCCGTCCAATGGCTAAATATCACTGACTCGACCAATGCCCAGTTGCTTACACAGGCGCGAACGCGCCGAAGCCCGGTAGACTGGCCTCGGTTTCTGGCAAGCAATCACCAGACAAAAGGCAGGGGGCGCCAAGGAAGGCAATGGCTGGACAAACCCGGAAACTCACTCATGTTTTCCTGTGGATTCATGACCAGCCTGCCGGCCAGGATCCTGCCTGGGCTCGCGCCGGCACTCGGCATGGTGGCATGCCAGACCTTGCGGTCACTGGCAGGACCAGACAAGCAATCGATCAAGCTGAAATGGCCCAATGACATCATGCTCGACCATGGCAAGCTGGCCGGAATACTGGTTGAATCACGTATTCAGGGATCATCCGTCTTTGTCGTGGCAGGAATCGGCATCAACCTGAAAAAAGACCAGCGTTGGGAGACAGCGCTTAACAGGCAACTTGGTCAATGGCACGCACTCTCTGGTGCTGAATCCAACAGGGCTGTCATTGCCGCAAAAATTGCAGCTCAGTGGAAATCCTGCATGGAAAGCTACAATGAAAAGTACCTGAACGACCTTGTTGCGGCCTGCAAAGACATTGACTATCTGGCCCAGAAGAACATTCTCGTATTCCGGGATGGCCAAATCATTGAATCAGGAGCTTGCCTTGGTATGACTGGCCTTGGTGAGTTGGAAATCCAGCTTGGCAACGGCCAGCGAAAGCTGATTAACGTTGGCGAGGTTTCGGTTCGTCCTGATGGCAGCCACCAGGACCTCATTGACCCAGTTTCCAGATGACGATTTCAATTAACGAAAATGCACTCTGTGCACCAACCACTGGCAGATCAATTCTGCTGGATCTCGGCAATACCAGGCTGAAGGTTGCTATCTGGCAAAGTGAGAATGATACCCTTGCATTTCTCGGCGCCCGTGAGCACATTGATGCTCCCAGCCTTGGGAAATGGCTTGTACACCTGCTGCACGAGAACGGGATAGGGGGTCGTGTCAATGCATATGGCGTAAGCGTTGCCGCAGAATCGCTGATGTTGCATCTGGCAGGAGTACTGGAGCAGGAAGGACTGGCTTCTGGCATCACATGGATTCGCCCCCAGGCAACCATGCTGGGCGTTACCAACGGTTACCCGAACCCAGGACAACTGGGAGCGGACAGGTGGCTTGGAATCCTGGGTCTGAAAAAGTATTTTCCAAGTCCCGACAGAAGCATAGTCCTGGCAAATTTTGGCACTGCAACAACAGTTGATACGCTGAGCCGTGACAGCAAATTCCTTGGCGGGCTGATCCTGCCGGGAATGACAATGATGCAGAACTCCCTGGCAAGCGGCACCGCGCGCCTGCCTCTGGCGCAGGGACAAGTGGTCGACTACCCTACAGATACGCACTCTGCCATCATGACTGGCATTGTGGCTGCACAGCTTGGCGCCATCCACCGTCAGGTGGTCTTGAGCACCAAACGTGATGGCCGTCCACCCGTGTTGTGCGTCAGCGGCGGTGCATGGAAACAGCTTGAACGAGCCAGTCAGAGCATATTCTCAGAACTGGAAGTCCTTGAACTTCCACATGTTGTCCTCGATGGCCTCAGTTTGGTCGCAAAATCTTTTTCCAAGCCCAATCATGAAAAATCCGATGTATAGTGTTTACCATGAAAGGTCTTGTTATCGTTTTGCTCGTAGTCAACCTTCTCCTTTTCGGCCTGTCGCAAGGTCTGTTCGGGGTTGTACGAAGTGATGTCGGCCGAAACCCTGGCCTTGCCCAAAACCAGCTCAACAGTGAAGATCTTACTGTCCTTGAGGCTCGCCTTCAAAAGCCCTGAGTGACTCCATGATCCTCGCGGTAGCTCCGACATGTGAGGCAACCCAGGACTTTCCATGCTGACCAAAAGGAGCAGCCTGCTCCGGATTGTCCATCCACTGCCGTGCCTGGGCCATGGCCTGTTCTGCATTGGTTACCTGCACCAGCACGCCAGCTTCGGAGGCACTCAACACGGCATCCTTGAAATTTCTGGTATGGGGACCAACGATCACCGGCACACCTGCCGCACTGGCCTCAATAAAGTTCTGACCACCAAGCGGTGCAAAACTACCACCCACGATAGCAACATCGGCCGTACCATAAAAGAACGGCAGCTCACCCATCGTATCGCCCAGAATGACTTCCAACGACTTTGCCACATCCATTGATGTGGGGTCATCTCGCAGCATAGACCAGCGCGCATATCTGATACCAGCTGAATCCAGAAGGCCTGCTGCCTGGTCAAACCTTTGTGGGTGTCTTGGTACCAGGACCACCAATGGACGCCTAGCATCTGGAGTAGGCTGGCTACAAAACGCCTTGATCTGAGGAACAAACAAAGCGTCTTCACCTTCCCGCGTACTTGCTATGACCAGAATCGGGCGATCTACCCTCTGGTGCCACAGTTGGCCAGCCTCCACAGCAACCTTGGGCAAACTGACATCGAACTTGAGGTTGCCACAAACTGTCACATTGCGCGCACCAGCATCGAACAACCGCTGTGCGTCTTCAGCTGACTGCGCCAAAACCAGACTCAACTGGCTGTAAGCCTGGTGCATTATTCCACCCAGAAGGCGGTTCAGAACACGGTTCTGCCTAGCGCTTCTCTCGGAAAACCTTGCACTGGCCAAAACGACAGGCACCCTGCACTCAACAGCAGCATGGATCAGATTGGGCCAGACCTCGCGCTCAATCAGAATAATGTACTTTGGGGAAAAATGCTTGATCAGTCCTTTGACTGCAGCATGGAAGTCATACGGGACCCACTGCTGCCTCACAAGGCCATCACTGATCTCCTGGGCAAGCAGGCGACGTGCCTCTGCTCTTCCGGTGGGGGTCATATGTGTCAGCAATACCCGTTCGCCCTTGAGCAACAGCGCCTGAATCAAAGGAACCGAAGCCCTGACCTCACCCACGCTAACCGCATGTACCCAGACAGGATCAGCGCCATCCCAAGGCTGAGGGAAGCGCCCAAACCTCTCGGCCGCAAACAGTTCCCAGTCACCACCTGTTTTACGTTGCCTTAGCCACAACCAAATCCAGGTAAAAGGTGCAAGAACGGTCAGTAACGCGGAATAAATCAGTCTGCCAAACAAACTCATAATCTCCAGTGCAACGATTCAAACTACGGCTTGCAGCAATCAATGGCAGCAGTATAAGCATCCAGCCCCCTACCTGAGGACATCCTGCCTGTCTTCAAAAACTTGATTCAGACTTTGCAATACCGATTCCAAGCTGGGTTCACGGCCACGGTCGCCCAGACTGAAAGTTTTTCCGGGGCCTGTCACGGGTGTCCTTATCGGCGTTGATGCCTTGTACAAACCTATCGTGTCCGTACCCAGTGCTGCTGCCAGATGGGTCAAACCACTGTCCAGACCAACCATCACCCTGGCTCCTGCCATCAGATGTGCAAGTTCAGTCAAGCTGGAACGAGGCTGCACTCTTGCGTTTGTTCTGCTGGCTATCAATGCACTGGCACGCTCGGCCTCTTGATCAGAACCTGCCAGCAGCACCAACTCCAGACCTCGCTGTTGCAACCGATCAAAGACACCCTGCCAGCGTTCCGATGGCCATAACTTGTCCTCACGGCTTGCCGAGGGCATGATAACCGCATATTCGGGGTACCTAATGGTATGGCTGAAAGTTTTCTGCAGCCCAAAATCAGGTTCGCCCTGTACTTGATATCCAAAAGCCGCAGCAGCCAGATCACGCTGGCGTTTAACGGCTGGCTGCCAGAAGCCAATCTGGTGTTTCACATCATAAAAAAGAGAGCACAAAGGTTCTCTTGCGCTTGACCAATCCAAACCATGTTTTACTCCGGAAGCTGCGCGGGTCAGCCAAACCGACTTCAGGAGCGCTTGCATGTCCAGCACCATATCGTAGTTGCCTTGACGTATCCGCTCGACAACCTTCTGCCGTTGCTGCCTGGACTGCTTGCTCCACCATGATTTGCGCCACCTGCGGTGTGCAACCCTGATGACCTCACCTACGGCAGGATGCCATGATGGAATTTCAGCAAATGCCTCTTCAGCCACCCAATCAATCTGTACCCCAGGAACATTCCGGGAGATATCGGTGATTGCCGGCAGCATATGCACCAGGTCACCTAAAGATGAAGTACGGACTATCAGGACTCGCATTTCAAAGTCTCAAGAACCTCGTCCACACCCTTGCGCCAGTCAGGCAACACAATCTCGAAAACCGACTGAAGCTTCTCTGTACTGAGTCGGGAATTCCGAGGGCGTTTGGCCACTGAAGGGAATTGCGAACTCGGCACTGGCAGAATATTCTCTGCCTTGACCTTTACAGGGAACCCAAGCGCTCTGGCTCTTTCTATCAAATAGCTGGCGTAGCCGTGCCAACTGGTGCACGACGATGCTGTCAGGTGATAAATACCCCAACGCGGATCGGATTCCACTGCCTTGGACATCTTGCGGATAATCTGAAACGTCACACCTGCGATCAGGGGCGCGCTGGTGGGTGAGCCAACCTGGTCATCAACCACCTTCAATTCCGATCGTTCACAAGCCAGGCGCAGCATGGTCTTCAGGAAATTCGATCCATAGGCACTAAAAACCCAACTCGTCCTCAAGATGATGGCTTGTGCCAAGCAAGACAGAATCGCCTTTTCTCCTGCGAGCTTGCTACTTCCATAAACCGACAAGGGGCCAGTACTGTCCTTCTCGACATAAGGCTCAGGTTTGTTGCCGTCAAAAACATAATCCGTTGAATAATGGATCATGGGCACATTCGACTGGGCCGCCACTTGTGCAATGATGCCAGGAGCAATGCCATTGACTGCATGGGCTGTTGCAACATCAGACTCTGCCTTGTCTACCTCGGTATAAGCGGCTGCATTCACAATGAAATCTGGCTTGAAGGCTTGAATCAGATCCTCGACCTTGACTGCCAGGCTATCTAGGTCGGAAAGATCAACATCCCCCCTGGTGACGCAGCGTAGCGTAATGTCAGCAGGACAAGATAGATGGAGTTGCCGAGCGACCTGACCTGTGGCGCCCAGCACAAGTACGCGAATCGGCGATGATGTGCTCTTGGTTTTCATGATGCGATTGTAAGGCCAGGGACTTTGAAATTGCTGCGATGACCTCCCCAGCGCCTAAAGGCTGAGGCTCCCAGGATCGGGTGAGAGATTTACGACGCCTTCTCTACAGGATCAAGGTAATGATTCCGACCAGCAGCAAAAACCAGAGGGAAATCCGCTTGACCATGCTTGCACGCTTAGCCAGTGCGCGCACGAACAGATAAGTCCCTATGGATGTTGCTATCACATAGACTGGCAGAAATGTACCTATGTAGGCAAATTGCATCGGCCTCATCTGCCCTTTGACCAACAACATGAGCAAGGTCACAACTTGTGTAAAACCAAAGTAGACCGTAAAGAAGATCCTTATGGCTTGCGGTGAAATACCAGGGGCAGACATCATGTAAAGCACAAAAGGCGGCCCACCGATCCCCCCGATGGCCGTCAGGATACCGCTGGTCACACCGGCTACAAGGTCTTGCAACTTTCCATGCCTTCCCTTGAAGTGCCACCCTGACAGCATGACGGCCGACAACACCACAACCACGACCGCCACGAACCTGCGCATCAGGTCCGGATCCAGCCACTGCAGCAATAGCCCTCCTACCGGAATACCCAGGATTGCCGGTGGGACCATGCGCCGTATGAGCGCCCAGTCAATATCCTTCCACATGGAAGGCAACATCTGGAATGTTGAAATGAAGTTCAGCCCAACCACAATCACGACAACATCTACGGGCTGCAGATACAGGCTCATCACTGGTGCCATCAGCAACCCAGCACCAAAGCCTGAAAAAGCACGAATGGTCGCTGCTGCTACAGTCGTGAGCAGCAGGACAAGAAACATGGGGATGGTGGGGAACATCTGTCCCCAGAACTCTATCATTTAGGGCTGGTATTCAAGCTGTCCGTTCCTGACACCGCGAGGCCGGACTGTGAAACAGCAACCGCCCGGACCACGCGCTTCAATTTAACGGCCTTTGAATTGTGGTGCCCGCTTTTCTGCGAATGCTCGCTTGCCTTCTTGATAGTCTTCGCTTGCAAAGCAGCGCAAAACCAGATCACGCATCCGTTCCAAATCAGCATCAGGAGGAAACTTCTGGAACTCACGGATCATTGCCTTGCCTGCACGCAGGGTCAATGGTGCATTGGCCTCGACTTTAGAGACATAGTCTTGCACAAATGCATCGAACTCTTCATCCGGCCTCACGAAGTGGACCAAGCCCATTCGTAGCGCCTCCTGGGCATCAAACCTGCGAGCCGACATGAAAATATCCAGCGCATTTGCGGCCCCGACTGCACTCACAAGATTGCGGATCGCAGAGAACCTGTAGCCCAGACCCATGCGCCCTGCCGGCAACGAAAAGCTGCTGCCGGCACTGGCAAGCCGGATATCACAGCAAAGAGCAATCCCCAGTCCTCCACCAATGCAATACCCCTGTATCCTGGCTATTGTCGGTTTTGGAAAGTTAAAGAGGGCCATCTGTGCTCCTTCTCCAACTTTCTCATACTCGGCCACAGCCTCGGCAGAAGTGCGCAGTTTGTCGAACTGGGAGATATTGGCTCCGCTGACAAACGCCTTGCCTCCGGCGCCTGTCACGACCACCACACGCACGTCATCGTCGTCAGCAAACTGCGCCAGCGCTGGCTCAATCGCTGCCCACATGTCCAACGACATGGCATTGTGCTTGGCAGGGTCATTAAAAGTGATCCAGCCGGCGGCACCTTTCTTTTCGACAATGACATTACTCATGCTGATTTAATCCCCAAACAGGCTTCTGTATCCGTTGATACCATGTTCCAAATGCTCGCGCATGGCCTGGCGTGCGGCGTTAGCATCCTGCCTTTCAATGGCATCGACAATCCGTGCATGCTCGATGTGTGCTTCCTGGATGCGCGACGTACCACAACTGCGAAAACGCAACGTCCTGACCGCATCACGCAAGACGGAACTCAAATGCCCCATGATACGGACAAAATACGGATTATTGGAAGCCTGTGCCACCGCCAGGTGAAAGTCGACAGCAGAGTGAGTACCTGCTTCCCAATCGTCTGGTTGCTGCTCCATCTGCTTGAGTGCCTGCCTGAGCGCATCAACCTGTGACAATGACCTGTGAATCGCAGCAAGCGCTGCAGCACCTGATTCAATCTCGACCCTGAGGCGATAGACGTCAATCAACTGCCTGAAGTCCATCAGGTCTTCCTGCTCTACCTCAAATGGGCGATTTTCCAGATCACGCTTTACAAATGTACCAACACCATGACGTGTCTCAACCAGTCCGGTAAGCTTCAGACGTGCGATCGCTTCACGCACCACGTTACGGCTTACTCCAAACTGTGCACCGAGTGCTTGCTCTGTCGGCAATCGTTGTCCCGGACTCAGTGTCTCATTCAGAATACGGTCACGAAGTTGCTGCGCAATTTCGTCTGCCAGATTCTCTGGGCGACCCAGGCTTTCAAATGCTGCAACCGGTTTGCTCATTGCCTGGCGGCGAGTTTCACGGCTATGAATCGTTCTTCCAAGACCATTCATCATGCTAACCCCCGTTATTCTGATGAAGTTGTGAGCTGTGTCATAAAAGTGCCTCCTCCATTACTCTGAGCGTTACAGGACACGTGCTGAGTGACTCAGGTGTAAATTCGGTAAGACTCATCATAGTCACAATCCAATTCATTGTCTGGACATAGGATGTCCAACAACTATAAGAATTTGGTGATTTTTTGCACAACAGTTGCGCACAATCAATTTCATAGCATGAAAATCATTTGACAAAACTTGTTTTGTGCTACGCAGCAAATAAACCTAACCAACCTGCCCCAGCTCGATTTCAAGCATTACTTTGTCGCACCGGTTCGAATAACATCAGATCGAAATAATTTTCAATACGTTGAAAACAAAAAACTTTTTGTCAAACTAGAATATGAAAAACGCACCCTTTCAGTGCAGTTGTTGGACAACTGCCTTATTGTGCGCCGCAAAATCAAAGGCCATTTCTGACAGATATTCACTCCAGGTGATTTTTCATTGACAGGGCTGCTGACAGTCCAAAAGCTTGTTTCTTTTCATTCCACTTGATGGAATAAAGTTTGATTTCCATTCCAACCTGTCTGTTATCTCAATCACAAGATCATCTCCGAGATTGACATCCTCACCTATCTAAAGAACGGTGATTCCACCGGTGCTCACTGCAACTTCAAGCTGCAATGCGATGCTTCGATAGTTGCCAGCTGCTGACCCGGTGCACGCCAAGCCCGCCGTTTGAGGGCGGGCAAGGCTAGCGCCCAGGGCGTTGCCTGCGCAACGGGCATGTCCCACCCTGAACAACTGCGTTTGTCGCGCACTTGGTCAAGCTCTATCCTCGAAGCAACCCCGGTTTAAGGCATAATCTTCTGATCAGCATGCATTTTCCAAACACACATTCTCATATCCGCATTCCAGGCTGGATTTAGACAATTCCCATCCCCATGGCTTACAAAGTTATTTCGACCCGCATTCCTGAAGTGATGCTTCTTCAACCCCAAGTGCATGGTGACAACCGTGGCTTTTTCTTAGAAAGCTTCAACCAGAGGGACTTTGAAGCAGCAACTGGCGTCAAAACACAGTTTGTCCAGGACAACCACAGCAAATCTCTCAAAGGGGTCATGCGAGGGCTGCACTTTCAGACCCAACACGCTCAGGGCAAACTGGTTCGGGTCACGGCTGGAACGGTATTTGATGTCGCTGTGGATATTCGGCCTGAATCGTCAACTTTTGGCCAGTGGACTGGCCATACCCTATCTGCAGAAAACTTCTTGCAACTCTGGATTCCACCCGGATTTGCCCATGGGTTTCTTGTATTGTCCGAACACGCCGAGTTTCAATACAAGACAACCGACTATTACGCGCCTGCTTTTGAAAAGACTCTGTACTGGAAAGACCCCGAAGTGGCTATCGACTGGCCAGATGTTGGACCTGTCTTGCTTGCTGACAAAGACAAGGAAGAACGAGCACTAAAACTGAGGGACCTTGCAATTCGATGATGACCATGGGTCTCACCAGTCCTACTTGTCTTCTTGCCATCTCATCTCATGGCCTTGGCCATCTGGCTCAGGCCTGCCCGATAGCCAAGGCCTCCTCTAGACTGGCTGCACAGCTGAATCTTCCATCAATCAAGTGGATCGTCAGAACCACGATCAAGCCGGAACTTGTATTTAGACGCCTGCCAAACGATGGCGTCCAGATCGATCATGGAGCAGATGACTTTGGCATGGTAATGCATGATGCCATGACAATTGATTTGGCAGCCAGCCTGCAACAATATGCTGAGCTTCATGCAAACTGGGACGAGCGTGTCGAGACTTTGGCCAACCACCTGACCAACCTGAATGTAGACGCAGTGCTTGCCGATGTACCTTATCTCACGCTGGCTGCTGCAGCACATGTGTCGATTCCATCACTTGCATTCTGCTCTCTGAACTGGGCAGATATTCTTCTACCCTGCGTCGAACAACATCCCGAAGCACTTGAGGTTGCAGGCATTAGCAGCACCCAGTTTGACACCATCATTTCCCAGATACAGGATGCGTACCGAAGCGCCAGCCTTTTTCTTTGCCCAACACCGAGCATGCCAATGCCTAGCCTGGGCAACACCCTGCAAATTGGCCCAGTTTGTGAAGAATTTGACAACCACAACAGCCGCCAGGTTCTCGAAAACTGGGCTGCCGGCTTTGGCCTCAAGGCAGATTGCTTGTTCGTAGTTGTCAGCATGGGCGGCATACCTACTGCTCTGGACATGCAGCACTGGCCCACCACATGTCATGGGCGACCCATCTGCTATATCCCTGCTGGCAATCATCCCTCCTTGAAATTACCCCCCAATGCATTGAGTTTTGCCCATTGGAAGTTCGGCTATCAAAAACTTCTTGCAGGGTGTGATCTTGTCATCAGCAAGCCCGGTTACGGCACTTTCGTTGAGGCTGCGGTTCTAGGCAAGCCCTTGATCTATTTTGAGAGACCGCTCTGGCCTGAGGCAGACGCACTTTCAAAGTGGATCGATTCAAGAGGACATGCTGTTTCAATATCTGCACAGGCTTGCGACCTGGCACAGGAGATAGAAGCAGCCATGGCTGAACTTCTTTCCAGGAAAGAAGCACCCAAGCTGCATCCTACTGGAAACGATGAGGCCGCAAGGCATGTACTGCAACTTCTATTTGAGTCCTCCCCGGCCTGAGAGCAGGAGATTTTTACGGCACTCATTCCGACATCGCATCGCAATGAGTCGCCTCTCAAGAAGTAACGTAACGGTGCGCCAGCACATCGGGTCACAGCAGACACCGCACTGAAAAACCCAAGACAAGAATGGCTACGCCCTCCTCTCAATCCTTGCCCACCCTCAAAACAATGGCGCTAGCTGCGCATTCGTTCAGCCCCATAAGGAAAGTTGCCTGGGCTGGTGCATGATTTCTTCAACCCTACTCAAATTGCCAGCGCGTATTCCGAGCAACCTGATCCTTGCACTCCATTCGATGCGGCGCAAGCACTCCCTGGCTGCCCTGCGCAACTGTACAGGATCCTGAATGGCCTCATCTACAGAAATATCCCGCGTGATCACTTTGAAATCAGCAAACTTGACTTTGACGCCTATTGTTCTTGAAACCACGCCTTTACGTTTCAAATCATTACTCAGTTTGAAACAAAGATCCTCAAGTATTTCTGAAAGCTGCTTCTTGTCAGCCCTCACATCCAGATCCCGTGCAAAAGTTGTTTCGCGACTGACTGACTTGGGGTCACTATGCGTCACTATGGGTCTGTCATCCTGACCACGGCTTACCCGATACATCCAGTCGCCCGTACTGGTACCGAACAACTGGACCAGGAACTCCCGTGACTGCTGCGCCAGTTGACCTATTGTCTCAACTCCATGCTCTTTGAGCTTGAGTGTCGCCTTGGGCCCAATGCCATTGATCTTTCCCACAGACAGTGGCCAGATTCTCGAAGGAACGTCCTCCATGGTCAGAATTGTCAAGCCATCAGGTTTATCAAGGTCAGACCCAATCTTGGCGAGTAACTTGTTCGGGGCAACAGCAATAGAACAAGTCAGGCCCGTGGCCTGGTACACCGCCCGCTTTAGCAAAACCGCAATTTCCCTTGACTCGTGCTCGACATCTGTCAAATCAATGTAGATTTCATCGATGCCACGATCTTCAATCAAAGGAGCAATCGCTTTGACTGCAGTCTTGAATTGACGGGAATAGTGCCTGTAAGCTTCAAAGTCAGCAGGCAGAAGGATTGCATCAGGTGCCAGCTTGGCACTTTGCATCAACCCCATCCCTGAGAAAACGCCCAAAGCTCTTGCCTCGTAGGTTGATGTTGTCACAACCCCTCTTCCGACATATTCTTTTAGTTTTGCGTAATGCCATTGTCCGGATTCATCTTGAAACGGTGCTTTGGTGCTTCGCCCGCCAACGACTACAGCCTGCCCTTTGAGCATTGGATATCGCAGCAATTCGACTGATGCAAAAAATGCATCCATATCAAGATGGGCAATTCGTCGTTCACGGTCCATGATCAATGCAATAAATCTGATGAAATGCTCAATGCCGTGTATATTCACGCGGACTTGTATACAAAACAACAACTAAGGAACACCAGTTACTGATGGAAAGTGGTTCTTCTTTCATAGATCAAAGCAGCTTCATACGTGACCAGATCCTGCGTGCCATCGCACTTAACCGTACACCGGGATACCATTTCTGCGGAAATTTTCTGGATCTCTGGTTTGAAGACGTCTACGATGGCAAATCCCGGATCACAATCAAAGCCGCCCCTCACGTTCTGGGGTCTGACGGCAACATGCCTCCGGTTACTTTAGCAGTTGCCGCTGACTTTGCCGCGGCATCCGCGGTACGGACAGCCGATGATCCTGCTATCCGCCTTGCCACTGTATCGCTGCATTTGCAGTTGACCGGACAACCCATGACCGGTGATCTCATCGCCAAAGGCACCCTTGACGGATTTTTTCCATCCGCACAAGGCAAGCTGGGACTGGCCCGGATCACCGTTGTTTCCAATGATCAACTTGTCGCTTTTGGCACCAGCACTTTCATGGTCCTGCCACCACCCGGAGGGAAGAAGCTATTTCCGATTCCCTGGGTCAACAACCGACCGCCAGAAATCGAAAGGCCCCGGCTTGAAGAGCTCAGTAACGATGAACTTCAGATCGTCGAACGTGCAGAAAAAGCATTAAAGCTCAGCCATGACAACGGAATGGCCTTTATCGAAGCCTTCCTCGATATCCAGTCCACATCTTCCGATGGACTCGTGATCTCGACCATGGCCAACGGCCCGCACATCAACAATCGTGTCGGTCATGTACAAGGCGGCGTCAGCCTGGGTATGGCCATGGTCAGCGCCAACTCCGCTTTACCCAAGGATTGGGCCATTGTGGGTATCACGGCTTCCTACGTCAGCCCAGGAGAAGGCGAGACCCTGACTGCACGATCAGAAATCATCCACAAAGGCCGAATGACAGCTGTTGTCAGCACCAAGCTGATGGGATCAGGACGGTTGGTTCTGGAAGTCACTACCAATCATGTCAAGCTGAAAGGCTAGTTCCTGATTTATATGAAGCAAAGGACAGCTCAGGCTCCACCAGACCTGAGCTGTACACGAAGTTATACTAGGCACGCAATCAGAGTTATTCCTGCAAATGCCTTAGAGCACCCTCTTCAACATTTGCATAGAATCAGACAAACTTTAATGAGCGACTACTTACCGACCCATGATGGCCGCATCTGAAATTTTTTACACTCCTGTCATTCTTTGCGGAGGCTCTGGATCCAGACTCTGGCCTCTTTCAAGAAATGGTTTCCCAAAGCAGTTCTTGATCCTGAGCGGCCAAAACAGCCTTTTCCAGGAAGCTGTGCTCAGGCTCCAGTCTCTGGGTACAGAAGAAATTCAGTGCAACCCAGCCCTAATTGTCACCAATGAGAACCATCGGTTCCTGGTCCTGGATCAGCTCAGGGAGCTCGATGCGGTTGAAAAAACAAAAATGATCCTTGAGCCACAAGGGCGAAATACGGCACCTGCCATTACCCTGGCAGCACTCCAAGCAAAACAGACACAGGGAGATGCGGTACTGGTCATTTCACCGGCTGATCAGCTTGTAACTGACCTCAAGGCTTATCAGGCTGCCCTGAGAAGTGCCATCAAGAGTGCCGAAAATGGCAACCTGGTTGTACTTGGCATCACCCCGACCAGGGCGGAAACAGGGTACGGATACATCAGGCATGACGGCAATCTGGATGCCAATGGCGCAGCAACTGTCGTCGAGTTCACGGAGAAACCTGATTCACAAACCGCTCAGGAATATGTTGCAAGCGGCCTTTACAACTGGAACTCAGGCATGTTTGTGGTCAAAGCCAGTGTCTGGCTCAATGCCATCAAACATTTTGCTCCAGACATTCTTGAATCCGTCTCTGCTGCTTGGGAAGCACGCAAAACTGACGATATGTTCCTGCGTCCTGACAGCGAGATTTTCCTGAAAACCAGATCGGAATCGGCAGACTACGCCGTCATTGAACAATGTCCTGGCTCTGAAACCCCGATCCGAATGGTTCCCCTTGATGCAGGCTGGAGCGACCTCGGCGCATGGGATGCGGTATGGGAAGTCAACAAGCATGACGACGATGGTAATGTGCTGATCGGTGACACCTTGAGTGTCGATACCCGTAACACGTTAGTTCACGCCAACCACCGACTCGTCAGCACGGTCGGCGTCGATGACCTGATTGTTGTCGAAACGTCTGATGCCGTGCTTATTGCAAAACGTGACAAGGCCCAAAACGTCAAGGCCATTGTCCAAAAACTGCAATCCCAGAAACGCGAAGAAACCGAATGGCATCGTAAAGTACACAGGCCGTGGGGATGGTATGACAGCATTGATGAGTCCGACCGCTTCAAAGTGAAACGGATCATGGTCAAACCAGGAGCAAGCCTGAGCTTGCAAATGCACCACCATCGAGCTGAACACTGGATTGTTGTAAAAGGGACAGCAGAAGTAACTTGCGGGGACAAAAAAATTCTGCTTACCGAAAACCAGTCGACCTATATCCCTCTGGGTGAAAAGCACATGTTGGCCAATCCCGGAACGATCCCTCTAGAAATTATTGAAGTCCAGTCTGGCAGCTATCTGGGCGAAGACGATATTGTTCGCTTTGTTGACACCTACGGGCGCAAATAACTCCCTGCAGCACGCTTGATGGCCTGAGTCAGGCGTGCCGCTGCCACAGACTCTTTTTCCCAGTGCTGCCAGTAAAGGGAAATCTCCAGCGTTGCATCAGGAATAACCTCTTTCATCCTGGCAGACAGATGGGGCCTTGCCAGAGGCTCCAGTTTTCCGCCCCCAAGCGGTTGAGGCACAATCCCCCAGCCTATTCCCAGCTCGATCGCCCGCTCAAATGCATCCAATGCGGGCACAAAGTATTTTGGATACGACGGATTATGCAAGCCAAAATATTTTTCAAGAAATCGGTCTTGCATGGCATCCTTCCGGTTGAAGATGATGGCGGGTAGCGTCAGCAGCTTATGCACCGAAATCTTCCCCGACTTCAGCCGACACCTGGCCAGTAAATCAGGATGAGCCAAGGCGTGGTAACGCATCACGCCCAACGGCTCAGCCACACACCCTCTAAGTGGCTTGGACAGCGTTGTAATACAACCAAGCACTTCTCCCTTTGCCAGAGCTTCCTGTGTGTAATCCTGGTCATCAATAACAATGTCCAGAAGGATATTGTGCCTTTCCAGGTCTTCTGCCACACCAGGCAAGAACCAGCTCGCCAATGAATCCGCATTGATCGCTACTCGAAGGCTGCTCCATGACTTCCCTCCTGTGTAGACCTGTGAATCCAGCATCAATGTCCTGCGCAACTCCTCCTCAAGCAACTGTGCCCTTTGTGCATAGGAAATGATCGCCCGTCCCTGGGGGGTGAGTTGCAAACTTTTCCCGCGAATCAAGACCAGTGCACCAATACTTGCCTCAAGTGCCTTGACACGCTGCGTCACAGCAGCTGGTGTCACATTCAGCACCCGAGCTGCTGACTGGAAGCTGCCTTCCTGGTAAACCGTGAGCAGCGCTTGGATCTGTTTCTGGTCCAGAAGCATAGATTTAATAATTTTTAATTAAATTAAAAAATTTTTATTTTTATTTAATTCTATAAGAAAGTCATTCAAGATGTAGACCAGTCACAACAAGGAATAAAAAGGTTGTTGTTCCCATGTCTGCTTTTTCTGCTGGTTTCGTTTTAAGCATGTCCCTGATCATGGCAATTGGTCCGCAAAATGCGCATCTGATACGCATGGGCCTGCGCCGTGAACATGTATGCCTGACTGTCATTGCGTCAACGTTATGCGATATCGTACTGATTATCCTGAGCCTGGCGGGACTGTCGATGCTCGGTGGGCTTTCAGCACAAATTCATCAGGCATTGCTTTCAGCGGGCACCCTTTTTTTGATCTACTACGGTAGCAAGGCAGCCTACAACTGCCACAAGGGCTTGAAAAACAACAAAAAAGTTCCGACCAAACCCAACGCCAAGACATCAGCCCAGGACGTCCCTAAAGAACTGACTCGCAAGCAGGCACTGCTGGCTGTCATGACATTTTCGTGGCTCAATCCCCATGCGTGGGTGGATACGGCGGTGCTGATCGGTTCAGCCTCCCTGGCCTATCAAACACCTGGCAAGGCAGTTTTTGGTCTGGGGGCCATGACAGGATCGGCACTATGGTTTGTGACCTTGGGCAGTCTTGCAACCTGGCTGGGGAGAAGGCTGGATGTCAACAGGATTTCTCACTGGATCGACGGCGCTGTAGCCCTCATCATGTTCACGATCGCCTTCATGCTGGCAAGGCAACTATTGTCTATATGACAAATCGATAGTCTCATCTGGACGGTCTTCATGAACCAAACCATAAGGCGTCCAGATGCGATCCTCTTTTTCTACTTGTTGGTAGAGTTTCCAACGCTCACGGGCATCTTCTGATGGGCCGCGCTTGAAATATTGGGCATCAAAGTGGATCATGGTCGCGGCAAACCGCAGGCTCCGGACCTTGACACCTATTTTCTTCAGACGGCGTTCAACATCTGAATCCTCAGCACCCCACTGAACAGCATGCCTTTCATCAAAGCCGTTAATGGCCACAATGTCTGATTTTTGCACCGAGAAATTGCAACCCAGCACCCCCCAGGTCCTCCCTGGCCAATTCCTGCCAATGACATCTGGCACACGGATGCCTTTTTCAAGATTACGCGCCTTGGACTGCATGGTCAATTTCAGCAGCGCCGCGAAATTTCGGCTCACAATCTCACTCGGTCTGGAGCAGTCAAGAACCTGATATGCCTCGCGGTAGACGTCTACACGACGTCCAGTCTGCATGATCCCAGGCCCTGCATGACGCAAGTGATCCTGCACAAACCCCTTCTGGACAACGCAATCAGCGTCAACAAAAATCAACGTTTCCCCACGAGCATGTCGAATCGCCTCATTCAGGATGACAGTCTTGAGAAACCCCCTGTCTTCATGCCATAGGTACTGAACGGGATAGCCGAAAGTATTCTTGATTTCCTGGATGGCTGCCATCACAACCGGCCGGGACCCGTCATCCGCAATGATCAGTTCAAAGCTGCCATCCGCCTGCTCGTGCAAGGCCTGCATGAGTAGCCTGAGGATATCAATATCGTTATAAAAGGCCGCAATTACCGAAACCTTCGGCTTATCGGCAGAGGAATTTGGTTTCATTTTTAGCAAAGCTCCAGTTCTGCAAGGATGGGAGCATGGTCAGACCACAGACTCCATGGCCGACCCTTTAGAACCTGAGCTCGTCTGACAGCAAAGCCTCGCTGATAGATTCTGTCCAACCGAAAAATCGGAAACTGAGCAGGGTATGTCTTAGGCGGGCGACGCAACGACTGCATCCCTTCCATTGGCAAATGAAACGCTGTTACAGACCTGGGCTGCAACAATGAAGCCAAGGGCTGCTCACCTCGCAGGATCTGACGCAACTGTCGCACTGATCTCTTCAACCTGGGTGTATCGCCTTCAGTATGCGATGCACTGGCAAAAACCTCCTTCAGCCCAAGCTGCTGAACAAACAAGGGCGAAAGCTCATCACGCCAATCATTGAAGTCACCCGCGATCAGAAGGGGGCAGTCCTCAGGAACCATCCTCGAAATACGTCTTGCCATAGTTTCGATCTGACGCACACGACTACCACCAAATAGCCCCAGATGCACCACCATGCAATGCACCTCGGAGCCCCGGATGTCAACTACTGCGTGAAGCAATCCCCGTTGCTCCAGCGGATGATCCGAGACATCCTCATTCTCAAACCGCATGATCGGGTAACGTGACAACAAGGCATTGCCATGGTGGGTCAAAGTACGTACAGCATTACACCCGTACGCGACATCCATCTGCAACGCAGCAGCCAGGGAATCATGCTGGGCATCAAGGATGACATGCTGGTGGTTACGTCCCTGAACTTCCTGCAAAAACAATAAATCCGGCCTTAGCCGGTGCAAGCCAAGCCGCAGGTCGTACAGCGAATCCTTGCCGCTCATCGAGCGACCCTTGTGGATGTTATAGCTGACGACCCGCAGGGTTGGCATTTCCTACTGCTTGTCTTTTGCGTCAGCAGGCAAGCGCAAACGGATGTGCAGCTCCTTCAACTGCTTTTCATCCACAGCTGAAGGTGCCTGTGTCAGCAGACACTGGGCTCTCTGCGTCTTGGGGAACGCTATCACGTCACGGATAGACTCAGCACCAGCCATCAGTGTCACCAAGCGATCAAGACCAAAGGCAATGCCTCCATGAGGTGGGGCACCGTACTGAAGGGCATCAAGAAGGAACCCAAACTTCAGGCGTGCTTCCTCAGCATCGATCTTGAGTGCGCGGAACACCTTACTCTGGACCTCTTCCTTATGAATACGGACTGAGCCACCGCCCACTTCCCAACCGTTGAGCACCATGTCATAGGCTTTTGACAATGCCTTGTCAGGCGAGGATTCGAGCAGATCTTCGTGCCCGTCCTTAGGACTTGTAAAAGGATGGTGAGCAGCGGTGTACCTTCCAGCCTCTTCGTCATACTCGAACATGGGGAAGTCAACCACCCAAAGTGGTTTCCATCCTTCCTCAAACAAGCCTTTGGCTTTACCAAACTCGCTATGACCAATCTTGACGCGCAACGCTCCGATGGAGTCATTGACAACCTTGGCACGGTCGGCACCAAAGAAGAGGATATCCCCATCCTGAGCACCTGTACGCTTGATCATCTCGTCAAGGGCAGCATCATGAATGTTCTTGACGATCGGCGATTGCAACCCATCGCGCCCTTTGGCGATTTCATTGACCTTGATCCACGCCAGCCCTTTGGCACCATAGATGGCCACGAACTTGGTATAGGAATCAATCTCGGTACGCGAAAGCTCAGCACCACCAGGTACACGCAATGCCACAACACGACTGCCGGGAGTCTGGGCAGCCTGGGAAAACACCTTGAATTCGACGTCACGCATGACGTCAGTCAGGTCCGTAAACTGCATCTTGACCCGCAAGTCCGGTTTGTCGGAACCATATAGCCTCATGGCTTCGCCATAAGTCATGATGGGAAACGGATCAGGTAGATCGACATTCTGGACAACACGGAACACATGCCGGATCATGCCCTCGAAGATGTCGCGGATCTCTTCTTCGTTCAGAAACGAAGTCTCGCAGTCGATCTGGGTGAACTCCGGTTGACGGTCAGCACGCAAGTCCTCGTCACGGAAGCATTTGGTGATCTGGTAGTACCTGTCGAACCCGGCCATCATCAGCATTTGCTTGAACAACTGGGGCGACTGGGGAAGCGCAAAGAACTCACCTGGATTGACCCGGGAAGGCACAAGGTAGTCACGTGCACCTTCCGGAGTACTCTTGGTAAGCATGGGAGTTTCGATATCGACAAACCCCAGAGCATCCAGGTATTTGCGCACCTCGATTGAAACTCTGTAGCGCAACATCAGGTTCTTTTGCATCTGCGTGCGGCGCAAATCCAGAACCCTGTGTGTCAGACGAGTCGTCTCGGACAGGTTTTCATCATCAAGATGAAACGGCGGCGTAACCGAGGGATTCAGAATCTCTACTTCGCGGCAAAGGATTTCAACCTCTCCTGAAGCCAAGTCAGGGTTTACCGTGCCTGCCGGGCGCTCGCGCACCAGGCCTGTTATCCGAATGCAGTATTCGTTGCGCAACCGTTCAGCGATCGCAAACGCATCAGCGTTATCCGGATCAAACACGACCTGAGCCAGGCCTGCACGATCCCGCATATCGATAAAAATCACACCGCCATGGTCACGACGGCGATGAACCCAACCAAACAGGGTGACAGTTTGACCCAGATGGTCCCGACACACATGGCCGGTATAGCAAGTACGCATTCAGTGAGACTCCTGAGGAGGTAAGGGTGCCGGTGCTACAACACCCATCGAAACAATATATTTGAGCGCAGCATCCACACTCATGTTCAGGGCGATGATGTCACTGCGGGGCACCATCAGAAAGAATCCGGAAGTAGGGTTTGGTGTTGTTGGAACATAGACGCTGATATAGTCCTCATGCAGGTGTTCGGCCACTTCACCGCCAGGGGTACCCGTAATGAAAGCAATCGTCCATAACCCCTGTCGTGGATATTGCACCAGCACTGCCTGACGAAATGCCTGGCCGTTAGGCCCTAACAACGTATCACCAACCTGCTTGACTGAATTGTAGATCGAACGAATCAGTGGGATCCGCCCCATCAGGCTTTCCCACCTGTCAAGAATAGTCTGGCCCAGGTAATTCGCCGCAAATGCGCCCGTAGCCAACAAAACGGCCAGAACGATCAAAAATCGTAATCCTGGCACATCGACCCCGAACAATGCCCGGGCGGAAAGGGATTCCGGCAAAATGCTTTCAAGGGTGCTGACCAGAGCCCATATTACCCACACGGTAATCACAAGCGGTGCCCAGACCAACAATCCAGCAATCAGATAGTTTTTAATGCTACGCATAGCCTCTCTCATCGCGGGGACAACCCCGCGACGGGTTAAAGATTTCAGGAAGCATCCGCAGTGGTCTTGCCCGCGTCTGCTGATCCAGAGGATGTGTCAGCTGAGCCGCCCTGGCTGTCAGACCCTTTTGAGCTGGACACTGATCCAACCTTGGATGCCGGCCCGTTCCTAAAATCAGTTACATACCATCCTGATCCCTTGAGCTGAAACCCAGCTGCCGTAACCTGTTTGGCATATGTGGACTTTCCGCAAGCAGGGCACACTGTCAATGGTGCATCCGACATCTTTTGCAGAACATCCTGCTCATGGCCACAGGATGAACAACGATAAGCGTAGATTGGCACTCTCAACTCCTTGGTAAAAGCAGGAATCGGTTTAAAAATAAAATCCGCTAAAAAGCCCTCAATTTTACCCTGCTTTCCCGGGTATTTAGCAATTGACCTCCGGCCGGCGAAGTGCCATACCCCCTCCGGGCGAAATTCCTGCCTCCGGGGTGAACGTCAACTTGCCATTGACAAAGACATGGGAAATTCCTGCCGACCTGGAGGTCGGCTCATCAAAAGTTGCCTTGTCTACAATCTGCTGCGGATCGAAAATCACTATGTCGGCATAAGCCCCGACACGCAAAACCCCCCTGTCTTTCAGCCCGAAATTTGAGGCGGTCAACCCCGTCATCTTATGAACCGCCTGCTCCAGACCAAACAGCCCGAGATCACGTGCATAGTGCCCAAGCACCCTAGGGAATGTGCCCCACAGCCTTGGGTGCGGGATCTGGTCATGTGGGATGCCGTCCGAACCAATCATGGTCGGGCCATAGGCAAGGATACGCTGGACATCGTCCTCATCCATGGCGTAGTAGATCGCACCGGCAGGCACAAGGCGCTGAGCGGCCTCATGCTCAGTTACACCCCATTGTCGTGCGATATCATCGAGCATTCTTCCTGCCATTTCCGGAAAAGGTCTGGACCAAGTCACTTTGGTCCGCCTTGCCCTATGAAGGAATTCAGGCCTCAATACAGTCGAAGAGGCATGATATGGATAGCAGTCCAGTGACACTGGCTGGCTTTGCGCGACCCGTGAGATAACCTCCAAGGTTTCTACCGAACGGCCATGGTTGCACACCCCGACAACCTTGTGGTGGGAAAGTATCACCCTGACATCTAGGGCCTTGCCGATCTCAAATGCCTCGGCCATTGATTCCAGGATATTGTTGCCCTCGTCTCTCAAATGGGTTGCATAGTGCCCCTTGACGCTGGTCAACGGACGGCCAACCTCTATGATCTCCCCGGTTGTCGCAGCTCTGGCGGGAGGATAGAAGACGCCGCTGGAAAGCCCCCAGGCACCTGCTTGAAGCGCCTCCTCCAACCACGATCTCATCAACTGGATTTCGCTCTCATTTGCAGGCCTGTCCAAGTCCTCAACGGCATGTACCCGCAACGTGCTGTGTCCAACCAAAGGTGCCACATTGGTGCAAAGTCTCGTCTTCTCAAGGGAGGACATGTAGTCCGCAAAAGACCTGAACCTCATGGGATCCGGGTTGACGGCTGTCGCTTCAACAACGAGATCAATGGGAGGCGGGGTGGTCGGAATGATGTAGGGGGCCAGACTAACCCCGCAATTACCAGTTACCACTGTGGTAACTCCCTGCGAGACCTTGGGCAATATCTGATTTGGGGAGAAAACTGCCCTGTCATCATGAGTGTGGACGTCAATGAAGCCGGGAGCCACAATCCTGCCGGTTGCATCAATCGTTTTTTCGGCAACCCAACCGTCCGACCTCTGACCTATTCCCACCACCCTGCCATCACTCACAAAGACATCCGCACGCACCCTTGGTGCTGTTGTGCCGTCAATCAAGGTTCCACCGATGATGGCAAATTCACATTGTTTCGGTCCGCGCATGATATCCCCTGAACGCCATGCCACAGCTTGAAATGGAATGCTGAATCTCGTGTGTCGCTGGCATCATATTGCACCAGCAAGCTCTTAGCTGACAACAAAATCCATCACTCCAACCTCTTCCCAACATGTCGTGGCAATCACTCCGAAAGTTTTAAATATTTTTTGCCAAACACCTAGGGATTACCCTGACGAACTCAAGATAATCCTGACATTTCCACAGCAAAAAAGGGGAAACCCCTGCAACCAAACAGTTTTACACCCTGCTACCATATATGCGCTTTTCAGCTTGTCGCGCGATTTTTGCTCGGTGATTTCAAGGTCATCATCCTGGTTTGACGCGTCATGGCTGCAAAGCAGATCATGCTGCCTGTCGGGTTTATCTTCAGCAGAATCGGTCACCATGGCCGCCACATCAATCTTTGCTGTAAAGCACAGAACGTTGCTGCCCGGTTTTTCCTTCATTCTGAAAGGAGCGACTGGAACTGCAGAGACCAAACCCACCGAGAGACCTGTCAGCCCGATCGATGAATCAAGGGAATGTTCCGCATGCAATCCGTCATTCTGTTTATCTGTCTTGCAGTCCTCTGGGTATTGTGGTCAGGAATCTTTTCGCCACTCATGCTTTTTCTGGGGCTGGTGTCATGCATTCTGACCGTCTGGTTGGTTCGCAGGTTCAAAACCATTGACCACGAGTCTGTTCCTCTGCAGCTTGGCATTGGAATCCTCACCTACTGGATCTGGCTGCTTAAAGAAATCATCTTGGCCAGTTGGAGTGTCAGCAAAATCATCCTTTCACCCAAGATGGATCTGAGCCCAACCATTGTCAAAGTCAAGGCCAAAAGTCGAGGCTCAGTCGGTTGGGTGATTTTCGCCAACTCGATCACACTGACACCAGGCACCATCACCATCGACATCGATGACAAAGGGGTATTGACTGTTCATGGCATCAACCGTGAAACAGCCGAAGGTGCAGCTACGGGTGACATGAACGACCGTATTGCCAACCTTCAGGCTAAAGGAGAAAACTGATGCTGACTGTTGTTGGAATCGCCATCCTGGTTGGCATGCTTCTGGCCATCCTTCGAGGTCTGGTTGGCCCTGGCGTTTATGACCGTGTACTGGCAATGAACATGTTCGGCACCAAAACAGTGCTGTTACTTGCAGCCATGTCCCTCATGTTTGGCCGCACAGACTTTCTGGATCTGGCTCTAGCCTATGCTCTGATCAACTTCATCGGCGTTCTGGCCATCCTGCAATTTGTCCAGAACCGGGATGCAAGGCATGCCGCTGCAAAAGCCTCTGCTTCCAAGAAAAACAAGGAGGCCTGAGCATGTGGATTGAATGGCTTGCCTATGCACTACTGGCTGCTGGTTCGTTCTTCGTCGTCGTTGGCGCAATCGGTGTTCTGCGCATGCCGGATCTGTACACCCGCATGCACGCTTCCAGTGTGACAGAAATGCTGGGATCCATGCTGATCATCATCGGACTGATGCTACTGACGGGCTGGACTCTGTCAACCTTTAAGCTCTTTGCCATCATGATGTTCCTGTTCTTCACCGCTCCAGTTGCAAGTTACGCAATGGCCAATGCTGCTTTGCTGAGCGGAGTCAAACCCCAGCTTGCTGATGAGCTTCCTGAGGAGAAGCGACCATGATCACAGTGTTCGACTATTTCACCCTGACAATGGTTGCCATCGTGGCTGTCGCTACCATCACCTCAAGCAACCTGTTCGTGGCCAGCATGTGGTCCGGCATCTATAGCCTCCTGATGGCGTGCAATTTCTTCATCCTTGATGCGGCTGATGTGGCCCTGACTGAAGCTGCTGTCGGCGCTGGTGTTTCTACCGTGTTGTACATGGGTGCACTGTCCCTGACCGATGACAAAGAACAAGTCAGCCGCGGTCGCAAGATCCTACCACTGCTGGCCGTCGTTGCCCTGGGATTGATTCTGATGATCGTCACGATCGAACACCCAAGGGTCGGTGACATCAACGCGCCGATCCATCAACATGTGGCTCCCTGGTATATCGAAAAAACTCCCGAGTACATCAACATTCCGAATCTGGTAACAGCAATCCTTGCTTCCTTCCGCGGATTCGACACCATGGGTGAAGTTCTGGTGATCTTCACGGCAGGCATCGGCGTGATTTCCGTGCTGAGTTTCAAGCCTAAGCGTGCGGCTTCTGTCAGCGGTTCCGAACTCGGAAAGCAGATCCGCGGCCTTCACCACCATGCAGTCCTTCGGGTTGTCGGCAAGCTCTTGATTCCCATCATCCTGCTGTTTGGCCTGCTGGTTCAGTTCCACGGCAAATACAGTCCTGGTGGCGGCTTTTCTGCTGGCGCTTTGTTTGCAGCCGCAATCATGCTCTACGGAATCCTGGAAGGAGCTGACCGCTCAGCTCACGCAATGCCTCAAGCCGTCATGCTCAAGCTCGCCGCACTGGGCTGCACCATCTATACCGGTGTCGGTTTCGTATGCATGCTACTTGGCCATCACTTCCTGGACTACAACGCACTTTGGCCAAGCAACCCGAAACTCGGGCAGTACTACGGCATCCTGATGGTCGAGTTTGGTGTGGGCCTGACTGTGACAGCCGTTTTGATCATGATCTTCAATGCAATCGCCAACAGGGCGACTTACTGAGGAACCACAGATGAATCTGCTTGGTTTGTACAACTACTGGGTCTATCTGTTCCTGCTACTGGTAGGCATGTATACCGTTTTTGCCAAGAACAACTACGTTAAAAGGCTGATTGGCCTGAGCATTTTCCAGTCGGCGGTGTTCCTACTTTTTATCAGCATGGATAAAGTTGCCGGAGGTACCGGTCCAATCTTCACGGGGAACCCTGTGACTGATGCAGTGTTTGCCAATCCACTGCCACAGGTCTTGATCCTGACCGCCATCGTGGTGGGTATCGCTGGCACGGCGCTGGGTTTGGCCATCACTGTACGGATCCGGGAAGAATATGGATCCATCGAAGAATCCGACATTCGCAAGATGGATGACCAGTCATGATGAGTCTTTACGATCAACTCCCCATTCTTGTCATCACCCTCCCGCTGTTAGCCGCACCCGTTGTAGCAGTCCTGCCTGGTCGTGGAAAGCTTCCTTGGCTGTTTGCCACTATTGCCAGCGCCCTGACGTTTCTGATTGCCATCAGCCTGGCCTGCAGAGTGATGGAAAACGGAACTATCCCTTACCTACTCGGTAACTGGGAAGCTCCCTATGGCATCGTGCTCAGCATTGGACCTTTGTCTGTCCTGATGGCCATTGTCATTAGTGGCGCCTCGCTTGCAGGTCTGTTCGTTTCCCTGGGAGGCATGGACAAGGAAGTCCCCCCACCACACCAGCCTCTGCTTTATGCCTGCTGGCTCCTTGTCATGGCAGGATTGATTGGCATTGTGACAACTGGCGATGCGTTCAACGTCTTCGTATTCATGGAGGTTTCTTCACTGGCCTCCTATGTCATGGTTGCCAACGGCCCCAACCGTCAGGCATTGCCGGCAAGCTTCAAATACCTGGTCACTGGCACATTTGGAGCAACCTTCTACCTTATCGGCGTCGGCTACCTGTACATGATGACAGGTACCCTGAACATGGCGGATCTTTCAGCACGGCTGGCTGACGTTGCGGACACCATGCCAGTTCTGATAGCTGGCGGATTCCTGATGCTTGGCCTTGGAATGAAGGGAGCCCTGTTCCCCATGCATGCTTGGATGCCCAATGCCTATCAGTTTGCGCCCTCGCCCGTTGCAGCTTTCTTTGCGGCCTGCTCAACCAAAGTTCCCCTTTTCGTGATGGTGCGTGTCCTTTATGAGATTGTCGGACATCACCTGGGCAGCTATGGTGAGCTTCTTAGCGGAATGATGATGACCCTGTCTGTCATCGCTTTCATTGTCGGATCGCTTATTGCCATCTATTCAGAGGATTTGAAACGGGTTCTGGGTTATTCCTCTGTTGCACAGATCGGCTACATGGTGCTCGGGATCTGTCTCGGCACCTCTGCAGGCTTGACTGCAGCATCAATCCACATGTTCAACCATGCACTGATGAAAGCCGCCCTGTTTGCTGCAGTAGCTGCTGTGGTTGTGCGTACGGGATCATCAAAAATCGAAGACTTGGCAGGCATCGGCAAGAAGATGCCGCTGACCATGCTTGGGTTTGCGCTGGCAGGTCTTTCACTGATTGGCGTGCCGCTGACCGCCGGATTTATCAGCAAATGGTATCTGATTAAAGCCATTCTTGAAATCGGACCTCTTGGCATTTTCCTGACGATTCTGATCCTGCTCAGCTCACTCATGGCAGTCGTCTACATCTGGAAAGTCATTGAGGTGGCATATTTCAAGCCTACCAAAATCGAAATCCCTGATGCCCGCACCGAGGCCCCCGTATCCATTCTGATCGTTCTCTGGATATTGGTACTGGCCAACTTCTGGTTCGGCATTGATCCTGAGTTTGTCTTGTCACTGGCTCGATCAGAGGCAGTTGATGTGCTGGGGGTTAGCAAGTGACTGATCAGTTCATCCTTCTTTCCGCTATTGCCGTTCCTTTAATCGGCGCAATCATCATTGCACTGAGTGGCCATTCACAGAACCTCAGGGATTCACTGATGGTTGCTGGTGCCACACTAGGCTTCATCACAGTCCTCTGCCTGCTGCCCTCAGTACTTGCTGGCAACCCGCCCAAGGCCTCTGTCATTGAGATCATGCCTGGGTTAGAACTGAGCTTTGCCATTGAGCCACTGGGCATGGTCTTTGCTCTGGTTGCCTCCGGCTTGTGGATCCTGACGTCCATATATGGCATCGGCTACATGCGTGGTGCTGAAGAAAAGCATCAGACCCGATTTTTTGCCTGCTTCTCTATTGCTATCTTTGCAGCGCTGGGCATTGCCTTTGCTGCCAATATGTTCACGCTCTTCATCTTCTATGAAGTGCTGTCGATTTCTACCTATCCCCTGGTTGCCCACAAAGGCGACGAACTCGCCAGAAAAGGTGCCAGAACATATTTGGCACTGCTTATCGGCACATCCATCGGCCTGATGCTGCCAGCAATGCTGGTTGTCTGGTATATGACTGGCACACTCGATTTCACACCGGGCGGCATCCTGGAAGGAAAAGTCGAGCGTGGCGTTGGTGCAGTATTACTGCTCCTGTTCATGTTCGGTATCGGTAAAGCAGCATTGATGCCGTTTCACCGCTGGCTGCCTTCCGCCATGGTGGCACCCACACCGGTCAGCGCCCTTTTGCATGCGGTCGCTGTGGTCAAGGCTGGTGTTTTTACCGTACTTAAGGTAAGCATCTACCTGTTTGGGCTGGAGTATCTGAAAGAATTGTGGAGCAACGATGTCATCATGTGGGTCGCAGCCTTCTCGCTGATTGCTGCTTCCCTGGTGGCCATGCAGAAAACCAATCTTAAGGCTAGACTGGCCTACTCCACGGTCAGTCAATTGTCGTACATCACTCTCGGTGCCATGCTGGCCAGCGAACTTTCGATTGTTGGCGGTGGATTGCACATCGTCATGCACGCCTTCGGGAAAATCACCCTGTTCTTCTGCGCCGGTGCCATCTATGTCGCCGCACACAAGACAGAAATCCCTGAAATGGACGGCTTGGCACGCAAGATGCCCGTGACCATGGGAGCATTCCTGATCGGTGCACTTTCTGTCATCGGTGCACCGCCGCTTGGAGGGTTCTGGAGCAAATGGAATCTGATGCTGGGCGCTGTCGATGCACAGCACAGCATCATGATTGCAGTCTTTCTGCTCAGTACATTGCTGAATATCGCCTACCTGCTGCCACCGGTCATCCGGGCATTCCTGCTCAAGCCTGCGCAAAGCGATGGCGAGCCAGGAATCCAGGAAGCGCCATTGTTCTGCCTGGTTCCCCTCACATTGACGGCATTAGGAGCGCTCTGTCTGTTTTTCCTGGCCGATCCGATACGTACATTCATCGGCTCGATCTTTCCGGGAGGTCTGTAATGGATTACATCCCAGTCCGTAGATCGCACGGAACAAAGTCCCCGCGTGTAACCGTAGCCCAGGGAATCGAATCATGAACGTTAACAAGCTTGCTCAACTTCTGGAATGGATGGTCAGGAACTCAAAGCTGCTCAGCCGTGTCATGCTCGTCATCATGGGCATCCTGGTCATTGCCAACTTTATGTACTCTTCCGACCATCATGACAGGTTTTTCTGGGAATCATTGCCAGCTGCAGGAGCCATCTACGGCCTGTTTTCCTGCGTTGTCATCGTTGTTGTGTCCAAGTTCCTGGGCTACAGCTTCCTCTATCGACCAGAAGACTATTACGACAACGAATCCAAACCCAATGAACTGATTGGCAACCCTGAAAACAGGGAGAATCGTGATGCCTGAATCTGTGAACCTATCTTCGGCTTTGTGGCTACATCCCTCGCTGGTGCTGATCTTGGGGGCATTGCTCACACCCTTGATGAGGGGATCGGCCCAACAGATTTTCCGTGTCGCACTGGCGCTGTTGGTCATTTACATTGCTTTCACTATCGAGCTTGGCAACCATGGTCAATTCAACCTCGGGGGCATGACCATCATCACAGGGCGTGCTGACAAGCTGAGTTTGGCATTCGTCTATGTATTCAGCCTTATCACGCTGATCGCAACGATCTACTCCCTTCATGTCAAAGACAATGTCCAGCACGTCTCCAGCACGATCTATGCGGCATCTGCCATTGGCGCCGCGCTGGCTGGGGACCTGATGACGCTATATGTCTTCTGGGAAATGATGATGCTTGCCTCAGTATGGCTGATCTGGCGCCGTGCTTCAGCAACCTCCTACACTGCCGGATACCGCTATCTTCTTGTTCACGCTGTCAGCGGTGTCCTGCTATTGGCTGGCATTGTCATGTACTTCGGTCAAACCGGCTCTATTGCTTTCGAAGCCTTGCAGCCTGGCAACATTGCCTTCTACCTGATCCTGATTGGCTTTTTGATCAACGCCGCCGTACCACCTTTCGGTGCCTGGCTGCCCGATGCCTATCCTGAAGCCACAGTTACGGGTGCGATCTTCCTGAGCGCGCTGACCACCAAGACTGCTGTCTATACACTGATCAGGGGGTTTCCTGGAACAGAACTGCTGGTCTGGATGGGTGTCATCATGGCACTGTGGGGAGTGGTCTATGCGGTTCTGGCCAACGATATCCGCAGGCTGCTGGCTTATCACATCATCAGCCAGGTCGGTTACATGGTTGCAGGGGTCGGCATGGGAACTGCCATCGCACTCAATGGCGCAACAGCCCATGCTTTCACCCACATCCTTTATAAGTCTGTCCTGTTCATGGGAGCTGGTGCCGTCCTACAAATGACAGGCAAGAGCAAACTGACCGATCTTGGCGGAATTTACAAGTACATGCCCCTGACCTTTGTCCTGTACATGGTCGGTGCGTTTTCCATTTCCGCATTCCCACTCTTTAGTGGATTCGTCAGCAAAACAATGGTCATCGAGGCTGCCGCAGAGGACCACCGCGCCTGGGTCTGGCTGTTGCTGTCCATGGCTTCTGCCGGTACATTCCTGCACACCGGACTGAAGTTGCCCTATTTCACGTTCCTGGGACAGGATTCGGGCTTGCGACCAGCCGAAGCCCCATGGAACATGTTACTGGCCATGGGAATTGCGGCATTCTTCTGCATCTTTATCGGTGTCTACCCTGCCTGGCTGTACGGTTTCATGCCTTCACCAGTGCATTACAACGCTTATGCACCTGGCCACCTGTTCTGGGAAATCCAGCTACTTCTGTTCACGGGACTGGGCTTCTTCCTGATGCTCAAGCACCTTGGGGGAGAACACAAAGTCAGCGTCGATACGGACTGGATCTACAGGAAGGCCGCACCTCCGGTTGTGGCTGCACTGTCTCAACTGATCAAGAATATATGGGGCGGCTTGCTCGGTGTGTTCCAAGGTTTCCTGCAAAGCTCGGCACGGGTACTGCGTAGCGACTTTGGCCGTGGTGGAGTACTGGGTGATACTTGGGGGCTAGCTGCCACAACCATCTGGATAGCGTTGCTGCTAGCCTTCTTCGGCATGTTTGTAGTGTTCTTCTGATTCTCGCCAGAAAACCACGCTCTGCATGCTCCTTCAGAAACCCATGGTCCTGCTACTGACAGGTTCCATGGGTTTTTTATCTTCATCACCCTCATCAAGACCGGGCTGCCGACAGGATGAAATCTGCGGCCTTCTGTGCAATCATCAGTGTTGGAGAATTTGTGTTGCCAGATGTGATGGTCGGCATGATGGATGCATCGGCCACACGCAATCCCTCTATTCCGTGCACTCGTAGCTGTGCATCAACAACTGACATTTCATCGCAGCCCATCTTGCAAGTCCCGACTGGGTGAAAAATCGTAGTTCCGATATCTCCTGCACCGCGGACAAGATCATCGTCGCTGGTCAAATGCACGCCAGGCTTGACCTCCTTGGGCTGATAAGCTGCCAGTGCCGGTTGCTCAACAATCTTGCGGGTCAGTTTGATGCTGTCCACGGCCACTTTCTGATCTTCCAAGGTTGACAAATAATTGCATCTGATCGATGGCTGCTGCGCGGTATCAGGGGAAATGATTCTGACCCTCCCTCTGCTGGTCGGTCTCAGATTGCAGACTGAGGCCGTAAATGCCGGAAAATCATGCAACGGCTCCCCAAACCTTTCCAGTGACAATGGCTGAACATGATATTGGATGTTTGCCCTGTCCTGGCCGGGATCAGATCGGGTAAACACCCCCAGTTGCGATGGGGCCATGCTCAAAGGGCCACTTCGCGTCAAGGCGTACTGAATCCCCATCCGCAACTTTCCAAGCAGGCTTTGAGCCTGGGTATTGAGTGTTGGCACGCCTTGCACAGCAAATATCAGCCTGAGCTGCAAGTGGTCTTGAAGATTCTCGCCTACCCCTGGTAAATGGTGCACGATGGGAATCTGAAGCTCCTGCAAAAGGTCTGCCGGCCCTATGCCAGAGGCCTGGAGTATCTGTACCGAACCTATTGAACCCGCGGCAAGGACAGTTTCACGGTTGCACTGTGCAACAACCTTCTGATCCTTGTGAATGAACTCGATCCCCTTGACCTTACTTCCTTCGAACAACAATCGGGTCACCCTGGCATGCGTCATCACTGTCAGATTTTTTCGTCCGCTGGCGGGCTTCAGAAAAGCCTTGGATGTATTCCAGCGCCAACCTCTGTCCTGGTTGACCTCAAAATAGGCGCTGCCTTCGTTGTCCCCGCGGTTGAAATCCTCAACCGGCTGGATGCCCGCCTGTTGTGCAGCTTTCTGAAACGCGTCCAGGATTTTCCAGGACAGCCTTTGACGGCTCACCTTCCACGGTCCACCAGATCCATGCCAAGGACTTGCCCCTTTGTAATGGTCTTCCATTTGCATGAAAACCGGGAGCACATCGTCCCACCCCCATCCTGGATTACCAAGATCTCTCCATCCGTCGTAGTCCTGGCGCTGTCCTCGCATATAGATCATGCCATTGATAGAGGAGCTCCCTCCGAGCACCTTTCCCCTGGGATAGCTAAGAGACCTACCATTGAGCCCTGGTTCGGATTCCGTCTTGAAGCACCAGTCAGTCCTTGGATTACCGATACAATAGAGATAGCCTACTGGAATATGGATCCAGTGATAGTTGTCTGGTCCACCAGCTTCCAGCAGCAGCACCCGATTTGAGGGATCCTCACTCAGCCGATTTGCAAGCAGGCATCCCGCCGTCCCGGCACCAACTACGATGTAGTCGTACGCCCCGATAGACCCGCCTGTTTGGGAATCCATGCTCTGTTCCTCCCTAGGGTTGGTATTTTTTTGTATAAAAAGAGTAATCTGTAGCTTTTAGCTCTGTTTGTTGAAACAATACAGGATGACTATCTACCAAGCATAGCCATTGAAACTAACTTATTGATCTAATCATGAACTCCAACGCTGCACTAGCCTATACAGTCACAGAATCCACCCACCGCGAAAGCGACCAAACCCGTGAGAAGTTTTTGGCGAACCCTGGGTTTGGGCAGTATTTCACAGACCACATGGTAGTGATTGACTGGTCTGTTGAAGAAGGTTGGCATAACGCGCGAGTGCAGCCATACGGCCCCCTGCTTCTGGATCCCGCATCCTCAGTGCTGCATTATGCACAGGAAATCTTTGAAGGTCTGAAGGCATACCGCCATGCTGATGGTTCCATCTGGCTGTTCCGTCCCGAACAAAACGCCAAACGCATGCAACGCTCGGCACATCGCCTGGCTTTGCCTCAACTGCCAGTCGAATACTTCCTGGAATCCATCCGCCAGCTCCTGAAAGTTGATCATATGTGGGTTCCTAGTGCTCCTGAGACCAGCCTGTACATTCGCCCCTTCATGATTGCCAACGAGCATTTCCTTGGCGTACGGCCCGCCCAGCGTGCCCAATACCTGGTCATTGCCTCCCCGGCAGGAGCCTATTTCCAGAAAGGTGTTGCACCAGTCAGCATCTGGATCGCAGAATCACACACCCGCGCTGCCCGCGGAGGCACAGGTGCGGCCAAATGTGGTGGCAACTATTCTGCATCCTTGCTTCCACAGCAAGAAGCTTACGAACATGGTTGCTCACAGGTGCTGTTCCTGGATGCACAGGAAGGCAAATACCTGGAAGAACTTGGTGGTATGAACCTGTTCCTTGTTTGCCGTGATGGAACATTGCTGACCCCAAGTTTGACTGGCAGCATCCTGGAAGGTGTCACCAGGGACAGTCTCATTACCCTGGCCAAAGATCGTGGCCACAAGGTTGTTGAAAGACGGATCACCCTGGAAGAAACACTGCAAGGCTTGTCCAACGGCGACATCGTTGAAGCATTTGCCTGTGGAACAGCTGCTGTCATTACGCCGATCTGCGCAATCAAGGGCCATGGTTTTACCGTAGGCAGCGATGACGCCCCCGCAGGTGAACTGACCATGTCACTTCGCAAGGAACTGACTGACATCCAGTACGGCCGCAGACCTGACCCGCACAACTGGATGGTCAAGGTATTCTGATCCAGACGAAGTGCTACCACTCCAAGTGGTCACAATCCTGCCGGCCATAAGGTTGGAGAGTCCAAGGGCAGTGCTTCCGGTACTGCCCTTTTTGCAACTATCAAAAAGAGATACAAAAGAGACATGAAGCCTGCTGTACAACGCTGGAATCAACGTTTTGCGGCCACTGAGGACTATATCTTCGGTACCGAGCCCAATGCATTTCTGGTCGAACAAACAAAACAATGGCTACAACCTGGCATGCAAGTCCTGGCTGTTGCAGATGGGGAGGGTCGAAACGGTGTCTGGTTGGCCGGCCAGAATCTTGAAGTCTGGTCTGTCGATGCCGCTCCGGCTGCCACAGAAAAAGCAAAGCGGCTTGCCAAAGAGCGTGGAGTCGACCTGCATGTTGTCACTGCCGACATAAGCCAGTGGAACTGGGATGCGCAACAGTTTGACGCCGTCATTGCCATCTTTATCCAGTTTGCCAACCCGAAATTGCGCGCCCAGATTTTTGATGGCATGAAACGTGCAACCAAACCCGGCGGCTTGATCCTGATTCAAGGCTACGGACTGAAGCAACTTGAGTACAAGACTGGCGGCCCTGATATTCCTGAGCACCTCTACACGCTGGACCTGATGCGCGAATCCTTCCAGGATACCGATATCCTGCTATTGCGCGAATATGATGCCGAAATTCAGGAGGGCGACGGGCATCAAGGCATGTCTGCCTTGGTGGATCTGGTGGCAAGAAAGAGTTAGGAAACTTGGGTAAGGCCTGCTCCGGTTTTTCTGTTGTACCAGCCATTGCGTAATTTTTACACGCGCCATGTCTTGTCACTAGGCCAGTCGCTTGTTTTCTGCTTTATCGCAATTGGTTTCACCGCACTCTTGCGGTGCAGCCCCGCGCATTGTCGTAGACGAACCGGTAAAGCGGCACATGTCGCACTACTGCTCGTTGGTCGACATCCGTTCGGATTTGAAGACTTGATGTCATTGCATGCAGACAGTACATAGCATGACGTCCTCTTCGCCAAAGTCTACGCGAACATCGGCGCTCAACTGATCGAAATGGACGATCAACATCAATCGTAACGCTCAAACATAAGGTGTTTCCGGAATTGAGATCAGTTCGGCACACGACTTCAATTCAGGATATCCATAAGTACAACACCCCTAAAACAATTTGTATCCAGTTCGCCAGACACATACACTAGATCAAGCAATTTTTATGAGGTTTGTGTTCCATGTCTGTCGATTTGTCGCATTTGCTCAACCCCAAAGTGGTCGCCGTCATCGGTGCATCTGACGATCCTTCCCGCATCGGTGGCAAGCCTATTGCCTACATGCTCAAACAAGGTTACCAGGGCACCATCTTGCCTGTTAACCCGAAACGCGACACAGTCCAAGGTCTGAAAAGCTATCCGAACATTGATTCGCTACCTGAAACACCGGATATTGCCATTGTGGCGGTGCCATCCTCTGCAACACTGGATACCGTGACCGCCCTCGCAAAAAGAGGCACCAAAGGCGCAATCCTGTTCAGTGCCGGATTTGCTGAAATGAGCGAAGAAGGCGCAGCTCTGCAACAGAAACTCGCCGATGTTGCACGCTCACATGGCATGCGGTTACTGGGTCCGAACTCCCTCGGGTTGGCGAATCCTCAGATCCATTTCTATGGAACATTTGCCACTGGACTCGAGCTGGGCTTTCCTAAGCCAGGCAATGTCGCAATCATCAGTCAGTCTGGTGCCTATGGCGCACACCTCATGGCCGTGTCAGTACAGAATGACATCGGTTTGTCCGCCGCTGTCATGACTGGCAATGAAGCCGACCTGACCTTGGGCGAAATGGTCCAGATGGTTGTCGATGATCCAGAAACCAAAGTAATCGCTTTGTATTCCGAAGGTATCCGTCAACCAGAAACCCTGGTCCGTGCTCTTGAACAGGCCCGTAGAAAGCGCAAGCCCGTCATCATCATGAAGGTCGGTCGCAGCGCCGTTGGCAGTGCTGCAGCACAATCACACACCGCCTCGATTGCCGGAGATGACCGAGTATTTGATGCGGTCATGAAAGAACTTGGCGTCATACGGGCTGACACTACTGAGCAGATGCTCGATATTGCCAAGCTTGCAACTCGAGGCATCTACCCGGCCAATAACACGCTTGGAGTCATCACACTCAGTGGCGGTGCTGGCGTCATTATTTCAGACACGGCCGATGCCTACGGCTTGCCCATGCCCCCCATGCCGGAAAAAGCTCAGAAGGAACTCATAAGCATCCTTCCATATGCTGCACCACGCAATCCGGTGGATGCCACAGCTCAGGTGCTGAACGACATGTCGCTGCTGGGTAAATTCACAGAATCCATGATCAGGGACGGTGGCTACACCTCCATTCTTGGTTTCTTTACCTACACCGCAAGCGCCGCCACAACAGGTTCCCGCATCCGCGAGACCATGAAGGAAATCAGGGACAAGTATCCCGACCGCCTGTATGTATTGACTGCCATGGGAACGCGCGAGCAGATGCTCGAATACGAACGTGACGGTTTTGCCATTTTTGAAGACCCGAGCCGAGCAGTTGCTGCCATTCACGCCATGGGCGTGTTTGGTCAGGCATTTGAGCAACCTGAGCGATTGCCTGCCCCGGTGGTTGAAGCAGTTGAGCTACCAGCAACCAACCCCAGCGAATCGCAAGCAAAGCAGATCCTGGCCAAAGCAGGCATTCAAAGTGCCCCAGAAAAAGTCTGCACCAGTGCCGAGGAAGCTGTCGAAGCTGCTCGACAAATGCAAGGCAAAGTGGTGCTCAAGATTGTTTCCCCCGATATTCTGCACAAGTCAGAGATCGGCGGTGTCCTTCTTGATATCGAAGGTGATGATGCTGTGCGTGCCGGCTACCAGACCATTGTTGAGCGTGCCAAGAAAGCAGCGCCGTCAGCGCGTATTGAGGGTGTTCTGGTCGCCAAGCAACTGCAAGGAGGTGTCGAGTGCATTCTGGGTATTCATAAAGACCCGGTATTTGGCCCAATGGCCATGTTCGGGCTGGGAGGAATCTTTGTAGAAATACTTCAGGACGTTGTACTGCATCGTTGCCCGTTTGGCGAAGACGTGGCCGAATCCATGATCAGATCAATCAAAGGTGCTCCACTTTTGTTGGGAGCCCGTGGCAGGCCTGTTGCGGACATCAAGGCTTTGGCCCAAATGCTCTCAAGGCTATCGGCCTTCGCTGTTGCCGCCGGCCCGAGACTTGAGTCTATCGACTTGAATCCAGTCATCGCATTGCCGCAAGGTCAGGGAGCATTTGCTGTGGATGCGGTCATCACTGTCAAACAGGACTAATCCTGCAACAAAAAAGGCTTAACCGGCGGTATCGAGGTTGTTGATCTCCTGAGTCCGCCGTTTTGAGGTGCGCGCATGCAGCACCTCTTTTTTTCCTCACCTTTTGCGCCTCGCCAAGCCAAACGAAAGCTGCGGCGGTGAACCGATTCTCCATCATACGCCTGTGCATCAAGCAGCAAACCCCGCTCTGAAAGCCAAAGACCAGAACGGTTACGCCGTGGGCGCTATCCTTGCAACGGTGGGTCTTGTTGCGTACCGGGTCAGGCTTGAAACCACGAGATTATGATGCATTACCCGTCATTGCAGTTGTGGCTTTTCAAGAAGCAAAGCTTAGGAAAACAGAAACTCCTGGGACGTCGATGATCCCATGTGTTCACTGTAAGTTGTGTTTTGATGCTCAGCAACATGACAAGCATGCATCCGAAGACCATGACATGACAGCCCTACAATTTTTTCTGTGCTGTATTGAAACGCTTGACCTAATCTGAAGGGGAGCCAATGCCAAGTCCCAACCGCTGGCTGACACTGGTTGTCGTGTCCATTGCCCTGTTTCTTGTCGTCATCGACATGACAGTGCTTTACACCGCATTGCCCAGTCTTGCTCAAGCGTTACATACCACTGCAACTGACAAACTCTGGATTCTGAATGCATACTCTTTGGTCATGGCAGGGTTGATGCCCACCATGGGTGCTCTTGGTGATCGTTTCAGTCATCGCCGTGTCTTTATCTTTGGAATGTGCGTCTTTGCACTCGCTTCAGCCGTGGCTGCCTTTGCTCCTACAGCCAATGTCCTGATTGCGGCTCGAGCCCTGTTGGCCATTGGCGGCGCTGCAATGATGCCTGCCACAATTGCAATCATCCGGACAACGTTTCAGGATCCCGATGAACTGGCACAAGCCATCGGCATTTGGGCTGCCATTGCCTCAGGAGGAGCGGCTATCGGTCCCTTGCTTGGAGGGTTTCTGCTGCGCTACTTCTGGTGGGGTTCCGTATTTCTGATCAACTTGCCCATCATCCTGGTCGCAATCCTGTGCGCACTCCGTCATGTACCTGTCAAAAAAGGTAACCCTGATATCCCGATTGACCTGTACGGCTGCTGGCAAAGCGTGGTAGCTCTGGTGTCCCTCGCTTATGGAATCAAGGAACTCGCAAAACCAGAGCCAAATATGGTTCTAACCATCGTTTCCCTGGTGTTTGGCACAATCATGATGACTTATTTTGTGAAACGCCAGTGCAAGATGGAGCACCCGCTAGTCGACTTCAGGATTCTGTCCTCGACACCTATTGCCACTGGCATGCTGGTTGCCTTGATCGCTTCCATGACGCTTATCGGATTTGAGCTTGTCTTGAGCCAGCGATTGCAATTGGTGTTGGGCAAAACACCATTGGAAGCAGGCATTTATGTGTTACCTATCTCACTCGGTTCTTTTTTTGCCGGTCCAATTGCCGGCGGATTGATCGGACGATTCAGTTGCGTATCTGTCATTGTCACTGGCCTACTGCTGACGGCCTTAGGCATTGGTTGCTATATCCTGCTACCTGACAACTCGCTATGGCAACTGTTACCGCTTGCTGTCAGTGGGATCGGAATTGGCTCGGGACTAACCGCATCAAGCACGCTGGTTATGAGTAACATCGATGAGGATCGCGCTGGCATGGTCGGCTCTGTCGAAGGCGTTGCCTACGAGTTTGGAGGCGGATTCGGTGTCACAATATTTGGTTCGATCATGACTGCCGCATATATTTCGCAAGTCATGTCCAAAGGCATAGAAAAAGAAGCCGGCAGCAGCTTGGATGAAGCCTATGCTTATTTCCATGATCACCCAAATACAATGTACGTCCTCATCAACGCAATTGAAGCGTTTGAATACTCATTCTTGTGGGTCAGTGTAACTGTTGCCACAATGCTCGCTCTGTTAAGCCTGACGGTTGTTCTCATCATGGGAAGGACAAAACAAAAAAACCCGAAATAGTGCATATCGCAAGAATGCACCCATAACGGTGGTTTTAATTTTCAGGTTCCCAAATCAGGCTTTTTCAAGAACGTCTTTTTGAACACAGCCTTTACGCTGATCGTTTCATTTCCTGACGTTTCTCATTTCGATAAACAGACTTCTCCAATAACGGCTATGGGTCACCGTTGATCTATGCATAAGATGGCCTGAATGCAAATGACATGCCGATGGCTGACAATCCATCGCAATAGCTTGTTTTTGCTGATTTTTAAGGAATTTTGACAAATCCTGGAAGCACAAGATCCGGGTTCTGGCCTATCCATTCATGGTTTTCTATCAGGGGAAGCCACATGTTTTTTGCACGGAATATCGCAGTGGTTTTTCGCCAAGTAAACATGCAAAAGCGTGTTGGCCACCTCATTCGAAAAAGAAGCGACCGCCTGAAAGCGGTTGGATTTTCGGTGGAAAACTCTTCGGCCAAGGCTTGTCTTTTTTCCGTATCAAAAAAATCACGGCAAAACTCACTTCATTTTTTCCTCGGGAATCAAACCCGCCTCCCTACAAAACCCATCTTCTTTTTCCAAGTCGGCAAAACCAAGAAATGGCTTAGGAGTCCCGTACACCTATGCCTACATCCCAAAACGACTCACCATCATGGTTGAAAACAAAATGACTGAATCTTCTCAAGTTGCACTTGATGCCCATCTGATACCAGGCTCCAGTCTGGTCGAACCCGTAATCATCAAAGGCAAAGCATGCGAAGTTACGGATGAATCTGGCAACGTCTACCTTGACCTTGAGGCTGGTCCAGGCGTGAATTCTGTGGGGCACTGCCACCCTAAAGTGGTCAAGGCCATCCAGAAACAAGCTGAAAACCTGTTGCAAGGACCTGGCCGCAATCATAGCCGCGTGACATCAGAGCTGGCCGCAAAAATAACGCGAGAAAGCGATGGTCGGCTGTCACGTGTCTTCTTTACAAACAGTGGCGCAGAATCAAACGATGGTGCCATCAAATTGGCTTTCAAACACGCGACAAACACAGGAAAAAAAGGCTATGGCGTAATTGCCATGGAGCACAGCTTCCATGGTCGAACTTCCTTAGCTCTGACCCTGACCGGTAATGCCGGACGTAAAAAAGGCTTCGGCCCCTACGCTGCACTGCCAGGCGTCGTGCATGCTAGCGCCCCCTATTGCTACCGCTGCCCTTTTTCATCACAAAACAAGAACAACGATGGTGCATGCGGCCTGAAATGTGTCGACTCCATTGAAAACGCAATAAAAGTTCGTATGCAATCCGCGCCAGCCGTTTTGATTTCCGAATCTATTTTGTGCGTTGGCGGAGTACTCACACCACCAAAACAATACTGGCCTAAAGTCCAGGAAATTTGCCGAAAATACAACATCACTTTGATCATTGACGAAGTTTTTGCTGGATGGGGCAGGACCGGTAAGACTTTCGGCTATCAGAACTGGGACGTACAACCAGACATCGTGACATTTGCAAAAGCCATCGGCGGGGGAGTTCCGATCGGCGGATTCATGGCAACCGAAGAAGTGGGTACCGCTTTTGAAGAAGGCGATCACTTCACAACATTTGGCTCCAATAACCAGATCGGCATGGCGGCAGGACACGCAGTCTTGGAAATCTTGCACGAAGAAAAACTTGCCGACAACGCAAGGATCCAGGGCGAGTACTTTCTGGAAGGGCTCAAGCGGCTGGCTGGGAAGTACGAGGTCATTGGCGACGTCAGGGGCATCGGCTTAATGCTTGGAGTCGAGTTGGTAAAAGACCGTGAAACCAAAGAACCGCATCCTGACTTGGTCAAAGCTGTGCATTCGACTTTGCGTGATCGCAAGGTTCTTATCTCTACCACCGGCACTTATGGCTCGACACTGCGCATCACTCCTCCCCTTGTAATCACGCGCGAGCAAGTGGACTACGCACTGAAAGTTTTTGACGAAACATTCGCTGATCTGTGCGCAAAGTGAGGAACAGATGTCAAAGTTGCTTATAGCAGGTCAATGGGTTGCTGGAGATCATTCAGAGGTTCTGGTTGATTGCTACAGTGGTGAGCCATATGGTGAGATGGCTGTTGCATCTGCCCGTCAAGTTGATGAGGCAGTTGCAGCTGCAGCCCAAACGGCCAAAACCATCAAGTTAACCCCGCATGAGCGTTATCAAATCCTCATGCGCTCAGCAGAGTTACTGCAGGAACGCAGCGCAAAGCTCCTGGAAAACATGATTGCCGAAACAGGTTTTCCAAAAGTAGATGGTGAAAATGAAATTCGTCGCTGTATTCAAACATTGCAGTTGTCTGCTGAAGAATCGCGACGCTTGGTCGGTGAAATCATCCCTCTTGAGGCAACTCCTGGCCTTACGAACCGTATGGGCTTCACCGTTCTGGTACCGCGAGGAGTCGTCTGTGCAATTACCCCATACAATTCCCCTTTAAACGTTGTAGCCCATAAAATCGCTCCCGCTCTGGCCGGTGGAAACGTAGTTATTCTTAAACCCTCCGAGCTTGCACCTCTGAGTGCCGTGGCACTCTGTGAAATACTCATCGATGCGGGACTGCCTCCTAAGTGCATATCACTGCTTCATGGCCCGGGAGCAAGCATAGGCCGTGCCTTGCTTGATGACAGTCGTATCAATTTTTATACATTTACTGGAAGTACCCGTGTAGGACGGGAAATCCAGCAAGCAGCAGGATTGCGTGGAACGCAGCTTGAGCTTGGAAGCATTGCCAGCACCATTGTTCTCGAAGATGCAAACCAACCACTTGCCATCAAAAAGGTTGTCGCCGCTGGATTCAGGAAAGCTGGGCAAGTTTGTACCTCCGTCCAACGCGTACTAATCCAGCGTTCCATCTACGAAGATTTCGTCACGCAATTGGTTGCAGCAACTCGACAAGTACCCTATGGCGACCCACGCTTGCCAGATACTGTGGTGGGACCGATGATCACCATGCAACAAGCTGAGCGTGCTGAACGTTGGGTCGACGAGGCTGTTAACCGTGGAGCCCGTGTCCTAGTTGGAGGAACACGTAATCGTTCTGTGTTCGCTCCAACAGTCTTAGTAGACGTACCTAATGATGCCCGCGTAGTGTGTGAAGAGGTCTTTGCACCCATCATCATTGCGATCCCCTTTGACACGCTCGAAGAAGCCTACGAGCGTGCGAACGACACACCCTATGGCCTTGCCGCAGGCATTTTTACCAGTGATCTGTCGATCGCAATGAAAGCAGGCTTAAACCTGCAGTTTGGTGGTGTCCATATCAATGAAACCTCCAGTTCCCGTGTCGACGTCATGCCTTTTGGCGGTGTCAAGGACAGCGGCTTTGGTCGTGAAGGTCCAAAGTATGCCATTCGAGAAATGATGGAAGAACGACTCGTGACGATTGCTTATTGATCGCAACCCAGATCAGGTGGACTTGAAAGTCCACCTCTTCGATGCAAGGAGTGCACATGCAGTTCGAGGCAACGCCTGTTACTAGCCATGTCGAATTTCATGGTGTTTCCAAAACATATGACGGCCGCAGTTATTCCGTCAGGGATCTCAACCTGACTATCCAGAAAAACGAATTTCTTACTTTTCTAGGTCCATCAGGTTCAGGAAAGACTACTTCCCTGATGATGCTTGCGGGATTCGAAACACCCACGTCGGGTGACATTCTGATCGCAGGCAAATCTGTTACTCAAACTGCGCCACACAAGCGGAACATCGGGGTCGTTTTTCAGAATTACGCGTTGTTTCCTCACATGACCGTAGCTGAAAACCTGGCCTTTCCTTTGACTGTTCGCAAACACACAAAAAGTGACATCAAGGCACGAGTCGACAAAGCGCTCGACATGATTCGGCTCAAGCAGTTTGCCGAGCGACTCCCTGCCCAACTTTCAGGAGGCCAACAACAACGGGTTGCTCTAGCACGCGCATTAATTTTTGACCCAGTGCTGGTGCTCATGGATGAACCCCTAGGTGCTCTCGATAAACATCTGCGTGAAAAACTACAGTACGAAATCAAACGGATTCACGCTGAACTTGGCGTCACTATTGTCTATGTCACGCACGATCAGTCCGAAGCATTGACAATGTCTGATCGGATTGCTGTCTTTGATGAAGGTCAGATTCAGCAATTGGCATCACCATCTGAAATCTACGAGAAACCGACCAATGCGTTTGTAGCGAGTTTCATCGGTGAAAACAATCTCATCGAGACTACGGTACTGGAGAGCAACAGCAACTGCTCACTACACAAGTCGTCCTTTGGCGTCGTACTGAAATCACAACGCATAAACCTCAGGCAAGGCTCAAGCAGTGTTATTTCCGTCAGACCAGAGAAAGTTTTACTCCTACCCCAGGCCGATAGCTGTGACAACGTTCTTGAAGCAACGTTGGATCAGTGCATGTACCACGGTGACCACGTACGAGCGGTTTTCAGGCTCCCTGACGGAAACACCATGCTTTGTAAGGTCCCTGACTCCACGCAACTCAGCTTGACTGGGCAAAACAAAACCGTGCAAATCGGTTGGAAATCAGAAGACTGTTTGGCATTTCCCGCTCCGCGGACTTCATAACCCATCTCTTTACAGGAAAGGAAAGATGAAAACGTCAAAGTTCTTCGCATCAGTTGCAATCATGTTAGGGGTAAGTACCTCGCTGCAAGCCCAGGAACTGCATATTACGGCTTGGGGTGGCAGTACACAGGCGGGACAGAAAAAGGTCTATTACGAACCATTTGCAGCAAAAACAGGGACAAAAATCATTGAAGACTCCTGGTCCGGTGGGTTAGGCATCCTCAGGACCAAGGTCAAGGGCGGTAATGCTGATTGGGATCTCGTCCAAGTTGAGGCTGACGAGCTAGTGCTAGGCTGTGACGAAGGTCTTTTTGAAGAATTGGATTGGTCAAAGATTGGTAACCGCTCTGACTTCATGGAAGGAGCCGCAACAGATTGCGGCGCTGGCGCTGTAGTCTGGTCCACTGGCCTTGCCTACGATGGCAACCGCCTTAAGGAAGGTCCCAAGAGCTGGGCAGATTTTTGGGATCTGAAAAAATTTCCTGGCAAGCGCGCTATGCGCAAAGGCCCCAAATACACGCTTGAATTTGCATTGCTTGCCGATGGTGTTGCGCCTTCAGACGTCTACAAAGTTCTTTCAACACCTGAAGGTGTTGATCGCGCATTCCGGAAGCTGGACGCAATCAAGAACGATATTGTCTGGTGGACTGCTGGAGCACAAGGGCCTCAACTTATTGCCGCGGGCGACGTAAGCATGGGCGCAATCTATCTGAGCCGAGCCATTTCGGCTAATCGGGCAGAGGGTAAGAACTTTAAGGTAGTCTGGCCTGGCAGTGTCTATGCGATTGACTATTTTGTCATCCTGAAAGGCAGCAAGAACAAGGACAAGGCAACCGAGTTCCTTGCCTTTGCTACATCAGAAAATATCCAGAAGGACTATCCAGCGCTTGGTAACCAAGGCATCACTAATCTTAAAGCCAATGCCCTGATTGAACCGAGCATCTTGGAAAACCTGCCAACAAACCCGGCCAACCAAGAGCAAGCATTGGCTTTGGATGCTGAGTTTTGGGTAGAAAACATTGAAAGACTCACACAGCGCTTTAACGCCTGGGCTTCACAATAAGTAACCTTTTGGGGGCGTTATGCAAGTTGCCGTCTTACCTGCTACGTCAGGAAACGATCAGCGAGAGTTGCTCAGAAGCCTGCGTCGAACCGAACGTAAACGTTACTTTCTTGCGTTCGGGTTGATTGCTCCTTTGCTCCTATTCTTGCTGGTAAATTTTCTGGTTCCCATCTTCCTTATCCTGAAGATGAGCGTCGATGATCGCGAGTTTGCACATGCAGCTCCACGCGTTGTGACGGCGCTTGCAGGCTGGACCCCTGACGCCCCCATACCGGAAACAGCAGCCCAAGCCTTGATTGAGGACTTACGTGCTGCACGTGGCACTCCTGCGTTAAATACCATTGCCAACAGGCTGAATCAAGATTCTTCTGGTTACCGAAGCTTGATCATGTCCACTGCGAGACGTCTGGGCAAGGCTACACCCGAAGCCCCCCTCCAGGCACTGGGTCAAATTTCCGACATATGGCTTAGCTCCGAAATCTGGCAGACAATTCAACGGGCGAGTGGTCCTGTTACTGCGATGTATGTTCTAGCAGCCATTGATCTGCATCAAGATAGCAAGGGATCGATCAAGGCTGCACCTGATAATGAATCAGTCTTCATAACGGTCTTTTTACGCACATTCAGCATCAGCTTGATCGTGACTCTTGTCTGCCTTGTTCTTGGCTACCCTGTTGCTTATCTTCTTGCAACGACGAAAGGCAAACTTGCCAGCGTGATGATGCTCGCCGTTCTCATTCCTTTCTGGACAGCACTGCTTGTCCGTACATCTGCTTGGGTCGTTCTCCTGCAACGTGACGGTGTAGTCAACAATCTGCTGCAATGGTTAGGTTTGATCCAGGAACCATTGACTCTTGTATACAACCGAACTGGGACTTATGTTGCACTTATCCACGTTCTGTTGCCTTTCATGATTCTGCCCATATACAGTCTTATGGTTGGAATACGACCGCATACTGTCAGAGCCGCCATCTCTCTTGGAGCAAGCCCGCTATCCGCTTTTTGGAGGGTTTTCTTTCCACAGACCATTCCTGGTGTCACCACAGGCTGCCTACTGGTGTTCGTCCTTTCAATTGGTTTTTACATTACACCTGCGCTGATTGGTGGTGCTGGTGACCAAATGATTGGATTCTTTATTGCCCACTTCATCACTGAAACAGCCAACTGGTCCATGGGCGCAGCCTTGGGAGGCTGGCTTCTGTTCATTACTTGCATAGTGTTGGCATTACTAGGCTGGGCCAAAACACGCCAACAAGCCTAATTGTCACAACCACCTGCAATCGTGAGGTTTTCATGGACACTTTTCACAGCAACAGCATTTTTGACATCAGTTGCAGAGCGGCTTTGCGAGTTCTCTGCACCGCAATTCTGCTGTTTCTGGTTCTTCCTGTGATTGTCATTGTTCCACTGTCGTTTAACAGTGGTTCATTTCTGACATTTCCGCTAGAAGGGTTTTCGTTGCGTTGGTATTACCAACTTTTCGCCTCTGACAATTGGATGACAGCCATCCGTAACAGCTTTGTCATCGCCACAATTACAACCGTACTGTCTACTGCACTAGGCACAACAGCAGCAATTGGTATGCAACGCCTGCCAGCAAAATTCCGAACACCGTTGCAGATTTTCATTACTTCACCAGTCATCGTTCCGGTCATTATCAGTGCGACTGGCTTGTATTTTTTGTACGCACCGCTTGGGCTAAACAACAGCCTTGCAGGTCTTGTCTTGTCCCACACCGTTCTCTCCGTCCCTTTTGTAGTTGTCACTGTTGCATCAACTCTCGAAGGTTTCGACATGGCGCTGATGCGCGCAGCTGCCAGTTCAGGTGCCCCTCCTTTCACCGCTTTCAGGGTGGTCATGCTGCCTCTGATCGCACCTGGTGTCATTTCAGGTGCATTGTTTGCCTTTGCCGTTTCTTTTGATGACATTGTCATGGCAATTTTTCTGGCAGGCCCCAAACAACGAACCATCCCGCTTCAAATGTTCAATGGCGTGCGAGAGGAAATAAGTCCAACGATTGCTGCTGCTGCAACAATATTGGTAATTCTTTCGGTCCTATTACTTACGGCTGTTGAATACCTAAAGCATCGCGCAAAGAAATTGAATTCGTCGGGATCATTGAATGAAGAATGATGACCAAACAGTGATTGACGATTTCCGGAGGAACCTCACTTTGAGTCAACAATCGGAGACCTGCGCAATGGAGTTGTTGGCATCCCATCACCAACAAGACCTTATGCCACTGTATTGGGCAATGCCAGATGAGCGATCAGCAGATCCACGGCCTTATGCTGCTGGTCCCTTTGCTTAACACAAACCTTGTACTCTCGATGAGCCCAGCCTTCATCCAGATTTACGATAGCCAATGGTTGTTGTGAAACGATTCGTCGAGCAACACCAAGTGGTACTACTCCAATCCCCAGACCCTCAGCGGCCATATTGCACACCGCTTCAAAACCAGCTACTCGAATTCTTGAATGAAGAATCAATCCACTCTTGGCGGCCTCTATTCGCAACAACTGTTGAACAAAACTATCCGGCTCTTGTTCAATGATTGCATGTGCTGCCATTTGTGCAAACTGCACTTTTTCCTCAGCAGCCAAAGGATGGGCTGGGTGCACAACTAGCACAAGCAAATCTCGATAACGACAGGGAAACACAAGCAGTCCAGGCTCCGTGACGGCCCCGACAAACACTCCGATATCAGCAGCCTCTTCAGCTACGGCCCGCTGAATGGACGGACTTAACCCACCTACAAGGTCAATAAAAATATTTGGATAGTTTTCACTAAAGCTTTTCAGGCTTGTTGGAAAAAAGTCCGTTAGCGCTGACTCGCTGACCATTAACCTTACTTGGCCTCTTTCCCCTTCAGCGTAACTTCCAAGCTCATCCTCAAGTTCTGCCATTATGCGAAAGAGCCTACGCGCATGCGTTAAAAGGGCCTGACCTGCCTTGGTCGGAACAACGCCCTGACGCTGTCGAACAAGCAATGGTGTACGAAGCACTGCTTCCAAGTCCTGAATCCGCTTGCTGACGGCCGATGTCGCAATGAACTCGGACTGTGCCGCCCGGGCAATTCCTCCTTGTTCCACGACACTCACAAACAAGCGAAGTGTCATTAAATCTAGGCGGGACGCCAGATTGCGGGATGGCATCAAAGAAGCGGACAAAGCTCGTCTGTCGTTCATGAGTCCGGATTGCCACTCTAGTGTTTCAGGTGCCTCTTAACCCCCAGAAGATACAAAAACTCTTACAGAGTGGTTTTAATATCTGCACCCATGGACATGACACGGGTTTCCCCTAGCTAGTATCATGACAGAAAACGGCATACGACACCAGAAAATTAATGGGCAACGATTACCTCATGCGCGCCCCTTTATTAAGCACACATAGCTTTACCTGACCATTGAAAGCACAAGCCAGAAAATCAGGGATCTATCTTCTGGCAGAACAATTGGTACAACAACTGCATCAATTGCAGAGCCCGCCCATCAGCAGCCTGATAGCGAATGTATTTGCCTTCCCTTTGTGTAACAACCAGGCCTTCGCGGCGCAACACACCCAGCTGCTGAGAGAGGGTCGGCTGCGATATACCTGTCAGCTGCTCCAATTCCCCCACTGTCCTGGGTTGTTTGGCAATCTGACATAGCAGTATGAGCCTATCCTCGTTGCCCAGCACTTTAAGCAAAGTCACCGCCTGCTGTGCATTGTCACGCATGCGGTTCAGATCCACATCTTTTATGGCAGGAAACTCATTCTGAACGACTAGGCCCATGATCTAAAAGTTCTACTCCCAACTGATTTTCCCAACCCGTTCCTATTTTTCCTGACCAGGCTTACCAGATGTCAGCGGACATGTATTCCACCCAAACAGAAGGTAAAGAGGGCAAGAACGGAACAACCCTGTAAGCAAGGGAACCAGTCCTATCCAGCCCCACCAACCAATCACACCGGCTATCGACAATACTATCAATAGCAAGCCCACGATGATCCGTACTGCTCGATCCATACCACCAACATTTGCCTTCATGATGAATACCTTCCTTTATTGGTCAAGACACTCACCGCAATGCGGCTGAATAGAACCGGCAAGCTTTTCCTTGCAAAAACTTTAGTTTGATTTTATATATTATATAAAAATATAGAATTTAAGCCATCCATTATTGATTGGAACCTGTCAGCCGATATGCACATAGAAGCGTTTTATGACCATGTCACTGGAACTATCAGTTATGTACTTGCTGACACCATGACCGGCAAGGTGGCTATCATCGACCCGGTTTTGGATTTTGAGCCAAAATCCGCCACCCTTTCCAGTGCGAATTGCGATCAGATCATTACCTACATTCACAAGCAGGGCTGGCAAGTCCAATGGATCCTTGAGACGCATGCCCATGCCGATCACCTGTCTGGTGCGCAATACATCAGGCATCATCTAGGTGGCAAAGTCGCAATTGGGAGGAAGATTATCGATGTCCAGCAAGTCTTCTCCAGCGTTTACAGTCTGGAACCTGACTTTAGGGCCGATGGGAACCAGTTCGATTACCTGTTTGATGATGGGGAATCGTTCAAGATCGGGCAGCTTGATGTCATTGCACTGCATGTGCCTGGCCATACTCCTGCTGATATGGCTTACCTGACAGGTGACGACATTTTTGTCGGGGACACAATATTCATGCCAGACGTGGGCACTGCCCGGGCCGACTTTCCTGGAGGAGATGCCAGGACACTCTACAGATCCATCAGAAAGATCCTGGACATGCCAGGCCATACTCGGATCCATGTCTGCCATGACTATCCTCCAGTTGGACGCAAGCCCAGTTGGACTTGCACTGTTTCAGAACAGAGGAAAGGAAATATCCATGTGCGGGATGGGATCAGCGAACAGGAATTCGTTGCCATGCGCAATGCACGAGATGCCACACTGGGTATGCCCACTCTCATCATTCCTTCAATTCAGTTCAATATCCGTGCTGGAAGGCTTCCACCTGCAAACAACGGCAAACCATTGATGCAGATCCCCATCAATGCCTTTCAGAACAAAAACAATATCCCCCAAGGTATAGAATCCTGATCTTTTGCTGGGCGCTACCGCAGCAACCACGCACAAGTAGCACGCAAGCAATAAGACCGTAATACCGTTTGAAACAGAATCAAATTTGTGCGATAGCTGACAAACACCCTTCAGGATTGCATCGAGAAGTGTGATTTCGAAAGGCATTCTGGATGCTAAAAACTGATTTGTGGTCTTTACCAGCCTGAGCCTCTTTTGGCTCTTACAACCAATAGTGCGTACCCAGGAAGCTTGAATGTTGGCTTTGGACGGGGTGCGCGAATCCGGATATTGAACGAAAAAAGTAGGTCAGCACATGGAACGCCATAACATGAAAACTGATGGTTTTTCAATCATGATCTGCGTGGCCTGCGGCATTCTGGATGCAACATGTTTTGTAGCCTTGGGAGGAACCTTCGTAGGGTTGATGACCGGCAACCTGATCCTCATGGGTGTGTCTATGACAGGTTATTCAGCTGGCGTTGAACCTGGCGTGTTTCTATACCCTCTGGGCGGTTACTCTGCCGGTGCACTTGCAGCTGGTCTGTTGTTCCGGTTGACGGGAGCTGAACTGGCCCTGCGCGTTGGTCTATGGCTGGGTTGCGCATTGCTAGTCGTAGTAACAGCCCTGGTTTTTATCATGCATGTTCGCGACGCTGTTCTGTCAGGATGGGTGGTCGTGCTGCTCACGGCCGCCTATACTGGATTTCAGAGCGCCGTCTTGTATCTGTCCAAACGATCAACGGTGACAACCAATGTCATGACATCGACATTGACGAGTTTTTTGGCCGATTTTGCCAAACAGCTGTATCAGGGACAAATCAATTGGCAAAAGTTCTTTGCAATTATTGGTTTTGTAACAGGCGTTGTCATCGGAGGCGCCAGTGCAACTCACGATATACGAATTGCATATCTTCTTTCTGTAGTACTGGTGACTATTGCCGTCATCGGATTAAGCCGGCCTAGTCCTAAGACCGCTTGATAGTCGGTTTCAAACTTGATTGCATGTGCGATTGGACAACGACATCCAGGCCTCAGCTTTTTACACACATTTAAAAACCCACTTTCATATGAAAGTGGGCCTTCAATTACATCAGCAGACAGCCGGATATCAAAAAGGAATATCATCCTCAAGGTCGCCAAGATTAGGAGAAGACTTGGCGGCTGGTGCTGACGGACGGGGTGTTGGTGCAGGCCGGGATGCTGGCTGAGAACGACTGAAGCTCTCATCGCCCATGTCATAGTCTGGACCTGAGCTGGTGCCATCACGACTGCCCAGCATTTGCATCTGCTCAGCCACGATCTCGGTTGTGTACTGATCCTGACCTTCACGGTTCTGCCATTTACGTGTGCGCAAACGACCCTCAATATAGACCGGACGGCCTTTTTTCAGGTACTCGCCGGCTATCTCTGCCAGGCGGTTAAACAGTACGACTCGGTGCCATTCAGTCTCTTCCCTGCGATCCCCAGTATTGCGATCACGCATTGCAAACGTTGTTGCTATGGACAAAGTGCAAATAGCCGCTCCGTCTGCACTGTGACGAACCTCGGGATCTCTACCAAGGTTTCCAATCAAAATCACTTTGTTGACCGATGCCATACCGATACCCCAATTAAAATTTAAGACTCTTAATGCAACAGTGTAAGCCAGCACTAACAATTCTTGGTCCGGGAAGGCCCTGATATCCAGGCCCCATATCTGATCATCATGCCTGCAGACCAGAGCAGATTGCAAGTATTCAACCCTGCCAGTTTCACCTGTGAATTTTGGCAGCTTGTAACCTCAAGAGAATCTAGTTTCCTGAGTCCGACTGTACCGGCGATGCCTGCATCGCTGGTGCTTTAAGCGACACTGTTGAGACAAACCACAAAGCACTTAAAACCGCCACTGCCCAGAAGACTGCATTGGATCCGGCAGATCGGGACAGCCAGCCACCCAACACCCCTCCCAGGAACAGCCCCAGAGCTTGGGTCGTACTGTAAACACCAAGGGCCAAACCTTTCATACCTGCTGGTGCCAGCCTGGACACCAGGGAAGGCTGCAAAGCCTCCAGTACATTGAAAGCCACAAAAAACAAGAATAGCCAGAACAGCAAAGGCCACCATCCGGACGACAAGGTGGCCAGTCCTGCACCAACCACAATCAGTAGCAGCACGCACAGCTTGAGCGTCTGTACGTGTGCACGGCGTTTTTCAGTCACGATGATGATCGGCACCATGAAAACAAACGAGACCAGAATAACTGGCAGATAAGCATGCCACAAATGGTTCGCTGACAGCCCGCCGTACTCTGACAGCAAAGGTGGCACCACAACGAACAGGGCAATTTGCGACAGGTGCAGGAAAAACACGCCGATATTGAGACGCACCAGTCCTCCATCAGTAAACACGGAGAGAACGCCTGCCGATGATGAATCCTCCTTGACCTGCGGCACAGTCGGGATAACCCATCCTGCCACAATAAAGGCAATTGCACCTAAGGCAGTAATTACCCAAAACAGCCCCGACAATCCAACAAACCCGACGACAAACGGGGAAAGCACAAGGGACACGGCAAATGACATCCCGATTGAGGCGCCGATCATGGCCATCGCCCGTGTCCGCACCTCTGGCCGTGTTGAGTCAGCCAGCCAAGCCGTGATCGCTGCGGAAATTGCACCCGAGCCCTGGATGGCTCTTCCAATCGTCACCCAATAGATGGTATCGGACATGGCACAAATCACACTGCCAACCATAAAAAGCACCATTCCAAATAGAATGACAGGCCTGCGCCCCCATCGGTCTGAAGCCATGCCAAAAGGAATTTGCATGACAGCCTGTGTCAATCCGTAAATCCCGAGCGCCAAACCAACTTGAACAGGATCCATACCACCCTGCAGTGTCTGGGCTGCCACAGCAAAAACGGGCAATACGAGAAAAAGGCCCAACATGCGTGCCGCAAACAGGCCGGCCAGGCAAACCGTGGTACGTCGTTCTGTTGGTGTCAGCGAGAGTCGAGTGGAAGTTGTCATTCGAGTATGAAGCAGATGCAAGAGCGCGTTATAGTACCAAGTTACCTTGAAAAAATAGAGCAAAGGCCTTGTTGCTGCATGGACCAAATCAGAGTTCGTGGTGCACGCACCCATAACTTAAAAAACATATCTGTAGACTTACCTCGCAACGCCCTGGTTGTCATCACGGGATTGTCTGGCTCGGGCAAATCTTCCCTTGCATTCGATACTTTATACGCAGAGGGCCAGCGGCGCTACGTTGAGAGCCTGTCTGCCTACGCACGCCAATTCCTGCAACGACTAGAAAAACCAGATGTCGACTTGATCGAAGGCCTTTCACCAGCCATTGCGATTGAACAAAAGTCGGGCAGCCACAACCCCCGTTCCACTGTCGGCACCATTACCGAAATTCACGATTACCTGAGACTCCTTTTTGCTCGCGTTGGAACTCCGTTTTGCCCGGAACACAACGAACCTCTGGTCTCACACAGCATAAGCCAGATGGTCGATGAAATCATGTCCTGGCCAGCGGAGAGCCGTATCGCCATCCTTGCACCAGTTGCCAAGCAACAAGGCAGCAGTCTCAAATCCACACTGGAAGGTCTGCAGGCCCAAGGTTTTGTCAGGGTCCGCGTCAATGGCGAAATGATCAGCCTAGATCCCATGCCGGTGGTTGACACAACCGCCAGCTACGACCTTGATGTCGTTGTCGATCGACTGAGAATTCGACCTGGCATTCAAGTCCGCCTTGCCGAGAGCCTTGAAACCGCAACCAACCTCTCCAATGGAAGAGTGCTGGTATCAGACCTTGATTCTGGGAAAAACAGGGTTTTTTCCAGCCGCTATGCTTGTCCGGTTTGCGACTATACGTTGCAGGAACTCGAGCCCCGACTGTTTAGCTTCAACAACCCAGTTGGAGCCTGCCCGACCTGCGATGGCCTTGGTCATGTCGAAACCATAGATCCAGAACGCGTTGTTGCTTTTCCTGAACTCACGCTTGCCGCAGGAGCCATTGCAGGCTGGGACAAGCGTAACGCTTTCACCTATGCCATGTTGTCGAGCCTGGCTGCACATTTCCGGTTCAATCTTGAGGAAACAGCCTGGAAAGATCTGGACCCCGAAATCCAGAAAACTATTCTGTACGGCTCAGGCTCAACTGAAATCCCCTTTTTCTACCTGAACCCGGATGGCAAGACCACAGTCAAAAAGCATGCCTTTGAAGGTGTCATTCCCAACTTGGAGAGACGCTGGCGTGAGACCGACACACAGGCTGTCCGTGATGAACTGAACAAACTACGCTCCTCAAAGGCCTGCCCGGACTGCCACGGTTGCCGTTTGCAACCTCAGGCCCGGTTTGTACGCATCGCCGGAAAGGCGATTTATGAGATCGAGGCAATGACGTTGTCAGACTGCTTGCAGTGGTTTGAGCAGCTAGAACTCACGGGCGCAAAACATGAGGTTGCGCAACGTATCGTGCGTGAGATCCATGCACGCCTGACATTTCTGAACAATGTCGGACTCACATACCTGTCACTTGACCGGCGTGCTGACACCATTTCCGGTGGAGAAGCCCAGCGCATCAGGCTGGCAAGCCAGATCGGCTCCGGGCTCAGCGGGGTGATGTATGTCTTGGATGAACCGTCGATAGGCCTACACCAACGTGACAACGACCGCCTGATTGCAACGCTGTCGCACCTGCGCGACCTTGGCAACAGCGTACTTGTGGTCGAACATGACGAGGATATGATCCGCCAGGCTGACTGGGTCGTTGACATGGGTCCCGGCGCTGGGGAGCACGGCGGCCAGATTGTTGCCGAAGGTACCCCACAGATGATTTGCGATAATCCAGCATCACTGACTGGTCAATATCTGAGCCGAGCCCGCCAGATTGGATTCGGCAAAAAGAGAACTGTAAGTCCTGACACCCCCTGGCTTGAATTGCGTGGCTGCACTGGAAACAACCTTAAGTCCGTTGACCTGCGGATACCAGTAGGTCATTTTGTATGCATTACCGGAGTCTCTGGCTCCGGCAAGTCAACCTTGATCAATGACACTCTGGCCACCGCAATGGCCAAGATTCTGAATAAAGCCCAATCACAGCCCGCCCCATATACAGAATTGCTGGGAACAGAGAACTTTGACCGCATCATCAGCGTCGACCAAAGCCCGATCGGCCGTACTCCCCGCAGCAACCCTGCCACGTACACCGGGCTTTTCGCCCCCATCCGTGAGCTTTTTGCTGGTGTTCCGGAAGCACGGGCGCGAGGCTACGATCCTGGCCGCTTCAGCTTCAATGTCAAAGGTGGAAGATGCGAAGCCTGCCAGGGCGACGGTGTGGTGAAAGTCGAAATGCACTTCCTGCCAGACATGTACGTGCCATGCGATGTCTGCAAGGGCAAGCGCTACAACAGGGAAACACTAGAAATCCGATATCGTGGCAAAAACATCCATGATGTGCTTGAACTGACCGTCGAACAGGCTCTTCCGTATTTTGATGCCGTACCCGCCATTGCCAGACGTCTCCAGACCTTGATGGATGTCGGCTTGTCTTATATCCGGCTTGGCCAAAGCGCCACCACTTTATCCGGAGGTGAAGCGCAACGGATCAAGCTCTCGCAGGAGCTCTCAAAGCGTGGTACTGGAAAAACCCTTTATATCCTGGATGAGCCCACCACCGGCTTGCACTTTCAGGACATTGACATGCTGCTCAAGGTTCTTGACCAACTGGTTGATGCTGGCAATACCATCGTCGTAATTGAACACAATCTTGATGTCATCAAGACGGCTGACTGGATAGTTGACTTGGGACCCGAAGGCGGCAGCGCAGGGGGAATGATTGTGGCTCAGGGAACACCAGAAACTGTCGCTAGCACCCCGGCAAGCATTACGGGACGTTATCTCGCCAAGGTGCTGCAAGAGCATCAATGACAAGTGCTGTGATGCCCTAGAACGCCCAGAACGTTATTGCAGCCCTGCAGCCCTCAGATAGGCTGCAGCCTGAGCCGGGCAGTCTGCTGATTCCTTGACAGGGATCGATGTTGTGCAAGTCAGTGCACCAGGTAGCTTGTCTACAGCAACAGTCTGAACCGCTGTGGCTGGTATGCTCTCTGGTGACCATTTGGCTACTTTGGCCACCACTTCATTCGCTTCGGCACAACGTACGAAAGTCTTCTGGCTACATTCGGCAACAGCTGCCTTTAACGCTTCTTCAGCAGAAGGATAGCCACAAGTCACACTGGCGCCCCAGACAATGCCACCAGACTCAACCGTTCCTTGCCTTGCGTTAAAGTGAGCAACCCAACCTGGTGCGCAAGATTGTGCCTTGGCTGGAGCTGCTGCACCTTCAGGATACTGCTCCAGAGTCAGAGTGCAACGTGCCCCTTTGGCAAAGGGCTGGCATTGCTCAACGATATAAAGTTTTGCGCCTGATTTGGCTTGGGCTGGTGCCGACTGTGCAGACACCACTGTCGAAAAGGCACTACCAATTACCAAGCAGGCTGTCGTGAAAGAAAATGCAAAAGTGTGCTTTTTCATCAAAACCTCTCATCAATGAGAAATAAACGCCTGTGTTCCAGCATGGCGTACCGGTCCGTCATCCCTGCAATGTAATCAGCAATTGCTCGTGCCTGAGATTGGCGATCATCGCACCGAATCGACGGTGGTAATAAGTTAGGATTTTCCAGGAAAACTGTAAATAGCTCCCGAACAATACGCCTTGCCTTACCTGTCATTCGCATGACTTTGTAATGACGGTAAAGATACTTTAGCAGAAACTGCTTTAATTCATTCGCCTGCTTCCTCATTGTTTCCGAAAACAAAACAAGCGCAGGGCACTCCCTCACATCATCAGGGCTTTTTGGTTTGTAGCGCAGGATGTTTTCCTGGGTTGTCTGTGTCACATCCATGATCAAGGTATTGATCATCTGGCGGATGGTCTCTGCCACTTGGCGCTTTTCAGGCAATCCTGGCCATTGCTTGCACACCTTCAAGAAATGTTCAGAAAAGATTGGCACTTCAAGCAACTGTTCCAGGGTTATAAGACCAGAACTCAATCCATCATCTATGTCGTGGTTGTTATAGGCTATTTCATCAGCCAGATTGGCAAGCTGAGCTTCCAAGGAAGGTTGCTTTCTTTCAATGAAACGTTTGCCAACCTCCCCAAGTTTCCTTGCGTTCCTGAGAGAGCAATGCTTGAGGATTCCCTCCCGGGTCTCAAAGCATAAGTTAAGCCCTTTGAAGTCCGGATAACGATCCTCAAGTTCGTCCACGACCCGCAGGCTTTGAAGGTTGTGCTCGAACCCACCGGCGTCTGGCGCATATTCACGCATGCATGCATTGAGCTCATCCTGCCCTGCATGGCCGAAAGGCGTATGCCCAAGGTCATGTGCCAGGGAAATGGCCTCAGTAAGGTCCTCATCCAAATGCAGGCTGCGCGCCAGAACCCTGGCAATCTGTGCAACCTCCAGAGAATGTGTCAGCCTTGTGCGGAACCAGTCGCCCTCGTGGTTAATAAAAACCTGCGTTTTGTACTGCAAACGGCGGAATGCCCTGGAATGGATGATCCTGTCACGATCGCGCTGGAAATGAGTGCGATTCGCTGGCGCAGGCTCGTCATGGAGCCTGCCTTTTGTTTTTTCCGGATCGCAAGCATATGGCGCTCGTTGGTACATGGCGTTCTTTGTTTCAGGTTACAAGCCCAGGGTCACAACAAACCTCCAAAACTTCCTCAACCAACCTGGAGTCCGCGGCTGAGACTATCGCATTTCCAATTTCTTTAAGCAATACATACTTGATCTTGCCTGCCTGGGCTTTCTTGTCCCCGCGCATCAGATCAAACCACTGCGACGGCCCCTGCAGAACCGGTGCTCGGGTCGGACAGCCAATGGCCTGTACAAGATCTCTGACTCTCTGGACATCGGACAATGGCAATCCGCATACACGATGTGAAAGCTCAGCCGCCATCACCATTCCGCAGCCAACAGCTTCGCCATGCAACCAGCGACCGTAGCCCAAGCCTGCCTCGATGGCGTGGCCAAATGTATGGCCTAGGTTCAGTATCGCCCTTTTTCCGGATTCTTTTTCATCTTCTCCCACCACCTCTGCCTTGAACTGGCATGACTTGCGGATAGCCTCGGCCAGCAGTTCTGGGTCACGAGCCACCAGTCCCTCTACATTGCGCTCACACCACTCAAAAAATGGTGCATCCATGATCAATCCATACTTGATCACTTCTGCCAGGCCAGCACTGATCTCTCGCTGTGGCAACGTGTTCAGGACATCAGTATCGATTTCAACGGCAACAGGCTGGTGAAAAGCCCCGAGCATGTTCTTGCCCAAAGGATGGTTGACCGCAGTCTTACCACCAACCGATGAATCAACCTGTGCCAACAATGTGGTGGGCACCTGGATGAAACGGATCCCTCTCATGTAAACAGCCGCAGCAAAGCCTGCCATGTCACCAATGACACCACCGCCCAGAGCCACAATAACGGCCCTACGGTCATACTGGCGACCGAGCATGACATCAAACACCTGGTTAAGGGTATCCAGCGTCTTGTAAGACTCCCCGTCTGGCAGACTCACAGTTTCCATGGGTAGGTTACAACTGGCAAGCGCAGCCCTGACCCTTTCCCCATAAAGCCCATCAATAGTTGGATTGGTCAGGACGACCAATGCAGTGGCATCTGAAGGCACGCTCTCGGCCAGCTTGTCCAGACGACCTGGCGCGATATGGATTGGATAGTTTCCCGAAGGGGTATTCACCTTTACGATGGACATTGCAAATCCTTGAACTCTCTGATCTTTTCTATAAGTTGCGCGCTCACTGCTGACACAGAGCTTCCACTAGTTTCAATTACGATATCTGCAATTTCGTCATATAGAGGCTCACGGAATGCCAGCAAATCCCTGATGCGCCCCTTGGGATCACTGGTTGCCAACAGGGGTCTGTTTTTATCCCGGCTTGTCCGTCTGTACAATTCATCAACAGATGCCTTCAAATAGACCACTATTCCACGCTCTTTGAGAAGCCGACGGTTTTCTTTGCTTAGAATCGCACCCCCACCTGTGGCAAGCACAATCCCAGGCTGCAAAGAGACCTCCTCCAAAACTTGAGCTTCACGTTTACGGAACCCTTCTTCACCTTCGATCTCAAAGATAACTGGAATCTTGACTCCGCATTTGGCCTCGATCTGTTGATCAAGATCGACAAAAGGCATGTGAAGAACCCGGGCAAGAACTTTTCCGATAGTGGATTTGCCCGATCCCATCATGCCGATTAGATATATTGATGTTTGCTTCTGATTCATGGCGCTATTATCCCACCATGAGGAAGTTGTGAAAGCGTAAAATCTTAAGGTTATGAGAAAAAGCACCCCCCGCGCACGCGACAATGCCAGCGAAACCGCGACAGCCCAAAGTCCCTGGTTTGTAAGATTCCTGCTCAAGATGCTTGTTCTTGGCGCAGGCCTGGCTGCAAGCGTTGCATTGATGCTCGTCATTGCGCTATCGATTGCCTGGCCCAACCTGCCTGACCTGGATGCGATGACAGACTATCGCCCAAGGGTTCCGTTGCGCATCTACACCGCAGACAAGGTTCTGATCGGTGAGTTTGGCGATGAGCGTCGCAATGTCCTGCGTTTTAATGAGTTTCCTGATGTACTCAAGGCTGCGGTGCTTGCCGCAGAAGACGACCGCTTCTATCAGCATGGCGGCATTGACTGGCTGGGTGTCATCCGTGCCTCTGTGGCGAACCTGATTGCAATGTCAAAGTCGCAAGGTGCCAGTACCATCACCATGCAGGTCGCACGTAATTTTTACCTGTCCTCAGAAAAAACCTACACACGTAAATTCTATGAACTGCTGCTGACCTACAAGATCGAGTCCAGCCTGACCAAGGACCAGATCCTTGAGCTTTATCTGAACCAGATTTTTCTGGGCAGGCGGGCATACGGCTTTGCCGCTGCAGCAAGGACCTATTTCGGAAAGGATGTAAAAGACCTGACGCCAGCAGAAGCAGCCATGCTGGCAGGAATCCCCAAGGCCCCTTCCAGATACAACCCTGTTTCCAATATGCCTCGCGCCGTTGCCAGGCAGCATTATGTGCTTGGACGTATGAAGGAACTGGGCTACCTGACCGAGAAGGAATACCAAGAGGCACTTGCGCAACCGATCGTACTTCAGTCATCACAAGGTACGCCAACAGGCGGCTATGCAGTACATGGTGAATATGCTGCAGAACTCGCCCGCCAGCTCATGTATTCCATTTATGGTGATGAGGTCTACTCAAGAGGGCTGAATGTCTACACCACCATCAGATCTGACGACCAGGAATGGGCGTGGCGCTCGCTCAGGGAAGGCGTGCTGGATTACACGCGCAGGGCCCGTTACCCAGGACCATTAGCACAAACCAACCTGCCAGAAGGCCTGGAAAAGGACCCTGTCAAATTTGAAGAGTACCTTGAACCCATCTTGGAACAATATCCGGACACATCGGGCTTCAGTACCGCTGTTGTGCTACAAGCCAGTCCGACATCGGTAACTTTGGCCAGGGCAGCCAACGATTTCATTACCATCAATGACAAGCAGATCCTGAGCATCGTGGCGCGCTCGCTGAATCCAAAAGCCGACGAGAAAACGAGGATTCGCCGCGGCTCTATTGTGACCATCAACCAGCGCGCCGACGGTAAGTGGGAAATCCTGAACCTGCCGGAAGTGCAGGCAGCACTGGTATCCCTCAGACCACAGGACGGTGCCATCCAAGCGATGGTCGGTGGTTTTGACTTCTACCATGGAAATTTCAACAGGGTAAATCAGGCATGGCGACAGCCTGGATCCTCGTTCAAACCTTTCATCTATGCAGCTGCGCTTGAGCGTGGCATGACACCATCAACACTGATTTCTGACCAGCCCTTCGAGCTTAGCGCAGAACAAACTGGATCCGGAAAACCCTGGAAACCCAAAAACTATGGCAATGACTACTCCGAATCACTGACCATGCGAGATGCCCTCGCAAAATCAAGGAACATGGTTTCCATCCGCATTCTCCAGGCGATCAGCCCGCAGTATGCTCAGGAATACATAACCCGGTTCGGATTCGAAGCCTCCAAGCATCCCCCATACTTACCAATGGCCCTGGGATCAGGAGCTGTGTCACCACTGCAAATGGCCAACGCCTATGCCGTGTTTGCCAACGGTGGATACCGTGTGACACCATTTTTGATCGACTATGTCACTGACACGGAAGGCAAAGTTCTGATGCGAGCCAACCCCACCGTAGCAGGCGATGCTGCAGCGAGGGTGATCGACCCCAGGACAGCCTATGTAATGGACGATCTACTGCGTGGCGTGGCTCAATACGGTACCGCAGCCCGGGCCAGCAAGGAACTCAAGCGCAGGGATATTGCTGGTAAGACAGGAACCACGAACGAAGCTGTGGATGCCTGGTTTGCAGGCTACACGCCATCCCTTGTTGCAGTGGCATGGCTGGGGTTTGATCAACCCAAATCCCTTGGCAGCCGTGAAACCGGCGGAGGTGCAGCCCTTCCAATATGGCTTGGATACATGTCCAAGGCGCTGGAACGCTATCCGGAAGCGCCTAGGCCACAACCACCCAGTGGCTTGATCGTTCAGGGCAAAGACATGTACTTTGCTGAATATCCGCCAGAGCATGCGATCACACGCGTTGGGCTGGACCAGAAAAAAGAGTCTCTGGATGAGCTTCTGGAATCGTTGTCAGGCAACACCCCCGGAAATGTCAACTACATCCCGGCAGAAATTCTGGACTGATAACCACCGGCACTTGTCCTGGTGGCTATCCGTGTCGTGATCAGAACCTGACCTTGATATCCTTGCCAATGATCTGACTAAAAATATCGGTCAGGGCAGTCTCAAGGTCTGCGCCACCACGGGTGTCCTGCCACTTCTGCCCATCAAAACGGTAATGGAACCCGCCACTGGGAGCAGCGACCCATATTTCCTTCATGGGAGCCTGACTGTTGATGACCACGGGGATTTTATTGTCAAACAATAAGTTCAGAACATTGGCCTCGCGTTTACTATCAACATCAACGTCCAACTGCTCAAACCACTCATCGGCCAGCTCTTCGATTTTGTCCAATATCTTGCTTACTCGGTCATCAAACTCTGTTTCAGTCATAATTAGTCCTTAAACTCCTTGGGAGCCAAAGTGTTCAAACTTGCGAATTTCCATGCGTGCACCATACGGCATATGGTTGGGGCAATCCTGCTGACAGCCCTGCTTTCCGCATGTGGGTATAAAGGTCCGTTATATCTGCCACCACCACCCAACATCATCGAAGGACAGGAAGATAGCACCAACGGTTCACTTCAGCCAGTGCCTGACGTGTTGGAGAAAAGCGAAGAATCCATCCCTGCGCAGGAGTTCTCGCTTGAAACCACCCCAATTCTGGTCGAATAAATCCTGACAACGGATCTTCAATCATGGTCTCACAGATTGCACAGAAGTCTTTGCCTACACCCGTAGGTTTCCCCTTTTTCCATTATGAAAATCGGGAATTGTTTGTTGAATCCATTCCGCTGGCTGACTTGGCCAAGCAATATGGAACCCCCCTGTATGTGTATTCAAGAGCTGCTCTTTGTCATGCTTGGCAGGCTTATCAGGATGCCATTGGTACACGCAAGGTCCTGATTTGCTTTGGTATGAAGGCTAACTCCAATATTGCAATTCTCCAAGAGTTTGCACACTTGGGAAGTGGTTTTGACATTGTTTCCGGCGGAGAGCTTGCACGTGTCCTTATGGCAGGCGGAGATCCGGGAAAGGTTGTTTTTTCAGGGGTAGGCAAGCAAATCTGGGAAATGCAGGACGCCCTGAAAGCTGGTGTCAAATGCTTCAATGTCGAATCGATTTCTGAACTGAGACGGCTTTCTGCAGTCGCATCCGCATTGGGCAAACTGGCGCCAGTTTCGTTACGTGTCAATCCTGATGTTGACGCACAAACACACCCATACATTTCTACAGGCCTTAAAGAAAACAAATTTGGCATTGCCATTGAGCAGGCGATGCAGGCTTATGAATTGGCCAGTCAACTCCCTGGACTGAAGGTTGTTGGTCTTGACTGCCATATCGGCTCACAGATTACGGAGGTTTCCCCTTATCTTGATGCTTTGGACAAACTTATTGTTCTGATCAAAGCCTTGGCTGAACGGGGCATAGGTCTTAAGCATCTTGATCTTGGAGGTGGCCTGGGCATCCGTTACGACGATGAAACACCCCTTGCCCCTGCAGCGTTGCTACGGGAAGTTTTCAACCGGTTGGATGCAAATGGATTATCCCACCTAGAGATCATTCTCGAACCAGGAAGGTCTCTTGTAGGGAATGCTGGGGTGTTGTTGACCCAGGTTCAGTACCTTAAACCGACAGAAGACAAAGCGTTTGCCATTGTTGATGCGGCAATGAACGACTTGATGCGACCAGCACTTTATGAAGCTTGGCACGGCATCCTACCCCTTGAATACAGACATGAAGGTGAAGTCAAGACATGGGATATCGTGGGTCCGGTATGCGAAAGTGCAGACTGGCTGGCCAAAGACAGAAACTTGGCCTTGCAGGAAGGAGATTTGTTGGCGGTCGAGTCTGCCGGGGCATATGGATTCGTCATGTCCGGCAACTACAACTCAAGGACCAGGGCCGCTGAAATCCTTGTGGATGGTAGTACCCACCATGTGATCCGCGAGCGTGAAACCTTCGAAGACCTGATCAAAGGGGAACGTCTGATCCCTCGCTGATCTGAAACCGTGCAGGCTGTTGCTCTACATCAGACTCATGCTTTCGATGCAATAGCCAGCATGGCATCGCATAGGACCTGTGCACCTGCTGCCAGGTCTTCCTCGGTCGCATCCTCAATTTCGTTGTGACTGATGCCATCCTTGCATGGAATGAATATCATGGCCGTAGGAGCAACGCTTGCCATGTGTACCGCATCGTGCCCAGCGCCTGTCACGATGTCCATATGAGTCAAGCCGCGCTCTTTGGCTGCCTGACGTACCGAATCAACCATCTCAGGCGCAAAAGGCGTTGGTGGAAAGTAAGACACCTCTTTCACAACCACATCAACGCTGTTCTGAACACGCACTTGTTCACAAACCGCCATGAATCGATCATGCATCTGTTGCAAACCTGACTCATCAGGATGGCGCAAATCAACTGTAAACGTGACCCTGCCAGGAATCACATTGCGCGACCCAGGAAAAACTTGCACAACGCCAACTGTACCCCTGCCATGGGGCTGATGATCAAGGGCATTATGGACAACATCCTGCATGATCTGCGTTGCTGCAAACAGTGCATCCCGCCTAACTGACATCGGTGTTGGGCCCGCATGCATTTCCATGCCTTGGACTGTCACATCATACCAACGCAAACCCAGCGAACCCGTCACGACACCTATAGTCTTGTTTTCCGCCTCAAGAATCGGCCCCTGTTCGATATGAGCTTCAAAATAAGCAGCTACAGGCCTGTTCCCGACTGTCGCAGTACCGGCATATCCAATCGCCTTCAGTTCATCACCGACAGTGAGCCCCTGGCTATCCTTGGTCGCCAACACCTCATCTACTGGGAAACGACCAATGAATGCCCCAGATCCCATCATGACAGGCACAAACCTTGTTCCTTCCTCATTGGTCCAAATGACCACCTCCAATGGAGCCCTGGTTTTGATGCCATGATCATTCAGTGTTCGTATCACTTCCAGTCCAGCAAGGACCCCAAAACAGCCATCAAACTTACCCCCTGTCGGCTGGGTATCAATATGGCTGCCCGTCATGACAGGTGCTGCATCCGGGTCAGTTCCGTCCCTTCTGGCAAAGATATTGCCCACTTGATCCACGGTAATGCTCATCCCTGCCTGGCGCATCCAGCCAACCACCAAATCCCTGCCCTGACCATCAAGTTCGGTCAGTGCCAAACGGCAGCACCCTCCCTTGGCAGTAGCCCCGATCTTGGCAAGATCCATGAGAGACTGATATAGCCTTGCACCATTGATCTGAACATTTTTCAGTACCGGCAATGTCATGCGCCTGCAACTCCTGTCTAAACTTGATCTGTTCAACGGTATCGTTCCGATACCGGGCGCGTCAAAACCTTATGAGCCTGCCTTTTCTTTTTTCCAGTAGTTCCGGCTATGCCAGAACAAGGCAACAATGATGAATGCTGGTATAAACAGCAACGCATAGCTCAAACCATAACTGTGAAGCGCCGTGGCCGCTACTCCAAAAAATGGAGGCCCGGTCAAAACACCTGCAAATGTAAAGCCGAGAGAACCACCTGTGGCCATACTGGCCATCCCTTCAGGAGCCTGGCGTGCAACCTCCGCAAGAAAAACGCCATTCCACCCAATGGCAGTCGATCCCAAGGCTGCCAAAACGATATATAGCAACCACTCGGGGGTTTCCTGCGTAACCATGGCCAACGACAGTGCTGACAATCCAAGGATAATTGCCACTATCGTCAGCATCTTTGCTGCACCCAACCAATTGTCAGAAACCCAACCCCACAAGATCCTTCCCGTAACTCCTGCAGCCTGAGTCACGGTCAATGCCACACCCGCGGCAATCAGTGACCATCCCAAGTCTTCATACAGGAACGTAACGACATAGCTTGTCACGGATTGCTGAGTCACCGCAAACATGAATGACACCGCAGCCAGGATTCTCAGGCTCTTGATACGGAGCACCAGCTTTATCGGCTCAATCAGGCTGGTCTTCAATGAAGGTTTGACCGATCTATCAATGTCATTGTCCAGAACCTTCCTGAACGGCCCCACTGCAAAAAAGGTCAAGACACACAAGATTGCCACAATGATAAACGCCAACTGCCAACCCAATAACACTTCGAATAGCGGCACAAGCATGCCTGCCAGCATGCCACCAAGAGGCACCCCCGTCTGTTTGATGGAAAACACCAGAGACATGCGCTCTGGAGGGGTGGTCTTGATAAGCAGATGGGAACTCGCCGGCGTCACAGGGCCATAACCAGAGCCAATGAACAAAGCTCCTACCGCCATGAGTACGGGGTGGGGAATCGCGCACAGCACCAGTCCAGTGGCCGACATCAACAAGCAGACTTGACTGACGCGCAGAGCTCCATGGCGCCTGACAAATGAACCACCGAGAACGCTGGAAAATGTTGCCGCAAGATAGACAAAAGCAACATACACCCCGACGTAAGCAGGAGAAATCCCCAATGCCTGGCCTACCACCGGCGCAACTACGGGTAGGGTTATCAACGCCATGGCGACCAGCGCCTGGATAGTCAATGTTGCAGTCAGAATAATCCAGGGTCTGGTCAGGTATGTCGTCACTTTCTATTCGTTCTTTCTCGCTACAGGGCGCCGTATGAATGCAAACCGGAAAGGAACATGTTGACGCCCAGGAATGCGAACCCAGTTATCAACAAACCGATCAAAGCCCAATACGCAGCCACGGTTCCACGCAGTCCTTTCATCAAGCGCAGATGTAACCAAGCCGCATAGTTCAACCACACGATCAGGGCCCAAGTTTCTTTCGGATCCCACTGCCAGTATGCCCCCCAGGCGTCGGCAGCCCATAACGCACCGAGGATAGTTGCAACCGTAAAGAAAGCAAAGCCGATTGCAATGGCTCGATACATAATATCGTCAAGAACTTCTAGAGATGGTAGTTTTTTTGCAATGGGGGCACGAAAAGCCAAGATGGCTCCAACCAGGATGATTCCAATACCAAAATAGATCATCCAGGTCGCTGACAAGCCTTCTGTACGAAAGACCATTGGCTCCACGGCGAGCAACACACCAAGCACAAACAGTGGCAGCAATTTGGCCAGCGATTTGGTCTGGCTGTTTTCCTTGACGAGGTAGGCAAAGCCCACCATGGCTGCAAGCGAGAATGTTCCATAGCCGATAAAGTTTGCGGGCACGTGCAGCTTCATCCACCAGCTTTTCAGCGCTGGAACCAAGGGCTGGATTTCATATGCTTCCCTGGTAAAGGAATACCAGAGCAAAAACACGACCGTGCTGGTCACGACCAGCATCACGAAGCCACCCAAGGCACGGGTTGCATACCTGCGTTCATAGTAAAGGTAAAACAGCGTCGTAATCAGTGCAAAAAGAACAAACACTTCATACAAGTTACTGACGGGAATATGACCCAGATCAGGGCCCATCAAATGGCCTTCTCTCCACCTGACTAGCAACCCAGTCACGCCCGCATACACCGCGCCCCAGGACAATGCCGTGCCCAGCCATGCCGCTGTCTTACTGACAAACCCGATCCAGTAACAAACCGTTGCCAGGACAAACAACATGCACATCCAGAGGATGGCGGATTGAGAAGAAAGCAGAAACTTGAGCAGGAACACCTGATCCGCCCTTTCCAGACTTCCCTGATAGAGCCAGATCGAAAACAAGGCGGTAAGACCACTTGCGACCATCAGTGTGCGCAACGGCCGCCACAGCCAGCCCAGCCAGACCATGGCGGGAACAGTGCCAATCAGGATCCACTTCTCATAGGCATCCATGGAGTGGCCATAGCGATTCATTGCAAAACCAGCGCCCACAGCAAGAATGACAAAGAACACAACGTCGGTCCAATCCGGACGCCCCCTGGTCTGGCGCTCATCACCAGACTCTACAAGTTCCTTCCATACCGGCTCATTGGCTGATGCTGCGGTCTGGGCCATGATCACTTCTCCTTGTCATCAAGCCTGTGCATGGCTTGCTTGAATCTTTCAAATTCGCGATTGAAATCCAGAGTTCTTTTCTGTGAGGTCATCGCAGCCAGCACCTGTGTCAGTTGCTCGTTATCATCACGGCGCAACCAGACCCAGATTCGGCGATCTCTTACATAAAACATGGCAAACACGCCAACCGTCAGCAACAGGCACCCCAAATAGACAATCAATTTGCCTGGTGTCTTGGTTACCTGGAAAACGCTGGCCTGCACATGATCGAATGATTTCATGGTCACAAGCACAGGAGCCGGATAAAGTTGCAGATCTGACAATGCTGCCACAGCCATCTGTGTCCATTGGACACTCTGGGGTTGATGCAGGTCTATCTCTGGCAATTGTGCCTGCTCACGTGCTATTTGCCTGAGTTCTGTCATCGTTGAACCCAGGAGTCTCACGACGACATCTGCTGCACGGGGTAATTCTTCTGCTGGAACATTTTGCTCCAAAAACCTTGACAATGCCTGCAAACCACCTTCGGCAAAGGTGTCAAGCGCTCTGGCAGCTGAAACCTGCAAGGCTTCTCTATCCTGTGGATTTGACGTATTTTTTTCCGCGAAGCGACTTGCTGCAAGCTCTCTGAACTGCGGCACAGCCAGCGCTGCACGTAACTCCAAGAATTCCTGCAATGAATCATTCTGGTCTGCGGGTATCCTGAGATACCTGAATTGTCCGACATTGTCTGCATCAACGCCTGCGAGGAACACTCGCGCTCCATCGATATCGACCGGGAGCATATAGTTGTGATAGCGAACTGCCTGGCCACTTGGATCAATCAACCGATACTCGACGCTCGGACCAATATTGCGCAGGTTGTCATTCTTCTTACCCGCAGCACTGCCGGTAACCGCAGCAACGTGCTCTTTCAAGTCTTTAGGCTGAGGCTCTGAATTGCCCAGATCTTCGACATTGATCGGACGCAATCCGGTGACCTCAAGACGCAACTTGTCGTTTTCCGAAACACGTACCTCGACACTTTCACCCACACGCTTGCTGACTTCCAGCGGTTTATTGACCTTCCCTTGCAACGGGAGAATAGACAGGTCAACCATACTGCCACCATCATCAAAACTGGATTGGTAGACAGTAATGCCCTTGAAATGCAGCGGTTCGTTAACCTCGATAACCTTCTGGAATTTCTCCCCGGTTTCCGGATCCTGCACAGTCACCTCACTGGCGAATCTGCTCGGCATACCAGTTGAATAGTACTCAATCAGGAACTTGTCGAGTGTAATAACAAACGGTAGTGGCTGAACCAAAGCACCTTCACCAAGGGTTACAACTGCATTACTGCGTGAAGATCCTTCAGGAATCAATAGATTTGCACGAAAGCTCGGGTTATCCGGTGAAAGCCTCCCGCTGGGAGGCACATCGGCTATAAGCATGTTCTCGAAGATAGGCTTCTTGTCGAACAGCCAGACCTGCAAACGCACTGGCAACTCGCTGTCGAGCAATCCGCCAATGCACACAACGACAATGGCTACGTGCGCAGCGATGTAGCCTATGCGATTACTGGATCCTTTTTTAGCGGCGATCAACACACCGTTGTTCTGCTGAACCGCCTTGAACTGGTAGCCCTGACTTCTGATCCACTTCTGGATCGCTTCCTGGCATGAGGCAAGTCCTCGCTCAGTTGTCAGTTCGACTTTATGGTGAAAGGCGCGAAGCGATGAACCTCGCACATGCTCCCTGAAGCTGACCATGTCACGCAGCATCTTGGGAGTATTGCGTATGAGGCACAGTGTTGTTGAGATCACCAGGAATGCCATGATGACCAAGAACCAAGCACTGTTGTAAATCGACCAGACCGAGAATTTTTTCAGCACATCGAACCAGAACGGACCGAACTGGTCAATGTAAGTGTTCTCTGGCATGTTCTGGGGAAGCACTGTCCCAATGATGCTGGCAATGCATATGATGACCAGCAAACAAACAGCAAAGCGCATTGACCCCAACAGTTCCATCAGTGAGGCTGCAGTCAGCTTCCGTTGAGGAATTCTGGATGGGGGTAAGTCTGTCTGTGTCACTTGAGGTGCCTCAATGTAATTCGCGCCCGTAAAAGATTTGGGGCACGATGTGCCCCAAACTTTGACCAGGCAGCACTACCAAAGTTCTGGCTGCCTATACTTTTCAGTCGATACGGCGCTAAGGAGCTTAACGCAGACCTGCTGCGTAGTCCGACACCGCCTTGATGTCGTCATCGTTCAGACGATCGGCGATCTGGGACATCATGGGGCTGTTATTACGATGCCCTGAGCGGAAAAGCTTCAACTGGTCTTCAATGTAAGAAGCAAACTGACCACCCAGGCGAGGATATTGTGCCGGGATTCCTTTTCCATTAGCCAAGTGACAAGCGGCACAAGCAGGGACGTTCTTCTCTGCAATACCACCACGCCAGATTTTTTCACCACGCTCAACCAGGCTTTCCTGACTTGCGGTTGCTGGCTTTGTCAGCGCCTGCTCAGCCAGGTACAAAGCCACGTTGCGCATGTCTGCCTCGGTCAGTGAAGCCACCATTGGCGTCATGACAGACGGAGCACCATTTGCGCCCTGACGTTTTGCCGGCGCACCGTTTTCACCTGGCCGGAAATCCACCAACTGCTTGTAGATGTACTCATGTGGCTGAGCTGCCAGATTCGGATTCGTTGGCAACGTACTATTACCAGCCTCACCATGACAGGAAGCACAGGCCACGATGCCACGAGCTGCATCACCCTGCTGGAACAGCAAAGCACCTGCTTTCGCGTCAGGCTTGACCGGACCCTGCGGAACGTCGGCGGCATAAACAGCCGAAACGCCTAGCATCACGCCACTGGCGAGCGCTACGCCCGAGACTCTTGCCACCCAAGACAACACTTGCTTCATATTTAGGACCTCGACAGACTTCGGCACCTTGACCAAACCCCGGGATTATACAATAGGGAAACAACTGTACTGGAAGAAAAACACGTGTCTATCTTACATCGAGCCACTTTTGTGACTTCAGCTGCCCGCCTGGACCAGCTTCCACCGCCCGGGCCGCCAGAAGTTTGCTTCGTCGGCCGTTCAAACGCAGGCAAGTCAACCGCCATTAACGTGTTGACCAATCAGCGTCGCCTGGCATTCTCCAGCAAGACACCTGGCCGTACGCGGCTGATCAACATGTTCGGGCTACCAGACCCACTCAATCCTGGAGAATATCTCGGTTATCTGGTTGACCTTCCAGGATATGGCTATGCCTCAGTCGCCAAAACCGCCAGAGAAGAATGGGCAGATGTACTTGGAAATTATCTCAGATCGCGGCCCTCTTTGGCTGGCGTTGTCATGATGATTGACATTCGACGAGGGGTCACGGATCTTGACTTGCGCCTTACCCAATGGATAGCCCCTACCGGCGTTGGTGTACTAGCCTTGTTGACTAAAGCTGACAAACTGCCTTACGGTCAGCGTATGAACGCGGTTTTTGCTGTAAAGAAGCAGCTCGCGGAAATTGGTGAGCTTGCTACCATCCCTTTCTCTGCAACCGCCCGAATTGGGCTGGAACAAGCTACCCACCATATTGAAAACTGGATTTCCCCAAAGGTCGTACCATGACAACCCCTCAATTTCAAAGTGCAGACTTTCCAAATCTCAGAGCACGCCGTCTCAGACGCGATGACTTCACTCGTCGACTGGTCCGAGAAAACACGCTGACGGTGGACGATCTCATTTATCCTGTCTTTATTGTGGATGGCAAGGACATCGTAACCCCGGTGCCCTCAATGCCTGGCGTCAACCGCTACTCGCTCGACAGACTGATGACTGTGGCCAAAGAATGCGTTGAGCTTGGCATCCCGGTCATGGCACTTTTTCCTGTCATCGACCCCAAGCTGAAGGATCCCCGGGGAAGCGAAGCCACAAACCCCCAAGGACTCGTCCCGCGAGCAGTCAAGATGCTGAAAGAGAACTTTCCAGAACTTGGCGTTCTTACTGATGTTGCTCTTGACCCCTACACCAGCCACGGCCAAGATGGCGTGATTGATGAAGATGGTTACGTCCTGAACGACGAAACTCTGGAAATCTTGGTCCAGCAAGCACTCGTCCAGGCACAAGCAGGCGTTGATATTGTGGCCCCAAGCGACATGATGGATGGACGGATTGGTGCCATTCGTCAAGCCCTTGAAAACAACCAGCACATCCATACTCGTATCATGGCTTACTCGGCCAAGTACGCCAGTGCTTTCTATGGCCCGTTCAGAGATGCTGTAGGTTCTGCCAGCAACCTTGGCAAGTCCAACAAGATGGCCTACCAGATGGATCCCGCCAACTCTGATGAAGCGCTACGTGAAGTGGCTGCCGACCTCAGAGAAGGAGCTGACATGGTCATGGTCAAGCCTGGAATGCCGTATCTGGACATTGTCCGAAGGGTCAAGGACACATTCCGTGTGCCTACTTTTGCTTATCAAGTCAGTGGCGAATATGCCATGCTCAAGGCTGCAGCATCAAATGGGTGGTTGGATCATGACAAAGTCATGATGGAATCGCTGCTGGCATTTAAGCGTGCCGGTGCGGATGGCATCCTGACCTATTTCGCACCTGAAGCAGCCCGCATGCTTCTCAAGAAAGCTTAAGACCGAACATGCCAGTGCCCCCGCATCCACAGTTGCTAGGGCACTGAAACATAACCGTTGTACAAGCGGGTCGCTCGCGCAATGCCTACTTGGCGGGAGATTCGCTTGTTGCCAGCTTTGATCGCTTGTGTAAGCGCCAGCCAAAGTACATTCCAAGCAATGGCATGAGAGTCATGCCACAGACAATCACCCAGAACGGTCCGCCCTTGTCGACAATGACCGCCCCAATTGCAACGCCAATTGCCTGCCCGCCAAACAAAAAGGAGGCAAACAAAGATACGGCTGTTGCCCTGACTTGAGGAACCATCTGTGTTGCATTGGTTTGTAAAACGGCATGCACCAGATAATAGGAAAACCCACAGAAAACGCTGCCCAGACAAGCCAGCACCCAATGGCCGCCAAGACAGTAGGTCAGGTAACCCGTTCCCATTAGCCAGCCACCAACAACCACCATCTTGGCCTCACCCAAGCGGCTGATCAACCATTTTGCCCTCGCCACATAAATCAGTGATCCCAGTCCAAACAAACTTGTTACCAACCCAGCTGCTGTTGAGCTTAATTCATGCCTGAGTTGCAAATAGGTTGGAACGAAGGACATCACACCAAAAACCAAGGCCCCTTCTATCAGTACGACCAGCAATACAACCTGTGCCCATGGTGTCGAAAACACCTGGGCGATAGGTCCGATAATCTGAAGTCGCTTGGCCGATGACACAGATTCCGGCACCATTTTTCTTTTCAAAAGCAAAAGGCAACCGACAATTGCGTAGACGATGGCCAGAAATGCAAAACTTGCCCTCCAGCCTAGCGTATCGGTAAAAAAACCTCCGACCACAAGCCCAGAAGTCATTCCCATGATGGTTCCCGTCATGAACTGTGCAAGTGTTGCCTGTCTCTGTTCATATGGGACATGATCACCTATCCATGCCATCGACAACGGCACTATAGCGGCTGCGGTCGCACCCGACATGATCCTGCCTGCCAGGACATAATCAAAGCTGGGTGCAAGGCCAACAAGGACGTTCCCGATCGCACACGCCAACGTTGCAAAAGCCAAAGTCTGAAACTTACCGAACCTGTCACCCACCGGCCCATAAAAGAACTGCATGATGCCGTAGGCCATGGCAAAGTACGTCACGACATCTGCTGCCTTACCGGTAGAGACACCAAACTCCTTGGCCAATTGCGGTAAGGCCGGATCAAGAACCCTGAAGGCACTGGTGCTGGAAAAGGCCGCCAGGGCGAGCAAGAGGATGACCTGTCCTTGCTTGTTACTGTGACTGTTGCTGCTTTTACTGTCTGATTGTTGCGTCGTTGCGTTGCTCATGCTGCTGCGGCCTGTTGTTGCCTGCTAATGTGTTTTCTAAGTTCGAAGTTAAACCAAAAACCCAGGATCGGTAAGGTCGCCACAGAGATCCAGAGCAAAAATCTCAAGCCAAATGCATCAACAACAAATGAACCCAAAATAATGCCTAGTGCCTGCCCCAAAAACATGAAACAGGCAAACATTGAAACACCCGTGCTACGTGCCTTCTCAACCATCTGCGTTGCCCTGGCTTGCAACACAGCGTGTAAAAAGTAGTACCCAAATCCACACACCACCGAACCAAGCATTGCCCAATGCCAGGTCGGCCCTTCCAGATACAGAAAATAGCTTGATCCGAGCATGATCCCACCACAAGCCACTAGCTTGAGCTCACCCAACTTTGCAATCAGCCAACGCGCATTAACTACATAGAGCAATGCGCCTATGGCAAACATGCCAGTGGTAATCCCTGCCAATGTTGCTGAGATCTCATAGGTGTATTGAAGATATGCCGGTACATAGGCAATAGCTCCATATACCAGCCCTCCTTCGAACATCGCAGTTATCAAGACCACCCAAGCCCAGCCCGAAGAAAACACAAGCAAAATAGGCTCAAGGAATTTGATCTTTTTATAAGGTGCCTGGACCTCTGGAACATGTGAACGCTGCAAAAACAAAATCGTGCCAATGATCAGGTAAAGCGCCACCAGGAACAGCACGCCACCTCGCCATCCCGTGATATCGGTAAAGGCACCACCAATCCATAAGCCGGATGTAACGCCGATGATGTTGCCCAGAATAAATCTTGCAAGGGTTTCCTGGCGCCGCTCATACGGCACATGATCTCCGATCCAAGCCAACGCCAACGGAATGATGCCAGCACAGGTTGCTCCGGTAAGGAACCGGCCAAGCAGCAAAATCTGGAAGGTTGGGGCTAACGCAACAGCAAGGCTACCCAATGCGCTCGCGAGGGTAGCCAAGGCCAGCACCCTATATTTACCAAAGCGATCTCCAATTGGACCGTAGAAAAACTGCATGATCCCATACGCAAGGGCAAACCACATGACACCATCACCTGCAGTGCCGGTACTGACGCCAAACTCTTCTGACAACTGAGGAATCGCAGGATCCAGTATTCTGAACGAGCAAGTACTGGCAAATGCTGAAACAGCCAGAAAGGCAACAACCCGATTTGTTGAGTTCATGACGGTCTTTCGCTCATGACCTTGTCCAGTGTTTCTGAAAACCGCTGTGCATCTTGAAATCCTATTACCCTGACGTGCTCGAGATAATTGCCATCAGCATCAAAAAACATGATCCCGGGCGGACCGAACAAGCTGAATCTTTTCAATAAGGCCCTGTGTTCTGGCGTGTTTTTGGTGACATCCGCCTTAAGCAATACAAAGTGCCGCATTTTCTCTGCAACCTCGGCATTGCTAAACGTAAACGCCTCCATCTCTTTGCATGACACACACCAGTCCGCATAGAAATCAAGCATGACAGGCCGCTTTGCTTCTTGCAACACTGTTTTCAATTCATCGACTGAGTTGATTGACCTGAAATCGAGTTTTCCAACTGCTTCTGTACTGCCTTGCAAAGTCTGGCTTGCTTTCAGGTGTCCCAAAGGCTTTAAAAGCGATGTGCCTCCACTCGCAACACTAAACAACCAAATGGCGGCCAGTAATGTCAGGAAAAGACCTACAGTCTTTCTGACAACGTTCCATAAATAAAGCCGCCCTCCATGCCCTGTATCCGTATTTCCGAGTGAATCAAACGCACCAAGAAGTACTGCAGAAAACAACGCGAGTAGCGACCAAGCAACCATGATTGCTTCGGCTGATAACACCGGGGAAATCATCCACACTGCTGTTGCAAGCAGCAAAACACCGAAGAAATTCTTTACCCCTTGCATCCAGGCACCCGCCTTTGGAAGTAAAGTTCCTGCAGATGCCCCTACAGCCAGCAACGGCAATCCCATGCCCCATGCCATGGCAAACAATGCAGAGCCTCCTAACAGTACATCTCCCGTACGGGAAATGTACAAAAGTGCCCCTGCCAAAGGTGCAGCAACACAGGGGCCGACAATCAGGGCTGAAATAGCTCCCATGGCAAATGACGCTGCGAACTTGCCCCCCGGCAACCTTCGGGAATATGCACCGAGACGTTCTTGGACGACCCCAGGCATCTCAATTGAAAAAACATCGAACATTCCCAAAGCAAGGATGACAAGCAGAACTGCAAACAAAGCAAGCAACCACGGTGTCTGCAACCAAGCTGCCAGACCTGCACCCATCAATCCTGCCACGATTCCTAGCACTGTATAGACGCCTGACATCCCGAGCACATATGCCCCAGCAAGAATCAGACCTCTGATCTTTGTAACCTGCTGCTTCTGTCCCACAATCAGTACAGACAGAATCGGAATCATGGGAAGCACGCAAGGTGTCAAAGAAAGCAACACACCCAGTGCAAAGAAAAGAAAAATGATCTCCCACAGTACGCGCCCTTCAAGCGCTTCTGCTATGCCAACATCACTGGCGGAACTGAACAGTTGGGTCAATCCTGCTGTCTCAACTGATCCCACCGACACTGAAAGCGCGCTTCTAGGGCGATCAAGGTCAATGATCGGTTGTTGAGACAACAGTACATAACCGTCCTGATCAGGTTGCACGAACAAAGATGAAGTCATTGGTGGGTAGCACAGACCTGCCTCAGCACACCCCTGACTCACAATATCAATCGCAAATGGCCGTGGCTGCTGCGTATCTGGCCATCTAGGTAAATCGAGCACAAACTCGACTGATCCGAAATATAACGTCATGTCTTGCTCAAACGTCGGATCGTATTTGACGATACCTGGCGGCATCGATGGTTTTTCTAGCTTTAGCGGTACGTTCTCAAAGCGTGAGAATTCGAACCGATCACGGTACATGTAGTACCCGTCAGCGATCCGATAGCTAATGCTGAACTGTGTCGGAGATACCTGCCGTGCCTGCATGGCAAAAGCACGCTCTGGCGGCAAAAAATCCTGTGCCTGAACTACTGATACAGTCAGCCAGACAAACAATGCCGCGAACAAGACCCATCCACGTTTGAGCATGACATTCAACCCTGATTACCCGCTGCTATCGTGGCTTTGAGCCATTCAAGATACGGCCCATAGCCTGCAATAACGGGGAGAACCAGAACCTCTGGAATTTCATAAGGATGCAATGACACCAGACGCTCTATTGTTTTCTGAACCACTGACTCTGATGTTTTGATCGTCAACCCGACTTCCTCTTCACCCTGCACCTCGCCTTTCCACTGGTACATGGAAAGCCCTTTTTGGCCTATTTGGACACAAGCAGCAAGATTTTCTTCAATCAAGATGTGCGCAATTCTCTTTGCCAAATTCATGTCCGGCACTGTTGACAACACAACCACAGCAGCGAACTCATTACTTGATGTCTGTTGCATGGCCCAAGTCCATTAAAAACACAATAACAATTTGTGCCCATTGTACCGACATGAGTCACGTCCCCCTAGAATTCCCTCAGACGCAAAACGTTGATTCTTTGGGTATTTCCTCTTAACCATTTCTTTGCATCGCGATCAGGAGACATCGGCATAGGGGGCAGTTCATCTGAACTGCGCCCCTGCCACACCACCCGGCATGCGGGTCCGCACCGGGCGGTTCGAGAAGTTGAGGTCAGGAGAGTCGAGGTAGCCCCAGGCGGTCGAAGT